>Ga0308410_1002377_pt1 | contig 10808 bp, 5 predicted proteins | sample HotsprOSTMatCore_FD_203467 | JGI IMG/M metagenome (GOLD analysis project Ga0308410, IMG submission 203467) | Hot spring phototrophic mat microbial communities from Octopus Spring, Yellowstone National Park, Wyoming, United States -... | ecosystem: Environmental > Aquatic > Thermal springs > Hot... | reverse complement strand
ACGCTCGGGTGCCGAACAAGCCCTACATCAGCGGGCCCGTGCCGCTGTTTGTGCGGTACCGGGGCATGACCAGCAACGCGGTGGTCTTCTGGGTGAGGCCCTGAGAAAGGAGACCTAAGTCTCATGACGAAATTGAAGTTGCTGTTTGCGATCGTGCTTCTGGCCGGCGGCTACGCGCCAGTAGCCCGAGCCCAGGCGCAAGGCCAGGGGATGATCACCGGCACTCTTTACGACGCCAAGAGCGGACGCCTGATCCCGGGCGCGACGGTCGAGGTTGTTGGCGCAGGCTCCGCCAAGACCACCTCGGCCAGCGACGGCACCTTCCGGCTCACGCTCCCGCCCGGCGTCTACGAGCTTCGCATCAGCGCTGCCCGTTATCTGCCTGCCGAGGTGAGCGGCGTGGAGGTGAAGGCCGGCGAAATCACCGATGCCAGCGCCGTGCTCACCCTGGCCTCGGAGGTCACCACCGTGGAGGTCGTCGAGCGGGTCAGCTCGGTGGCGGCGACCGCCGCGGCGATGCTGGCAGAGCGGAAGCTGGCGCCGACCATCAGCGACGGCATCTCGGCCGAGGAGATTCGCGCCTCCGTGGCCTCACATGCGGCGGCCGCCCTGGAGAAGGTCACCGGCGTTTCGGTTGTAGGCAGCGGTTACGTCTACGTTCGAGGATTGGGAGAGCGATACAGCGCCACCATGCTCAACAATGCGCTCATCCCGACGACGGAGCCGGAGCGCCGCGTGGTACCGCTCGATCTCTTCCCGGCCAACCTGATCGACAGCATCAAGGTCCTCAAGACCTACAGCCCGGATCTGCCGGGCGAGTTTAGCGGCGGTCTGGTGCAGATGCACACGGTGGAATTTCCTGCCCAGCGCATCCTCCGGGTGAGCACCTCCTACGGCTTCAACACGCGCACCACCTTTCAGCGCTTCCAGACCTACCCGGGCGGCAGGTACGATTTCTTCGGCTTCGACGACGGCACACGCGCGCTGCCCGGCCTGATTCCGCGAAACGAGCGCCTGTTTCCCGGTCGCTTTACCGAGCAGCAGTTCGAGCAGTTCGGCGAGGCCTTTGCCCGCAACTGGGAGCCCCATCCGATCGATTCGATGCGGCCCTCGCAAAGCTATTCGATCATCGGCGGCGACACCTTCGGCCGGCTGGGCCTGGTCGGCGCCGTAACGTTCTCCAACACGCCGCAGCGGTTCGGCGAGCTCCAGCGGTACCTGGTGAACATCGGCCGCGGGGAGGTGCAGATCAACTCCGACTACCCCGACTATACCGCCGACGTCGAGAGCGTGCGCCTGGGCGCACTGCTTAATGCGGCGCTGCGCTTGACGCCTTCCAACAAGCTCATCTTCCGGAACACGCTCACGCGCGACACGGACAAGGAGGCGCGAACCTTTTTCGGCTACAGCGGTAACGTCGATTCCTACATTCAGTCCCAGCGCCTGCGCTTCATCGAGCGCGGCCTGTTTTCCACCGGCGCCGAGGGTGAGCATGCGCTCGGCGGCCTGGGTGGAGCCCTGCTGCGATGGCAGCTCACCTACTCCTCGTCGATCCGCGAGGAGCCGGACCTGCGGGAAGTGTTCCGAACGCCGCGGCCGGACGGCACTATGGTGTTCAGCGCCATGCCGGGGTCCGGCCTTCGATTCTTCAACGAGCTCACGGACAAGATCTACGAACCGCTGGCTGAATTCAGCGTGCCGTTCTATCGGGGCGGCCTGTCGGGTTTGCTTCGCCTTGGCTTCCGTGGCACATTTCGGGAGCGGGATTTCGAGGCCCGCCGGTTTCGGTTGACTCCGGTTCGCACGTGGACGCTCGATCTGGCTCTGCCGAGCAACCGTCTGTTCGGCCCGGAAAACATCCGGCCCGACGGTTTCGTTCTGCGCGAGAACACGCGCGGTACGGACACCTATCAGGCGGACATGCAGATCTACGGCGGCTTTGCCATGGCCGATCTGGCCCTCGGCGGCCGGTGGCGCCTGATCGGCGGGCTGCGCGTCGAAGATGCGGCCATCAACGTTACCACGATCGATCCGCTGGTGCCCGGCGCGGTGCCCGCCCTGGCGCGGCTTCAGAATCGCGATCCGCTGCCCGCCGTCAACCTGATTTATGCGCTCACGGCAAGGCAGAATCTACGCTTTGGCTACGGCCGGACGCTCTCGCGGCCCGACTTCCGCGAGCTGTCGCCGTTCGATTTCACCAACGTGCTTGGCGGGTTCAACGTCATCGGCAATCCGAATCTGGTGCGGGCGAAGATCGACAATCTCGACGTGCGTTGGGAGTGGTTTCAGGGAGGAGATCAACTGCTGGCCGCCAGCGTCTTCTCGAAACGCTTCAAGGATCCCATCGAGGTGACCGTACAGGCGACGACCTCCGAGCTGCGGCAAACGTTCTTAAACGCCGACTCGGCGCGCAACACGGGTTTTGAGCTGGAGTTTCGTCGCCGGCTGGGCTCCCTGAGCCGGTACCTGGCTCCGTTCGCCGTGAACACGAATTTCACTTTCGTCGATTCGAAAGTGCGGATTCCGGAATCCCAGTGGCTTCTGCTGACCTCGCTTGAGCGGCCGCTCATGGGCCAGTCCCGCTACGTGGCTAACGTCATTACCGAGTGGACGAAGCCCAACTGGCGCTCGAGTGCGCGCTTCTACGTCAACTACACCTCGCGCCGCCTGAGCGATGTGGGCAGCGTCGGCCTGCCGGACATCTATCAGGAGGCGAACACGTTTCTGGACTTTGTCTATCGCTTCGACATCAAGGAAGGCGGGCGGTGGTCGATGCGATTTTCCGCAGAAAATCTGGGCGACAACCACTACCACTGGACCCAGGGGGGAATACTTCAGCGCAGCTATCGGCTGGGAAGAACGTTCACTGTCGGGACTACCTACACGATTTTCTGACTCCAAACCAATTCGATCCTGGAAGGAGAATAACTTGGATATGGTAAGAAAGGGCCTATCTCGCACCGTAATGGCGCTTGCCCTGATGACCGCCGCGCTCCAGGCGGCAGGCCGGCAAGGCCGGTTCGCCTACCTCACCGCGGACGAGGCGCGCCGCGAGCTGGCCGGCATCGACCAGTTCGAGACGACGGCCGCCATGTGGGTCTGGACAGACAAGTACGTCTACCGGCCCGGGGAGACGCTCACGGCACGTTGGACCATTCGGCCCCACAACGACTTCTTTCCGTATACGATCGTCGCCTACCGGCAGAACAATCAGACGGGTGAGAAGACGTTCCTGCCGCAGGCGACCGCCGAAGCTACCGACATCTTCGGCAACACCGTAGCGCAGGGCTTTCAGATCACGCGCCTGCCGTCGATCGAAAAGGAGGTGCTGGTGCAGGTGCCGGTGCCGAACGAGCTTGGCATGCACACCATCGTCGTACAGGTGCGCGACTTCACCGGCACGCGCGTGGTGAAATCGGCCTACTTCAAATTCGGGGTTGTCGACGGCGAGGTTTCGGTTTCGGGCAACATCGATTCCAGCACCACCTGGACCAACACCAAGCTGTACCGGATCCGGGGACCGGTCTTCGTCCGCAACAACGCCGTGTTGACCATCGAGCCAGGCACGTTCGTCATCGGAGAACCGGGCTCGCAACCTCCCTCGGTGCTCGTCATCACGCGAAGCGGCCGCATCATCGCCAACGGTACGCGCAGCCGGCCGATCATCATGACCAGCTCGCAGCCGTTCGGCCAGAGGAAGCCGGGCGACTGGGGCGGTTTGATTCTGCTCGGCCGCGCCACCAACAACTGGCCCACCGGCGAGGGCCCGATCGAAGGGCTGGTCGACTCGCCGGACACCCGATACGGCGGCACGGACGACACGCACGACTGCGGCACGCTGCGCTATGTTCGCGTCGAGTTCGCCGGTGCGGAGTTGCAGCCGGGCAGCGAAGTCAACGGCATCACCTGGGGCTCCTGCGGCACCAGGACCATAAGCGAATACCTTCAGGTCACCTACGGCTTCGATGACGCCTTTGAATGGTTCGGCGGGACGAACAACGCCAAGTACCTGGTAGCGACCTACACCCGAGACGACTACTTTGACGGTCAGATCGGCTGGCGGGGCAAAGTGCAGCACGCTGTCGCTCTGGTGAACGCCGATAACGGGAATCGCGGCATCGAGATGGATAACAATGAGACCAACCACGCGCTGCGGCCTCTGTCAGCGCCCCAGTTCTACAACGTGACCTTTGTGGGCGTCGGGGACCGCTTTACCCAGTCCGTCGACGAGGGAACCGGGGTGGCGGCCATTTTTCTACGGCGAGGCTCAGGCGGTCGATACAACAACATCGTAGCCTACAACTGGGTAACGGCCGGGATCGACGTGCGCGACACCCGGACTCTCGAGAACCTCGATTCGCGCGACCTGACGATGAACGGCGTCATTCTGTGGGACAACGGCAAGTCCGCCGGCCGAGCCAATACGCTCGACGACCAGGTCACCCCGGGGACCCGCCCCTTCGTTCGGGGCGAGCGCGGCGAGGCCCGGAACATTGTCGTGGCCGATCCGATGCTGCGCCGGCCGTTTGAGTACTCCGACCCGGACTTCCGCCCCCGGCTTGGTTCACCCGTCTTCCGCGCCAACTGGGTGCAGCCGCCCGACGACGGCTTCTTTGACCAGTGGGCGGTCTGGAGCGGCGCCTTCGGCGACGTGAACTGGACCGAGGAGTGGACGAACTTCATCCAGGAAGAGGACCTGCGCTAGAAAATCGGGGACAGTATACTCAATTCCCTTTTTAAGCTTTGAGCGCCCGCGAAATTAGGGATTGAGTATACTGTCCCCAATTAAAGCCCGGAGGGTTTCTAGACCGGCGCCGACATCGGCCGGCAAATGGACCCGAAGCGCGCGCCGCCCACGGTCAACCATCACCAGAAAGTCTCCCCGCGCTTGGGCCGCTTTTACGATACCAAAGGTGTAACTCTGGCCCGGCACCGGGAGATCCTCGGCGTCGTCACAGGTGATCTGCAAGAAAACTCCCGTGTTCGGGCCGGCCTTGTACGCTTGCCCGGTGGAGTGCAGAAACCGCGGGCCGAAACCGACGCAGGTCGCCACGCGCATCCGGTCCCGGACAAGCGTCCGGATCTGGTGGAGTACAGCCTCATGCTCGGGCCGCCTCTCGATGAAGGCAAGCAGGGCGAAATAATCGCCGGGCCGCAAGCGACTCAAGTGGTTTTTAAGCACCGCCTTCGCCGTACGCCCGCCGTCAAAGAGGATCGTTGCGTCCGCCGGGTCGGCGAAAAACCTTAGCTGTCCTTCCTCGACAATCGGTATCTCTTCCGGCAGGCTGCCGGTCCGCTCGTAGTGGGTGGTGAGCTTTTTCGTCTCGGTCTTGCTGAAGACCACATCCGGCTGGGTGAACGGGTTGATATCGAGCACGGCGCCGGCAACGGCGGTGGCCATCTCCCAACGGTAGAACTCCTGCGCGATCTGGTAGGGATCTTGGAGCGAGATCCGAATGACCGGCTGGCCAGCCTTTTCGAGGGCCCCCACAGCGACGTCCTGCCCGGCGTCCGGTGCGGTCTGAAGACGAAGGTAGACGAAAAGTCGGTCGGCGCCGTAGCACTCCGGCCCGCCGACAGGCTCGCGATCGATCGGAATGATTCCCTTCTCATCCTTGCCGGTCGACTCCGCCACGAGCTGCTCGAGCCACGCCCCGAGGCTTTCGATCTTCGGGCTGGCGATGAAGGTCAACTTGTCGCGGCCGGCCTGCGCCGCCGCGCCCAGGATTGCGCCCAACAGAAGGCCGGGGTTGGCTTCTGGGTCGACCTCGGGCGTACAGGCGCGCGCCATTCGGTCACCGCCTTTTAGCAGCCGTTCGGTGTCCAGGCCGATGATCGCTGCCGGAACCATCCCGAAGTCCGAAAGGGCCGAAAACCGTCCGCCGATATCCGGGATTCCGTAACAGATGCGACGGAAGCCGTCCGCCCGCGCCTCCTCATCGAGCATCGAGCCCGGGTCGGTGATGGCGAGGAAGCGGCGTCCAGCTTTCTCCCGACCCAGCCGTTCGAGCAGACGACTCCAGAAATAGCGTTTAAGAACCGTGGCCTCGAGCGTGGTCCCGGACTTGCTCGAGACGATGAATAGCGTCTTATCGAGGTCTACCCGGCGTTCGTAGCTGAGTACCTGCGCCGGGTCGACGGAATCGAGCACCAGAAACTCCGGGTAGCCCGGCTGGCGCCCGAAGGTCTGCGCCAGCACCTCCGGACAGAGGCTCGAGCCGCCCATGCCGAGAAGCAGGGCGTGAGAGAAGGCGTCCCGGCGCACCTCTGCGGCGACCTCCTCGAGGCGCCCGACCTCGTCCAGTTCGCGCCGCGCGATATCGAGCCAGCCGAGCCAGCCGGCCTCATCGGTGTTGGTCCAAAGCGTCGGATCCCGCTGCCAGAGCCGGCGTACTTTGTCGTGGGTGCGCCAGTCCTCGAGGATGCCTCGCACCTGCGCCTCCAGCTCCGCCGGCAGAACGTATGTGAGCGGATTGAGTTCCATGTTCGTCCCTGTGGCCTGTAGATAGAGCTCCATCTCCTGATCGCCGGTTGAGCAATCGGACCGGCGCGTGAAGCCACATTTGCGCACCATCCGGATCGCGGCCTCGTTGCCGGCCGAGCCGGTGGCCCAAAGACGGCGATAACCACGCCGGCGGGCCAACTCGACGGCCGCGCGCGCCAGGGCAGCGCCGAGCCCCTTGCGCCGATGAGCCTGATGAACGAAGACCGCCAGTTCGGCCTCGCCCTCTCCGCTCGGGGCGACGATGGCATGGCCGAGAACCTCCGAGCCGCGGCGGGCGATCAGGTTATGGCAGCGCGAGCTGACGTCTTCGAGCCATTGCTGCGTTTTCTCCGCGCTAGCCGGCGGCAAGCCCAAGCCGGCGCCGCGAGGCTCGAAGGTCTCGTACATGGCCTCGAGCGCACGCGTCTCCTCCGGCGCCAATTCGCAGATGGCAATCGAAGTGCCGTTTGCTGCCCCCATCGGGAGCTCGACCCTTCATTGTATCCGGCCGCTGCCGGTTCGCTAGAATATGGAGCAAATGCGTGGCCTCTTGCATGTCGGCTTGTGTGTCTGGGCGGCTATCGTCTTGCTAACCGGCTGCAAGCGGGCCCCATCGGAGAACCTCGCCGCCACGGTCAACGGCCGCCCCATCACCTATGAGGAGCTGGAAAAGCAGTACCGCATCCTTTTCACCAGCGACAGCGAGTCCCTGAGCGCCGACGAGAGGGCCGCCCGGAAGCTGGAAACGCTCCGCAGTCTCATCGACAACGAGATCATGCTTCAGCGGGCGGAGAAGCTGGGCCTGATGGCCGTCGATGCCGACGTCGAGGCCAAGCTCAACGAGTTGCGGGCCCCGTACACGCAGGAGGAGTTCGACAAACAGCTCAAGGCTCGCAACATGACGGTGGAAGACCTCAAGACCCAGCTCCGGCGCGACTTGAGCATTCAGAAGCTGTTCAACAAGGAGATCACCTCGCACATTGCGATCAGCGACCAGGACGTCACCGACTACTACAACGCCAACAAGGCCAGCTTCAACCTGGTGGAGCCGCAGCTCCGGCTGGCCCAGATCCTGGTGACGCCGCGGCCCGATCCCAACGTACGGAACCTGCGCGGCGACAAGGCCCAGACTCCCGAGCAAGCCCGGGCGAAGATCCAAGCCATCTATGAGCGGCTCAAGCGGGGCGAGGACTTCCACATGCTTGCGCAAGCCTACTCGGAGGATCCCGACTCGGCCCCCAACGGCGGCGACCTCGGCTTCATTCCCGAATCCTCGCTTCAACAAGCCCATGTGGAACTGCGCAAAGCGGTGATGGCGTTGCAGCCCGGTCAGATCTCCCCGATCCTGGAGACGGCCGAAGGCTATCGAGTCCTGAAGCTGATCTCGAGGGAGCCGGCCGGCCAGCGCGAGCTCCAGGATCCGCGCGTCCAGCAGACGATTCGCGACAACCTGCGCAATCGCAAAGACCAGCTCCTGCGGGCCGCCTACTACGAGGTGGCGCGCAACGAGGCGCAGGTGGTCAACTATTACGCGCTCAAAATTACCGAGCAGAAGGGGGCCCCTGCGCGGTAGGCAGCGGCTTAACGGACGTCCGCCTTTCGAACCCGTTCAAAGTAACGCTGGAGATATTCGTGATAGACGAGAGGGACTTCATCGCGGTGGATCTGCCCTCCCGCCTCGCGGTGAGATGCGGCGCGCTCGCTGTAGGGCGTCTGAAGGGCCTGTTCCCCGGATGACACTTCGATGAGCACCTCGCCCTTGATGTTTTCCGCCCGCCGGCCCAGGATCTCGCTGAGCTTGCCCATCGCCTCGGCTTGCTGCTGGGCCTTGATGTCCTTGGCGCCGTCTTTGCTGCCGATGCCGCTTTGGGCCTGCTCCTGGCCGGCCTGCTCGGAGCTCTGCTCGGCGCCTTCGCCGCGGCCCGCCTGGGCCTGCCGGGCGCCTTCGGGAGCTCGAGTGCCCTGCGGGTCGGCGGTCAAGCGGCCTTCGCCCTCCGGAGCGCCGGCCGACTGGCGGCTGTTCTGCCCTTCCTGGGCTTCAGGGCTGGCGCCCTCGGCGAGGCTCCTTTCTGAGGTTCGCCGCGCCTGGCCCGCCAGCGGAGGGATCTTCAGTTTGGCTAACAGGTTGGCGAAGGCGTCCTCGAGCTTTCGAATCAGGTCGGAGTCGGGCTCCGGGACGTTCGGCTTGGATTCGCCTTCCGGGGCGGGCGGCCCGGCCGGCGGCGGGGGCCCCAGGCTCTCGCCTTGGGATTCCTGCCGGAGTTCACGGCCGGCATTGGCCTGCGAGTCGCCGTCGTGGCCCTCTGCGCTGCGCCGATCGTCGAGGCTTCCGCCGGGCTCGGCCTCAGGAAGGTTTTCGTTCGCCGCGGGACCTTTTCCGGAGTGCTCCCGCTCCGGCGGAGGCTCCCGGCCAGGGCGGTTCCTCTCTTCCGCTTCGCCGCGCGGCTCGGGCAAGGAGTCGGCCGGCGGCGGTTCGACCGCTCGCGCCAGTTGTGCGGAGAAGCCAAAAGCATCCGCCAGAGCAGGGCTGATCGGGTGCCTAAGATCGAGACTCCGCTCGAAGCCGTAGCGCGCCGCAAGCAGCGTGGTTGCCGCAACAGCCAGCAGAACGGCCAGGTACAGCCGGCGCGGCGCTTCAAACGGCACCGCTCGGCGCACGTCGATCTCCTCGGCCAGCGCCTCAGCCGCCCGGCGCTGTGCCTGCCGCGTGCGATCCGAGCCGCGCCGCAAACCCTCCGCTTGGGAGAAGTAGTAGGCCGTCGAGAGCCCGTCGGCGAGTTCCAGCCGGTGGTCGACCTCTTGAAGGAGCCGATAGGGCGAGGGCATCCGCTTGAGGCCAAGGTAGATTCCCCAAGCCAGCCCCAGGGCAGCCAACAACAGGAGCCAGCGCCAGGCCAGGACCTCGGTGCCCGCAACGAGCAAGGCGATCAAGCCGGCCAAAGCTAACGCCGCTGCATCCAGCCCCGCGTCGAGCATGAGGTTGCAGAGCCGGCGACGACGCGCCTGTCGGAGCAATCGAGAGAAGCTGCCGCCCAATGCCTCGCTGCGACCTCTGCTTGAATTATCGCAAATGGCCCGCCGAGCTCGGATTGCTCTGCGCCCGCCCGACCTGCTAATAGTCGGAGGCGATGACCAAAGACGAGATTCTGCTGGCTCACAGGCGGCACCTGTTCCCCTGTGTGTTCCATTATTTCAGCGAGCCGCTGGTGATCTCGCATGCCCGGGACCAGTATGTCTGGGATGCCGACGGGAACCAGTATCTGGACTTCTTCGGCGGCATCGTCACCATCAGCGTCGGGCATGCCAACGCCGAGGTGAACCGGAAGGTCCAGGCGCAGATGGAGCGCCTAGGGCATGTCTCGACGGTTTTCGCCACCGAACCGCAGGCTGCCCTGGCGCGCGAGCTGGCCGAGTTGACGCCGCAGCGCCTCTTGACCAAATCGTTTTTCACCAACAGCGGCACGGAGGCCAACGAGATGGCCATCCTGGCGGCGCGCTGCTACACCGGCTCGAGCGAGATCGTCGCTTTGCGCCACTCCTATCACGGCCGCTCCGCGCTCGGGATGACGCTTTCGGCTCACAGCCACTGGCGGCTCGGCGGATCGCCCGCGCCCGGCGTCGTCCACGCTCACAATGCCTATTGCTACCGGTGCGCCTTCGGGCTAAGCTATCCCTCCTGCGAGTTGCGGTGTGCCCGCGACGTCGAGGAGCTTATCCGCACCACCACCTTCGGGCGGATCGCCGCTTTCATCGCTGAGCCGATCCAAGGCGTAGGCGGCTTCATCACGCCGCCGCGGGACTATTTTTCCGTCGTGGCGGAGATCGTTCGACGCCACGGGGGAATCTTCATCTCCGACGAGGTCCAAACCGGCTGGGGTCGCACGGGCGGGCGGTGGTTCGGCATTGAGCAGTACGGCGTCGTTCCTGAGGTGATAACTGCGGCCAAGGGCCTCGGCAACGGAATGCCGATCGGCCTGACGATCGCCCGCGCCGAGGTCGCTGACGCCGTTCGCGGCACCACGCTCTCCACCTTCGGCGGCAATCCGGTGGCCACCACCGCGGCGCGGGCGGTGATCCACTTCATCAAAGAGAAACGGCTTCTTGAAAACTGCGCCGAGCTCGGCGACTACTTCCGCGGCCGGCTCCTCGAGCTTCAGGAAAAGCACGCTCTGATCGGCGAGGTGCGCGGGATGGGCCTGCTTCAGGCGATCGAGCTGGTCGAGGACCGGGCAACCAAGGAGCCTGCCACAACGCGGACCGCCCGGCTCATGGAGGCGGCGCGGGACAATCGGATCCTCATCGGCCGGGGCGGCCTCTACGGCAA
>Ga0308410_1002368_pt1 | contig 10824 bp, 7 predicted proteins | sample HotsprOSTMatCore_FD_203467 | JGI IMG/M metagenome (GOLD analysis project Ga0308410, IMG submission 203467) | Hot spring phototrophic mat microbial communities from Octopus Spring, Yellowstone National Park, Wyoming, United States -... | ecosystem: Environmental > Aquatic > Thermal springs > Hot... | reverse complement strand
CGCCCCTGCGGGCCAACGTGGAAGCCGTCCCCCAATTCGAGACTCCAGCACCGCTGGTTCAATCCGCGGCGCCGGCATTTCCGGTGGCGGGCCGCGCCCCTTCCAGCCCGTCTTACGGACCGGAGCGCCAAGCCGCCGGAGTCCATGCGCTGCCAAGACCACCCACAGCGCCTTCGAACTCGCGCAGCGTTTGGAGTGCGCCTGCTTGCTGGCGCTGTCGGACCACCGCGCTGCTGCCGGAGACCTACTGCCCCGCCCCTGCTCCCAACAGACGACCGGATTTTCTGTGGACCCGACGGCATTCCGTTGGAGGCCCGGGCCGCATCCCAGCCCAGACCGCAACCCGGGCTGCGCCTCCTGAAGCCCGACGCGCCGGACGGCCTGGAAACCGTTTCATTGGGAGGAGCAGGCGGTTTGGGTCGGATTCGTCCGCCGCGCTGTACCTTTGCATTTGGAGGGCCAGGTTTTACCCCGGCCCGTGTCGGGTAGGACGATCAAGCCGGCGGAGTTTCTGCGCTGCCGCGACTCCGCAGGGCGCCTCCGAACTCGCGCAGCGTTTGGAGTGCGCCAGCTTGCTGGCGCTGTTGGAAAGCCGTACTGCCCCCGGAGTGCTACGCGCCTACCCATCATTTCGATTTCCACGCCCGCCTGACGGATTGCTCACTCAACAGCACTCAGCCTCGGATGCCCGGCTTCCACCCCGGCGCGGGGTGGGTGAACCCGAACAGGCGACATCAGCCTGAAGACAGCCACGTTCTGCCTGCAAAGCTCCTTTCGCTCCTCGCAGCTGCGGCAGGGGGGCGGAGTTTCTGAAAAGGGTTGGAATTGGGCGAAAAAGGGTTGGCAGGCCGCGGCGGGGCCGGGTGGCGAAAAAGGGTTGGCCCGACACCAGCGCGCCGTGCGCGGCATCGGCACGGCGGGGGCTCGGCCATGGCGCGGCGCGCCGGCCGGCCCCGCCGCCATGGGCCCGCCCAGCAGTGCATCACGGGAATTCTGCCGATCGCGCACTGAGTGCGCTCTCGGATCGGTTCGGCTGAGTGGGATTGCCCCACCCACCAGTCATTAGAGCCAATTAACTTTTTCGTAGTCTTGGAACTGCCACGGGCCGTGGACCGTACCATTGCTGGCACGGGCCCAAATTCGGCGCGAAGCATTGAGGGTGATCGTTCTGGAAGTGCCGAAATATGTAGAATAGGACACGGGCTGGGAGCTTCCGATGGCCAGTACGGCGTAATGAATCTGGGTGGCTGAGCCGACAATTGTAAGCCCGACATTGAGTTGGTTGAGGAACGGGCGGCCTGTTGGATTGAAGGCAACCGCGCCGATGTCGTTGCCGCCGCCCGAGGCTGGGAGGATGAGGGTTCGGGAGTCATCAACGACATTTCCGGCCGCATCTTCCATGCGGAGCGTTAGGGTGAAATACTGATCGGCATTGGTCTGAGTTCCAAGGTTGAGCGGCGTTGGCACCCCGGCCGCGGCAAAAAGGCTGGCGAGTGTCGTAGAGCTGGTTGGTGGGATTTCGACTTGGAGGTGCTGGGTGACCACGCCGGTCTGTTCGTTGCGCGTTGCCAGCCGCACCCGGATCAGGTTGCCGCGCAGATCAGCCAAGGTTGCCGCGGGCGTGATTTGGCCGGAGGCGGGCAAAGTATAGGGGCTTGAGTTTGGGGTGGTCCAGGTGGCGGAGGGGCGATGCTCGACCCCCCAGGGATCGGTGAAGGTCCATGGAATGTCGGGGCAGATGGCCGAATCTGAAAGATCAGCTTCAGCGCCGGGGGTGAGCGCCTGGAGGCGGAAAGTGGCGGCACTGGAGGCGGCGACGTGGGCGGGGAATGCCGGCTGCCAGATTGGGGCAAGATCGGCCCGGGGGATGAGCCAGAATTCGGCGCCGGCCGTGAAGGGGCGCGCCTCGGATCCAAAGCGGCCGCGCCGGATGGCGAGGTTATAGTTGCCGCCACTGGTGGAGATGTCGGCAAGGGCCATGATCTCAAAGGAATCCGGCTCTTCCGGGTCCACAGCGAAAATGAGGATTTTGGCGGCGGCGACGTCGTCCTCGGAGAGGGTTTCGGTGATGAGGGCCAGGTCGGCGGCGACGGTGGCCGGGTCCAGCGTCACGGTCGCGGAATTGGACCCAGCTGACAGATCGGCGGCGAGAGTGGCGCGGACGGCCCAGCGGCGCTGCTCGCCGAGGTCGCTGAACAGGCTGGCGTCGTTGGCGCGCATCCAGACGCGGAGGCCTGTGGTGAGGGACGTGGTGCGGGCGGCGAGGACGGCGATGCTGTGCGGATGCGCCGCCAGGGCAGGCGGCAGGGCAAGAATTCTGTAGAGACCGATGCGCTCGGGCGTTTCGGCGTGGGGCGGGGTGCGTCCGGCCCAGTCAGGGGTGGCGGTGTAGGGCAGGAGGCTGATGGCGCGCTCGGCGGTGAATCTGATGGATACCCGGTCGGCAGGCGGCGGGTGCCAGGCTTTGCTGATGCACCGGCAGGCGATTGACACCCCCAGCGCATCATGGGTGAGGCGGAAAAGGGCTCCCGGCTCGATGGCGGCGGCTTTTTCGGCCCGGACCACAAGTGTCCCGGAAAGGCCGGGCTCGGCGGCGATTTTGCCGGACTCGGCGGCGTGGGCGGCGGCTTGCTCAGCGCGGCAGATCCATGGGCGGTCGAGGGTCTGGCGTCGATCTTCCTGGGTCACGGCGCGGTTGGCGCTGCTGACGTAATCGGCGCTGAGGGTCTTGAAGGCCGCCTGACGGTCAGAGTAGCGGACGCTGGTGCGGGCCCAGGTGTCCTGCCAGCCGGTCGCATCCCACTCGATCTCTTCGATCAGGTCATGGTAATCGAGGCTTGTTGCGTGGGTGAAGGCCGGCGGGGCTTCATTGTGCAGGAAGCGGCCGGCCAGCAGCGCTCCCGTGGGGCCAAGGCGAAACCAGCCGTCGTAGTAGGCTATGAGCCTGAGGGCGATCGCCCGGAGTGATTCGGCATAGGTGAGGAGGACGGAGAGGTAGGACCGATCGGACGCGTCGGCCAGATCGCTGGCGGTGGCCTGCCAGGAGGAGGGATCGAGGGGCGGGCGCGATAAACCGAGGCCGAAGTACGGGCTGGTGATCAGCTCGGCCAGGGCCGCGAGTGGATTGGACTGGCCCTCGGCGAGCGCGGCGGCACTGCCCGTGAGCAAGCTTTGCTGGGCCTTTCGGCGCACGATGAACTCGATATTGGGCGCAGCCTGGCGTTCCACGCCAAATTTGAAGTCGCGCAACAGCGCCCAGCATTGGCGCCGGTACGGCGGGTGTCCGGCGGCGGCGAAGATGTCGCGCGCGGAGCTTGGATCGCCATCGGTGAGCAGGGTTTGGGTGGAAGTTCCCCAGTAGAAATCGAGCGCCCCCCAATCGGGAATGGTAATCGGGTAGGGATCATCTCCGACGTCCGCGCGCCGGAGCGCATAGGGCGACCAATACGAGTGGGGCGGGCGGTTCGACGGGCTGCTGGTGTGGGCCGTGGCGCATTCCCAGATGGTGGCCCCGTCATGGACAAGATCCCCGGGGGCATAGGCCACGTTCTTGGTCAGCCGCCCGGCGGAATCCGCGCTCCTGGAGACGTTCGGTCCTGCATTGGAGTAGCTGAAGCTGAAGGCATTCAGGACGGTCACGGTAACGGCATTGGCATTGAAGCTGGCGTCTGTAAAGCCCGAGAGTGTGACTTTATCGCCGGTCTTCAGGCCGTGCTCGCGTTCCATCCAGACCGTGGCGATGTTGGCCTGGCGCTGGCGATGAGTGGTGCGGGCATGCACCAGGCCATCGGCCCAGGCGGGCGCATCGGGCCAGACGAGCTTCCCGTCAATCACGATGCCGACCAGCTCATCCACCGGCCCGGCGCAGATCGCGCAAGCGATCGTGCCGAAGTAGCAGTCCTGCTTTGCGCCGCCAGATTTTCCGCCATCGCCCATAGCCGCCTATTTTTTGGCTCCGGGCACCTTCACTTTCCGTGTGAACGGCTTGTAGACCGGGCTCAGCCAGCGGGCGGGGAGTTTGGCCTCACCGGCCAGCCAGGGCAGCACCGTGGCCTCCTCGTTGGTGGCCAGCTCGTCGGGTTCGAGATTGGCCAACCGGTTTTCCTCATCGCGCAGACGCATCTCTTGGTGAAGTTTGCTCATGGTGTCATTTCGATGGGCCTCCAGGCCGCGGCGAGCCTGCGCCGCCAGGTCGGATCCGAAAGCCGCGAGACCTGGACTCCGATGGGATCGAGGCAATGGATAAACTCATCCGGACCGAAGACGACACCCAGATGATGGATGCACCCGCCGAGCTTGAAGCCTGCGATATCGCCGATGCCGAGCGGCCCATTGCGCGGATCGGGAATCCGGCAGAAAAGCGGGCAGGCATCCATCCAAGGCTGGACCAAACTTTCCCGGCTAAAGCGCGCCTGGCTCATCGGCGCGTCGGGCACTTCGCCGATGGGAAATCCGGCGTCGCGCAGCAGCGCGGCAGCGAACTTTTGACAGCTTGCCCCACGCCCGCGCGCGGCCATGTTGGGCATGAACGGAGTGCCGATCCATCCGCGCGCGGCCTCTCGGAGCGCGGCGATCCGAGCGGGGTTGGAGAACCAGGGATTCATTTTTTGGCGGCGGCGCCGGGCTTGGTCTGTCGCACGATGCTCGGGTTGCCGGGGGGCACGAATGGATGGCCGCCGAAATTGAGGAAGTTGTCGAACTTCCCCTCCGGGTTGCGGCTGGCGTCATAGGCCCTACATGTGACGGATCGGCCATCGCAGCCGGGGTAGAGTACGACCGGGTCGCCCATTTGGGGGTAAGGATCGGGGTCGCGATGCAAGGTCACGGTCAGCACGCCGCCGGAGGGGGTGGTCGAACGCAGGATGGGCAAGCGCTCGAGGGATGAGCCCGAGCCGAACTCGATCCACCCGCCCGCGAACCAGTCCTCGAAATAGACCGGTGTCGGACCCGAAACCCGCGCCAGGCCGGCCAGCTGAAAGAGGAAGGGGAAGCCGGGATCACCCGGATCGCTGACGGTGGCGGTGAATTTCCAGTCGTTGGCCGAAAGCCCGCACCCCGGCGAGAAAAGCGACCAATTGCAGTATGGGCCGATGTAAAAATTCGGCAGCTTCCGATCCAGCGCGCTGCCGATGGGCGTTGCGGTGGCGGTGAGCCGCGAGCCGCGCACCGAGACCCGGGTGACCTCGCCCGTGAAGAGCACCACCCCGTTCGAAGCGGTGCTGCCGGATGCCTCGGCGGCGAGGATCCTGAGATATAGCGGGGCATTGAGGCGGAGGGTGGCCATGCGGCGGAGGGCCGCGACGGCCTCGAGGTCGCATTCGATCTGGACCTCATCGCGGTCGAGCGCCAGGCCCTGGCGGATCTGGCCGTGACTGATTTTGCGGGCGGCAAAGGTTTGGCCCGCCCAGGTCAAATCGGACTCATAGGACGTGACGCGCTCGACGTAATCTGTGCCGCCGAGGGTGCGGCTGAATTCGTAAAGCCAGCAGCGGGTGGGCAGGAGGCTGATCGTCTGGCCGAGGGTTTCATCCGCGGCCGGCGCGATCTCGGCGGGCACTTCGCGCAGCTGCAGCGCCGCCTCGGCCAGGCCGTAGTTGTGCCAGCTCAGGGCCAGTTCGGGCCGCAGCCAGCGGACCAAACAAAGGCGCGCTACGAGATGCTCCGGGCCGAATGGACCGGGCGCGGGTGAAACCGTCACCGTGGGCGCATGGGGATTGAGGGCGGTGATCTTTGCGGCGACGGGATGCGCCCCCGGGCGCACGAATGCCAGCCATTGGCCCACCGCAAGATCGGCCACATCGGACACTGGCAGCGTGGTTTGGCCGGGGGCGATATCCTCGGCCAATCGCATCGCCGCCCGAGCCGCATAGGCCCAGAAAGGCGCGCCGGCGCCGCACTGGCGGAAGAACTCGAGCAGGTCGGCCAGCTCGGAGTTGAGGACCAGGCTGTGGGCGGTGGTCAACTCGCGGGTGGTGGCCTGGGGGTAGAGCGTCTGGGCCGGCTGGCGTCCGAAGCCGAGCTCGGCGCGCCGGACCTCGAGGACGAATTGTTCGCGCGCGGCGGCGGCATCCACCGGCATCGGCAGGATCGGCGGCGGGCCGGCCCAGGCGGAGGAGGGTAGCGGGCCGGCGGCAAAACTGCGCATGGGGGGGCGCAGCGCGTATTCCGAGGGCGAAGCCTCCGTGAAGTCCACCTCGAATGTCGCCTGCGTGGGGGACTCCCAGGAGAGCTCGGTTTTTTCCAGCCGGCCCATGAGCAGGGGCAAGTAGGTGTCCGAGGAGCCGGGCCAGGGCGGGGCAAGGCTGCTGTCGCAGCCGGTGGTGATCGTGCCATCGGCGGCCTTGTGCGTCCAATACCGCAGGCCGGCATCAGCATCCAGGTAATAGATTTCCCACCGGCGCAGATCCTGGTCCACGGCCGCCTGGAGTCCACCGGAGACAGCGGCGCTGGCCCGATCCGTGAAGCGGACGGCGGCCGGCCAGAGGGGCAACAGGGCGGGCTGGGTGCGGTAGGCGGCCAGGGCGGCGGCCAAGCGGCGGGCCTCGGCCTCGGGGGCGCGGATCGTGCCGCGCAGCGTCCAGCGGAGGGTGGTGGCGTGAGGTCGGCGCGCCTCGCGGCCAGAGAGGCTGGACTCGACCTGACTCAGCAGGCGCACGGTCGCCTTGATCCCGGCAGACCAGTCGGGCGGGATGTCGAGCAGCAAGCAATCTTGTCCGCGGAATTGGAGCGGGGTCATACCAGCCCAACCTCGTGCGCATGCTGGCGGAGCAGGTCCACGAAGATCGCCCGGCCCTCCTCGGAGCGCCAGAAGTCGCGGATGCGCGACGGGTCATCGAAGATGGCGATCTTGATGCGGTTGTCGTTCACGATCGGCTGGGCCCCCACGCGCCCGGCCGGGTTGGCCGGCCCACCCGCCATGTGGGGCAGGATGTAGCCACTTTGCTCGGGCACAAACAGCTCAGGGCCTCGCTCGCCCACCAGGTAGAGCCGGCCGGCTTGCACCGGGCCCCCTTTGGCCCGCGGCGTGGCGGTGGCCATGACGCTCAGGGCGGGGGCGCTGGCCAGCGCGGTCGCCACGGCGGCCGGGGCTTGGGCGGCGGCTGCCCCGTAGGTGGCCGTAGCGGCCAGGATGGCCGGGCCGGCCCAAGCGGCAGCCGCACTGAGGGCAGCGGCTTTCTGGATGGTCGCTCCGACGATGGCGTTGAGGACGGCGCGGGCCAGGATGTTCGCGAAGAACTGAGTGAAGCTGCCCAACACTGTGGAGAGAAGCTGACGGCCCACTTGCGCCAGGGCTTGACCCCATGTTTTGGCGCCCAAGATGAGGTCAGCCATCGTATCCCCGATGCGGCTGAAGGCCACGCCGATCGTCTGGGTGACGATGGTGGCGGCATTTTGGGCGGCGGTGCCGATTTGATTGAGCATGGCGACCGATTGGGCGCCGAGCTGCTCGAGGAAGGAATAGGGTGAGGGACCGAGCAGTTCACCGGGCAGCCCCTGGCGGGTCAGAATGGACCATTTTTGCGCCTCGGTCAGGCGCCAGGAAGCCTCGATGCGCGAGAGCTCCAGGTCGCGGAGCTCTGCCAGTTGGGCCAGCCGCCGGGTGTCGGCCTCGATGAGCCGGTCGCGTGCCTGCAGCTCGGTGAGGTAGCCCTGCTCCCGCAACTGGCCCAACAAGCGCTCGGTATCAGCATATTGCTGCTGGATGCGCAGCCGCTGCGCCTCGATGGGGAGGAGGGCGTGGTTGTAGGCCAGTTGGGCCTCGCCGTGGGCGCGGGTCAGCTCGAAGGCGGCCAGCCGAGCCGATACCTCGCGCTGGCGCTCGGCCTCTGACATGAACTCGCCCGGAGGCAGGCGCTGGCGCAGGAATTGGATCATGGCCAGGTGGCCCTCCGGCGTGGGCCTGGCGGCCAGCTCATCGAGCCATTTGGCCTCCTGCTCGGTCAGCTTGAGCCGGCCTTCCTCGACGGCTTTGATGGCCTGTTGGTAGGCCCGGGCCATGTTGGCCGCCGTGGTGGCCGCCAGCGCAGCGCTTGCTTGCTCGACCTCGCTCCTGGCGCGATAGAGGGCGATGCTTTCCTCGATGAATTCGACGATTTTCTGTCCGCCCAGCAGGCCCGCGATAGTGGCCCCTCCCAGGGCGACCAGGCTGGTGCGCGCCTCGACGGCGGCGTTGCGCAGCCCCTGGAGAGCGTACTGCGCGGCCATCAGGCCCATGGACAGCTCCGTCAGGCGCTGGCTCCCGGTCAGATGGAGCACCCCGTTGAGTGCTTGCAAGCTCTGGTTCAAGCCCCTGGCGGCGCGGGCGGCGTTGCTCAGTCCAGCGACGCCGGCGTTCCGGGCGGCGGCGTCCAGCCGTTGGACGCCCCTTTCGGCCTGTTGGAGGGCCCGCAGGGCCTGCTCGGCCTCGGCGGTGATCAGGATTTGGAGGTTGGCCGGCATGGGGGGCGCGGCACGTTATGCGGCGGGCTCATCCAGGCCGGCGCGGGCTTCAGCCTGGAGCGCGCGGGCGGCGCGCTGCCAGGCCTCGGTGCTGCTCAGGGCAGCGCCCATGGCGCCGGCCAAAGTCAGGGCAAGCCGGGCATTGCGGCGGCGGGCGGCTGCCCGCAGCAGTTCGATCTGTTCCAGGCTGTGCTGCATGAGCTCGGGCCAGCTCAGGCCGGTTTCGGCCGCGGTGTCGGCCAGGAAGTCGGCGAGGTGTTGGCCTGGGCCGCGCCGACGCGCAGGGCCAGCTCGATGGCGTCGGGCGGCCACTGGGCCAGCGCGGCGAGCATCTCGGCCAGGCGTTCCTTCTCGCGGGCCGCCTGGCGGGCGGCATAGGCGAAAAAACCGGACTCGTTCAGGGACTGGACCTCGGCGCGGAGGGCCTCGTAACTGGCGGGGGTGAGCTGCTCGATCCAGGCCCGGTCCCGCCCGGCCAAAAGCGCGGTTAGCGAGATTTCGTCATCGCGGAGTGCCAGGGCCGCAGGGTACCTGGCCAGGGGGAGCTGCCGTAATTCGATGGTTTCTGTAGTGCCGTCCAGCCGTTGCGCAGGGAAAGTCCTGCCCAAGAGGGCGTCGGTTTTGGTGGCGTCTGTCATGGTCAGGTTCCTCGGCTGCATTGGGGGGCGGGCGGGTTGGCGGGGCGCAGGGGGCCATACACTACCAATATTCGAGCTTGATCAATAGCAGCCAAATGGGCGTATTCAATGGCGCGCCGCCCCCACCCGCCCCGCTGACCGGGCCGTAGTAGCCCTGCACCCAGAGGTTCGTGCCCGGCGGCAGACTCACTGTCACGGTATGGGCCATGACATTGGTCGTGGTAGAGCTGTATGTCCAGTCCGTATTTTGCCCGTTCGACGCCTCCACCACACTGCCATCTGGCCGGAGCGCGGAAATCAAGCCATAAGGGCGGAATGTGGTGCTGTTGGTGGCGCACCAGTAACCGGTGAACCGGAAGTTGGTGGCATTCATGGACGGCCGAAAGACAGGAATGACTAGCGGACGCGCGCTGCCAGTAAAGCTCACATTCGTGTGCCACACCGAGGCGATGCCCCTCCAGCCACTCTTCAGGTTGGGATTCACTTGCGCCCGATAGGCGCCATATTGGTAAGCGGTCGCTCCTTGAGTGGTATTATCGGCATTGAGCAGCATCCACGGCACAAAATACAGCACATTGGTGCCGTTCTCGCGGAACGCGGTGAGGTTGGTGACCTCGCCACTGGTCGCTGCACTGATGGTGAGCAGCCCGCCGTTGGTGGTGATGGTCACGTTGCTGCCGGCTGCGACGGCTTCGACGGGCCGGGTGGTCGTCCAACTGGTGGAGTTTCCCCGGTTGGTGATCGTGATGGCCGGGCCGGTGTAGTTCACGTAATCGCCGCTGCCCCCCAACGAGATCACGGGCGCGCCGGACAGGTCCGCGCCGCGATCCAGGGCGTGAATGCGCGTCCGCGGGCCCACCCCGCTGGCCAGCTCCACGATGGGAGCGGTGTTGGTCGAAAGCCGCTGCACGCGGCAACCGCGGATGTCCACACTCTTCACCCCGCTGCTGAACTTGAAGACCGGCCCGTTGGGCATGACCTCGATGTTCATGCCTTCGATTGAGACATTGCCTCCCTGCGCGTCCACGACCGTGTTGCACCTGCGGCTTTCACCGCCGATGATGGTCAGGCTGAACCCCTCGGCGTAGCTGCTGGGTTTGTAGGTCCAGGCGGTGGAGGTGTTGGTGCCGAAGTTGTTGGTGTAAGAACTGTTGTTCAGGCCATCCCCCGCGAAGCAATTGATGAAGACGGCGCTGTCGGCTTTTTCGAGCCAGAAGCCGTGGTTGTTGTTGTAGGCATGGACGTTGATGCAGGTCAGCCCCACCCCGTGCTCGACGCGCAGGCCGTAAAAGAACCCGTAGATCTTGATGTTCTCGAACAGGGCGCGGCTGAGCTTCTGCGAGCTGCTCACGGCGGTGACAAAGCCGAACCCCGCGGTGCGGCTGGTGGTGTCAATGGTCTTGTACAAGGTGAAATCCTTGAACGTGACATACCAGATCGCGTTGGTGCTGGATTCGTTGAATCCGGCCAGCGTGTGGGCGTCAAACGCGTTGGCGGTGGCGCTGGTTTGGACAATGCGGGTGCGGTCGATCCCGGCCCCGCGCAGCGTGATGCCGCTGGCCTTGAGCACGATGGTCCTGTCGATGACGTATTGGCCGGCCTGCAGGTAGATTTCCGTTTGCCCGCCGAAGGGCGTAACGCCGTTGTTGGTGGCCAGGTCCACGCAATATTGGATGTTGGTGGAATCGATCGCGGCGACGCCGGTGGGTGGGGGCACCACGATGATGTTGGTGAACATGCCGCGCCG
>Ga0308410_1002367_pt1 | contig 10826 bp, 10 predicted proteins | sample HotsprOSTMatCore_FD_203467 | JGI IMG/M metagenome (GOLD analysis project Ga0308410, IMG submission 203467) | Hot spring phototrophic mat microbial communities from Octopus Spring, Yellowstone National Park, Wyoming, United States -... | ecosystem: Environmental > Aquatic > Thermal springs > Hot... | reverse complement strand
AGAGGTTTGTTTTAGTGCTTCCAGGTGAAAATCTTCGGACAAGCTCGATTCTTGAACCCATCCTTCGCTTTTTCGTGTCCTCCCTCCGGTGTATTTCCCTAAGCCTGCAATTTGTCTGATGGGCGAATTTTTCGGATGTTGAGCAGGCGACCTAATGCACCCACGGCGAATATCAACGGATAGATTTCCTCGTAATACCAAAGGCGAGCAAAGTAAAGTCCGACCGGGGCGGGATCTCGCCACTGTTCGGCACGAACTAGCGTTGAAAGCGAACAAGCACCCGACCAAAGAGCCGACCCTAAGCGAATCCCACTTGGGTAATCATCTTTGGCGACAGCCGCAAGGGCCTCCACCGCCCAAGCTGTCTCCTCCATCGAGGAAAGGGCATCCCGTTCCCCCGTTGGGAACACAAACACTTTCCTCCGAGAAAGAACGCGGGCCGCCCGCTCCTTCAGGATCATGCCCCACCGCATGCCCCATCCCCCATCGTAGTTCTGCTGGGCGATCAGGCATTCCGCAGCTTTTCGAATCGCCGGAGAATCGCTGGGAAATAGCTCCGTCAAGGCAAGGAGCACCCGGGAAGTTCCATATACCAGATTGAGCTCCCCTGCCTCGAAGGGATTTCCAAACCAAAGGGGCTCCCAAGCTCCGTCGGCCCTTTGCCGCTCAAAAAGAAAATTCAAGGCTTTAGCACTTGCGATTAGCATCTGCTCCCATGGGTGGGGTTCCGCCGTGCCGCCAAAGTTACCCCCGGACGGAGCAAAGGGATTGCCGGCCCGAGTAGCAGGGGATGAGGTGCCGGCTGGTTCTCCGAAAAACCACCCCCCGACCAGGCGTCGTTTTTCCTTAGATACAAGGGTCGACCACTTCTCCGCCAGAAGATCCTTTACATCCCCCCCACAAAGAATCTCGAGCCAGGCCAAAATGGCCCGGAGGGCGTGGGCTGTCAGGTCCACAGCACTTCGATCAAAGGGCAATTTCCCCCAACCCCGACAAAATGTCGGAATCCCACCATCGCGATTTTGGAGGCCTAAAAGCCACCGAATACCCCGCAAAGCCGCTTCCTTGACCTGCTCCTGAGAAATTTCTCCCCGCTGTCCGCCCAGGCTAGAAAGCCGGCGAGCTTCTGCCCCGGTAGCATCCGGCCCTGCAAAAGCCCAGGTGTAAAACCGAGCCAAAGCCACAAGTGCAGCCGAGGTATCATCGGCATCGGGAACAGCTCCCGGTTCGCTTGTCCACCCCCAACCTCCAGGAGGAGAGGATGTGAACGGATGTACTTCTCCCTGTTGGCAGGCAAGGAGCCAGCCGATGTTAATTTTCTCCAAGTCCTGGGGGCTCCGATGGGAAAGAGCCTCCACCCCCAACGAAGTAAGCCAGGTAGCCAAATTGATATCCACAGGCCAAGACCCGTTGGCTCGGGCCGTCCGCCGAAGAAAGGCCACTCCTTTTTCTACCACCGGATGCCCATGCCGACCAATAGCACATAGGCTGAGTACCACAAACGCCGTCAGCGGGATGGCTTCCAAAAATCCCCCACTTGGCGGTTGCATGTTCTCGAGTTTCTGGAGGGTGACCCCAGAGGCCCACCGCCGGACTGGTCGCCAGAAAAAAGGCCTCCTCCCCCGAGCATGCCACCGCAGTTGGCCAATGGCCACCAAAGCAGGGATGGCATAACTAACTACCGGCAGGCCCAGGGAACCCAACCACCGCTGCGGTAAGACTGCCAACTCGAAGGGTAACTGAGGAACCGCACGCCAGGGGACAATGTCCGCCAAGGCACAAACGGCTAATATGGGAGCGGCAAAGGTCTTGTCTTTTCCATATCGGGCAACAATCCCCTCCACCCCACCCTGAGAATGGAAATACTGGCAGGCTGATTCCCAAACACTCTCGTATACATCGGAACATCCCGTCAGCCGAAAGGCTGCCATCACTAAGGCGGTGGTGGCAATGTTGGACGGATCCCGGTCGGTATCGCCCCAACCTCCATCCCTCCTTTGCGTGGCCACCAAATAGCCGAGCCCATTGGCTAGTCGCTGGCGATCCTCGCTTTCCACGAAAACGATGGGAGTTTGCCGCTCCCTCCTACCGCTGCAATCGCCTGGAGTGCGATTATCCCCCAGAAGGGATCTGCCCAGTTTGGCAGCGGTATAAGCAGCCAAGGCTGCCACCGCGGTTGCCGTGGCCAAAGGGGAATCTGCCAACCGGCCGACCCAATACCCCTCAGGCCCAAGGCGAGAAAGTAACTGCCCCCGAGCTAGTTCGTAAGACTCCTCCATTTCCCGCCAGAATTCCCGATCTGCCCGGAATCGTGCCATGAAGTACTCTCCGACGGAATGTGCGAATGAACGATAGCAAATGGATGCATATTGGCTTCCGTGGGCCCCTCGGAGGCCGGCCTTAGTCCTCCGGAATTCCCGGCACCCCGGAACCACTTAAAAAGCCAACCCCTAACCGGGGCCGGCTAACTAAAACCAATCAGATGCCATGGAACCCTAGGGGGCTACCTAAAACCAAGCACGTGCCAGGAAACCCTAGGGAAATTGCCCAAAAACCTTTGAACCTGAGACCTTAAAGGTTACTCCAGCGGAAAGTTATTCCCAAACAAAAAGATTACGGAAGTTATAAACAAACTCTTTCGGCAAAACGGATGGGATCGGAACAAACGTTACTGCCTCGATGGCCGGCACCATCGAAAAGGCCGGAACCCAAATTCCTGAGAACCCAGTCCCTTCCAAAAGGATTTGCTTGAGCTACCACAACAAGCTACCGCCTGTATGTGCGAGGCAGGCATGGATCCCTACATGTTGTATTAAGGTAGGAGGATTATTCCCGAAAAGCTGCAAAAATGATGCCTAGTCTCCCTATCGGGAGGAATTTTCTCCTCGACGTTTCCCAGCTTCCTAGGCTGACGGAATCGGGTTCTTCCGCCTACCCGAATCAGAACGGATTTCTAGCCGCAGTTAAATTCTCCGCTGAAACCTGTCCCGACCGAAATGAGGTAACCATGGGGGCCACAGAGCCAGAACCAAACTTTCCCCCCGGTTCCACACTCCCTCTTTACCCACACCGCCAACTCCCCCATCACTCCCACCAAACCCGAGGCCGGCCTTTGCCTTGGGTATTCCTGTGAGCTAAGGTTGAAAGGGACTCTCGGCGGCCCGCCCACGGAAGTCGCACGATAAACCATCCTTCTAATGGCCATTCGTTTGTCAAATCTCCCCTAGGGGGAAATTTGGTGTCGCCAGCCGGTTTTAGCCCGAGGATAGGATTGTGAAAGGATGCCGGGAAATCGGCCGCCAATAAAGCTGTTCGTCTAAAAAAGTTCCGCCTTTCCAAAATTGGGTTTTGTTAACGAATTTTAAGAGGGGCTGACCGGCTGAAGCACAAGTCATTGAGGGTGGACGCCGTAAGTCCCGACAAGCCAAATGAAAACCACAACTTAAGAACTTCTTCCGAACGATGCTGGGAGGTATTTCCGCAACAACCAAATACTCTTTGGTGCCAGTCCTTTGGGCCAGCGGGGCTGCCGTGAGGTCCGATCACCTTTGCGAATCACAACCCAACCCTCCTCTCGAGGTTTCCGGGCCCAGTAGTGGTCCGGGAGAGGAAAAGGAGCCACCCAAAGGAAAAAGTGCTTTGGATCTTCAGACTGACTCCGGCCGGGCCCGAAAGTCCCAAGACCCCGATTCCTCCATATCGTTTGACTATGACAGTGTCGATCTCCGGCCGGTCCGCGATGTCCTCGCCCGGTTGACGGCAATTTGGGGTGAGGTGGAAAGATTTGTCCTTGCTTTGCTCGATGGATGGTCGGTAGTGCTTCATCAACTGGCAACCCAAACGGAGCAAAGGGTAACCTCTGGGGAATGGTTGGACCAAGTTTTACGGCACCTTCGCAATTTGGACCAACGCTTTTCCCAATTGGCCGCCGGACTCGACCAACTGCAGGGAGAACTTCGAAGCCGGGAAGGCTCTCCAGAGTCCAGCCACCCTTCTTCCAGGGGTGGGCTACGGGAATCCGAACTGGATCCGCTGATTGTGCCCATTCGCCCGGAAACTCGAGCAGGAACCCATAGTCAGGAAGTGAGCTCCGTTCCTGGAGCCAGTCCTCGCCACTCTCTCCCGAAAAAGACCGCGACAACTGACCGGGAGCCGGAGATCCAGTCCGAAAGCTCAGCTCGCGAGGACCAATATCCGGCCTTTCCCTCTTCACCACAAAAGCTGGAGGAGCTTCTTCGGCACTGGGTAGCCCTAGCAGAGCAGCTTGACCAGATCCTCCCCAGTTCGCCTGAGGAAACCTAACTTCCTCTTGGGCTAGTTTTTATCGAGCTCTCCCGAGGTCTGTGAAATCCCCCTGCTTCTCACGTCCTCTACGCGGAAGGAAAGCGAAACAATCTCTAAGTGGTTCCCTACAGGCTCGGAGAAGCTTGGCAAAACCACGATATTGAAGAACACCACTGGGCAGCCCTATTTAAGCCAACCTTTCGGACGGTTGGATTATTCAGAACTTCCCGATTGCCCGCCACTCCGATTTGGGTGCTTGACAGCCGGCCTCAAGACTCCCATCCGTGGAAATCCTCGATATTTTAACGCCTCCACACCTAAGGTTTACTTGGCTCAGTGTTCCCCACCTGTGTTCCTGGAGATCACAATCCTTCCCGATTCTCGCCCGGTTTGATGAACTCATCCATCGGGAGTTCCATGCAATTATTGAGAACTTGCCCTTCTGTTATACTTGGAGCTTACCCTTCCGCTTCCCTGGTTAGCCCCTGTGTCCCAAAGGGGGTGGAGGAAGTACACTCCGAATTCAAGACCGAAATGACTCAGCCGGGATGTGTATCCAGGATGGATCTTAGGACTCCCAGTTTATTTCACGATTGCGGAGAACCTCGTGGGCCACTAGTGGGTCCCTTGGGGAGGTATTACCATGGGGATAACAGGGAGTCAGGAGGTTGTCCCTCGCAGTGCAGCGTTCGACTCTGATGGCGGGGAGATTAAGTTCCTTCCATCCGAGAAGAGGGCAAAATAAGAAAAATCCCGGTCGGAAGAGCTCTACCTGTGGGAGAGGGTCGAATCTCATGGACCTTATCGGAATGGATGAAGCGGGCTATGGCCCGAAGATTGGGCCACTTGTGGTCGCCTTGAGCAAATGGCGGTTCTCAGGCATTGGGGAAGATTGCGAGGGAAAAAAGCTGGATCATTATCTGCGGCAGGCCTTCGCATTGCCGGCGGGATCCTCCGGCCCCGGGGACCAACAAAAGCTTGTCCCCATTGCAGATTCGAAGCAGGTCTACCGCTGCCGCAAAGACCTCTTTGCGTTGGAACAAGGAGTGCTACCCCTGCTTCACTTGGCCGGTTGGCAAGGGCACTCGTTCCGCTCCCTCCTTAACTTTTCTGATCCGACAGCAGGAGATGCCTCCAAAGGCCTCCCTTGGCTTGCAGATTATGATGTGCCAATTCCCCGAGCAGCAGCCCAAAAATCATTCTCCGCGGCAGCCTGGTACCTAAGGGAAAGGTTCACGCAACTTCAGATCCAATTGGTCGAGTACCGAGCCAGGATCATCTTCGAGCCAGAATTTAACCGTCGGCTCCGTCAGTGGGGAAACAAGGCCGAAACCCTTTGGCAAGTGGGGATGGAGCTACTCGGGGAGAGTGTGCTCAATAGTTGCTCCTCTCGGGTTGTGGTCCTGGCCGACCGACAAGGTGGACGGGTTTATTACGGCAGTTTGCTGAGCCGGTTTGGGGAGAGGTTGGGACTCCGGTTGGATTCCGTGCTCCAGGAAAGCCCGATGGAAAGTGCCTACCGGTTCCAGAGGGAAGGCGGATCGTTGGAAATATGGTTTTCCGTGAAGGGGGAGCGATTTTTGGCTGTGGCGGCCGCTTCCATGTTGGCCAAGTACCTCCGGGAACTCGTGCTAGAGGCCTTCAACAGGTTTTGGCGGGAGCGGATTCCGACCCTTCGTCCTACAGAGGGGTATCCGGCCGATGCCAAACGCTTTAAAGCGGAGATCACAGGGGTTCAGGAGCGTTTATGCATTCCGGAGGACTTTTTTTGGCGGGAAAGATAGCCAGTCTGGGGCAATCATCCAGGCCCCAAAATATCTCCAAAAGATCTAAGATTCGGCCAAGGCATTTTCAGAGCCAGGTTTTTGTTCCCCCTTGCTTGCCGAGGCAACTTCCCAGGTTCAAAATGGCACTAACTGCCTTTGTGCAAGCGGCATCCCGGGGTATGGATCCTGCCCGGCGGAATGGATTATTCCCATCCATGGGCGGGAAGCACCGGGAGAGGACGGGGCACGGATACTGACGGACCCGTGGGAGAGGGAAGGCCTTGAAGCATAAGGAGATGATGCCGTGCGAGTGTTTATCGTCCGCCATGCTCCGGCCGAGCCAAGTGACGTGGCGAAGTGGCCCAACGATCGGGTTCGCCCACTGACCAAACAGGGCCGGAAACAATTCCGACGGATGGCCCGGCTACTGGCCAAAGCAGGAGTCCTCCCCACCTGGATCGCCACCAGCCCCTATACCCGGGCCCAGGAGACTGCGAAGATCTGGGTAAAGGTTCTGTCGAAAAAGGGGGCTAGTCCGCCAGTCCTTGTACCCACCGATACCCTGGCCCCAGAGGGAGATCTTCAAGCCCTGCTGGAATTGACGCGCGCCCAGAGCGGCGGGGCGTCGATGATCGGCTGGGTCGGCCACTCCCCGGATTTGGAAACCTTCTTGGCCCGACTTGTAGGGGCACCTCAAGCCCGACTCCATTTAGCTAAGGGGGGAGTGGCTTGTGTGGACTTCGAGGGAAACCTTTCTGAGGGTGCCGGCGAGTTACGGTGGGTCGTCACTCCGGATCTTTTAGGGGCCTAAACCCAGGCTAGCGACACCTGCTGGGTCCTTGATCCCGAGGGGATATGGTCTTTTCGTCACTTTAGATCTTTTTAGATCTTTTCGCCGTGACCGATCGGCTAACTTTCGTTACGGTTGAGGGGCCGGGAACGGGCCTACCTAGCCCAGAGGAAGGCTCTTCGGCCAATTGGAGCGGGATTTGAGCCTACAAAAATCCCCCTTTAACTCTAAACTTTAACTCTAAAGCTTTCCCGAATCTCTCTATTTACCGAATGTATTAAGCCTTTCCCGAACCTCGCTATTTACCGAGGCCAAACTGGCGATAGGTATCTTTTAGAACTCCGTAAAAAGCAACGATGGGTACTTTTTACAAGTCCAAGGATGGGTACTTTTTACAACTCCAAGGAGAAGTGGTGGTCTCAAAACTCCTAAGAGCTTGCAAAACGGTACTTTTGCAAGTGATAACCCGTTCGAAAGGGCTCCGGCTCCCGGCGGGCTGTGCAAATTTGGGAGGAAGCCATTTTGGGAGGAAGCTATCGAAAAACTCCGATCGATCGGGGCTACAAGGTACCCCGAGTCAGTTTCTTTTGCGTCAGTTTCTTTTCGGTCAGTTTCTTTAATGCAGGATCCCCGGACAGACGAAGAACTCGGCCACCGCGAGAAACTCGGAATACCCCGAATAATGCCGGGCCAAGAAAAGCTAAGCCCCCTGTAAAAATTATCTTACCCTTTAAATACCCTTTAAGTCGTTGTAACTGCTTGGAAACGTTGGCCTTGGCAGATTCTTGGTGGTCATGCCTGGGTTTTTTTGATGTCTTGGCAGCTTCTCTCGCGGTGTTAGCGGATTGTCTCCTTTTCTTCTGCTGTGGGCAGCTTGCTTAGTGTTTCGACGCAACACTACTGCCAGCTTACATTGCGATTCCACGCGATTATTCTGGCAGCCTGCCTTGCGAGTCGACGGAATTATTCCCAACAACCGGAGCCGCCCTATTATTCCCAACTACCCAAGTCTGCCTGGCGAGAACCTCCGAATCTGGCAAGGCCGACAGACTCTGAATTTTGGCAGGCGCGCGGCTCGCCTTTCACAGATGGTCGCGAGGGTGCCGAAAGAAAGCCGAAAGAAAATGGCCTCTTCACCTTTCCCAGCTTGCGGTTCCACCTTTCTCAACGTGGGATTTCTTGCCCGCCGTGAAATTCCTCTCAGGGTTACCCCAGGGACTCCTCCCAATCCGCAAGGGCACCTTGCTGACAAACTTAAACATGTCGTAAAGCAGTACGACGCCTCTCGATCCGCCAGGGCACCCTATCCCCCGAAGTACCGAATCGCGTCAGGAGTTCCTAGAGACGATCGACGAAAGCTCCCAAATAAGGGCAGAAATAAGGGCAGACCTCGGATTCATCTTTAGGGGCCACATCATGCTAGCGCAAGCAGCTTTTCCCGGGCTCAAGAAGAAGCCGCCTGAAGTATTACCGAAAAGATCGCAGTCCTTGACTTTGGAGTCCCAACGGCCGGAAAACCATAGGCAACTATTGCCTGGGGTAGAGGAATGTTGGTATGTCATTGAGATTAGGTTCTGCGGGCAATATGGGGCTGTGGGATGAATCACGGTAGAAAGAAAAGGTTTGGCAGGAGACAGGGAGCCGGCAAAATAATGATGAAGAAAAGGTGAAAATCTTGAGGAAAACTTGCGAAAATAGATAACTCTTCTCAGGCCGTCGTTCAGTGTTTACTATGGGGGCCAAGATCTGCGGACGGCCGGGCCATCAAGGGCATCTCCCATGGATGTAGAAGCCAGAAACCTTCAACAAATCGAGGCCTTGAACCAGCGGGGAGGTCGAACTCTTACCCTCGTGGATCTTCTCCGGGCCGAAACCCTTAGCCCCGTGATGGCTGCCTACGCAATGAGGGCTATCGAACAAGGAGCTTCCATCCTAACAGCAGCCAAACCTTCTGGAGCGGGCAAAAGTACTCTCCTGGCTGCCCTGCTGCATCTGCTACCTCCCGGAGAACCGATTATCACCGTGCACAGCCCGGAGGTGATCGCGGGGGGATTAAGGAGCCCAGCCGATCAACCCGCCTGTTACCTCGCCCACGAAATAGGTCCCGGCAGATGGTACGCCTATCTCTGGGGCCGAGAGGTACCGGCTTTCCTATCGCTTATTCAAGGCCGGCGGCGGATTGCCTCTTGCCTTCATGCAGACACGTTGGACGAACTTCGGGCCCTCCTGGTCGGACCGCCCCTCCATGCCACCCGAAAGCAGATTGGCAAAGTCGGACTAATCCTCTTCATGTTTGCGGGGGTTGTACAAGGAAGATTCCGGCACAGGGTATCCTACTTCTACGAAGCAGACGGCAAAGGAAGTCACCGCCTGGTTTTCCGTTGGGACCGGGACAGTGATACCTTCCGCGAGGAAGTCACCCTGCCCGATCCCAAAGGTCTGGAACCTTACCGCCGGTTCTTGGAACGGTTGGTGGAAGAAGGCGAGGCAGAAGCCCCCGTGGTACGGGAGAAAGTGTTTCGCTTTTACCGGACCGTGCCGAGAGAGTGAGGAATACACCCTCTCGGGATCACCCCCTCGCGGGATAACCTCAGCATTCCCGAAGCTCTGAATCCCTCCCCAATCCCCCTGTGACCAATCCGAGCTGCCCTTGGGCCCTGGCGGGGCAGGCCCCTTTTTAGAGAAAGCTAGCCCCTTTGGGCCGAAAGGTCTTCGGTAACCAGTCAATGCCAAAGAACCTGTCCCAAAATTGGCAACCCACCAAGGGCCCGATTCCTTTCCAGACACTCATCCCTTACCAAAAGTCGTTTTTGTGAAGCCTGGGGAGGGTTCTTGGCCGGCTTGTGGACCGTGCACTCGGCTCAAAATGGACGTTCGGCAAACCTCTGGGGGACGAATCGCTGTGGGGAAATCTACGGAGCCTCTCCATAATCGCAGTATTCGGGTGGGAACTGGCTGGAACCTCCGATCACTTTCGAGTGTCTTGACGAGAGGTTTCCTTCAGGCAGGAATTGTTCATTGCTTCCCTACACGAGATGCCATTTCCAAATAAATGAATATTCGATCATATATACGGATGTACCGAATTGTCCTACCGGCAAAAGATGCCTCCCCACGAAAGCCGGTGGTCGGTAGGAAAAACATTGCCCCCAAGGGGCCCCCTCTTAGGTGCCTCAAAAAAACCCGTTTCCCAGCAAGAGAGCAGGGGCAAAGCGGCCCGAGGAACCACTCGATCCGCAAACCGGTTCCAGCTTAAGCTAAGCAAAAGAGTGATCTGCATTATTGATGCCCAGCCCCCTACCGGCGGGATCCGCAAGGTGGGCTATTTCGCCGCAAATCGTTCTATTCCCCAGAGATCGTGTTACTCACCATAGACAGTCACCACCACGGTACGTTGTCGGGGACGAATATCGCACTCCAAATGAAAGATCTGCTGCCAAGTGCCCAACAAGAGTTTTCCTCCGCCTATAGGTACCGTCAAAGAAGCCCCCAACCAAGTCGACTGGAGATGGGAATGACCGTTGCCGTCATGCCAAGTTTGCTCATGGGCATAATCCCGACTCGGGGGAATTACCCGGTCCAGGAGTTCCGGTAAATCGTGTTGCAAGCCCGGCTCGAACTCGATGAGTCCTACTGCCGCCGTGCTTCCTACCGCAAAGATGTTAACTATTCCAGTACGAATCCCCGAGCGACGAACCACTTCGGCAACCCTGCCGGTGAGGTCCTGCATATATCCATGTCCCCGAGTGGCCAGGTCCAGCTGCTCTTGGTACACCATAGCTTCGGCCCTAACTCCTGTTTTTCAAGGCACCTTACCCGTGTGGACTTACTTGCCCAACTTTAGTTAATCCGCCGTCCATTTCCTTGCATACGGTGGCTCTATCAAGCAAGTCAACATTGGAAAACAATAAAGAAGAAAGCACCTCGAGGAACTCAAGTAACGGTAAAGCCAGCCGACCCGAAGCAAGAAAGGCCGGGAAAAATCC
>Ga0308410_1002354_pt1 | contig 10853 bp, 7 predicted proteins | sample HotsprOSTMatCore_FD_203467 | JGI IMG/M metagenome (GOLD analysis project Ga0308410, IMG submission 203467) | Hot spring phototrophic mat microbial communities from Octopus Spring, Yellowstone National Park, Wyoming, United States -... | ecosystem: Environmental > Aquatic > Thermal springs > Hot... | reverse complement strand
GTGATAATCGGCACCTCATCGCGGGTGATCGCCACATCGAAGGTGCGCGTGTCGGGAGGGCGGCGCAGGGTGAGGGTCACCACGGTGCCCCTGGGGCCGCGGATGCGCGCCGCGGCTCTGGCGGTGGCCTCGCCATCGGGCAGACCGGCGATCACCTCGGCGAGCGCCACGCCATCAACCGCCACCACCACGTCACCCGAACGGAGACCGGCGCGCTCAGCCGGCGAGCCCGGGAAGGGCCGGTCAATGACAATCGCGCCGTCCTGGAGCCGCAGATAGGCCCCGATGCCCTCGAAGCGCCCCTGCATCGACTCGCGACTCTGGGCCGCCAGGTCCGGCTCCTGAAAGGTGGTGTATTCATCACCGAGGGAGGCGAGCATCCCCTGGATGGCGCCGTAGACCATCTTGCGCTGGTCGAGCGGCTCCTGGCGGTAGAACTCGGCCTGCACCAGGTCCCACACCTGCCAGAAGACGGCAAAATCCGCCCGCGCGTTCGCCGGCGTCTCGCCGCGGAGCTCACGATTGGCGACGCGGGCCAGGAAGGTGTCAACGGGGGTGGTTCCAACGATGCGCGCCGCGGCCCAGCCGGCGGCGAAGGCCGCGACACCGACCAGCATAGCAACAAGCGCTCCCAGGGTGACCGCGCGAGAGGTGCGTATCATACGTGGGCCTCTGCACTCAGGCGTGGGGTCAGGACAACGGATCGCTCTGACCCTGGCATGACCGTGTCTTACTCGGTAGCGTAGAGCACCATCGCGGCGGCGGCGATGGGCGCGGTTTCGGCGCGCAGGACGCGCGGGCCGAGCGACACGGGTATGATACCACGCTCGCGGGCGCGTGTCAGTTCATCAGGAGTGATGCCGCCCTCGGGGCCGCTGAGGAGGTGGATGGCGCGCCCGTTCCATTCCCCGCCGTGGGCGCGCAGGATGGAGCGCAGATGGGGGGCCTGGCCTTCCCAGAGCAGCAGGGCGAGATCGGCGCCCGCGGCGGCCTCTACGGCGGCATCGAAGGAGAGCGGCGCGCTTACCTCGGGCAGGACCCCGCGACAGGACTGCTCGGCGGCTTCGCGGGCGATGCGCCGCCAGCGCTCCAGCTTGCGCGCGTCGGTCCGGTCGGCGGCCAGGGAACGGGCGCAGTGCGTCGGAACGAGCCGGCGCGCGCCCAGTTCGACGCACTTTTGCACGGCCCACTCGAAGCGTTCGGCGCGGATGAGGGGCAGGTAGAAGGTCAGGTTGAGCGGTGGTTCGCCACCGACCGCCTCCCGGCGCACGACCGTGCCGGTCACGGCGTCGCGCCCGATGGCGGTCAGTTCCACTTCCGCGGCCATCCCCAGCCCATCGAGCAGCAGCACGTGGTCGCCGGGGGTCAGGCGCAGCACGCGCCCGATCTGGCGCGCCAGGTCCGGGTCGCTCAGGCGCACCTGCTCGTCGCGCAGCGCCTCGGGGGCGACGAAGAAGCGGCGGGTGTTGGGGAGAGGCATAGTGATTGTGGGGATGTGGGGGCAATCCCTTGCACATAAGGCGCTGCGCGCAACACAGCCCCCCTCCCAACCTCCCCCCGCTGGGGGGAGGCGCCCGGTTCCCTCCCCCAGCGGGGGAGGGTTGGGGTGGGGGCGGTGTTCGTAGGAGGGCTGCGCCCTCCCACACCCTCCCGCGGGGGGCTATGTTCACTCCGGATGGATCACCTCGCCGATGCGTTCCTCGGGGTTCCCGGCGGCGCGGGCCGCGGCGGCAAGCTCCCCCAGGTCGGGGATGCTGGCGCGCAGCACGGTCATCGGGCCGCGCAGGGCGCAGGCGCCCAGGCTGGCGGGCAGCACGGCGGAGTCGCCGCGCCGCAGGTCCAGGGGCGCATGCCGGGGGTCCTCGGGTTCGATACCCCCCGCGCCGTCGATCACCGTGAGGATCTCGAAACTGGCCGGATCCACCGCCAGCGCGGCCCGCTCCGCCACGCGCCAGCGCTCCAGGGCAAACGACGGGCAGGCCACGAGCAGGTCGCGGTCCGTCGCGAGGGTCAGGGGGCGGATGACGCCGCGCGGGGCGGGAGCGAAGCCGCTGACCTCGAGGGCCTTCTCCAGGTGCAACTCGCGCGGCTGGCCGGTCCTGGGATCGCGGCGGCCGTAGTCGTACACGCGATAGGTCAGGTCGGATTTTTGCTGGATCTCGAAGAGCATGATCCCGGCGTTGATGGCATGGAGGGTGCCGGCGGGCACGAAGATCACATCGCCGGGGGCGACGGGGAGCCGGGCCATCAACGCTTCGACCGTGCCGGCCGCCACCGCGGCGGCGAACTCGGCGCGGGTGCAGGGGCGCTTGAGGCCATAGGTGACGGTGGCGCCCGGCGCGGCATCCAGGATGTACCAGGCCTCGGTTTTGCCGTGAAAGCCGCTATGGGCCTCGACGCGATGGGCGTAGGCGTCGTCGGGATGGACCTGGATGGAGAGACAATCGGCGGCGTCGATGAACTTGGCCAGGAGGGGCACGTCGGCGCCGTAGCGCGCAACGGCGCGCGCGCCCACCAGGGCCGGCCCGTAGTCGCGCGCCAGTTCGGCCAGGGTGCGCCCGGCGAAGGGCCCATTCGCGACCGGATTGCTGTCGAAGACCTGCCAGCTTTCGCCGAGGCGGGCGGGGCGCGGTTCAGGCAACTCCAGCCACGCGGCGAGGCGCGTGCCGCCCCATAGCGGCTCGACGAGCTTGCGCCTGGTGATCAGGGGAGGGAGGGTGGTGGTCATGGGGATTTTGGATTTTGGATTTTGGATTTTAGATTTGAGGCACGGTCCAGCAAGCGGCTGCCAAAAAGCGCTGCTAACCGCGCGGGGCGATCACCCTGGCGCCGCGCGGCGGCGTTACGCCGGGGCCGTAGAGGTAGAAATCCTCCCAGGGGGTATAGCGGGTGATGTACGGGTCCACCCGCGTCCGCCCATCGGCGAAGGTGACGATGCGCCGCAGGGTCACATCAACGCCGGGGCGCCCGTGCACAAGCTGGCGCACGGCGCCCCGGGGCAGACTGGGGTCGAACTGCCAGACCGGGGCGCCGGGCTGGGTCCAGTTGGCCTTGAACGGCCCTTCGTAGCGCACGCTGCGCCCATCGCCCTCGCCGAAGAGTTGAAAGGTCAGGCGCTCGCGGGCCAGATCCACGCTGCCGATGATGTACACCGGGCCGCCGGTATCGTTGCGCCAGCGGAAATCAACCCCGGGCACGAAAACGGTGGCGTCGAACCCGACAATATCATCGTAGAAATAGACGATATGGCTATGGGGCACGCGGCGGGTGACGCTCAGCCCGGCGTTGGAGACGGCGCGAAAGAGGGTGGTGGAGACCTGGCACAGGCCGCCGCCGATCACCTTTTCGAGCCGGCCGCCGACAATCGCGTAGCCGTCAACGAAGCCATTGGCCTCGGAGAAGTCGCCAAGGCTGATGAAGGAAAACTCGGCTCCGGCGGGCACCACGTAGCCATCAACCATAGCGGTGGCGCGCTGGATATTGATCACCCGCGAGGTCGAGGAGGTGGAGAAGCCGGTGGCGGCCTCGCCGAGGAGGGTGATGGGCCGGGCCGGAGCGGTGGCCGCGAGGGCGAGGGGATCGCGTTGCAGCAACTGGCGCCCGAGGGGGCTGAGCGTCACCTCGTTGTCGGCGCCGGCATGCTCGGCGTGGTACACGAAGCGCGCGCGCTCGAAGTACTGTACGAGGCGTTCCTGGCCGGACTCCGGATCGTACTCGTAGAACTCCTCGGAAATGGGGTAACCGAAGATCGGCAGGCCCCCGCGGGTCTGCCAGAACCAGCCGAAGGCCCCGCCGAGGGTATGGCCCGACTCGGGAAAGAACGCGCGTTGCGGATCGGGCGAGGCGGCAAGCCAGGCGAAGGCGGGGTCGTTGCGACCCTCGGTCAGCAGGGCGCCGGCGCGGGTAATGCTGATCCGCGCGTCGGGCGGAGCGGTGGGGCGCAACTCCAGCCTGGCCCGTTCGAAGTACTGCACCTGCAAGCCATCGGCGCCGAGGATCAGTTCGGTGAGCGGCATGCCGAAGGTGGCGACGCCGCCGTAGGCGTCGAAGAAGCGCTTGAGCTGCATGGCGACGTTGTGGCCGGTTTCGGGAAAGTAGACTACGCTGCTCGCCGGGAAAGCCTGGGGGGCAGGCGCCTGCGGGGGCGCGGCAAGGGCGGAGGCGGGAACGAGGATCAGCCCGATCACGAGCGCCAGCAGCCAGCGGTACATAGACACCTCTTTCGTGAGTGAACGTGATCCTGGGAGGGCGCAGCCATCGCCGACCTTCCCATGGCCAGGGGTATGGGCAACGCGGGTTTGCCCGCGCTCCCCGAAACGGCAGCGTCGCGGCCTGAACTATGCCGAACGCCGCTATTATAGCACGGTACCTATATCCAATCTGTTATACTTTAGATATGGGACGTATGCAGCGATGAGGTGGCTGCGCGCGCAACTAACGTGAACATACGCCCTCGGCGAGGGGCGTGGGGAAACCGGGTTTCCCCACGCCCCCGCCCGCAGGGGGGTGGGAGGGCAAAGCCCTTGCGCAGGGGTCTGGGAGAACCCGGTTCCCCCAGACTCCCACCCGCGGGAGGGGCTGGGAGGGCAAAGCCCGTGCGCAGCGGTCTGGGGAAACCGGGTTTCCCCACGCCCCGCCCGCAGGGGGGTGGGAGGGCAAAGCCCTTGCGCAGGGGGATGGGGAAACCGGGTTTCCCGATCCCCCTGCCCGCAGGAGGGTTTGGGAGGGCTGCGTCCTCCCAGGAAGAACCTTTGTTCATCCCGTCGGTGTGCGGCGGAGCCGCATGGACGGCTGGAGAGCCGGATATGGAACTACGACACCTGCGGTACTTTGAAGCGGTGGCGCGCCACTCCCACGTGACCCGCGCGGCGGCGGAGTTGCACATTGCCCAGCCGGCCCTCAGCAAACAGATCAGCCAGTTGGAGCAGGAGCTGGGGGTGGCGCTGTTCGACCGGGTGGGCCGTAACGTGCGTCTGACCGAAGCGGGTGAGGCGCTGCTGCCCCATGCCCGCGCGGTGATGGCGCAGGTCGAGGCGGCGCGGGCGGAGATGGCCGAACGCATCGGCCTGCGGCGGGGGCGGGCGACGGTGGGCGCCCCGCCGACAGTGGGCATGCAACTGCTGCCCCCTGTGCTGACGGCCTTCAACCGGCAGTACCCTGGCATCGAATTGCGCCTGCACGAGTCGGGCGTGCAGACGCTGCTCGATCTGCTGGAGACGGGGTTGACCGATGTCGCAGTGGTGACATTGCCGGTCGAAGATGAGCATCTCACGGTGGTGCCGTTGTTCACCGAAGAGATGGTGATCGCCGTCCAGCGCGAGCATCCCCTGGCAACCCGCGAGACGGTGGCTTTCACCGAACTGCGCGACGAAGCGTGGGTGCTCTCGCCGCAGAACTATGAACTGCGCGAGGCAACCCTGAGCGCCTGCCAGGTCGCCGGTTTCGCGCCGCGGGTGGTGCTCGACGGCGGCGAGACCGACACGTTGCTCCGCTTCGTCGCTGCGGGCATCGGCATCGCCCTGGTGCCGCGCCTGGCCGTGCCGCATACCAGCGACCTGGTCGCCCTCAAGGTCACCGATCAACACCTTACGCGCAGCCTGGGGCTGGTCTGGCGGGGAGACCGGGTGGCCTCGCCGGCGGCGCGGGCATTGCGGGAGTTCCTGGTGGAGCGGCTGCGCCGGGAGTAGGGGGGATTTTGGATTTTGGATTTTAGATTTTAGATTTCAGTCGTTTATGCGGCTGCGGCGCACACCGACGGGATGAACATAGGTTCTCTTGGGAGGGCTTCGCCCTCCCAAACCCTCCCACCGGGTGGGGGGGATGGGGAAACCCGGTTTCCCCATCCCCCTGCGCACGGGCCAGGCCCGCACCTTCGCGAGGGCGGGGGTATGGGGGAACCCGGTTCCCCTATGTTCACGTTAGCCGATCCGTTCGAGGCGGGCGAAGCTGGCGAGCAGGCGCCGTTCGCGGTCGGCGAAGCTGACCGTCACCTCTTCGTCGCCGTCCACCAGGCGGCTACTGACCACTACGCCCTCGCCGAAGGTGTTGTGGCGCACGCGCTGGCCGGGAACGAAACTCACCGCCAGCGGGCCGCCGACGGCGCGAGAGGGCGCGGGGGCGCGCCAGACATCGCGGGGGCGCGCGGGGCGCTGCCGGGCCGGGGCGGAGGCGTTCGCCGGGCGCTGGCCGGGCCGTTTCAACAACTCGCGGGGAATATCGGCCAGAAAGCGCGAGGGCACGCTCAGGTTGGTGCGGTTGAAGCTCTCGCGCCGGAAGGCGTGGCACAGGTAGAGGCGCCGCCTGGCCCGCGTGATGCCCACGTAGAGCAGGCGCCGTTCTTCCTCCAGCCGCTCGCGGTCATCGGCGGAGCGGCTGTGGGGCAGCAGGCCCTCCTCAAGCCCCACCAGAAACACCACCGCGTACTCCAGACCCTTGGCCTGGTGCAGGGTGATACAGGTCACCGCATCGGCCTGGGGGTCAATCCGGTCCACATCGGCGACCAGGGCCACTTCTTCGAGAAAGCAGGGCAGTTGCTCTTCGAGGGGCAGGCCGTTGTAGCGAGCGGCGAAGGCGGCAAGCTCCTCGATGTTGTCCCAGCGCTCATTGGCCGACTCCTCGCCGTACTCGCGCAGCAGCGCCTCGCGCAACTCGATGCGTTCGACAAGCGTTTCGAGCAACTTGAGCAGGGGCAGCTCGCGGCGGGCGGCGATCAGGCCGTCAACCAGGCCGAGGAAGCCGCGCAGGGCGGCGACGGCGCGAGGGGCCAGCGACAGCGACGGCGAATATTCGTTGCCCTCCGCCAACTCTCTGAGAGCCTGGTAGAGGGGCACGCCGAGGGAGGCCGCCCAGCGGGTCAACTCGGCCTCGGTGCGCTCGCCGATGCCGCGGGCGGGCCAGTTCAGCACCCGCGTGAGGCTGACGCTGTCGTAGGGATTGGCGGCGAGACGCAGGTAGGCCAGGGTATCCTTAACCTCTTTGCGCTCCCAGAAGCGCAGGCCGCCGATCAACTGGTAGGGAACGCCGCGGCGCGAGAGGGCCTCTTCCAGCGCGCGCGACTGGGCATTGGTGCGGTACATCACCGCGCAGTCGCGGTAGCGCGTCTCGCCGGCAGCCACCAGCCGGGCGATCTCATCGGCGACGAAGGCGGCCTCGGCGTCCTGGTCGTAGCCCTCGTGGAGCATCACCTGCGGCCCGGCGCCATTCGCCGTCCAGAGTCGCTTGACGTGCTTGCGCGTTGCGCCGGCGGCGATCACCGCCTGGGCCGTGTCGAGGATGCTCTGGGTGGAGCGATAGTTCTGCTCGAGCAGAATGACCTGCGCATCGGGATAATCCTGCTCGAACTGGAGCATGTTGCGCACATCGGCGCCGCGCCAGCCATAGATGCTCTGGTCGGCGTCGCCGACGACGAAGAGGTTGCGGCGCCTGGCGGCCAGTTGCTTGATCAGCACATACTGGGCGTGATTGGTGTCCTGATACTCGTCCACCAGCAGATAGACGTAGCGTTCCTGATACGTCGCAAGCACATCGGGGTGCTGATCGAAGAGACGCACCGTCTCGAAGAGCAGATCGTCAAAATCGAGGGCGTTGGCCTCGCGCAGGAGGGCCTGGTAGCGCTCGTAGCAGCGGGTGACGATCTCATCGAAGTACGCCCGGCTGTGACGGGCGTATTCCTGGGGGGAGATCAACGCGTTCTTGGCGCTGGAGATGCGAGCGTGGATGGCGCGGGGCGGGTTCTGCTTCTCGTTGAGATTGAGATCGCGGAGCACGCGGCGCATCAGGCGTTCCTGGTCGTCGCTATCGTAGATGGCGAAATCCTGTTCGCGCCCGAGGTGCACAATATCGCGGCGGAGGAAGCGCGCGCAGAGACCGTGGAAGGTGCCGACGGTCAGGGCCTGGGCCTGGGCGGGGCCGATCAGCGCATCGAGGCGCTCCTTCATCTCGCGGGCGGCCTTGTTGGTGAAGGTCACCGCGAGAATATTCAGGGGATCCACGCCCTGGGCGGCGATGAGATAGGCGATGCGGTGGGTGAGCACGCGCGTCTTGCCGCTGCCGGGGCCGGCGACGACCAGCACCGGGCCGGCGACCGTCTCCACCGCGCGCCGCTGGGCCGGATTCAAGCCTTCGAGGAGATCGGACATGCGCTATTTCCTGGCCGGTCCTCGCCTTCCCTGGTCTCGTTGCACCCGGGTCAGGGAGAGGGTGAGGAACGGCGACGCCGCTCAACGTCTGGAAGGGCCCGTGCCCTTCCTGGAACAGCGGACATGGTAGAGTACCAGCGGATGCCTGTCAAGGAACGGGGCGCGAGGAGTGCGTGTTCACATGTCTCCTGGGAGCGTGAAACACCAGGTCACGCCGGGGGGTGGAGGGGAATGGGGAAACCAGGTTTCCCCAAATCCCCGCTCGACGGGAGGGGCGCGCGCCAGAGCGCTACGCGCAGGCCTCGGCGATCACGTGATCCCACTTCTTGACGTGCCAGCGGGCGTTCAGGTAGTGCAAATCGGCGCGGAAGCACGCCTGGCCGCGTTCGTAGACGACGCGGGCATAGCCCACCCGGTGCCGAAGGCTCTCGTCGAAGGTGGGGATCAGTTCATAGCGCTGGAACGGGCCATACGACGACTCATTGCCCCTGACCACATAATCGGTCAAAAAGGCCAGGTCTTTAAGCAGACTCTGGCGCTGCTCAGCATCACTGTCGATCAGGAAAGTCTCGGCCCGCGCCGGGTCGCCGCCGAACATCGCCGCGACCCACTCGGCGAAGGTGTCCTCGGCTGCGGCGAGGGAAGCGTCCGTGGGCAGGGGGCCGGGCAACTGCCCGTCAACGTATGCGTCGCACTCCTTAAAGCCCGGCGCCCACTCGACGACGCGCCAGGCCCCGGCGACGCGAACGAGGCGGGTGAGGAAACATGCACTGCCGCGGGCGAACATGACCGCGCTCAGGCCGATGCGTTCCTGCTCATCGGCGCCGGGAACCACGCCGAGGGCCTCGAAGCGGTTCAGATACGGCCCGAAGAGGCCGAACCGGTTCGTGAACTCCAGCCAGCGCTCGGTCACCGCCAGTTGCTTGAGAACATGCTCGGCGCGGCGTTCCGGATCAGACTCAGCCGCGACGGCCAGGGCCTCCGCCTCGTTCCCGGAGAGCATAGCGCGCACCCAGCGGTCATGGACATCCTCGGCGTCGGGGTCGGGCGCAGCGGCGCCAGACGACGGCGCGGCAGCAGCGGACGACCCCGCCCCATCCCCGGCGGCGCCGCCCGACCCTTCCGCCGCCCCACGCGCAACGGCGCCAGACGACGGCGCGGCAGCAGCGGACGACCCCGCCCCATCCCCGGCGGCGCCCGATGCTGTCGCCGCTTCGGGCGCGGCGGCAGTGGCGCGGGCGGGATCGGGCGGCGCCGGGACGGGCGGGGCGGCGCTGGCGGGGGCGCCGGCTGACGCGGGAGCGGCGGCGGGCGCGTCACCCGGCGCGCAGGCAACCAGCAGCGCGGCGCACGCGACGCACGCGACGAGGAACGATGCCTGGTGGCGCAGGCGCGGCAACCAGCGGGCGCATCGAGACGACATAGGAAACCCTCCATCTGTACGCGGGACCACACCGTATGTACCGCGCCGGGCCAGTGGAGGATATGGTCATTCCGGGGAGCGCGCTGCGTCCTCCCGTCCGCCGGGTCTTGAGCGGACAGCCCGGCTCAGTTATTGCAACGAATGTTCGATGCGGGTATACTGACACGCAAGAAGGTTTCCTGGCGCATTTCCGGGCAACCCGTTTACGGGCGCATCCAGATGCGCCGCGCCAGATCCAACCTCAAACATCCGCAAGGGCACGGGACCGGAGGAACAGGCATGCCAACCGATGTACGAGACACGCCTATGCGCCTCGTGCGCGAAAGCGATGGGGTCTCAATTTCCCTGGCGCCGCTGCAGGGGCACTGGACGGCTGACCAGTACCTGCGGTTGACCGATCACACCCGGCACCTGGTAGAGTTCACCGATGGCCGCATCGAGGTCCTGCCAATACCAACCCAGCAGCACCAGCTTATCCTCGGGTTTCTGTATCGCGCCTTCTTCGCTTTTCTCCAGCCGCTCGGGGGCATTGTGCTGTTCGCGGCCCTGCGTCTCCAGATCCGTCCCGAGAAGTTTCGCGAACCGGATCTGCTGGTGTTGCGACGGGCGGACGATCCGCGGGCGCAGAACCGCTACTGGCTCGGGGCGGATCTGGTGGTGGAGATTGTCAGCGCCGATGATCCCGAGCGGGACACGGTAGAGAAGGTCGCCGACTACGCTGAGGCGGGCATTCCCGAATACTGGATCGTCAACCCGCTGGATGCGACAGTGACGGTGCTGGCGCTGGAGGATGGAGCCTATGTCGAGCACGGAGTCTTTCGCCGGGGCGCACAGGCAACCTCGAGGCTCCTCGCCGGCTTCAGCGTGAGCGTGGACGCGGTGTTCGAAGCGGGGTAGGAGGCTCCGCTGTAAGTATTCACATGTCTCCTGGGAGCGCGGGCAGCTTGCCCGCGGAGACGCGACGCGGGCGGGATGCCTTCGCTCCCAGGCGCGGGTGTTACCCCGGGTGTGAACACTTACTCTTCTGGCACCTTATCGTCTTGCACGCCCCATATGGTCTTTGAATACATCATCCGCTCTAGCCCGCGCAGGCGGGCTTCGCATTCCGTAGCCGAGGGCTTTAGCCCCACGGCCAGCCCGGAATAGCGGATGAATTTCTCAAAGACCATATGGGGGCATCAGCAAGCCCAATTCCCCCCGCTTCCGCGCGCGGAAGCGGAGGCGGGGGTATGGGGAAACCAGGTTTCCCCATACCCCTGCCAGCCCCGTGACCGTTAGAGGGGCGCGGGGCG
>Ga0308410_1002352_pt1 | contig 10858 bp, 8 predicted proteins | sample HotsprOSTMatCore_FD_203467 | JGI IMG/M metagenome (GOLD analysis project Ga0308410, IMG submission 203467) | Hot spring phototrophic mat microbial communities from Octopus Spring, Yellowstone National Park, Wyoming, United States -... | ecosystem: Environmental > Aquatic > Thermal springs > Hot... | reverse complement strand
ACGCCATTCGCCAGGAAACTTTTACACTGGTGCTGGCGACAGCAGTGGTGACGATGGTATTGACCCCATTTGCGGTACGTGGCTCCGACCCGCTGGCGGCGCGGCTGCGGCGCACCCGCGCGACGCTCGAGGCTCATCTTGTGCTGGAACAACCATTGCGCGACCATATCGTCATTATCGGCTACGGGAGGGTTGGTCGCTACACTGCCGAGATTCTCCAGCAATTCCGGATGCCGTGCGTTGCGATCGACCAGGACTACAACGCCGTTGAGCGAGCGAAGAAGGCTGGATTGCCGGTGATCTACGGCGATGGCGCCAGCCCGGTGGTGCTGGAAGCCGCCGGATTGGCGCATGCGCGTCTTGTTCTGGTGGTGGTCGCCAGGGGCGTCGATGTGGAGCAGGTGGTGCGTCAGGTGCGCCGGTTGAATGCAACCGTGCCGTTGATTGCGCGCGCGGCAAGTGTGGCGCAGATCGAGGAACTGCAACCGCTCGGGGTGGATGAAATCGTTCAACCAGAGTTTGAGGCGGGGATCGAGATGGTTCGCCAGGCGCTGTTGCGGTGTGATGTGGCGCCGGAGGCGATCGATATGCTGAGCGATGTGGTGCGTCTACACGGATACCAACCGCTGCGCATCCCAGGTCAGGAGGAACTGCTGCTCAGTGCGCTGCGCAAATCCGCCTCGGCGACCAGCCTCGCCTGGATGACGGTCGAAGCCGGGTCGCCGCTCGACGGAAAGACGATAGGGGAGAACCATATCCGCTGGCACACCGGCGCAACAATCGTCGCCATCGAGCGTGGCGCCGCCATGATCGCCAATCCCGGACCGGAGACGCTGCTGCTGGCTGGCGATCGACTCGCCGTATGGGGGACGCTCGATCAGCGCCATGCTGTTCACGCGCTCTGTGCGCCATTGGACGATGCTGCGGCAGACGCGCCGCAGCCGGTGGACGTGCGCGCGTCGGTGGAGGTCGATGCGTGCTAGCGCCCGTCGTGCGCCTCGTCGGCGCCTTGCATAAGCAACAAGAGAGGAACCTATGGTGACGCTTCGCATTCGACCGACACTCGACGCCGAGGTGATTGTTGTCGGCGCCGGGCCCGCAGGCGCCGCAACTGCGACCTGCCTGGCACGCGCAGGCGTGAGCACGCTTCTCCTCGACCGGCAACGCTTTCCGCGCGATAAAGTATGCGGTGATTTCGTCGGCCCGGTTGCGCTGGTTGAGTTGCAGCGACTCGGTATCACCGACCAACCAGCATACCGCCAGAGCAATGTGATTTATAGCGCTGCAGTCTTTCTCGATGGGAAGCGCCTGATCACGAGCCCAATCCCTGACGTTCCTGGATTGCCGCCATACGGGCGGGTCATTCCTCGTAAGGCGCTGGATGCCTGGATTGTTGCGGCGGCCCGTGCTGCTGGAGCGATTGTGATCGAAGGGGTCCGCGCGCGCGATTTTGTTGAGGAAAGCGACCATGTGGCGATCACCGTCGAAGAACGTGGCGTCACCCGAACGCTGCGCGCTCATGCACTGGTTGGCGCCGATGGCAGCAGTTCGCTGATTGCGCGCGTGTTGCGCAGCTTTCCTGCACCGGATGAAGACCGGATCATTGCCGTGCGTGCGTATTTCGACGGGGTTGCAGGTCCTGAAGATCAGGCCGATCTCTACTTCAGCGCCGAGAGTTTCCCGGGATATTACTGGCTCTTCCCAACAGGACCAGAGCGTGCCAATGTGGGAGTGGGGATGGTGCTCGAGACCTTCCCACGCACGGAGGACCATTTACGCGAGTTGTTGTTGAACCTGATCGAACGCGATCCCGGTCTTCAGGAGCGATTGCGCGATGCGCGCATGGAGGGGAAAGTCGTTGGCTGGCCGCTGACCACCTACAATCCCCGGTTGCCCATCGTTGGCGAGCGCGTGTTGCTCGTTGGCGATGCAGCGGGTTTGATCAACGCCTTGAATGGCGAAGGGATTCAGTACGCGCTGTTGAGTGGACGTTGGGCTGCTGAGACATTGATCGCGGCGCGAGCCGCTGGTGATTATTCAGCCAGAGCGCTGACGCCCTACGCCGCGCGCGTCGAGCGTGAATTCCGGTATGATATGGCGCTGTCGGGCATGATTGTGCAGTTGATCCGCAATCGAAGCCTTAACCCGCTATGGATGCATGCGCTGCGGATCATTGTCAATCGGGCGCGGGTCGATCCGCGGTATGCCGACGCAACTGGCGGCGTACTGGCCGGGCTGGTTCCTGCCAGCAGCGTACTCAGTGCGCACGTCATCGGCGGCACGATCCACCAGGCCGTCCTGACCACCGGCATCGACGCCATCGGTCATCTGGTGCGCGGTCCGCAGCATCTTGCTGGGATTGGGCGCGATGCAACAAGAACCGCGTTCCAGATTGCCGCAACAACGACACGCAGCCCCAGGAAGTTTACGCGATGGGGAATGGGTGTTGTGCGAAGCGGCGCTGAACTCGTTCTTCAAGCGTCGCGTCATGCGCTCGGCCCGGCGCCAGCGCCCGAAGCAACGCTTCCCCACGAACAGGAGGCGCGCCTGACTCTGCGGGTGTCGGCTGATCACTAACCGGGGAGGGGCTACAGATCACGCTCGATCATGTAGAGCACCAGTTCCCCGACAAACCGTTTGTGTTCATTGTCGGGTTGATCGCCGAAGGCGACGACGAACTCGCGCAGTGCGGCGCCAGCAAGCTGACGCGCAGCGGAACGGGCAAAATCGATGCTGCCATATACCTGCATGCACTCGAAGATCCAGCGCACCTCGTTGACGGAGCGGCGAGCGCGGGGCACGGCGAGGAAACGCTGGATTCGGATCTTCTCGCGTGCGTTGCAGACGTTCAGCAGGTGGATCAGCATCAGGGTACGCTTACCTTCCCAGATGTCACCGCCGATCTCCTTGCCGTATTTCGCTTCTTCACCTACCAGATTGAGGATATCGTCCTGAATCTGAAATGCCGCTCCCATGTAGTAACCGAACCGATTGAACCGTTCGGGATCGACCGCGCCTGCCGTGGCGATCAGGCTGCCAATGCGGATCGGGTGGATGCAGGTGTACCAGCAGGTCTTCTTGAGGGTCATGCGCAGGTAATCATCTTCGCTGAGATCACAGACGTTCTCGTGCACCCAACCGAGCTCCATCGCCTGCCCCTCGACCGACTGCCGCACCATGTGTTCGATTTCACAGAACACCCGCCAGGTCAGCTGCGGTCCGAGGTATTCCAGGTTCTCCATCAATGCCTGAAGCGACAGGACATTCATGGCATCGCCAACGTTCACTGCAATAGCAGCGCTGTAGGCAGTGTTCAACGTAGGCGCGCCCCGACGATATTCGCTGCCATCTTCGATGTCGTCGTGGACAAGAAAGGCGTTATGGAACAACTCAATGGCGGCAGCTGTGCGAATGGCGCGTTCGGTTGGTCCGCCAAACGCGCCACACGTTGCGAGACATAATCCCGGGCGTAACCCCTTGCCGGAACGGAGAGGGTAGGACGGGATCAGATCGTACAGGTAGCGGCGGGGTTCTTTCTGCGGCAGAAGCGCCAGCAGCGTTTCCATCGTCGCTGCTTTGTAGCGCTCCAGCATGGTTTCGACATAGGCGAAACGTCGCGGCGCCGTCATGGTCTTTCACCAGCGCGTGACGCGATTGCCAGCGAGCCAGCGTCCTTTTGGTCTGAACGGTCCAGTCTTATGCCACCTGCAGTGTGACGACCGCGCGCAACTGGTTGAGCCGGGTCGCTTGAAGCAGACCGGAATAGACGCCCGACGGCGCGCCTTCCGGTACAACGATGGACACCGTAATCGTCGCACTTTTGTGTGGCTCTATGGTGATTGTGTCGGGCACGAATGTGATTTGTTGCGCCGGGATGCGCTCACCGTCGGGATTGATTAGATCGGAACTGATGAAACGGAACATTTCTGTCGTCCGGTCGCTATCATTTTCGAGCGTCATTGGCACTTCGACGCGCTCGCCGGGTTTGATGGGTTGAGGAATGGTCAGCGCTGGGATGCCACCTGCCGATGGCGCTGGTTTTGCGGAACCTGCACCGCCTCCAACAGCGTCGGCGCTGATGGTAATGGCGCGCTGCGCCAGTCCGCTCAGCGAGGTGGTCGCCACGCTCACCAGGTCGATCAGAATATCCACCACTTCGTGCGCATCACGGCGAAAGCGTTGCATGACCTCCTGCGGATCGCGCGATCGTACTTTCTCGACATCGACGAAGCGTTGTTCGATCTGCCGGGCTGCAACGATTCCACTCGCAAGTTCTTCTTCGAGAATCGATGCTGCGCGCTGCACAATACGCGACGTAGTATCAGCAACGCCAAGCAGCATGTCCAGTTGCCCCGACGTTCTGGTCTTTTCTTCGTTGCTGACCGGCACGGCTCGTTCTGTAGCGGGGGCCTGCTGATTTTCCGGCAATTGCGTCATCTATCGTGACTCCTCGTTACAATTGAACAGGCGTGTCACTCCACGGATGGTAATTGACACGATCGGTCGATCAAACAGCGTAATGCCAATAGTGTAGTCGCTACGAGCGCAGATCGGCTCGCACAACTTGATGCACAGCGGCAGCGCATCGCGCACGCTGAGACGCATATTCATGTTAATGTCGAGCGGTCGTTCCGGCGATGTTGCCATCACCACATTGACCGGCGTCGCAGCGAATGAGACTGCCACCGGACAGGACGTATCGGCAGGAAAGCAGTGCTCGAGGCGAGCTACGTCCTTGGGCCATTCAAGGATGCGAACGTCGTGTTCTTCAGCCATATCCTGCTCCTTGTCGCATCAGCGTTTTGCGATACTCTGCCGGTTGGCTGTGCGGTAGGCGCACAGATCGATCAAAAGCCCTTCGTTGCCGCCGCCAAACAGTCCAAGTGTCGCAATACCGCTGGCAGTGATGTCGAGCGTATGAATGGCATTGCCGCCTCCGGGTGCGCTTGCCTCGCTGATCGGTTGACCTTTTGCGTCGAGCGCCAGCAGGCGAATGGGTTGCGACGTACCGCTGTAGACGTGCGCCACCACACGCCCGGCGGTAAACGGCAATGTCACAATGAGACCGCGCGCCGGGAACTGCAGTTTGCCCTGATTTGCTGGCGGGCCCCAGACCGCAATTTGCAACGGCAATTGCGTCTGTGAGCGGAAGACGAAATCATTCTTCTCGTAGGGATCATCGAGCCGTCGTGGCTTGAGATCCTCTTTCCAGTCTACACAGATGGCCTCCTGGCGTGGCGGTTGCGGCGGCGCGCATTCCTCAAGTGGACACGGATAAGGCAATAAAACGACATCATCAATGTAGACGGCGGTGTTCTGCCCTTCTGATATCGCCTCGATGAAGATCGTCAGCGCACGTCCGGTTGTCGTCACCCGACCCACCAGTTGTGCCCAGTTGCGTTGCTCATTCCCCGCCGACCAGACGATACCCGGTGCATTCGGGTCGCTCCCGCCATTTGGGTCGATCCCCAGACGGCATATGCCGCTGCCGCGCTCGTCGAGATGATACCACACCGACACCTGATAATCCCAACCACGATTCGTGCCGATATGTTGCGTGATGCCGGCGCGCCCGCGTCCGGCAAGGTTGATCCGCTGCGAGCGCTGTCCGCCGTGGACGATGAATTCTTCGGCGGCAAAGGCTGCGCCACCGATACCGGCTGCAACCGTCGTTACCGGCGCGCCAACCACGTATGGCTCCCAGCCATTGGCGACCGTACCCTGCAGACGATTGCGAAAACCGCCTTCAAAGTCGCGGTTCACCACATCAACAACCCGTACAACGAGCGTATCCTCACCGACCCCTCCGTCATCGTCGGTGACGGTGCAGCGCGCCAGAAATGCGCCGCAGGTCTGATACACGTGCGTGGCTGCAGCAAGCCCGATGCCAACCGGCGGATCATGCTTCTCCCGCACAATCGCCGGGTGGATCGGTGTGCAATCGCCGAAATCCCAGACGGCTGTATGGGTATCGCACCATCCCGGATCGGTGAAACACGCCTGGAGCGTGATCGGCGTGCAGATGTAGGCGAACAGATCCTCCCCGGCATCCACCGTTGGCGGAACATTGCGCACTGTGACGCGCAGCGTGTCGATGCCAACGCCACCATCATCATCGCGCACTTTCACCGTCACCAGGTAGTCGCCATTATCGCAGTAGGCATGCCTGGCGCGCGCAGTTCCCATGGATTGCGGCGGCGTATTCGTCTCACTGACCCCGACCTCCGCAGGCAACGAGTCATCGCCAAAATCGAACACGGCGCGGTGCGTGTCGGGCCATTCGGGATCGGTGAAACTGGCGACGAACTCGATCTCCTGCCCTTCGTCGGCAATGATATCGGGACCCGCGTTGACCGTCGGCGGAACGTTCCGCGCCCGCACCACCGCAAACTGACGGGTCGAGACGCCGCCGGGCTGATTGACGTGGGTCGCATGCTTGGCGACATAGATCCCATCGTCGGCGTAGGTATGGGTTGCAACCATCCCAACCGCGCTGGTCCCATCGCCAAACTCCCACTCATGAGTTGTGTCGGGAGTTGCGGGCCCGCCGATGAAATTGACCGGAAGACCGGCATTGACCGTGTAAGGTCCATTTGCCTGAGCAAACGCAATCACGGTCGATGCGAAGGTTGCTTTGATCAAGTACGCATCCTGGAAAACAACACTCTGCGGATCGATCAACACCGGATTATCGAAGTTGGTGCTCACCTCGCCGATACCTTCGAGCGTTTGGGGCCATGCGCCGATGCCGCGCACCTGTCCGGTGACCTCGTCGCGCACGATGGCGCCGCCGATGCGCTCGGCGATCCCTTCGACAATCGCCACAAGCACCAGCGCAATGATACCGCCAACCAATCCCAGGGTGATAAACCCGATCAGAAAACTCAGAATCCACGCCAGCAGCGACAGGTCGACATCCGGCTCATCGATCAGGAACGGCTCGAGCATCTGCGTTCCATCCGCGTTGGTAACCCAGCGGAGACCGACGTTTGCCGAGAAACTGGCATCGACATCGATGCTGCCGGCAATCGCATCGACAACGGTAACATCGCCTTCGAGACGGATGGCGCCATTTTGCAGCGACACGTCAAGGCGAGTCAGGCGGGCTTCGTGCCCATTCACATCGTTGAAGGTGTGGGGAATGCCGCCAAATCCGCCCTCTGCTTCCGGTTTGTTGATCTGATCACGAATAATCTGGACGACCTTCGCGCCGTCGAGACCAATGGCGCACGATTGCCCGGTCGGAATGAAGTTGACAATGACGCTCGTATCGCCCGCCGGATTGTTGAGGCAGAAGGCGATCGCATCAGCCAGCGCCAGCGGGCGCACACTGGTAACCGTCACATCGCCTCCTGGCGGCGGCGTGGGGGTCCATAGCCCGATGTCGCCGCGTCCGATCAACGCCGCGTGCGCCTGGTCGGCGATGAAATGTTCGATCTGTGGAATCGTAGGCACGCTGAACGTCTGATCGCCGAGTGCAGCGACGATGGCGGCGCCACGCGCGCGGATCTGGTTCTTCAGCACAGACTCGAGGTCGATGCCAAAGAGACTGGCGCCAGCCTTATTGGTGTTGTAATTGTTCCCTTCCACCCCCGGCGCTGGCGTGAAATCCTCCACATCGACGGTTGCGGTCGAAAAGCGTGCAGTCAGCGTACCAGGCGCTGAGATGAGGTCGGCAGTGATTGCCAGGCGCGCCTCGACACCCATGGGCGAGAGTGGGGTTAAACCCCCAGGCGCGGTGATATTGTTCAGACGCAGATGTATGGGAATGCGAAGCTTCACCTTGCCCGCCACCGGTTGCGACACCTCGATCCGGCGACTCGGATTGCTGGCGTCGTCGAAGATCTCAACGAATACGTCTGCCGTGAACGGCGGCAGCGATGCTCCGGTCTGGCTAAACGTCGGCGGGATCGTCTCGTCTTGGTATCGGGCATGGACATAGTCTGCGATTAGATCGAGCGTGATCGGCGGGATTGGATCGCCGCTCGTGAGCGTTGCGCTGACGTTGGCTCGCGGGATGCTGTTGAGCAGCGCCGCCACGTGGATCGTACCGGGCAACACGCCTATTGGAACCCGTGCGGTAATACTGGCCTGCATAGCAAACATGCGCGCGCTCGGCACAGGCGGGTTGGCAACCTCGACCTGAATCTCCGAAGCCAGCGTTATGCGCACGCCGTTCACCGGCGGGTCCATCGTCAGGTTGAGACTATCACGAGGAATGTTGACCACGCCATCGGCAAGGTGGTAGGGACCGAATGCTGTGCCGGACGGAATATCGACCGAATGCGGAATAATATTGTTGTCCCAGGCACTGCGCAGAATCTGGTTGAGCACCCCAACCGTCAACTGAGCGACGACCTCGAAACCGCCGAGGTTGGGCATAATACGCCTCCAGGACTGATATGCGGTTTTACTCCGACGTCGGACCGCGCTTCAGACGGGCGCGAAGATTGGTGACAGGGAGCGCGACGGCGCCGCTCTTGATGCGCTCGTACAATTCGCGCGGCGCCAGGCGCGGTTCGCTCGCTTCCAGCCGGCGGTACTCCAGCAGTGGTTCCATAATCGGATGAGCGCCACGCATCCGTTCGAGCGGATCACCGAACGGTCGGCGCAGGTACGACGGCGATGGTTGCAATGCAAGGGTTGGTTCGGGTTGTTGCGTCGGTCGTTTCCGCTGCGCTTTGGGCGGCTCTTTTGTTTCGATGCGTGGAAGTTTCAGTTTCTCGAACAGGACGCGCTCGATCTCCGTCGGTGATTCGATATCGAATCGCTCATCGGCATATGAGTAGATCGCTTCCGCCAGTTGAGTCAGGCGCTCGACCGTCTGTGGCGAGAAGCGTATGCGGCGTTCAGCCTCTATGCGCACCTCGGGCGTGAGGCGATATCCGAGTTCCTCGAGCGCCAGGAGTGGGTTGGCTGCAGCGCGCAGCACCAGACGTTCATCGGCGTTGATCTCCTTCACAATTGCCGGAACAAGCCGCTGCAAATCACGCAGCGAATCGATCGTTTGGTCTTTGGCGGCCATTGGGCGCCTCCCCTCAGTCTGTGGTGTAGCATACTTCGATCACGGCAGCCTCGTTATCACCCCCGCTGATGTCGATGTCGGTGACGCCGGATTGCGGAATAACGACCTGCCTGACCATATTGGAGATCGGTTCGGAGAAGGTGGCCAGCAGTGCAGTACCGCCGTATATTGCAAAGTCGATCGTGGGTCCGGCGTAATTATTGAGCGTGATTCGCACGTTGCGCACTGCCTGCGGAAATGTGATGCGCATGCCAGAACGGGGGAATGCCAGTTTCACCTGACCCGCCGGGTCGCCAAACATGGCCACGCGCAGTGGTTCCTTCAAGGGGGTAAAGCGAAGCGCACCGATCATGAAAGGTTGCGGGAATGTTGTTCCTTCTTTCAATTCATGAAAATCAACACAGGTCTCTTGAGGCGGAGGTTGCTCGTTGCAATTGAAGAGCCTGGTAATGCCGCGCACGGTGATCGAGGCGAAGGGATTGTCGAAGATGTTGATACCGATCGTGTAGTCGCTCCGGGCGCAGATCGGCTCACAGACCTTGATGCACAGCGGGATTGGCTCGCGCGCCGATACGCGCATGTTCATATTGATGTTCACCGGTTGCTGCGGATCTGACGCCAATACAACGCGGGCTGGCGTCTGCTCGAACGAAACCGTGATCGGGCACGGTTTTTCCATCTCGAACCGATGTTCGAGACGGGCAGGACCTTCGGGCCAGGCAAGAATACGAACATGCTGCTCCTCCGCCATAGATGGTTCCTTTCTTTACACGTCACACGTGGCGGATTGCTGGAGATAAATGTATCGTGCAGCATCGCATGAAGAAATGCTTCACTGTATCAGTAAGAAGTTACGCGACAATCTCGCTCGCAAGACCTGAAAGCAGGCAGGTTCTGACGTGCTACGCTTATACCAGACCAGCGACGACAGGCGCTATCGTTAGAGAGAGGAATGCTGGAGTGAGGTGGGCATCTCTACGATCAACACATCAGGATTTGGGTGGCTCGGTTCGTGCCGCGTGTGTTCTTGTCGCCGTCCAATGAGATACTGTGCTTCAAGTTATGCAATCCACTAACCTGACTATTATAGACCTGCCAACATCATGGGGTCAAGATGGAATCGCTACGCAGATAGTTCAGATTTTGGATAAAACAAGTGGGTGCATAATGGGCAGGTGCAGATGACCGTCACTGAAGGCGGCGGGTGCGCGACCGGGGATGAGCAGCGCCGCCGGTTGTCGCCGGTCAGCACACCTGCTGGTATGGGTGATGATCATCATCGGGGCGGATCGGCGCAACCGCAGCGTAGCGCAGACGACCGTCACCTGGCGGCGGCCGGTGCGCGACCGGAGGTGATCAGCGCCACTGGCGCCTGCCTGTCAACGAGTCTGCCGGTTTGGATGACGGTCATCACCCGGTCAGGCATGCTCGAGAGGTCGCAACCCCGCCTCAATCCGGGCGCGGTGCGGCTCCAGAAATGGCGGGAGCGCCAGACGCTCGCCGAGGTGCGCCGGGTCTTCGTCGGTGGCAAAGCCGGGACCATCGGTTGCGATCTCGAACAGCACGCCGGGTGACACGCGGAAATACAGTGACCGGAAATAGTAGCGGTCAATGACCGGCGTCGGGCGCAGCCCAAGCGACGTCAGGCGCTGCTGCCAGTGCAGGTGCGTCTCATCATCGGGGACGCGAAAGGCGACATGGTGAATACCGCCGATCCCCACCTGTGCAGGCGGCAGATCGGGATGGATCACAACGTGCACTTCTGCACCAGGACCCCCTTCCCCTATCGCAAAGACCAGGACGCGCCGTTCCAGGTTATCCGTCTGGATGTAC
>Ga0308410_1002351_pt1 | contig 10862 bp, 8 predicted proteins | sample HotsprOSTMatCore_FD_203467 | JGI IMG/M metagenome (GOLD analysis project Ga0308410, IMG submission 203467) | Hot spring phototrophic mat microbial communities from Octopus Spring, Yellowstone National Park, Wyoming, United States -... | ecosystem: Environmental > Aquatic > Thermal springs > Hot... | reverse complement strand
ATCCTTTTGCCGCCGCCACGAACGCCAGCCCGATCCCGGTGTTTCCACTCGTCGGCTCGACGATCACCGTCTCGCCGGGGCGGATGATGCCGTCGCGTTCGGCGGCTTCGATCATCGCCAGCCCGATCCGGTCTTTGACGCTCCCGGCGGGGTTGAACCATTCGAGTTTGGCGACGACGGTGGCGTGGGTGTCGTTCACCCGGTTCAGGCGCACAAGCGGCGTGTTGCCCACGAGTTCGGTAATGCTTCCGTAAATGCGCATGGGTTCCTCTCTCATTTGTTGTTTTTGTTACGTAACATTGGAAGTATACGTCCCATGATTGTGCCCGTCAAGCGCAGCGAGATGCGGCATCACCGACACGCAATCCGTGATATAATACAGAGGACTGGTTATCCGTCGCGCCGGTGTGTCCGGCGCGCACGATTCTGAAAGGGCTTCGTGTGACCACCGGTCCATCATCACAGGCAATCCAATTAGCCTGTCCATCCTGTCGCGCACCTTTGCGCGCTTCTGTTGTCACGATTGTCGATGCTGCGCAGCACCCCGAATTGAAGGCGCGCCTGATCGCCGGGCAGTTGAACCTGGCCATCTGCCCGAACTGTGGCATGGCGATCATGATCAGTGTGCCATTGTTCTACCACGATGCCGCCAGACAACTGGCGCTTGTGCACATTCCGCAGCAGCTCAACGCTCGTCAGGATGAGCAGGAACGGTTCATCGGCGATGCCGCATCGCTCATTATGCGCACCCTGCCGCCCAATGCTCCACGCGGCTACCTGCTTGCGCCTCGTCGTTTCCTGACGCTCAACTCGCTGATCGATGCCGTGCTTGAGGCTGATGGCGTGTCACGTGAGAAGATCGAAGCGCAGCGTCAGCGCATCGATCTGATCGGGCGGCTGGCGGAGGCTGCCGAACGCGGCGACGATGCACTTGCCGCACTCGTCACCGAGCATCGTGACCAGATCAACGATGAGTTTTTCGCCACGATCGACGCCTTCATCGCTGCCAGTCGCCAGGTTGGGCGCGACGACTCGGCGCAACTCCTGCTGGCGCTGCGCAACCGGCTGGCGGAGATGGTCGGTTTCACCGGCGCAGGTGACGAATTGTCGGGTGAGATGCCCGACATTGCGGCGACTGAAGCAGTCGAGCGGCTGATAGCCGCAAGCGACGACGAACTGGAAGGGTTGATCGCCGAACTGCGCCCTGCTATCGACTACAGTTTCTTCGAGGAATGGACTGCGCGCATCGATCAGGCGGAGCAAACTGGCGACCGCGCAACGGCGGAGCGCCTGACATTCCGGCGCAGCGTCATTCTCGAAACCATCGAACGCATGGACCGCGAGGCGCAGGCGTTATTCGACGCCGGGGCAAACCTGTTGCGCGAGGCGCTCAATGCGCCGGACCCTGAGCGCATACTGCGGGAGCGCAGCGATCAGATCAACGAGGCGTTCATGCTGGTGGTGCAATCGAACCTGGCAGCGGCTGAACGCAGTGGTCAAAATCACCTGGCGGAACGCTTGTTGACCATCGAACGCCTGGCGACGCAGATCGTCGAGGAGTCGCTCTCGCCGGAAGATCGGTTCATCAACCAGTTGCTCCAGGCGGAGACGCCGCAGAATGCCACGAAACTCCTACGCCAGAACCCGGCGATGATTACGCCAGCCTTCGTCAAGCGCCTGAACGAACTGGCCGATCAGATGGACAAAAACGGACATAAGCCTGCTGGAGAGCGCTTGCGCCAGCTGGCGCGCGAAGCGGGCGTTATGCTATTTTGATTGAGGAACCGGCGCGCCGGATTCGATCTGCTGGCGCGCCTGGCGCATTAACTGCTCGAGACGGGCGTTGATGATCTCCTGCCACTCGGCAGCCTCGTGATCTTCGAGCGCCCCGCCGCCGTACTTCAACTCCATTGCCATATCCCACCCCTTGCGCTGCGCAAAACGCTCGATCTGCTCGCGCCGCTCAGGAGACCAGCGCTCGATATAGCGCTGGAACGCGCGCGCCAGTTTGCCGGATCCGTCGGGATTGAGCGCCGGTAGTGCAAATGTGTCGTGCCCCTCGTGGGTGGTGTCGGGCTTTCTTGCTGAAGTAAAGTAGATTACCATGCATGTGCGGCAGCAACGGTACTCGCCGGCGCTATGAAAATCGGCGGGGTTGCTGGCAATTGCGCCGATGAGCATACGATCAGTGATAGCCATGGCACATGTTCCTGAACGCAGCAATGTCGTACGATACCTGTTGCTAGCATAGCATAAAAGAGCAATATTGTACATACTCCGCGATTGCGCGCTTGTCGTGATATGCCATAAATAGACGGCGTCCATTTACGCTTCCCGCACGTTGCGGGCGTTATGCCCGCACGCAATACGCCCTGGGGCGGCGGGGCGCCCTGCGTTGGCGCCTGTCGAAGCCATAGTGCCGCTGCCTCTTCAACGTCGGGGGCGTCCCCCAAACCCCTGTCTCAGGCGACTGGCGAAGGCATTGACCTCAACGGTGCGCGGTTGCGCTATACTAGGGGCGCACGGGTACAGTGGCGGATGTCGCTGTCTTGCCCGTGCGTCGCAGGATATCGTATCGCTCTAGCCGGGCGCCGCATGTGCGGCGCCATACCATGGAGGACCGTCTTGAAAATCCTTGTCACCGGCGGCGCCGGTTATATTGGAAGCATCTGCGCCGCAGAACTCCTTGCAGCCGGTCACGATGTCGTTGTCTTCGACAATCTCTACCAGGGGCACCGCGAAGCCGTTCCCACCGACGCCGCCTTCGTCGAGGGCGATCTGCGCGATCCTGACGCGGTGGTGCGTCTGTTTCAACACCATCGTGGTTTCGACGGAATCATGCACTTTGCATCGTTTACCCTGGTTGGCGAAAGCATGCAGCAGCCGCTCAAATATCTGCGCGACAATCTGGCGGCGGCGGCGAACCTGTTGGAATATGCCGTTGCGAATGGTATTGGACGCTTTATTCTCTCCTCTACTGCAAATCTGTTCGATGACCCGGCAAAAATTCCGATCGACGCCGATGAGCGGATTGTGCCGGGTTCGCCGTATGGTGAGTCGAAATACTTTATCGAGCGAATGCTCTTCTGGTTCGAGCGGATCTACGGTCTGAAATACGCCTGCCTGCGCTACTTCAACGCGGCTGGCGGCACTCCTGATCGTGGCGAACACCATGAACCGGAACTGCACCTGATTCCGATTGTGCTTCAGGTGGCGCTCGGTCAGCGGGAGAAGGTGATCATTTTTGGCAATGATTACCCGACGAAAGATGGCACCTGTGTCCGTGATTACATCCATATCCTCGATCTGGCGCAGGCGCATATTCTGGCGCTCGAGGCGCTCGACCGGCTCGGCAGCCGCAAATACAACCTGGGCAACGGCAATGGATTCACCAACCTGGAAGTCGTCGAGACAGCGCGGAAGGTGACCGGTCGCCCCATCCCCTATGAGTTCGGTCCCCGCCGACCCGGCGATCCGGCGGTGCTGATCGCGTCGTCTGAGACGATCCGCCGCGAACTTGGCTGGACTCCACGCTTCCCGGACCTGGAACAGATCATCGGCAGCGCCTGGGAGTGGCACAGTCGCCATCCGCATGGCTATCGCCGCTAGGGATCGGGGGTTTCAGACGCTTATATTGACGATTGCCCGGTGAGACGCGCGACGAAGGCGGCGTGCTCGTCGGTTGCCAGCCCCTGCTGCGCAACCGCCAGGAGCCGCGCCAGGGTGTTCGCCCAGAACGCATCGACTGCCAGCCACAATCCAGGGAAGACCTCGCTGCACAGGATGCCGTCGGTTGTCGGTAGCGCCACATACCCTTCGTCGCGCAATGCGAACCAGTCGATCCGTCGCTTGTAGATCGGTACAGCCAGATACTCATGCACGCCATTATGCGCATACGAGCGCTTCTTTTCGTGCAGGTCGCAGGCGACGCTGCTGGCAGCGTTCTCGACGACCAGCGCCGATGCCCCCTGCAGGTCATCGTCGTCCCCAACCTGCGACCTGCCGCCCTCCAGCCGCAGCAGCGCATCAAGCTGCGCTTCGTTCTCCAGGTCGAGACGCGCGGTTGCGCTATCGGCGAGTTCGACGCCTGGCGTTGCAGCGACGGATACGCCGGTTTGCTGTTCAGCGTCGTTCTGAAAAGAAGGGGAAGATGCGATGCAGGTTCTCCGGCGTGAGTCGCCCGCCGTATTCACACCCCTCGAACGCCTCGGCGTAGACGACGCTGCGCCCGCGTTCGGCGCCATACAGTTCGATGAGCACATCGCGGAACCGGTCGGCATCCTGTCGCATCCGTCCATCGAGACGGCGACGCAGCCAGGCGAGTCGTTCGGCATTCCCTTCTGGCGTCTCGTGCAGAATGCCCTGGTTATACGGCAGCCACTCATACATCTGCGACGTGTGTGCGTGCAGCATCGCAAATTTCAGGTCGATCACCTCATCGATGGCGACGACGACATCGGCGACAAAGGGGTACGGCTTCTGGAAGGTATCGCTGACGTACACAATCACCGGCATTGCATCAAGGTGCGGCGTGTCGGCGCAGATATTTGGGACGGTCACCAGATACGAGGCGTCCTGGATCAACTGCGCCGTAGAGCGATGATCAGGGTGATAGTCGTTGGGGCGTGGCGACATAATCAGATCGGGCTTGAACTCGCGGATCAGGCGAATAATCTGGCGACGGTTCTCCAGCGCTGGCGTCAGTTCGCCATCGTGGTTATCGAGCGTGATATAGCGCACGCCGATGACCCGTCCAGCCGCCTCGGCTTCGGCGCGCCGTCGTCGCGCCAGGTATGCTCCGGCTTCGGTCTGATGCCCCGCATCGCCATTTGTCACCGAAACGCAGAGCACCTCGTGCCCCTGACGCGCGTAGAGCGCCGCCGTTCCTCCAGCGGTGAAATCGACATCATCGGGGTGAGCGCCAAACATAAGCACGCGCAATCGCTCGTCGGTCATTGGAAGACTCCTCATGGTCGATACAGATTGATGCGGTATGATGCCGGTTCGGTCGTGAAATGAGTAGCGCCGCTGACCAGGAGAATAGCGCGCTGCCCTGCGGATAGCTGGACGCTGGCGCGCCCCTGATGGTCGATCTCCGGCGCAATGACCCGTGTCTCGTCGCCGTCAAACAGGAGCAATCGCAGAATCCAGCGTTGCGGAAGCAGCCCGGATGTGCGCACGAATCCGACCGTCTCCCATCCGCCATCGTCGGTTTCAGCGCCATCGACAAAACCGATCTCCGCGATCCGAAGGTCGTCCAGCAGCAGACCGGGACCGTTGATAGCGGCATCGGAGATCACCCAGAAGCGCAACAGCACGTCCTGCCCGACAAACGGCGTCAGGTCGATGCGTTCGTCGATCCAGCGCCCACGCACATCGCCGGGCGCGGCATCCGGCGCGCCGCTCGTGCCGGTGAAGCCATCACCCATATTATGCCCCTGTGGATCGTCGGTGCGGGTGGTGATGCCGGGAAGCGTCCGCCAGCGCACACCGCCGTCGGTCGAGACGGTGACGAATGCATAGTCATAATTGCGCTCCAGTTCGTGCCAGAGACGGAATGTCAGCGTCGCGCGCTCTACGTCGCGCAGATCGAAGCGTCGCGTCAGCGTGGAGATGCTTTCATCGCCGCGGTTGCTCCACCAGGCGAACCGCCCCTCGACCGGCAACGTTCCAACAAGCTGCACCGTATCTGCGCCGTCGAAATCGACTGTCAGCGGACCTTCGAGCGGACCCAGATAATCCGCGCCAAACTGACGTGCAGTGGCGGAGGTTGTTCCTGCCTCAAGCCGCGCCGTCGCAGCACGCATCGGAAGACCGCGATACGCATAGCGTCCATCGTCCACGTTCGAGTCGTTCAGCGCATTCGCCACCGCCCAATCAGCAAACAGGTTCTCGAAACTGACGACATCCGGGCGGCGGCGAGCGGCGAGATCCGCCAGAACCTGCAGGTTGTTGCCCGCATCGGCGTCGATCCAGTCGGCAGGGCGACGTTCGCCGGCATACTGCTCGTACAGGTAGCGCATAAAGAGCTGCGCCGCGCCATAGTAGCGCGCCACGTCGCCTCCCAAAGCCCATGTCGTCAACTGCGTATCGGGGTTGCGCACATACGCCAGTGCAGCGCCATTGTCCCCCAGCCCATTGAGGTCTTCGGCAAGCGTCGAGAGACCTTCGTTGAACCAGGTCGGGCTGCGCGGCTGGCGATGCCAGTGGATCATGTGTTGAAACTCATGCGCCAGGGTCGCATGGTACATATCGCTGCCGGGGGGGAAGACGACCGCGTCGATAACGAACATATCGCGCTCGTTGCTGAAGCGATTGACCGCGCGCGGCACGCCGTCGGCTGACGAAAAATACCCGCCGGCGCCACGAATGCGGGTATTGAGCACCGTCAACCGTGGATCGCCATCGACGCCGGGAATGCGTTCCTCGCCAAACAGCAAACGATTGCGCGGATAGATGCGCTCCTCGAAAACCTGCGCCGACTGTTCGATCTGATGTTGCGGAATGTCGAGCGACGTATCGACATACATCAACACGATCGGACCAGCGTAGCGCAGTTGCGCCGTCACAGTGTAGTTGACATTGCTCGAGACATCGGTCACCCAGAAGGTCTCGACCTCGCCGATCTGCACGTCGAGCGGCGTCGTCCGGGCAACGTCGGGGATCTCGCCGCCATTGAACGCCACGCTGATCGCGCGCTGATCGCGGGGAGCGGGGACGGCTGCGGCAATTGCCGCCAACTCGTCAATGGGTGCAGCGACGGACGCTGTCGGGCGCAGAGGGATGACGGGTACAGGCGACGAGGTGATTGACGGAGCAATCGTGGGTGGCGCGATCACCGGAGCCGGCGGAAGCGAAGGCGTTGGCGTCGCTTCTGTGCAGGCGGACAGGAGTGCAACGACGAGCAGCGCAAAGACGCTGCACAGGGTCGGCATCTGTCGAGCGGGGAACAGGTTCATTGCACAGACTCTCGCACCACGCAGCCCCTATCGCTTCGAGGGTATTATACCGCCCCTGACTGACGCGCACGACGAAGACCGAATCGGGAATTCCAGATGAATGAGGAAAAAAGAGGCGCGAACGTGGGCGTGACGCGCCGCGTTGTGCAAGCATATTGCGCCATTGCAACACGCCGTCACGAAGAGCGCGCCACGCTTCTGCCGATTGCCTGTGTGCAGACGACGCAGGTGGAAAGTTCAGCAAGAAGCCGGTGCGGGTTGTCACTCAACCAGCAATCCGAGCGCCAGAAGGAAGAGCATCACCGTAATTTGCGTGCAGCGCAACCCGTCGATCTGAACAGCGCGCCAGAACTCTTCGCGCCCCAGCCACCACCAGACACGCGACAGATTCTGGCGCAACTGGCGCCCGCGGAGCGATACTGGCGCTTCGATGCGCGCAAGACGCAGCAGGCGGCGAGTGTGAATGGCAATCATTGCGCCCCAGAGACTCACGACGACAATCTGAACAATCAGCTCCACCATGATGATCCTCCGGATGTGATAGTTACGCTGCTGACTGAGTCGAATTTCCTGCGTCGTTGATGTGATGGTGCCTGCGTGTGCAGCCGGTTGCCCGCAAGCGCAAGGTGCAAGGTGATGCATATTTGAGCGGCGTCGCTGGCGTACCCCGGTCAGTGCAGATTCTTTGTGAAGCCAGGAGCACCTGCGCTGTTGCAGTCTGTATTATACCGACTCGCTCGCTCCATGTGAAGCCCTTTTATCGATGTTCTTTGCACAAGTTGCATAGTGCACTACATCCAGGGGGCATCACCCTCCATCGTCGCTTCCAAGTATAGCAGGGGTCTCACCCGGCGATTATTTCGATTCGGTAACGGGATGCGTACAATTTCATCGCATCGGCAATCCGTTCTCGACAAAAGCCTGCTCCGCTGGCGCCGCAAATCAGCCTCTCTGCAACATGCTATAATCCAATGCATACCATTGGCGAACGGTCCGCTGCTAACGAGGACGCTATGCCAGAAGAATCGCCGATTCTCTTCGATTTCCCGATCAATCCTGAGTCTGTCCTGATCGACGGTCAGGGGCAGGAGCGCATGCTGCCGGTTGTGCCGTTGATCAACACGGTGTTGTTTCCGCATATGCTGACGCCGCTCTTCGTCGGGCGCGAGCGTTCAGTGGCGGCTATCGAAGAAGCGATGAGCGGCGATCGTACGATCCTGACGGTTGCGCAGCGAGAACCGGACATTGAGGACGTCGGACCCGCCGATCTGTACACGATTGGCGTCGAGGCGGTGATTCAGCGCATTCTCAAGATGCCCGACGGTTCCATCTCGATCGTCGTCCAGGGGCAGCGACGCATGCGCGTCGTGGCATATGTGCAGGATCGTCAGGCGTTGCATGCGCATAGCGTCGCCATCTACGAAAATACCGAAAAGACCATTGCTGTCGAAGCAATGATGCGCGCGGTCCTCTCACTGTTCGAGAAGGTCGTCAAACTGTCGCGCACGCTGCCCGACGATGCGTACATCATGGCGATGAACGTCAGCGAACCGGGATGGCTGGCGGATCTGATCGTTTCGACCTTGCCGCTCGACGTGCCGCGTCGCCAGGAGATTCTGGAGACGCTCGACGTTGAGGAGCGATTGCGTCGCCTGTCGATCATGCTCTCACAGGAACTCGATGTCCTCGAACTCGAGAGTCGCATTCATACCCAGGTGCAGAAGGAGGTTGACCGGTCACAGCGCGAGTTCTTCCTGCGCGAGCAGATGAAGGCCATCCAGCGCGAACTGGGGCAGACCGACCCGATCCAGCGCGAGATGGACGAGCTGCGCGAGCGGATTCTGGTGGCGGCGATGCCCGAACGCGCTCAGGCGAAGGCGTTCGAAGAACTGGAGCGCATGGAGATGATGCCCCCAGCCTCGCCGGAGTATAGTGTGTTGCGCACCTACCTCGACTGGCTCATCCATCTGCCCTGGAGTCACCAGACCGAAGACGATACCGACCTGGTGCGCGCAGCCGCCACGCTCGAACGCAACCACTACGGGCTGCCGCGCGTCAAGGAGCGCATTCTGGAGTTCATGGCGGCGCGGATGCTGGCGGGTCCGCGTCTTAAGTCGCCAATCATCTGTTTTGTCGGTCCTCCGGGGGTGGGGAAAACATCGCTCGGTCGCTCGATCGCCGAAGCATTAGGGCGGCGCTTCGTGCGCATTTCGCTGGGGGGCGTGCACGACGAAGCGGAGATTCGTGGGCATCGCCGCACCTACATCGGTGCGCTGCCGGGGCGGATCATTAAGGCGATGAAGGATGCCGGAACCATCAACCCGGTTTTTATGCTCGATGAGATCGACAAACTGGGCAGCGATTTTCGCGGCGACCCGGCATCGGCGTTGCTCGAAGTCCTCGATCCAGAGCAAAACGTCGCGTTTACCGACCATTATCTCGACCTGCCGTATGACCTGTCGCGCGTCTTGTTCATTACGACCGCCAACCTGCTCGACCCGATCCCGCCTGCGCTGCGCGACCGCATGGAAGTCATCCATCTGCCGGGATACACCGAGGAGGAGAAGCTGGAAATCGCGCGACGTTTCCTGGTTCCGCGGCAGTTGGAAGCGAATGGTCTCGCAAGCCCGGAATATGTTGTGCAGAGTGCCATAGCGCTGACAAAGGACCAGGAAGCGTCGGCGAGGACGCCAGGAACAGTGCTGCGCTTCAGCGATAGCGCCCTGCGGCAGATCATTCGGGGCTATACCTACGAAGCGGGGGTGCGCAACCTCGAACGTGAAATCGGCGCGATCTGCCGCAAAGTGGCGCGACGCCTGGCTGAAGGACGCAGTTATGCGCACATTATTCAGGCATCTGCGCTCTCCCGCTACCTGGGTCCACCGCGCTACCTCTACGGTCTCGCCGAGCAGCAGGACGAGGTGGGGGTAGCGACCGGCATGAGCTGGACAGCCAACGGCGGCGACGTGATGGCGGTTGAGGTTTCATTGATGAAAGGGCGCGGCGTATTGTCGCTGACCGGGCAACTCGGTGAGGTGATGCGCGAATCGGCGCAGGCGGCGCTCTCGTTTGCGCGCTCCAATGCTGAAGCGCTTGGCATCAAACCCAAGCGCTTCGAGACGACCGATATTCACATTCACGTGCCGGTCGGCGCCGTTCCCAAGGATGGTCCGTCGGCTGGGATCACAATGGCGACGGCGTTGATCTCGGCGTTCACCGGGCGACCGGTGCGCCGCGATGTGGCAATGACTGGGGAGATCACCCTGCGCGGACGGGTGTTGCCCGTCGGCGGGATCAAAGAAAAAGTGCTGGGCGCCCATCGCGCTGGCATCCTCACTATCATTCTGCCGCGACGCAACGCAGTGGACCTCGAGGAAGTCCCGGCGCATGTGAAACGTCGGCTGAACTTCGTCTATGTCGAGCATATGATGGACGTCATCGCCTGCGCGCTATGCGAACGGAGCCGCGAGAAGCGCGTATCCCCCGCAGCCGCCGAAGAGGCGCCGGTCAACGGGGCGCAACCCTGATGGTGTGGTTCAACGTGCATGCTTCACACCTCGAAGCCTTCAGTCGCACGATCATCGAACGCTACGGTGAGTCGGGCAAAATCTGGCTGGAGCGACTGCCCTCACTCCTCGACGCCCTCGCAGAGTCCTGGTCGTTGACCATTCTGCCGCCATTCCCCAACCTGACGTACAATTACGTCGCGCCAGCGATTCGAGACAATCGCGAGTCGCTGATTCTGAAGGTCGGCGTACCTGACCCTGAACTGACAATCGAAGTTGCCGCCTTGCGTTTCTTTGACGGGCGCGGCTGCGCCCGGTTGCTTGCAACCGATGAAGCGCGCGGCGCATTGCTGATTGAGCGCCTGCTGCCCGGAACGTCGTTGCGTCGTCTGGAGCC
>Ga0308410_1002350_pt1 | contig 10862 bp, 9 predicted proteins | sample HotsprOSTMatCore_FD_203467 | JGI IMG/M metagenome (GOLD analysis project Ga0308410, IMG submission 203467) | Hot spring phototrophic mat microbial communities from Octopus Spring, Yellowstone National Park, Wyoming, United States -... | ecosystem: Environmental > Aquatic > Thermal springs > Hot... | reverse complement strand
CTTTTCTGCGGTGATGAATTTGGAATTCTTGTTGATGGTGTTGATGCAGATTCCCAGAGTCGCCGTGACGGTATAGGCGTTAGTCTTTACGTCCTGACTACTCACGGCGTCAAGGTAAGAGGAGGGAAGGCTGGTATCGGAGAAGTAGGTGGAGACGGTTACCTGGTATTTTCCGGTCAGAGAGATGGCGTTGAGCACCTTACCCACGGTGTTGTAGTTGGTGCTGGTGAGATCTAAGGTCAAGGAGTCTGCAGGGATGGGGCCATTGGAGGAGTCCAGAGCACTGAGGGAGAGGGTGGTGGCATTTCCGTTGACCACGCTGATGGAGAGGGTACAGGATGCTCCCCCTCCGGTATACCTGATAGAGAACACCGGACCCATGTTGTCAAAGGTCTCCACCTCATTGGAGAGGGTATCATAGATGGTGACCTTCTTTCCCACGCTGGTCCCGTCGGCCACACCCACCTTGATAAAGTTCCCCAAGGTACCGTAGTCGATGGCCTTGACCTTCAGGGATCCAAACTCTTTGCTGGCCTGGGTGGCACCACTACCGGCAATCCGCACGGCAAACACCGTTCCGGCACCATTACTACCGCCGGGATTATAGAGGAGACGGATCAGATCTAACAGCTCTCCCCCCTTCAGGACTTCGGAAGCCTCCCGGTAGGAGTTGAACTTATAGATCGTATTGATCAGTCCACCTTTGGCCGGGCCGATGATACCCACATTGACCGTCCCTCCCACAGAGGGGGCGGTGAAGGCGGAGACATCGTTTGAGGTATACACACCCGGAAGATTAATCGTAACACCACCAAAAGTTCTTGCCATTGATGAAACCTCCTTTATTGACGTTCAACGAGTATGTCTTTGATCACACGGTGAGAGATTATTCCCCCTACTTCCATGTCGAAGTTGAAGTGCAGAGTGCGGACGTATAGTGGTTCGGGCTGATCAGAGAATGACCGGTCCGCTCCAGCCTCTCCTGCGGAGAGGGTCTGGTTTTTCATTCCGATCCCAGCCAGAAACGCCCGATCGGAGAGGAAGAGATGATGAAGAAGACGGTGCAGGATGACCGTTTCATCCATATTGTTACTACACACCTCAAAAACCACACTGTAGCTGTTGAGGTAGACCAAACTATCGCTGTAGTTCTGGAAGTAGGTATAGTCTGCCGTGTAGGTGGAAGTGCTGTTGTACCGGTCTCCCAGAATGATGGTACCGGTGCGGTAGTCGATGAGGTACTCCTCGGGACTGACTTCCAGACCGTCCTGGAAGATTTTCACAGTCTTCACTGGGAAATTCGCTAACCGGGTCTCTCCATTGGTAAATCGTAGGGTTTCTCTTTTCACCTCACTTTCCTGGATGGGGATGAATCCTCCAATGTTGTCCCCTATGTAGTTGGCGGCTACCACTTCACTGGCGATGCTGATGGCTATGAAGGGAGACTTCACATTGGTACGGGGGTACATAATGAAGCACTTGATGGGGGTCTTCTGCACAATCTTCTTAGCTAGATCCTTAAGTCGGACATCAGAAGTACCTAGAATATAGTCTACAAAGTAGAGGTTTCTTTTCAAGAAATCGAAGTAGTTGGTTATGTAGAGGTGAAAGAAATGCTCTACGGTAGGTATGCCCACAACGATCTACTCCTAGGAAGGTATTCCCCCGCTCAGATTACTCATGACGAGATCAACGATTCTCCTCTTCTTGGTGTTGATCTCCTCACTCGATAGTTGATTGAATATCGGGGAGTTGAACAGGTTGTTCAAGGCGGATTCCAGGTGTCGGACCAGAATGTTGGGTATCTTTTCCCTCTGGTTGGGGATAATCCTTTCCTTACTGAGTTTTGCGATGAGAACATCTAAGACGCTCTGAAAAATTTTGTTGAACTCCTCCTTCAGATCGTCAATGGATTCGACCCTTACCGATTCCTTGAGGCTAACCTTAAGCTCTGGCAGAATCTCTCTGGAGACTTGTTTGGTGACATTCTCCAAGTAGCTCCGGTAGGATATGGAAGTAATATTCTGGAGGGCATCGAGGAGGCCTTCCCATGACACGTCGGCAAGTCTGGGGGCCAGAAACCTCCTCTGTAGGGCTGGGGTTTTTATGGTACTGTAGTACCCAAAGAGGAGGTTGAAGAGTTCGGTGGAGTTGTGCACTATGATCTTCTCCACCAACTGGTAGAGATCACTCTCCTCTGTCGGAGAGTATCTGATGGCCAGTTTCCTCCCTAACACTCCTGGTACAATCCATTCTACCTGCGAAGAGGTCACCACCACCTCTCCACCAGTTCCGGATTCTTTGGAAACCTTCCGCATCAGTGACCAGAGGAGTCTCCGAACCTCTTCGACATTGATCTCCAGAACGCTCTTTCTCCGGGCACTTTCGGAGAGTTTTTTGGCTACCCCATCGAGGAGAGGACGCATCTGTGACTGGAGGAACTGCTTGTTGAAGACCAGCCGGTTGTTGATGTACATCCGGTACTTTCCCTGATCCCCACTCAACGATTGTATGGTGATCTTACCTATCAGGTCGAAGGGTTGTTTCCCACTCTTCCGGTACTCCCCAAACCAGTTGACCCCTTTTATTGTGTAGGAGACTCCCCTCCTCTTTACCCCCTCTTGAAAAGACCTGGATATTTCCTCAATGGTGGTGTTAGGTATCCCCAGACCTTTCAGAGTATTTTCAACCTCTTCCCAGGTAATACCCCTCTTTATCTCTCCGGGTAGGGTTCGTACCGTGGCCGTAGGACGAAGGGCGGATATTGGTACTGTTATATTCTTCATGAGATTCTGGAATTTCTGCTCATCACTCTCTCCAACCTTCACAGAGGAGATAAAGATCTCTCGCAACCTCTGCTCCAAGTCATTTCTTGCTATGGCTACTTCCGCCAGACCAGCCTGACCGAGGGAGACTCTAGCCTTTCCCAGGTACTTGGTGGTCAGTTCCTCAATGGTCTCCCTGGTTCTCCTATCGATCTCCTCTTTCAGAAGCGGAATACCGTATACCCCAGGAAATCCAGGAAGGATGAACTTCTCTGTGGAGTTTTCGGCGGTGATATTCCGAAAGGTAACCATTTTACCTCCCTCAGCCTGCGCTCCGACATTTCCGCCCACTCCCATACCTGAAGAACCGGAGGTGTAGGAGGAGAGGTATTCGAGAGCACTCTTACCGAAGGAAGTCGGGGTACCCTTCACAAAGTAAGACTCCTTGCTCTGCGGAGAGAACGGTCTGACATTCTTCTCTCCCCCCTGTGGTTGCACGGGGATGGTGACGTATCCACGAAGTCTACTACTGGTTTTGAGGTATTTCCAGAGATGGCCACCACTAAAACCCTTCTCCAGACGCATGGCTACTCCAGGAGTAACCAGGGCTTCAATCCTGTTTCCTTGGATAAGGAGGTATATCCCCCGAAGGTATGCTTCCACCTGTCTGGGAGTCTTGAGGATCTTACTGGCATGGTGATACAGAGCGATGAGGGAGTGCCTAACCACTTCCTGAGTTTTGTCCGATATGTACCTACTCTCCTCCCGTATTATGGTAGGACTGAAAATCTGCACCAGCTTGGAGACCTTACTCTTCTCCTTCCTGAGGTAAGTCTCACCGGCTCCTTCCACCACCATCCTACCTTCAGCAATCTCTGACTTATCGATGGTTCCCCCCTCACTGGGTTCTTCTCTTGAACCGGTCACCACCATCTGGCCCTTCTTGGGGATCCTGCGTTCCACATCCATCACTATGTTCGACTCGACTTCCACCTCCTCCATTCTCTCTTCGATGAGGCTCCCAGAGACGTCCACCCGGAAGTCGTTCCCCAGGAAGCGACTCACCTCCTGTTGGAGGAATTTCCGCATTTGCTCTTTAGATAGAACCTTACTGATCTTCTTTCTGGTATTGTCGGCAGTGTACCCGATGATGTTGTCGATCTCTCTGGGCAAGGAAGGAAGCAAAGCTACCAACCGGTGTGTAGAGAGAGTATCGGAGTATGGTTTGGGGGTTTCCTCTTGACCATGAGATTTAAGGAGTTCGGTGCTTTCACTCAGACTCCTGGGCATGGAGCTAAACTCTTTACCGTACTTCTCCTTGAAAACCTGCTTGTAGTACTCCTGCTTGGCTTTTTTTATACTAGCATAGACCTGGTCGAGCGCAACAGCTTTGTAGGCTTCGTTCATGAATTTCCCGCTGGTAAGATAGTTGAGTACTAAATTCAGGTACTGCTGGTTGAGGTTCCCCTCTTCACCTTTCTCCAGGACAAACATTTCTGACTGGCATTTGGGGCATTTAAAGCTCAAAAGACCGTGCTTCTTTCTGGAACTGATTTCCAGAAAATACTCAAGGGGAGTTTTGAGGATGTAGTCCTGGTGCCAAGGACACACCAGAATCTTAGTGGATTCAATGTAGATGAGTCTGGAGATTACATCCCGCACGGTTGGGATAATGTCGGTAAATAACTGTGAAAGGCTGTTGAGGATTTCACCACTCAACGTCTTCTTGATATTATCTATGGTGGCAATCTCCTCCTCAAAGACTGGCTTCAGAACTTTACTGAAGTCAGACTGTATGGCTATTATGGCGGACAGATCTTCGTAGGATTCACCCAGACGATCAACGAGGTCATTAAACTTCAGATTGGTATAGGCACTGAGATACTTTCTGACTGTATCACTACCCCTTCCTGTACCACTGATTTCTTTCTTCAACAGCTCTATAACTCTTTCTTTAGAGCTATGTAGAATGTCCTCAATCTCTTTTCTCTTGTTGGATATCTCTTCCCTGACCTTATTGTAGTCGATCTGGGTTCCGCCAGAACCTTTAGATTTGTTCTTCCCAGTGGCTCTTATTCCCCCACCTTTGGAGACAAAGGACTCAATTTCTTTGACGTTGAGGCCCCTACGGTGGGCCTCAGCTAGGGACTCTATGATCAGCACGAAATCGTTCAGAGTGTTGATACTGAAGCTCGACCCACCCAGCTGGATGTCCTTAATGCTTTCGGCACGGTTGGAATACTCCAGAAGAGCGGTTTTGATGAAGTCCTGGGTAGCCTCGATACTATCATCGATGAGTTTTCTGATCTTTCTCTCCGTATTCGTATCGAGCTCCCTACCTTTGTTTTTCTTCAATAATTCCAGGGCATTTTTGGTATTGTCATCCAAGGTACGATATAGTTGTTCGACTTCCTTACGGAAGGAGATCAAATTGTTCAAGGAAGCTTGAATTCCTTCGAATAGACCCAGTAATCCTTCGGCAAGGGCTTCTTCAAGACCCCTACTGAGGTAATCAATGATCCCTTGGGAAAGTTCACTCGGTAGACCACTCAGGAGGCTTTCCAAAGGCTGGGTGAGGGTCTTCTTAGCTTTCCTGACAATATCACGGACAACCGTATTGGTGTTCGCTACATTCTGGGAACCCTTACCCATTATCAGTAGTCGCCTCTTTCTTCTCCTCCAGGACCAGATCTTCCCTCTGCACCAGGTACTGGTTGGGGAAGTTTACCTCTGTTCCTGAGGAGTCCCTCCAACCCCGCACTTCATGAAGGAGGTTGACCACCATGTAGTTGAGGGGGGCCAGATATCGTACGGTGAAGGTGGTGTTCGCTAGATCCTGGTTATTGAGGGTGATCACCCCCTCGGAGTAGGTGTAGTCCTCACCCGGACGGAGGAAGGCAATACTACCAGAAGAGTTGAGATAACCCAGGTACTCTATGGTGGAGGGTCTGCGGTAGGGGAAGGAAATCCTTCTCTGGGGACTGGACTTTCTGGTTTCCAGATATGCTGTGAGGTAGTTGGATACGGTGATCCGATCCCGGAAGGCCATTTTCACTCCGGAGTTTGTGGTCATGTAGGCAGTTCCCCACAGCCAGAATCCCGGTCTGAGGAACTGGGGTACTCCCTGGATATCGGTGAAGATAGCCTTGATGGTGGTACCCTCCTGATGGAAGAAGCCCCTACCCGAGCAGGTGCTACAGTAGGGATCGGGAGTCCCGTACTCCCTCATACAGGGACAGATGAGGCTCTTCTGCCACACCACCGTGATTCCCCGCTCGGCGATGAATTCGTCCGGAGCGGTGCTCTGCTGTCTGGAGTACTGGAATGGTATCCGGATGCCTCCGGTCTTGATGGCACTAGGCGACAACGAAATCAATCCCCCTGAAGGAGTGGGCTACTTGATCGTAGAAGTTGCGAATATCCTCCCGGTACTGCTTGATCCGGGGATGGTCGGAGAGGAGAGTGGTACTCTGAGCCACTCCATCCACACTGATGGATTGGGATCCCACGCTGGGTCCCACCACCAGGTCGATGAACAGCTCCGAGAGGGACACACAGGCCTCCTTGGCGATGATCTCCTTGAGTGATTGAGGAATATCCACAAACCCCGCTCTATAGGTAATCCGCCAAAGCTTGGGGGCATACTGCCATTGGCGGAAGATGATGGGGAGCCATAACCCCTGACCGGTGATGATCATCTGCCCCATCCTCCCCCACATGGGAAAGAGTTGCATCTGACCCTGACCACTACTCATCCGCACCCAGGAAGGGTCGATGATGAGGGCCGACTGATCTCCGAACACCAATTCCACTTTGCTCACTTCGATGACTGGACGCTGGTAGAGATCGATATAGGCCCAGCTGGCATAGTCCTGGGCGTAGTAGTCGTGCATCTCCACGATTTCTTTGGGCTCAATGACGATGTTCAGGGTGCGCTCCACCCTATCCTGGGCGGCCATGATCAGGTTTTCTAAAACGGTATCCGGAAGGGGTGTTCCTGAGGCGTTGTAGATTTCCAGTCCCCAGAGGTAGTTGTCACGGAGGAACTGGGGAGTGATGATGGCCATGGGATCACTTCCTCACAAAGAAACCGATGATGTTCATCTTCACCTGACCGCTTCCTCCGGTCAGAGAAAATACCACTTGGTTTTTGAGATCCAGGTTGAGGAAGGCTTTAGGGGAGAAGACTAAGGATCCATTCACATCCACGCTCAGAACGGTTTCACCACCCTCGGAAATGGTGAAGGTACCACTCCCGGAGATGAGGACATCGGTAATGGTGACCATCATGTTGGGATCGGTAGCCATGATGTAGGAAGCGCTACCGCTACCTGAGGCCGTCACCACGAAACCTCGGTTGAGATAGGCCTGGGTCTGGGCCATACCCAGGTCGGTGGCCACCATTTTGCGGAGTCCCATGGCTTATCACTCCTTATCCTCAGCTGGTTCCTCTTTCTTCTTCTTGAATCTTCTGGAAGTGGTTTCGGTGAATTCCTCCACCTCTACCACCTTCTTCTTTTCCTCTTCCACCAGCACTTCGACAGGCTTTTCCTCCGCCTTTGGTTCCTCTTCCACCACCGGCTCAAAACCGTAGATCTTGAGCAGGGCTTGGTAGAGTTCCTCATGGGAAACTTCGCCGATGCCATTGTGATCGAACTTAATGTCTCCATAGGCGGTAACAACATACTGACCGGCAAGGTTGGGGTTTTTAATCTTAGGCATGGTGTTCCTCCTTAAGTGGGCCCCGGTATGGGGCCCACCAACAATTAGACGATAGTGCTGTTATCGATTCTTCCGATATTCCGCACGGTGACGATCTTCTTCGGAGCGTAGACCACAAAGGTGGCATACATGAGCAGGAGCCAACGGATGGCTGGCTGGATCTGGGCAAGGGGCACCTGGGTAAGGGGCATGAGCTGAAGGAACTCCAGGACGTTGTTGTTGAACTCACCCAGGAAGGCAGTATAGTATCCAGGCATCTGCTCGTTCTTGTCGCTCCAGCTGGTGGTTCCATTAGATACCACCGAAGCGGTGGGGATGGATTTCACCCAGTAGAAAGTACCTCCGTTGTCCGAACGGTAGATGTTGAAGTAGGAGGGAGGATTGGTGAGGCTGGCGGCATTGGTGATGGTCAGGTTGATGCTCTTACCCAGGTCGGCGGAGGTAAGGGCCACGGCCGAAGACTCTACCGGAGCGGACTCCCCGTAGCGGTTCACAGCGGTCACCCGGTATTTGACGGAGGCACTATCCACCCGCAATTTGTTCCACTCCGCACCATTGGCGGTGGTGTTTAAAGCCACAGAGACGCTGGCCGGAGCGGTGGCGGCATTGGTATGGGTGGCGGCCAGAGGAGGAGTCTTCAAGGGGCCACGGAAGTCGCCTTTACCCAGGAAGAAGATGGGTACTACCCCAATGGGCCCGCCCTGAGTGCGGATCACATCAATGGGGGCACCGATGGAGTATCCACCCTCTTTTGTGGGAAGGAATACTCTCTGGGCACCCATGATCTGCTTCATGAGGTCGGAGTAGACCACCGGAGGCAGATACAGGCGGTTGGGGAAACCGTAGTTGTCCAGGACCACCTGGACGATGTCGTTGACCGCCGGTTCGGTGAGGGGTTCACCGGCCAGGTCGAACACCGCCTCCACCTGGTTGTAGAGGCCGTCGAACTCGTACCACTCACTCCCGTTGGGACCCAGTTTGGAGTTGCCCCAGAAGAGAGCGGTTTCCAGTTGTCTGGCGATGTGCCGGGAACCGGCCATGTTCTCGGCGGCGATGACGTCCATGATGTGGGTCTGCACCAGGGTGGCCACATGGTTGACAATACGCAGGTTCCCTAGATATTTCACATAAGAGATACCACGGGCGAAGTCAGCATGGTCCTCGTAGAGGGGGTTTTCGCCGGCCGGCAGGAACAGGTTATCGGACTGCCCGTAGCCGTAGAGCTTGATGTACTGCACCACATTGGAGAGGGCCTTATTCTTGGGCACTTCCCGGAAGAAGCGGAAGTGGTCTTCGGTGTAGGTGATGGTCTTTAAGGTCTGCTCAACCACCTCGGCCCGCAGAGGGGCTACACCGGCAGTCAAATTGAAGGGGTTGATCTCATACCCGATCTCCGTGGCTTTCTTCACCTCGGAGATGATCTGCTGGTCGGCAAAGCCGAACCCGTCTTCTAACTTGTTGATTCCACCAGATAATAACATTGATAAGTGCACCTCCAGGGTTTTCTACAGGTTTAAGAGCTTCTTAGTTTGTTCGCTCAAAACATCAACCGACTTAGTGGCATCAAAGCGAGCCAACTCCTCAGCCGGTACTGAACCAGCAACCACCAGGTCAAAGAGGCGATTACTGATGTCGGAGAGGTTCACGCTCTTTTTCTTCTCCTCTCCGAAGCGGTCCACCACCGAAACCGACTTGCGCACCGGCTCCTTCTCGAACTTTTCCATCCTCTTTTTCATCTCCAGGACCGTTTCGCCTAAGGTATCAACACTCTCGCAGAGGACGGAAATGGACTTAGTGAGGGTACTGACGATGACCTTTTCCCGCTCCTCCATGGACTTGGCTGCATCCACGAACTGCTTTCCAATCTGGGCGGTCTTCTCCGCCGTCTTCACCACCATGTCCATGAGGGTCTCCAGCTGGACGCTCTTCACTCGGTCTTCCTCACTCGGAGCTTCGTACCCACCGGCCTCCTGGTTGACTGGTTCGGCTTCCGGGGCGGCTTCAGACCCGCCATTCTGCTCTTCTTGGGTTTCGGGAATATCGACACTTTTCTGGGCTTCAGAGACATCCACAGCTTCCTCCTTCTTCTCTTCTTGTACTTCCTCCGTGCTCACACTCTTCTGGGAGTCTTCCACTACCGGGGCTTCTCCCAGGCCGAGGATGCGGTTCAGCTCCTCAATCGATCTGAGGAATTTTTCTTTGATGCTCAATTTGAGACACCTCCGTAAAGATCTAGTACTTTGGTAATACTCTCACTGTTGAGTAGCGTGTAGATAATGGCCTCTTCTTTGGAGAGGTTCTTTTTGGAACGGAGTTCTTCCAGGATCCCGTCCCGGTTCTTGAGTAGGTAGGTGATCACCCGCAGGGTGTCATCCACCACCTCTCTGCGGAGAGCCGAATGTCCGGAGACCATTTCATGGGGATTTATGATGTAAAGGGCTGGGGATCCATCCACCTGCACCGATTTGAGGGCAAAATCCATCACCGCCTGGGGATTGGCCGGCCTCTTGGTAATGGCCACATCGTAAACCCGAAAAGAACGGATGAGTCCGGGTGGGTCGGAAAGGAAGCGGTAGGCTTTACCCTCAATGGAAAAGTACAGCCTCCTGGGGATGGCGTTCTTCTTCATATAGGTGATGAGATCCCACACCTTGTCGGCCATGGGGTGACCGCGGAAGAGTTCTCCGGCCACATACACCCCTTGGTCGTTCACGTAGCACTCTTCCTTGTAGGGGAAGCCGATGATGTAGTCGGGTTCCTTCTGGTGTTCGTAGTTGAAGAACCCTCGTTCTACAAAGGGTTCCAAATCCACGAACTTCTGGAGGATGACCTCCCCGTCCTCATCACGGGTCTGGGTGGAGGCCACCCCGAAGATGTATCTCTTCCCCTCTCCGGAGTCGTTGTATGATTTCTGGATATCTATCTCGGTAACAAAATACTGTGAAAAGTCGATCGGTAAATCCACTCCTGCATCACCCTTTGTCTCGGTTTAGAGGCACCACCCCGCAACCCTTCAGGGTCACCACACCGCGCATGGGTGCCTTCTTGACGCCACGGAAATACAGAAAAGACTTGTTTTCGGCGATCAGCTTGTAGAACACCCCCTCTCCTTCACTGATTGATGGCTTATATGGCTTGGTATTGTTGAGGGTGCCATAGCAGTAGGAGACGTAGAGAAAACCCTTCTTCCCCAAGACTCCATCCCGATCCACCCAGTAGCGCAGGTAGAGGATCCTGTTCTGGTGTACCCGGAGGATAACATCAGGATCGGAAACGGTGCGCATCACCATGTGGTCGTAGAACTTCTGCCTTTTCCGCTTGAAGACCGCCTGGATCTGGTCCACCATCCGAATCCAGTGCATGGTCTCCCTCAGC
>Ga0308410_1002348_pt1 | contig 10870 bp, 12 predicted proteins | sample HotsprOSTMatCore_FD_203467 | JGI IMG/M metagenome (GOLD analysis project Ga0308410, IMG submission 203467) | Hot spring phototrophic mat microbial communities from Octopus Spring, Yellowstone National Park, Wyoming, United States -... | ecosystem: Environmental > Aquatic > Thermal springs > Hot... | reverse complement strand
TCCTTGCAGATAGACCGGGCAATCCAGCAACGTGGATGGAAACGACAGCCGCTTGGTGGATTAATAGGACTGGGAACATCACCCTGCAATACAATCCGTTCCCGTTTGGCAAACGGATTAGGATTGGGAATAGCCGAAATTAACGCTTTGGTATACGGGTGGAGTGGTTCCCGGAACAGCTCCTCACTGGTTGCCAGTTCGACCATCTTGCCCAGATACATCACACCGACCCGATCTGAGATGTGTTCCACCACTGCCAGGTTATGCGCAATGAAAAGATAGGTCAAACAAAACTCGCGTTGCAGCGAACGCAGGAGATTGAGCACCTGCGACTGAGTCGACACATCGAGAGCAGAAACCGGCTCATCACAAACAATCAGTTTCGGCTCCATGATCAAAGCGCGAGCAATCCCAATTCGTTGCCGTTGACCACCGGAAAATTCGTGGGGGAAGCGTGTCATGTGCGAGGCGCTCAAACCGACCTTTGCCAGCACCTCGCGCACCCGCTCACGCCGTTCGGCCGGCGTTCCGATCCCGTGGATCACTAACCCTTCGGCCACACTTTCCCCGATGGTAATGCGGGGATCAAGTGAGGCATAAGGGTCTTGAAAGATAATTTGCATATCGCGCCGCAGGGCCTTCAAGGTGCGACCACTGGCCCGCATGACGTCCTGACCCTCAAACACAACTTCGCCAGCGGTTGCCCGTTCCAGACGGAGGATCGTGCGACCAGTCGTGGTCTTTCCACACCCACTCTCGCCGACCAGCCCTAACGTTTCACCTCGTTTAATGGTGAAACTGACATCATCAACTGCCCGTACCTCAGCAACGGTGCGGCGCAAAAAACCACCTTTAATCGGGAAATACTTTTTGAGATTACGAACCTCAAGTAAGGTGTCATCGGTCGATGAGATTGACGCCATTCGTTCACTCCATGAACTTATCGTAAAAACAGCTTTGCAGGACGCGACAGATGTTGCTTTCCTACAGACGGAAACCTGTAGGACGAGGGGATGCTACCCTACCAGATCACCGTATCATCACGCCTGGCGAACGTCTGCAAGCTGTTTTGATCACACTTTCTACGATCAGAAGCCGGCAAGAGCACTACCAGGCTGTAACGCGCATCCCGCTTCATTCCTCATACAGCCAGCACCGCACTCGCCGCTGTGTTCCTAGCTCGATCATCGGTGGGGGCTGATCACACTTCTCGAAGCGTTTGCTACAACGTGAAGCAAACCGACACCCCTTTGGTGGATTGATCAAACTGGGAACTGTGCCGGGGATAACTTCCAATTCTTCGCGGGTATCGCCAAGTACCGGCATAGAATTGAGCAAACCGCGTGTATAGGGGTGCTTTGGATCGCTAAAGAGCGACCGGACATCGGCATATTCAACGACCTGACCGGCATACATCACGACCACACTATCAGCCATTTCGGCGATCACCCCCATATCATGCGTGATCAACATAATGGCCGTGTCAATCTTTTCGCGCAACTCGCGCATCAGATCAAGAATCTGGGCCTGAATCGTCACATCCAGCGCAGTTGTCGGTTCATCGGCGATCAAAAGCTCTGGATTACACGCCAAAGCCATGGCAATCATCACCCGCTGACATTGGCCACCGGACAATTCATGGGGATACTGACGCATCCGACGCTGAGGATCGGGTAAACCGACCATTGAAAGGAGTTCAATACAGCGTTTCTGCGCCTCTTCACCCTTCAATCCCTGATGAATCTCCAGTGTCTCGATAATTTGATCGCCAACCCGGAATACCGGATTCAGCGCAGTCGTTGGCTGTTGAAAAATCATCGCGATCCGATCACCGCGAATCTTGCGCATCGATTCAGAATCGAGGGTAAGCAAATCGATCCCATCAAAAATGATCTTCCCCTCGACAATACGGCCAGGCGGGCTGACCAGGCGCATGATTGACAGCGAGGTTACGCTCTTACCCGACCCCGACTCACCGACAATCCCGAGCGTTTCACCACGGTGGAGGGTAAAATCGACCCCATCCACCGCCTGCACCACGCCTTCTTCAGTGAAAAAGTAGGTTTTTAACCCTTCTACACGCAGTAACTCAGCGCCACGACGGGCAACCGAACGTTCTGCACCGGTTACGACACGAGATACAGTTGCCACAGTTACTCCGTATCTTTATATCTCAAGCGTTCATGCCCTCAGCGATCCTAGAGAGCAAAAGGAACTACGAGCCTCTTTTTCAGCCACGCTGACGCGGATCAAGCGCATCACGCAAACCATCACCAATGTAGTTAATCGCGATTGAGGCAATCAGGATCGGCATTGCCGGGATAAGCGGCATCCATGGATACTGAAACATATAACTTTGGGCGTAGCCGAGCATATTCCCCCACGTCGGCGTTGGGTCTTGAATACCGAAACCGAGGAAGCTCAACGCCGATTCGGCAACCAGTGTGCCGTTAACACCCAACGTAAAATCGACAATCATTGGCGGCAGGGCATTCGGGAAGACATGGCGGAACAGAATGCGCATATTACTAGCGCCCAACGCACGTGCCGACTCGATATACACATTTTCGCGTACCGAGAGTACCATACCGCGCATCAAACGGGCCGTTCCCGTCCAACCAAAGAAGGCCAATACCAGGATCACCGCAAAAATAATGCGCGCCTCACGCTCTGAAACGGCAAAGATGAACGCCAGCAGTGAAGCCCCCCAGGACGGTAACGGTACAGCGTTGATGTTCTGTACCAGAATTGATGCCAGAATCAGCAGGAGGAGGAGCGTAGGGAAGGTTGCAACAATTTCGAGGGTACGACTGATAATTGTATCAACCCATCCACCAAAATATCCTGCCAGCATGCCCAGCAAGATGCCAATGGTTGAAGAGATCAGAGTCGCGATAAACGCCGTACCGAGTGACACCCGCGAAGCGTACAGCAATCGCGTTGCGTAATCGCGGCCAAGGTTATCGGTGCCCAGCAGGTGAAAGCCACCATCCGCATCAACCCCCAGTGGTGTCAGAAAGCGCCCATTCAGGTTTGGTTGATCGCGTTCGTAAGGTGCGATAAGCGGCGTTGCCGCCGATAAGAGCAGCAATAGCGCCAATATGCCAATACAAAACATTGCCAGCCGATGCCGTCGAAAACGACGAAAAACTATCGCCCATTGCCCTTCCGATCGCTGAGGGACGACCTCTTCAAGCGGCACGGCAGTCGTGCTAGTGGTCATCAAAGCTCTCCTTGAATTGATTGACCTACGACTAACACCTTTGTCAGTCGCAATACCGATTTACGTTAGTCGAATCCGCGGATCGACAATCGTGTACAGAATATCAGTAATGAGAATCCCGATCAGCAATAACACAACATTGATAATCAGTAATGCCATTACCACATTATAATCATTACGACCAAGAGCATCAATAAACAAGCGACCAATACCCGGCCAATTAAACACCGTCTCGGTAATCAATGCACCGCTGAAGAGCGCAACCAGGATACCGGCCAACAGGGTTACAAAGGGGATCAACGAATTACGCAGGGCATGCTTGAGAATAACCACTCGTTCGGCGACACCTTTGGCCCGTGCAGTACGCACATAATCAAGGCTCAGCACTTCAAGCATACTTCCGCGCACAAAACGGCTCCAACCAGCGATATTGATAAACGTCAGGACGCCGCACGGCATCAGGAAGCGCAGAAACCGGTCGAGGAACGATCCGGCCTGGACGGTTCCGATCCAGGGTATCGTGTAATCACGGACCCCAACCGCATCGCCAGGTGGGAGATATGGCAGCCCAGCATTTTTAGCCAGGACTGAGAAGAGCAGAATAGCGAAGATACCGAAGACAAAGCTGGGGAGTGAGGCACCGATAAAGGCGACCGTTGTCATCACATAATCAAAGCGCGAATACTGCCTGACCGCCGAATAGACCCCAATTGGTACCGCTATCAGGATCGACAGGAAAATTGAAGCACCCATTAAATAGAGCGTGTACGGCAGACGGGTCATAATCAAGTCAGTGACCGGACGCCCACGGAGCATCACTTGCGACATCCCAAAGTCACCGAAGACGATTCCCCGACTCACCTTTCGACCTTCGAGATCGGCCAGAGTCACCGGCACTTCACAACCCTCTTCGACCACCTCTACCCGACCATCAGGATAACGTAGTCGCACCCGCCCTGGGATGGAACAACCCACTTGCCAATCGGCACCAATTCCACCGGGCAACGGCCCGGCTGGCCAGCCGATCAGCCAACGGGTAAAACGAAATGGTAAATAGATATCCAATTCAAAACGCTCACGAACGCGGCGAATATCGTCTTCTGTAATTCGATTTTGACCGGTATTTTGCCGCTCTGCCAGCAACTGATCAATCGGCCCGCCGGGAACCAGGTACAACATACCATACGAACAGATGGCGGCAATTAATGCCACGAGTAACATTTGTAAGAAGCGACGGGCAAGATAACCTGCCATAGGAGTGCTCCTTAGATGTAGCCATAAACCCGTCACGTCTACCGACGTGGATTACTATTGTAGTACAGATAGCATGGCGATGGGCAACAACACTGCCCACCGCCATCTTGTTTCCGTTCTGGTAACGATTACTTGGTGAAGAGGTTCATATCAATGTGCTCCCAGGTCGGGCTGGCAACCACGAAGGCCTGAATCTTGCCTTCCTTACCTGCTTCGATCACTGTTTGCACTTCAGCACCAGCACCCAGTGTCTCGCTACCCAACACGTCCACTTCACCGGTCAGCAACTGTGCAACGGCCTGGTTAGTGTCGGCGATGAACTTGATAATCACCTTCTTGACCTTAACCTCACCCTTGTAGTAGTTGGGGTTCGCCTCGAAGGTCATGCTCTGATTCTTGACCCACTCCTTGAGGATGTAGGGGCCATTGCTCAGCGGACGCTCGATGATCTCGGGCAAGGTCTGCCACTCGGCTGCCGGTACATCAGCCAGCTTGCGGCCATCGCTCAAGACCTGATGCGACGGATAGGCTCCGAGACCAGCGCCAGCGAAGTAGGTCGGCCACTGCACACCAGGGTGGAAGGTAACAGTGTACTCGGTATCGCTCTTGAAGTCAATGCTCTTGATCGAGTTGCAGTAGGTGAGCGACGTAGCACCTGAATCCGGATCACAGTTGATCTTGTAAGCCAGCTCGAAATCGGCTTTCTTCAACGGCTCACCATCTTCCCACTTGATGCCCGAAATCCACTTGTCGGTGACGGTCAATTGCTTCATCTTGACCGTACCACCCTGATAGGTGATCGTCTCACCATCGGCAGTGGTAATCTCGACACCCGGCGCCAGCGGGACTGCCTCACCATCGGTATTCCAGACGATGTCGCCTTCCTTGACCTCCACATCGACATTCTTCGCCCGACCACTCTCGATGGTTGAGAGACCATCAAGGCCAACCGGCTGGTAGTCGTAGTCATAGCTGGTCGTTGCCGGAACACCGAGCAGTTGCGAAGCAACCCGCTGTACGGCAGCACTCTCGATCAGGCTCCACATCGTTTGTGGCTCTTGAGTGAAGCCCAACACAAGCGTGTCGCCCTCGGTCAACTCCCACTCGTCGGCGTTCGCCGTGTAGTACTCAGTTGGGTTTGGCTTGAAGTTCTTGAGTCGGTTAGTCGCAGCATACGCCTCTAGCCGATTGAAGAGCGGCAGGCTCACCATATCTTTGGTGAATTCCTCCTGCACGATGGCGTACTGGCGAATACGCTCGGCCCGATCAAGGGTATTGTTGGCAGCAATAATCGCCCGGCTGGCCCGCTCATTGCACCAACCCATGTAGTTCTGACCCTCCCAGTTGTTAGAGGGGAGCGGAATCTGATTACAGGCGTAGAGCGTCTGACCACCGGGATCAGCCTGACCGACCCAAGCGAAGGCGCCCAGCTCGAAATCGCGGCGCCGCAAACCGGTGCTGCTGCCGAACCACCACGAAGCTGGCGCATACGTCGGAATAATCTGGATACCACATGCCTGCATCTGGCGGATAAAGACAGCCGACCAGGTCTGGCGGAACTGGGCATTAGTTGTCGTAAAGCTCAACGACAGCGGTTCACCGTTAGCATTGCTGCGGATCGGTGATCCAGTCCAGCCTGCTTCCTCGAGCAGTTGCTTCCCCTTCTCTGGATCGAACGGATAAACGGTAATGTTCTCCTTGGCTGCTGCCCAGTGCGCCTTCGGCAGGAAGGTGTCCATCAGCAGTTCCTGCTGCTGCTCAGGCGTAAGATAGGGGTAAACCGAAGCGATCAACTCTGGGCGATTGGTACAGTAGGCAATTGCCTGGCGCACACGGATGTCACTCAAAATCGGGTGTGGTGTGGTGTACGGCTCTGGAGCAACCGCCTCAGTGACTACGACCGTCTCAACAACCGTTTCACGGACTGGCTCGGCCGTCTGCACCACAACAACCGTCTCGCGGATCACCTGCGGTTGTGCAGTACCACATGCGGCCAGAATGGGAATAACCATTGCCATCACCATCATAATGGCAACAGCGCGTTTGGTAAAGCTAACCATCTGTGTGTGTCCTCCTTAAATATCTGAGGGCAATAAAACCAACGATTTCCAGCCTCTTTTCCCTGCGGTAGTCGAACCGCGCCATTGCGTTTACTCCTTGCCGCGCACCTCCTTTCTAGAACCTGCAGGCCGCTTATCTGGTTGCACTATCAATCCAACATGTTCAGACGTTGAGATAATACAAACCTGCTCTTCGCGGACTAAATAGCTCGAGGCGTGGTGCAACGACAACTACCGATTGTTGAAGAGACTGTACATCGTTAGGCGGGATTATACTCGTTGTGTTTGCGACTGTCAACCGAAAAACTTCCTGATTTTCCTGATTTGTAGCAGTGTATTTTTGTAAGTGTTTATCTTGCGCGTCACTATCGGCCATGCTATGATTGAAAGCGCCACGGAACATCACGACAGGAGGGTTATGAGGTCGCTCATCCTGGCTTCAGCGTCGCCACGCCGACGTGAATTACTCGGCCAACTTGGGGTTTCGTATACCTGTCTGGTCAGTCAGGTTGAAGACTATCCGGCGCCACCACCGCCTGACTTGGTCGAACATCTACCGGCGTTACCGCTTGCGTTGCCATTGGAAGCGCATCCAACCCTGGTTGCCTGGCGTAAAGCTGCTGATGTCAGTCAACAACACCCTGATGCAATCGTTTTGGCTGCCGATACCGAAGTTGCAATTGATGGAACAGTTTTGGGTAAGCCACAGAATCAAGATCATGCGATAGCGATGCTTCGTCGGCTGGCCGGTCGTACCCATACCGTTCTTACCGGTCTGTGCATCGTAATGCATCCCGATATGGGGACTGAGGGGTTCATCTACGATCAACGACGGGTGCTATTTGATCTGGTGGTCAGCCGGGTCACGATGCGTTCTTTATCCGAGGATGAAATTGCCGCGTATGTTGCATCAGGCGAATCGCTCGATAAAGCTGGCGGATACGGACTGCAAAGCGGCGGTGCTGCACTGATTGCCGCTATCGAAGGCAGCTACACCAATGTGGTAGGATTACCGTTACCAGCAGTAGCCAGGCTGTTGCAGGCTGCTGGTATACAACCGGCTATCGATCCAGTACAGGCATATCACGCATGGCTGCGCAATCAAGGAAAGGAACCACCGCCATGGTCAATTCAACCGTAAGACTACTGGTTGTTGATGATCATCCACTGTTTCGCCAGGGAGTACGGTGGGCGCTGGCAAACGAACCGGACATCCAGATTGTTGGCGAGGCGGCGAATGGTGAAGAAGCATTACATTGGCTGGCACAGGTTGATGCCGGTCACGAACCGAATGTGATGCTCGTTGACCTGAACTTGCCCGGCATGAGTGGTTTAGAGCTAACACGCCAGATTCGTCGCCAGTACCCCAGCATCGCCGTAGTAATGTTGAGTATGCACGAGAGTGATGAAGCAGCGTTTAATGCGCTGCGCGCCGGTGCAGCAGCGTACCGTTCAAAAGATATTAAACCAGCAGCACTCGCCGAAACGCTGCGGCGGGTGGCCTACGGTGAATACGTGATCAACGATGTTTTGCTGGAAGAACCGCGTGTTGCAAGCCGAATCCTGTCGCAGTTTCGTAATTTGCCGCAAGTGCAGACAGTAGGCGGTGATCCCAGTTTACAGGTCTTTACCCCCCTGAGTGAACGTGAGATCGAAGTGCTTGAACGCATTGCTGCCGGGCATAGCAACAAAGAGATCGCTGATGAGCTAGGGATCAGTACGCAGACAGTAAAAAACCACATTTCATCAATCCTTCGTAAACTGTCGCTCAATGATCGAACCCAGGCGGTGATCCTTGCGCTGCGCCGTGGCTGGATTGAGACCCCACAACAGATTCAGTCGGGTGCTGGCGATAATGAAGAGTAGGCGAGGGCGTGATGCACAGGCCAGTATCTTCCTAGGCAACGGTGATCTGCTACCAGCACAAGAGCGAGTCTTGTCTGGACCATCGCACCACGCATGCGTCGCCCCTATAACATTGTCGAGTAGCGGCTCGTCACGTTAGCAGGCCGCATTTGACCACTCCTCTTGCAGATTACAAGACGCGGGCCATAGGCCCGCGTTCCTAGCTCATCATTGGAATAAAATGCTCACTGCGCCTGTGGCTGGATCAACGCTTCACTATCGTTGCGTACCTGATTAACGGCTTTACTCACCGGGTAACACCGCAGCATCACCGGCGGCGGGGCAAGACAGAGTTCGTGGAGCTGTCGAATATCGCTCGTCGGATCAAGCCAGACTGCATCGAAATCGGGTGGTACAATAACCGGCATACGGTCGTGTATTGGTGCAACCACTGCATTGGCAGTTGTGGTCAGGATTGTACAACTCTCCACGAGTGCGCCATCAGGCGTACGCCACTGCTCCCACAAACCGGCAAATGCCATCAGAACATCATCACCGGGGGTGAAGTAAAAAGGTTGTTTACCGTCTGGCAGTGCTTGCCATTCGTAAAAGCCTGATGCAGGGATCAAACAGCGCCGACGCTGAAAAGCCGCTCGAAATGACGGCTTCTCTAGAATAGTTTCACTCCGCGCATTGATCAAACGATTACCGATACTGGCATCTTTTGCCCACGCCGGTATCAATCCCCAACGTAATGAAACGAGTTCGCGATGGCCGTCGATCTCACGCACAGCGACAACTGCCTGTGTAGGGGCGATATTGTAGCGCGGTTTCAGATCAAATGGCGGTTCGACTGCAAAACGATCTGATAGCTTTTCAGGCGAAACCGCAAGCGTGTACCGTCCACACATGATCAAGCCTTTTGATGAGAAAACGCGGTCAGCGATAACCGATGAAGCTCAAGATTCATCCTTATCGAGCCGAGTCGTCTCACCGGTAGCGGGTGGCGGTGATTGCATTTGCTTAATAAACTCAGCCAGTTGTTCATTAAGCTGGGCAATCCCGCGGGCCAGCGTTTGTTGAAGTTCTTGGGCCGCCTGGCTCTGCTGGAGTTGATGTAGCGTTTGTTGACCACGTTCGGCCAGCTCGTGCACACGCGGATGTTCCGCAATCGTCTTGACTGCCGTTTGCACCTGTTCGCCAAGTGTGCGCAACCCACTGAGCAGTTCGTGTTGCACTTGCCGAGCGCGCTCGCTTTCAAGGGCACTCCGCAAAGCAGTTTCGATGCGCTGACCCAGCTCACGAAGCTCTGCACCGAGATCAGGCGACTGATCGGGCTGTTGTTCAGGTTGACTCATACGTTTGCTCCTTGTCTTACTCCTCTTACATCTAGTATAGAAGACGAAGGACAACACCCATGTGTTGCACTTAGCGTCGTCGGCGTAACAACAACCAGAGACTGCCAACAACCGCCAGCACCCCCAGCGCTGGCGGCGCACCCCGAGCCGGACCGTGGCCCAGTAATGCAGCCAGATCAGCGATTCCAGTGCGATAGGCACCAGCGCTCTGCGCAGGAAGGGCAATCTGAGCCGTCACATACTGGCGGCGGCGGGAAATAGCGTATAAGTGAGCGAGGGGCGGCGCTAGTTCACCATCACCAGGGAGGAGATCGGTCAGGTCAGCCCGGAAGAGTGCCAGTGGCAGAAGAGGATCAACCTGATCGCTAACAAGGATACGGCGAATAAGAGCTGCGTGTGTTCGTTGCAGCGGATGGGTCGGTGCTGGTGTCCGCATTCCAACCAGAACATCCTGGCCGGTATACGCTGCCAGCAAACGTTCGAGCGCCAGGGTTGATGGTGGAGCAGTCGCTTCAAACGCCAGAATCATCTCATTGCTTGTCAGTGAGCATGCATCGCGCAGCAGGTAGGCGGCACGACGCGGCTGAGAATGATATGTGGCATATACGAGTGGCCGGGTCGTAGCTAGGCGAGTAGCGACGGCAGATGCCGGTGGGGTGGCAGCGATAATAATTTCGTGGTGACGGCTATAGCGAGCAGCAGCAATGTGCGCAGCCATAACCGCTCGTTCGAGATGGGTACCGTCGATCGCAGAAATGACAACTGACAACGTATCAATGGCAGACACTGAGGACCTCCGCGGTGAGTAATGTTGTTGGTAGTATACCGCAACTTGCCCACAATGAGAAAGGTGTAGGTTCAACCCCTGGTGATTTTCAACGTTTTCAGGTTTTAGTTGTGCTCATCGATGACCGTCTTCCCCCCGCTTTCCTGGGAGCGCAGGCCTCCGGCCCGCATTGGGTTAGGATGGCCGCTCTCGATTGGCGTGCCAGCCCACCACCCCGTCCCGCGTCAGCGGGGGTGTCGCCCCCCAATGCGCCGACGAACGTGAGACAGTGATACGACAGCGGGCTGGGCGCAAGGCACCATCGGAACCAGCCAAACGTCTTCCCCCCGCTTTCCTGGGAGCG
>Ga0308410_1002347_pt1 | contig 10874 bp, 10 predicted proteins | sample HotsprOSTMatCore_FD_203467 | JGI IMG/M metagenome (GOLD analysis project Ga0308410, IMG submission 203467) | Hot spring phototrophic mat microbial communities from Octopus Spring, Yellowstone National Park, Wyoming, United States -... | ecosystem: Environmental > Aquatic > Thermal springs > Hot... | reverse complement strand
TCCCACCTCCCCCTGCTCTCCCCGCAACGCGGGGAGAGCAGGGGGCAGGGGGATGAGAGGGGTCGTACCCCAAGTAGAGGAGAGGCATTACCAATTTATTTTCTTAAAATCCATTATTTGCCCGGAGTTGCTCCGAACTGAAATACACTCGGTGACCTTGACCTCTCTGCTCATTTGAGATTTTATCTCTTCTGCATATAATACCAATGTTCGTTTGCAATATCTTGGCGTAGGACAATTTTGTAAATTGTCTTACAGGAGGAACTGTGCTCAAACAACTGTGGAACAAATGGAAAACCTTTGCGCAAGCGCTCGCTGATGTGCAGGCGCGCGTTTTGCTGACCCTCGTTTACTTTATCATCGTCGCACCGTTCGGCTTGCTGGTGCGTTTGTTTAGTGATCCACTTGTGATTAAACACGTGCCGCATCGCTCGATGTGGTTCCCCAAGCATAACCCCGAACAAACCCTCGAAAGCGCACGGAGGCAATTCTAAATGTACATTCTCGGCATTTCCTGTTTCTATCACGATGCGGCGGCGGCGCTCTTGCGCGATGGTGTGCTCGTCGCGGCGGCAGAGGAGGAACGCTTTTCGCGCAAGAAACACGATTTTGGCTTTCCCGTCCACGCGATTGATTTTTGTCTCCAGCAAGCGGGCATCACCGGGCAGGATCTGGATTACGTCGTCTTTTACGAAAAGCCCTTTGTCAAGTTCGAGCGCATCTTGATGACCGCGCTCGGCACATTTCCGCATTCGTGGCATACGTTCCGCGAATCAATGATCACGTGGTTCAAAGACAAGTTGTGGATCAAGGGCTTGATACAAGATAAACTGGGCGTGCCCGCATCGAAAATCTTGTTCACCGATCATCATATGTCACATGCGGCGAGCGCGTTCTTTTGCTCGCCGTTTCGCGAGGCGGCGATTCTCACGATTGACGGCGTAGGCGAGTGGACAACCGCTTCGATTGGACGCGGCGTGGCGGCGTGGGATGGCGCGGGAAAAAATTCGATCGAACTTTACAAAGAGATGCGCTTTCCCCATTCGCTCGGCTTGCTCTATTCCGCGTTCACCGCGTTTCTGGGATTTGAAGTGAACGAAGGCGAGTACAAAGTGATGGGGATGGCGCCGTACGGCACACCGCGCTATCTGGACAAGGTGTACAAATTGGTGCACCCGAATAGCGATGGCAGTTTCTGGCTCGATCTGGATTACTTTTCCTATCACTATTCCACGCATCAAACCTACAATCGCAAATTCATCGAACTGTTTGGCGAGCCGCGCGACCCGCGCTCTGAATTTATCACGCGCTTGACGCACAGCGATCCGCAGGTGTCGAATGAGGTACTCGAACGCAATCAGTATTACGCCGATGTTGCGGCGAGTATTCAAAAAGTTACCGAAGAGTTGATTTTGCAGATGGCGCGTCAGGCGCACAAGGAAACCGGTCTCGATAAACTATGCTTGGCGGGCGGTGTCGCGCTGAACAGCGTGGCGAATGGACGCATCTTGCGCGAGACACCATTCAAGGAACTGTTCATCCAGCCCGCCGCCGGCGATTCGGGCGGTGCGTTGGGCGCAGCGTTGTACGTGTATCACGTGATCCTGGGGCAGCCGCGCCGATTCACGCTGGAACACGCGTACTGGGGCGCGACGTACGCCAACGGCGATATTCAAAAGGTGTTGGACGAACGCGGCGTCAAGTATCAATGGATTGAGGACGATGCGCGCCTCAATGAGATGCTGGTGGACGATCTGATGCGCGGCCAAGTCATCGGCTGGTTTCAGGGACGTTTCGAGTGGGGACCGCGCGCGCTCGGCAATCGCAGCATCTTGGCAGACCCGCGCCGCGCCGAGATGAAAAACATCGTCAATCACAAAATCAAATTCCGCGAACCGTTCCGTCCGTTCGCGCCGGTGATTCTGGAACACGCGGTTTCGGAGTACTTTACCTTCGATCCTTCAGCGCAGTATCCCGCGCGTTATATGCTTTTGGTGTTGCCGCTGCGCCCCGACAAAGGTGAACAGATTCCGGCGGTCAATCATCTGGGCACGGGGCGTTTGCAAACCATACGCCGCGAATGGAATCCACGCTACTATGACCTTGTCGAAAAGTTCGGGCAGGCGACCGGCGTGCCGGTGCTGATGAACACATCGTTCAACCTGCGCGGCGAACCGATTGTGGCAAGTCCCGCGAACGCGCTCAACACATTTTTGAAAAGCGGGATTGACGTACTGGTGCTGGAAAACTATCGCATCGAAAAGTAGCACAGGATTCAATCCTGTGCTACGTAAGGAGGTGTATGAAAATATTGCAACAAGTGCTGGCACATCTCTCCACCGCTGGCGAGTTGCTCAGTTTTGTCTGGCAACGTCGCGTGTGGTTGGTGCCACTGGTACTCGTTTTGCTTGTCATTGGTTTGTTGATTGCACTTGCGTCGGCATCAGCAATCGCGCCATTTATCTACACGCTGTTCTAATCGCTTGTGGGGACTATGCGTAAACTCGCGAATGTTCTGCGCGAAGTGTGGTTGCTCCTCGGCATCACGCTGCTGTGGCTCGTTGGCTTGGAAATCGCCGCGCGCGTGGCGTTTGCCGCGCGCGATGTATGGCGGACGGGCGGCGATGCGCGGCTTTCGGAATGGAGTCTGGGCGCCGATGTGTATCGTGACCAGGCGTGGGCGAGAGAGTACTGGCGCGAAGAAGACCTGACCTCGCAAACGACGTTCGCCAACTGGCACTCGTACGTGTACTGGCGCCGCAAGCCGTATCAGGGCAAGTACATCAACATTGATGCGAATGGCTTGCGCAAGACGTGGAACAGAACGAGCGTCCCCACACCCACGCAAATCAAGATTTTTATGTTCGGCGGCTCGGCGATGTGGGGCACCGGCGCGCGCGACGAGTTTACGATTCCATCGTGGTTGTCCAAAAAGTTGCAGGAACGCAACGTGGATGTGTGGGTCACTAACTTTGGCGAAGGAGGGTACGTCAGCACACAAGAAGTGATTGCCTTGATGCTCGAATTGCAAAAGGGGAACGTCCCCGATGTGGTGATTTTCTACGATGGCGCGAACGATGTCTTTTCGGCGTTTCAACAGGGCGTTGCCGGTCTTCCGCAAAACGAGTACAATCGCGTGCAGTCGTTCAATCAACTGAATTGGCGCGGCGAGATTGTGGAAAAACTCGCGCTCTATCGCGCCGCGCGCGGTTTAGTTCTTGCGGTGCAAGGGCGCCCCTTGCCCAAAGACGATGCACGGCTTGCCGAAGCGGTGATGGATGTGTATTTCAGTAATCAGCGTATCGTGAGCGCGCTGGCTCAAGAGTACGGCTTTACCGCGCACTTTTACTGGCAACCGACCATCTACACCAAGCCGCGTCTATCGGCGTGGGAGATGCAGGAACGCAATCGTTATGGCGAAGCGGAATTTTTTCAACGCGCCTATCGCGCGCTGGCGCAACGCCTGCAGACGCTCAAGCCCACCAATGTCTATGACCTCTCCGACGCGTTCGATGACGAAGCAGGGACGGTGTTCATTGATGCGTTTCACATCTCGGAAGCCGGCAACGCGCGCATCGCGGACTTGATGATTCAGATGTTGCCACTCTCGTCACGTCAAAACTTGTCCCGGTGATGCGAATGCTTATGTTCTCGATTCAACGTCTGGGCGCGCGCCAGCGCGGAGTGTGGTGATGCGAGTCGCCATCGTTCACGATTACCTTGTGGATACCGGTGGCGCCGAGCGCGTGGTGATCGCGCTGCACGCGTTGTATCCCGATGCGCCGATTTTCACCTCGGTACTGGACGCGCGCACCACGTTTGCCGCTTTTCGCACGATGGATGTGCGCACGTCGTTTTTGCAACGCTTGCCGGTGCGAAAGAGCAATTACAAATTTCTGCTGCCGTTCTTCCCGCTGGCGTTCGAGAGTTTTGATTTTTCAGAGTACGATGTTGTTCTCAGTAGCGCGTCGGCGTTTGCCAAGGGCGTGGTCACCGCGCCCGAGACGCTGCATGTGTGTTACTGTCACACGCCGACGCGTTTCGTGTGGCGTTATCACGAGTACATTGCACAGGAACAGTTGGGGCGCGTGGCGCGACTTGTCATCGCGCTTGTCGTGCATCGCTTGCGCGAATGGGATTACGCGGCGGCGCAACGCGTAGATTTTTTCATCGCCAACTCGCGCGTCACCGCGCGGCGCATCGCCAAGAATTATCGCCGCGAGGCGGTGGTGATTTATCCGCCGATTGCTGTGGAGAATTTCACGCCGCGTGACGAGATTGGCGATTACTATCTGGTGGTCTCGCGACTTGCGCCGTACAAGCGGATTGATGTCGCAGTGCAGGCGTTCAATCGGTTGCGTTTGCCGCTCAAAATCGTCGGCGCGGGAGTGGACGCGGCGCGCTTGCGGAAGATGGCAGCGAATAACATCGAATTTCTCGGACACGTGCCACAGGAGCAACTGGCAGAGTTGTACGCGCGGTGTCGCGCGGTCATCTTCCCCGGCGTCGAGGATTTTGGCATTGTGCCACTCGAAGCGAATGCGGCGGGTCGTCCCGTCATCGCGTTCGCGCGCGGCGGCGCGCTCGAAACAATCGTCGCGGGCAAGACCGGCGTGTTCTTTCACGCGCAAACGCCAGACGCGCTGGCCGAGGTCGTTGCCGCGACGGATGTGACGCGCTTTGACGCGCGTGTGCTTCGCGCGCACGCCGAGCAGTTCAGTCAGCCGCGATTTCATTCACAGATCGCGCGTTTCATCGAGGACAGGTGGCGCGCCGTACGGATGGAGAATGACCAACGCTAGACACATCGAGCGGCTGTTCAAGCGATGGTTCGACATCGTGGTTGCTGCCGCGCTGCTTGTCGTCTTGTCGCCACTTTTGCTACTTATCGCGCTGGCGATTCGCCTCACCAGCGGCGCGCCAGTCTTGTACGAGTGGCGTGTCGTCGGACAAGGCGGACGCCCGTTCATCGGCTACAAGTTTCGCACGATGGTGGTGGACGCGGATCGGCGCAAGCACGAATTGTTAAATCGCAACGAGATGAGTGGTGGTCCTGTCTTTAAACTGAAAGACGATCCGCGCGTGACACCCATCGGCAAGATCTTGCGCAAGTACTCGCTCGACGAGTTGCCGCAACTGTGGAGTGTGCTCAAAGGCGATATGAGTCTGGTGGGACCGCGCCCGCCGCTTGTGAGCGAGTACGCGCAGTTCGAAGAATGGCAAAAGCGCAAACTGGCGGTGAAACCGGGAATGACGTGCTTGTGGCAAGTGCGCGGCAAGCCCAACGACTGGAACGAGTGGCTGCGGCTCGATTTTGAATACATTGATCACTGGTCGTTCTGGCTCGACCTTAAAATTTTGTTCCAGACCGCGTGGCTGGTAATCACCGGAAAAAATTACTAACGCATTACGCACTACGCACTACGTAATACTGCGTATTGCGTATTCCTCAGGACTCACAATGCACATTCTCGTTACAGGCGGCGCAGGGTTCATCGGTTCGCATACGGTTGACCTGCTGCTGCAACACGGACATTCGGTTCGCATTCTCGATAACCTCACTCCGCCGGTGCATATCGCCGGCAAGATTCCCGAGTACGTTCCGCGCGAGGCGGAATTTATTTTGGGCGATGTGCGCGACCGCGCCGCGCTCGAGCGCGCGCTCGATGGCGTGGAGGCGGTGTTTCACTTTGCCGCGTATCAAGATTACCTCACCGATTTTTCTAAATTCTTTCACGTCAACACAGTCGGCACCGCGCTGCTGTACGAAATCATCGTCGAGAAGAAATGGCCGATTCAGAAAATTGTCGTCGCAAGTTCTCAGGCGACGTACGGCGAAGGCAAGTACGAATGCGCGCGCGACGGCGTGCAGTACCCGCCGTTGCGCCCGCTCGAACAATTGCTGCGGCGCGAGTGGGAGCCGCGCTGTCCCGTCTGTGGTGGCGCGCTGACGCTGCGCATCACTGACGAGGCGCGCGTCCATCCGCACAATCAGTATGCCATGTCGAAATACACGCAAGAGATGATCGCGTTGAATCTGGGTCAGCGCTACCACATCCCCAGCGTCGCGATGCGCTACTCGATCGTGCAGGGTCCGCGCCAATCATTCCGCAATGCCTACTCGGGCGTCTTGCGAATTTTCACCACGCGCCTGCTCAACAATCGCGCGCCTGTGTGTTACGAAGACGGCCAGCAGCTGCGCGATTACGTTTCGGTGCACGATGTCGCGCGCGCGAATCTCCTTGTGCTGAACGACGCGCGCGCCGACTATCAGGCGTTCAACGTCGGCGGTGGACGCGCCATCTCGGTACTAGAGTATGCGCGCCTCATCGCGCGGCGAATGGGCAAGGACATTGCGCCGCAAATTCCCGGTCAATTCCGCTTTGGCGACACGCGCCACATCGTTTCCGACATCAGCAAACTGCGCGCGCTCGGCTGGGAACCGCGCGTCCCGTTCGAGGACATTGTGGACGAGTATATCGCGTGGGCGTCCGCGCAACCCGATGCGCGCGATTACTATGCCGACGCCGAGCGCGAGATGCTGGCGCGGGGAACGATTCGTCAAGCAATGAGCCAGTGAGCCAATGAGCCAATGAACCAATGAGCCAAACGTGCCAAATGAGCCAATGAGCCAAATCACCAAATCACCTAATCACCTAATCACCTAATCACCCAAAATCATGTTGATTACACGCGCGCCGGTTCGCATTTCGTTTGCTGGGGGCGGGACGGATTTGCCAGCGTACTATATGCGCTATGGCGGTGCCGTCGTCAGCACCAGCATTGACAAATACTTTTACGTTTTCCTGAACGTGAGCGCGGACGAGGCGATTCAAATCACGTCGTCCGATTATCGCACGTTCTATCGCCACGACGCGGATACGCCGATGCTCTTTGATGGCGATTTGAGTTTGCCGCGCGCGATTTTGCATCACTTTGGATTGACGCGCGGCGTTTCGATGTTTCTGGCATCGGAGATACCGCCGGGCACCGGGCTGGGTTCGTCGAGTACCGTCGCAGTCGCCATCATCAAAGCGGTGACGACGGCGCGCGGCTTGATGCTCTCCAAACAACAAATCGCCGAACTTGCGTGTTACATCGAAATCGAAAAACTGGGCGAGCCGATTGGCAAGCAGGATCAGTACGCCGCAGCGTTCGGTGGCTTGAATCTCATTCAATTTTCGCGCGAGGGTGTCACAGTCGAGCCGCTGCGCCTCGCGCCCGAAACGCGCCGCGAACTGGAGCGCAACTTGCTCCTCTTTTTCACCGGCGCGACGCGCGACGCCGCGACGATTTTACGCGCGCAGAAAGCATCGTCGGAGCAAGACGACCCGCAGGTGATTCAAGCACTGCACGCGGTCAAAGAAATGGCGTTCGAGGTAAAAGCGCTGCTCGAGCGCGGCGATCTCGCGCAATTCGGCGCGCTACTCGATCGCGCGTGGCAGAACAAAAAGAAATTTGCGCGCGGCGTTTCCACGCCCCTCATTGACGAGTGCTACGACCTCGCGCTGCAACATGGCGCGCGCGGCGGCAAGGTGACCGGCGCGGGCGGTGGCGGCTTTTTGATGCTGTACTGCGAGCCGCCGCATCAGAGCGCTGTGACGCGCGCGCTGGAAAGCAAAGGACTGCGCCGAATGGATTTTCGCTTCGAGACCGAAGGCGCGCGCGTGCTCGTGAACGCGGGGTTGCGCCTCGCGGAAAAGCAGTAGGCGGGAGGCAGTAGGCAGGAGGCGGGAGGCAGGAAGACTGCCGCCTGAAACGAAGATGCAACGCAAAGAATATTTAGTTTTGCTGGGACTGTGGTTGGTCAGTGACGCGCTGGCGATTTATGCCGCGCTCAATGTCGCGTTCGATGTGCGCTATAATTTCGATTGGTTGCCACTCATCGAGAAATTGGTGCCCATCACGGAACGCTATCAAATCGTCATTCCGGCTGCCGTGCCGCTGTGGCTGGTGATTTTCGCGTTCAATCGTTTGTACGATCGTCGCTACACGCTCAACGGTCTGCAAGAGTACGGCAAAATTGTTATCGCGTGTTCACTCGGCATTCTCGTTCTCGTCGTGTTGAGTTTCTTTGAGCCGAACCTGAGCGTGTCGCGCAGTTGGCTGATTCTCTGCTGGTTTCTGGCGATTCTCTTCACGAGCGCGGCGCGCTTTGTGATTCGACGCATTGTGCGCTGGGCGCGCCGACGCGGTTACTGGTTGACGCGTGCGCTCATCGTCGGCGCGAACGAACACGCCAAAGCGATTGCGCGTCAACTGGCGCCGGCAACACATTCGGGCGTGCAGGTCGTCGGCTTTCTGGACGATTACCTGCCCACCGATACGCGCGTCCTCGATGATTTGCGTGTGCTCGATCGTCCCACCGCGCTCGCGTCTGTGGCGCGCGCGACCGGCGCGCGTGAAGCGATTGTGGTGCAAGGCGCAATCGCATGGGAAAGTTTTATGGAGATCATCACCCAAGTCCACTCGACGCTGAATGATCTCGATCTCAAACTCTCGCCGGGATTTTACGAGATTCTAGCGACGGGCGTGCGTTTGAGCAACGACGGATTTGTGCCGCTCCTTGCCATCGAAAAGAATCGCATCACGGGCGTGGACGCGCTGTTGAAGAATATGCTCGACTATGGTGTCAGTTTCCTTGCGCTCGTTCTGGTCAGTCCGCTGTTGCTCTTGACGATGCTGTTCGTCAAAATCGTCGCGCCCGGTTCCGTCTTTGAACCGTATCACGTTCTGGGCGCGCATCAAAAACCATTTACCACGTGGAAGTTTCGCACGCACTATGCCGATCCCGCGCGGCGCACAGTAGATTATCCGCTGGCGTGGTGGCTGTATCGTCTGGGGCTGGACAAGTTGCCGCAGTTCATCAACATTCTGCGCGGCGAGATGAGTCTCGTCGGTCCGCGGCCGATTCCAGTCGCGCGCGCGGCGGTGTATCAAGAGTGGTTGCCGACGTTGCTTGCGGTCAAGCCCGGTTTTACCGGACCCTGGGTCGTGGGCGCGCGCGAGGTGTTGACACTCGAAGACGAGATTCGGCTGGATTTGTACTACATTCGCAATTGGACGATCTGGCTGGACTTGCAAATTCTGTTGCAGACCGCGCTGCGGTTGTTGGAAGGGGTGCGGCCGGTGACGAAAAGGTGATTTTCGATTTTGGATGTGCAATTTTCGATTCATTGCCTGACACGCTGATTTTGCAAATCGCAAATCACAAATCGAAAATCGAAAATTGAGAGTATGGGGCAACGCGCTATTTTTCTCGACCGTGATGGCGTCATCAATGTCAATCGTCCCGATCACGTCAAGTCGTGGGACGAATTTGTTTTTTTGCCGAACGCGCTCACTGCGCTTCGAAAACTTGCCGCGAGCGATTTTCTCGTCATCGTCACGACGAATCAATCGGCGATTGCGCGCGGCTTGGTGACGCAAGAGACGGTGCGCGCGATTCACGCGCAGATGATTGCCGAAGTGACGCGCGCGGGCGGACGCATTGACGCCATCTATTTTTGTCCGCATCATCCCGACGACAAGTGCGCGTGCCGCAAGCCGCGCCCCGGCTTGTTCCTCGCTGCCGCGCGCGATTTTGCGATTGATTTCGCGCGCTCGTTCGTCATCGGCGATGCGTTTTCGGATGTCGCCGCCGCGCTCGCGATTGGCGCGCGGCCGATTCTGGTGCTGACCGGGCGCGGACGCGAACAGTACGCCGAGATGCGCGCGAACAATCACAATCACCCCGTCGCCGACGATCTCCTGGGCGCAGTCGAGCAAATTTTGCGAGGCGAGGTGTGATAGACACAATTGCGCGCGCACTCGTACGAGGCGAAATTATTTTGCTTGCGATCGTGTACGCCTACTTTGTCCTCACCGATCGCGTGCCGCTGGTCGCGTTCGCACTCATCGTGCTCGTGTGGCTGGCGCGCTGGCGCGTCACCGGCGCGCTCACGCGCCGCACGCCCTTCGATGTGCCGATTCTGCTGCTGCTCGTGTGGTTGCCGGTGAGTTTCTCTGTGACGATTGACCCCGCGCTCAGTTTGCCCAAGGTGTACGGTGTTCTGCTGAGCGTCGCGTTCTTCTACGCCATCGTCAACGCAATTCGCACGCGCGCCGATCTTGCGACGGCGACGGTGTGGCTGGTGGTGGTGTGCGCGGGGATCGCGCTCGCCGGTCTGATTGGCACGGATTGGGCGCAGGGCAAAATCGTGTCCGCGTCATTCATTTACGATCATCTGCCGCGCGTGATTCAGGGCATTCCGCGCTCGATTGCCGGCGGCTTTGCGCGCAATGGCGTGGGCGGCACGCTCGCGTTCACGATTCCACTGCTTGCCGCGCTCACGCTCACGCTGACGAACGACGAACGACGAATGACGAATACTCTTTCGTCGTTCGTCGTTCGTCCTTCGTCTTTGGTCTGGCTTGCCCTCGCGCTCTCGCTCGTCACGCTCGCGCTCACGCAATCGCGCGGCGGAATGTTGGGGACGCTCGTCGGCTTGCTGGTTGTGGCGGTGTGGCGCGAACGAAGAATCGCGTGGCTGATTGGAGTGGGCGCGCTGGGGTTGCTTGCGCTCGTTGCGCTGGGGTACGGCAACGCGCTGTTGGAATTTGTGCTGCGGATGGACGCGCGCCACGCTACGCTGGCGAGTCGCTGGGAGGTGTGGCAGCGCGGTGTGATGATGGTGCGCGATTTTCCGTACACGGGCATCGGCATCGGCACGTACAACACCATCGCGCATCTGCTCTATCCGTTTTTCATCGCCGCGCCCGATGAAGTGGTGCCGCACGCGCACAATCAGTTTTTGCAAGTGGCGGTAGATTTGGGCATACCGGGCTTGCTGGTGTATCTGGGGCTGCTCGGTGCATTCGGAATCAGTGGGTGG
>Ga0308410_1002346_pt1 | contig 10875 bp, 12 predicted proteins | sample HotsprOSTMatCore_FD_203467 | JGI IMG/M metagenome (GOLD analysis project Ga0308410, IMG submission 203467) | Hot spring phototrophic mat microbial communities from Octopus Spring, Yellowstone National Park, Wyoming, United States -... | ecosystem: Environmental > Aquatic > Thermal springs > Hot... | reverse complement strand
GACTTGCTGGTTGAGGATGGCTGGCTTTCGCGCGTTCACTGGAGCGCCTCGAAGGAAACGCACGTGGCAAGCGAACATGCCTACGTGCCCGTCGAGCAGGGTCATCAGCATCACATGGTTTGTCGCAGGTGCGGATCTGTGATTTCGTTCGAGGGATGTGACATCGAGACGCTTTTGGGAGGGCTGGCGCGCCGGTTGAGCTTCAAGGTCGAAGGACACTGGCTCGAGGTCTATGGGTTGTGTCAGGTCTGTCAGCGATCTGAGTGATGCTGGCACAGGGGCAGGGTGACACCTGCCCCTGGTGCATGCAGGCATGGCGCTACTGTCGTTCGATAATCGCCTGGAAATCCTCGAATGGTCGTGCTCCGACCAACCGTGTTCCGGCGATATCGAATACCGGACGCGAACGCACACCCGCTTCCTGCGCTGCGCGAAAGTCGGCTTCGATGCGCGCGCGGTGTGTACGGGATTGCAGACACACACGGTACTCATTGAGGTCAAGATCAATCGTCTGCGCCAGGTATGTCAGTGCTGCGCCGAGATCGCCGGTGGTGTAGAGTGATACCTGGTTGCGGTAGATGGCATCGCGCATTTCCCAGAACTTGCCCTGATCGCCAGCGCATTCCGCCGCCTCGGCGGCGCGCAGCGATTCCTCGCCGAGTTGCAGAAGATGGCGGTAGACGATGCGCACTTTGCCGGTTACGACGTATGCGTCGATGATCGCCGGTTCGGTTTCTTCCACGTGAAACGCACAGGCGGTGCAGAGAAAATCCGAAAACTCCAGAATGGTCATCGGCGCATCAGCCTTCCCCAGATAGTGATATCCTTCCGGTGTGCGCCCGCGTTCCAACGCTGCTGCGCCGATTGATGACGCCGGTTCTTCGGCAACGGGCGTGGGGGTGGGGTTTGCCAGCGTCGTGGCAGGAGCAGAGGGGACGACGGTCGCCGGTTGTTCCAGCATGGGTGCAGCAGGTGGCGTTCCACTGCACGCAACGATCAACGTCGGGATCATCAGGAGAAGGAGCATGTATCTTGTGATCATCGGTGTAGTCTTTCTGCTCGTGTTGAAAAACCATTATTGACGTCTGGCTGCGGGATGCCTGCGGTTGCCGCTGTCTATCACATCCTCGTACATGAACGGAGTTCCATCAGGTATGGATGCCCATTCTCTTTCCCTGGTCTGCACCGTCCGTGATGAGGCGGACAATATCGCCGAACTGATTGAGTCGATGCTGGCGCAATCGCTGGCACCGGACGAGATTGTGATTAACGACTGTCAGAGCCGTGATGCGACGCCGCAGATCATTGCCGGATACATTGCGGCTGGGGCGCCCATTCGTCTGGTGCGGGGCGGGCAGAATATTCCTTCGGGGCGCAATAACGCCATTCGCCATGCGCGCGGCGCGATTATCGCCTGCACCGATGCCGGGTTGCGTCTCGATCCGCACTGGCTGGAACGCATCACGGCGCCAATTCGGCAGGGCGCCGCCGATGTGGTTGGCGGGTTCTTCCGCCCTGCGCCGCATAGTCTTTTTGAACTTGCGCTTGGTGCGACCAACTACCGGGAGGCGGAGGAGATCGACCCGACGCGCTTCTTGCCGTTCGGGAAGTCGTGCGCCTTCCGTCGTGAGGCGTGGGAACGGGCGGGGGGTTATCCGGAGTGGGCGAACCATTGCGAAGATGTGGTGTTTGCGCTGGCACTCAAACGCCTTGGATTTCGCTTCGCTTTCGCCCCTGATGCGCTGGTCTTCTTTCGCCCGCGTTCATCGCTTGCCGCGTTTGCGCGACAGTACTATTTCTATGCGCGGGGCGACGGCGTTGCCGGTCTCTGGATGCTGCGCCATATCATTCGCTACGCGACGTACAGTGCCGCACTAAGACTGCTGCTGGCGAGTCGGCGGCATCCCTGGACGCTGGCAGTCATTGTGGCAGGCGCAGTGGCATATGTGCGCGCGCCATGGTGGCGACTTCGTCGTCGCGCGCCTGCGCTGGGCGTCGCCAGCGCGTTGCGCGCTGCACTGCTGATTCCAGTGATTCGGTTGGTGGGCGATGTTGCCAAGATGATCGGCTACCTGGTCGGTGTGACGCAACGTCTGCGCTCGGCGCCGTTGCGCGCTGCGGTTGACCAGTACAGGAAGAGCGCCCCGCTACAGCAGCACGACCTGTCCAATGAGCGACACACCGGCGCGTAGTCGTGCGCCTGGCGCTGGCTGCCACTCAATCAGATCGCGCGGCGCCAGCAGATCGACGCGGCTGCCGAAGCGCACGCGCGTCAACCTCTGACCGGCGCACACTCGCTCTCCCAGGCGAACCAGCGGCGTTACGCGCTGACCGGGAAGGCGCGCCGTGATCACCAGCAACAGCGGTCCCCATGCGGTCGAAATGCCGATAAAGAGCCGTTCGGCGCGTCGCGCGGCGTCGCGTGGGTCGCGAAAGTTGAGCAGATCGACGGCGTAACGTTCCAGGTGGTCGATCGTGCCGGATGCCGGGCTACGCTGCACTGCCACGTCGAATGGCGAGACGTTGATCGCCAGTTGAACGGCGTCGGTGTGCAGGAAGCGATGCTCGTAGAGTTCGTTTGTGCCAAGCGCGACGCCGTCGGCAGGCGCGAAGAGCGCATCGGCGTCGTCAGGCGTTGCGCGCTCCGGGTCGCGGCAGAAGAGCGCGGCAACTGCGGTGAGCGCCAGCGGCAATGGTGCGAGGCGCGGACGGAGGCGCAGCAGAACGCCTGCGAGACCGATCCCCAGGCTCACAATCGGCGTTGCTGCCGGTTCGAAACCAGGGATGCGCGGTATAGAATCTGAAACACGGCGCTCGTTGCCCATGGCGGATGGACCCTTTGGGTCAGCACGACAGCATTGGAAGAGGATCAACCTCCATCATCGATCAATCCTGGCAACAGACGCACCACGATCTGCCCGGCAGCCACGTCGAGACGTTCGATGACATCGTGAATCATCGGCAGCAGCGTATCGGAGCGACCGCGTCGCTCCACGACGATCACATCATTTGCGCCGGTTTGCAGCACCTCGCGCACGATGCCGATCTCTTCACCGCTGCTCTGAACAACCCGCAAACCGTACAGTTGATGAATGAAGTACTCATCCGCCTCAAGCGGCGCAGCGTCGCTTTCGCGGATAGCCACCTCTGCACCACGCAACGCCTCGGCAGCCGTCCGATCCGTCACCCCGCCCAGCGTCAGGATCAGCACCCCCGCCTTTGGCGCGTGGACGCGCTGGAGTGTGAAGGGGCGACGCTCGGCGCCGAGAAAGACAGTCTGCACATGGCGGCGCAGGTGATCGACGCGATCAGTGACAGATCGAACCTTAATCTCGCCACGCAGCCCAAATGCATCGATCACCGTGCCGATCAGCAGCGTCTCATCAGCGGATGGACGGTCTTCCATCACCCTATTCGATATCGACGTGGACGCGCTTATGCCGACGCGCGGCCGCCACGCTCATCAGATCGCGGATCGCTTTTGCGACCCGGCCGCTGCGCCCGATGACCTTCCCGGTCTCATCAGGCGCGACGGTCAACTGATAGGTCACCGTGTAGCGACCGGTGCGTTCCTTGATCGTCACCGCTTCCGGGTGATCGACGAGATTGGTCGCCAGGTATTCCAGCAACGCCTTCATACGATTTACCCCTCAACCGGTGTGACTGGCGTGGGTTTGCCTTCTGCATCGAGGACGCCGACCTGTTTCAGCAGGCGCACGACGGTTTCCGACGGTTGCGCGCCGACACCCAGCCAGTAACGAACGCGATCCGCCTTCACATTAAGTTCTTTCGGCTGGCGCACCGGATTGTAGTGCCCGACAATTTCGATGAATCTGCCATCGCGCGGCGAGCGCGAATCGGCGACGACCAGACGATAACTTGGCTTCCTGGTTTTGCCCATTCGACGAAGACGAATTGTGACCATTGCGCTGACTATTCCTCCACTACTGCTGACTACCGCAACCGACGCATCAACTCGCGCGGGTCGATGCCGCCTTTGCCGCCCATGCGTTTCATCATCCGCTGCATCTGGCGAAACTGATTGACCAGTTGCGTGACTTCCTGCACCTGCGTGCCGCTGCCACGTGCGATGCGTTCTTTGCGCCGCCCCTTGATCAGGTCCGGGTTGCGGCGTTCTTCCTTTGTCATCGAGAAGATAATCGCTTCGATCTTCTTCAGATCTTTTTCGGTGATAATCTCCTCGCGCGCCAGTTTATCGAGCCCCGGGATCATGCCGAGAATCTGCTGGAACGGACCGAGTTTGCGCATCTGCTGCATCGAAACCAGGAAGTCTTCGAAGTCGAACGATCCCTTCGCCAGTTTCTTCTGCATCTTGCGCGCCTGCTCCTCGTCGTAGATCGCTTCGGCGCGCTCGATCAACGACAGCACATCGCCCATCCCCAGGATGCGCGATGCCAGGCGATCCGGGTAGAACGGCTCGATGGTGCTGGCTTCGACTTTCTCGCCCGAACCGAGAAACTTGATCGGCACGCCAGTGACCGCACGTACCGACAGAGCGGCGCCGCCGCGCGCATCGCCATCGATCTTGGTAAAGATGATGCCGGTCAGCCCGACGCGCCGGTTGAACTCTTCAGCGACGCGCACCGCTTCCTGACCGATCATGGCATCGACGACCAGCAACCGTTCAACCGGGTCGACGGCGGCGTTGATCTGCTCCAGTTCCACCATGAGCGGCTCATCAATCTGGAGCCGACCGGCGGTGTCGATGATGACATGCGTGATGCTCTCCTCACGGGCGCGACGCATGGCATTGCGTGTGATCTCCGGCGGGCGGACCTGCGTTCCCTCCGAATGCACCGGAATGCCGAGTTGCCGTCCCAGCGACTCGAGTTGGGTGATAGCCGCCGGACGATAGATGTCCGCCGCGACCAGCAACGGACGTTTCCCCTTCTTGCGCAGCCAGAGCGCCAGTTTGGCGGCAGTTGTCGTCTTACCAGAGCCTTGCAAGCCGATCAGCATGATCGTCGTTGGTCCCGGGCGCGCCTCGACGAGCGGTACATTCGCCTGACCGAGCAGGTCGATCAGTTCCTGGTGAACGATCTTGATCACCTGCTGCGCTGGCGTCAGACTTTTGGCGACCTCTTCGCCGATTGCTTTTTCCGTCACCCGCGCGACGAATTCGCGCACGACCTTGAGGTTGACGTCCGCCTCGAGCAGCGCGATGCGCACCTGCTTCATCGCCTCGCGCACGTCGTCCTCGGTCAGTTTGCCTTTGCCGCCAAGTTTCTGGAAGACCGCCTGCAACCGATCAGAGAGACTCTCAAACATGGCGCGACTCGCACTTCACGCAAAAAAGCGGCGATCTACCGCTCTAACCCAGACATTGTAGTCAGAATCCGCTGTTGCGTCAAATCACCCGTAGAGAGCCGCCAGGATGCGCGTCGTGATCAGTTGCTGGACGATCCCTGCCAACAGGAACATCGGCAGGATCACGAAGAGCCATGCCTTGCCGAACTGCGCCAGCGACCAGAGGATATTCTGCCCGACGGTGAACCCTTTCGGTGGCGCCATCACAGCGGCGCCGATGCGGATTCCGAGCGCCGCTCCGAGGATGGCGGCGGGCAGTTCGATCACACCGTGCGGCAACACATAGCCGATCACGAACTGAAGCGGACTATCGGGTCCCAGGCGCAGCCAGTCGCCGCTGCTGGTCGTCAGCGCCCCGGCGACATACCCGATGCCGCCGAATGCGAAGAACGGCACCATCAGCGAAAAGATGCCGAACGTGAAGGTTGCCAGCAGTGCCGTGATCAGCAGGCGCGCGCTGTTGGCGATGCCGGTGAAGATACCGAGTGCCAGGTCTGGATCAGGGGTCACGCCAACGCGACCCGGCGATTGCCCGATCCGGTCGAAGAAGCCGCCGAGGAGTGGACCGCATAGCGCGCCGGCGACTGCCGCCAGTAGCGCTACCAGCAATGGCAGACGATAGTCGCGCAGGAGCGCAGGAAAATCGTAGAGGTAGAACCGGCGTAACGAGAAGGGCGTTCCGGCGTATGCCTCCGGCGGCGTGCCGGCAGGGTGATACTCGCGCACAAACGTCATGAACGTCCGCGCGATATGACGCAGGTTCAGTTGCTCGTGCTCGCGCGACAGAATCTCCTCGCGGTTGAACGTCCCCATGCCGGTGCGCGTCAGCACTGTGGCGATCACGAGCAGGAGCACGACCGCCAGCCAGAGCACGTCCCAGCGCCGCGCAATGATCAGCAGCGCCTCAAGTTGAATGGTTGCCGCCGTCGGCAGCAGCACGAAGCTTGCCAGCAGGTTAGCGGCGCGAATGCTCGTCGTGTGGCTGGAGATGATCACCGCCCCGGCGACCATCACGACCGACTTCATCAGGATCAGGAGCAGCACAACGATCAGATACTCGAAGGTGAGACCAAGGAAGAAGAGCTCCGGTTCACGAATGCGCAATGAAATGCCAAAGATCGTCATCGCCAGCAGCGACGAGAGCAGCGGCGGAATGAGCGCGGAGAGGAGTTTGCCCAGGTAGAGCGCATTATCGGAGAGAGGCATCGCCAGGAGCGCTTCCAGGCTGTTGCGTTCACGCTCGCCGACAAACGACTCGAGCGCTGTAATCAGCGAAAATGATGCAGGAATGAAGCCAACCAGCAGCATGGCGAACGGGATGAGGCGAATGACCGACCCTCGATCGCCGACGAAGTCGATTGCGACGCTCGACGCAGCAATCAACAACTGCGGCAGCACAAAGGTAAGGATGAAGATCGGCACAAGAATGCGCCAGTCGGTCAGCGTGTCATTGACCTCACGGCGAACGATGATGCGAATTGCGCTTGCGCCCGACATACCAGCCCCCAACCTTGCAACGTTCAATGTTCAACCTTCACCACTTCCACCCGTGTCGATTGATCCGATGGCGTCGATCGGTCGCGTCGGGCGGGTTGTTCAGCGAAGGGTGCGGCGTCGGCGTGACCATTGCCCGCAACGATTTCGAGATAGACATCTTCCAGGCGACGCGGCAGTTCATTGAGTGCAACGATTGGAATCCCCGCATCCGCCAGCCGCGCTATGATCTGCGGATTGACATGCCGCGCGTCATCGGTGTGGTAGTACACGCTTTCGCCATCGATACGCTCGATCTCCACCAATCCATCGAGCGCTACGGCGGCACGCTGCGCTGTGGTTCCCAGGCGAAGTTCCCAGCGTGGCGCCCCTAGAAACCGATGTGTTAATTGAGCAAATGTGCCATCGGCGACAATCGATCCGTTTCGGATGATGACGATCCGGTCGGCAAGCTCCTCCGCTTCGGTGAGGTTGTGCGTCGTGAGCAGGATGGTGCGTCGCGCGGCGCGCAGTTCGAGCATCGCGTCGCGCACCTGACGGGCGCTGTGCGGGTCCATCGCCGTGGTCGGCTCGTCCAGGTAGAGCACCGGCGGATCGTGGATGAGCGCCCGAATCAGGGCAATCTTCTGTTTCATGCCTTTCGAGAAACTGTCGAGGCGCTTGTCGCGCGCGTCCCACAATCCGAACTGACGGAGCAACTGTTCGGCGCGGCGTGCGCTGTCGCTGACAGACATGCCCTGGAGTGCGCCAAAGAAGCAGAGGTATTCCTGCGGGCGCATGCGGAGATAGAGACCGGGAAACTCGGTAAGCAAGCCGACGACCCGGCGCACCTCGCGCGCCTGTTCGACAACGTCGTATCCTGCCACGCGGGCATACCCGTCGGACGGGCGAAGGATCGCGCCCAACATACGAACCGTTGTCGTTTTTCCGGCGCCGTTTGGTCCCAATAGTGCAACGACTTCGCCAGGCGCCACATCGAGCGTAACGCCGCGCACGGCGTGGAACGCGCCAAAGACTTTGTGCAGATTGCAGGCTTCGATCATATGTGATACCGTCTGAAATACGGATTCATCTTCAGAAAGCGGTGCGCATCAGGCGATTGACGGGCGCAGGGCGCTTCGATCAGTTTTGGGTGTCTCGATGTGAGACAGCAATGCCTGCCGATGTGCGCATCCGCGTGCATTGCCCCTCCAGTCGATTGCACATCCCATAATAAGTATACCAGCCTGTACATCTGATCGATAGGAATCGATGATTGCAATATCGAAGCAACCCTGTAACAACACAGTGTGGTATAATGCGCGCCAGCAGAGGGATGGACATAACATCACAGTTCCGGCGTTCGAGCCGGTAGCGATTCAGGAAGAGGGTCTCGTGGGGTTCAACCCGCTCAATTCGTTCTTCGGTGCGCTCAGCCGCGATCTCGGCATCGATCTCGGCACAGCCAACACGCTGGTTCATGTGCGTGGCAAAGGAATCGTCATCAGTGAGCCGTCGGTCGTTGCAATCGACAAGAAAACGAAGGAGGTCAAAGCCGTCGGCGCGGAAGCCAAGGCGATGGTCGGCAAAACGCCTGCCAACATCATCGCAGTGCGCCCGCTGAAGGACGGCGTCATCGCCGACTTCGAGGTCGTCGAAAAGATGCTGAAGTACTTCATCAGCAAGGCGCACGACCGGTCGCTTGGCATCGTGTCGCCGCGCCCTCGGGTGGTCGTCGGCGTACCGTCGGGCGTGACGCAGGTTGAGATGCGTGCAGCGCGTGATGCGGCGCTCAATGCCAACGCGCGCGAGGCGTATGTCGTCGAGGAGCCGATGGCGGCGGCGATCGGCGCCGGCTTGCCGGTGGACGAACCGGTTGGATCGATGATTGTCGATATTGGCGGCGGGACGACGGAAGTCGCCGTCATTTCGCTTGGCGGGATTGTCATTAATCACTCGATCCGCACGGCAGGCGATGAGATCGACGAGGCAATCATCCAGTTCGCCCGTCGCGAGTACAACCTGCTGATCGGCGAACGCATGGCGGAAAAGGTCAAAATCGCCGCCGGAAGCGCCTACCCGCTCGATGAAGAGATTCGGGTGGTGCTGCGGGGGCGTGACCTGCTGACCGGTTTGCCGAAAGCCGTGGAGATTTCCAGCGTCGAACTGCGTGAAGGCATCGCCGGTCCGGTCAATGCGATCGTTGCCGAAGTGCGCGCTGCGCTGGAGGAGACCCCGCCCGAACTGGTGGCGGATATTATGGAGCACGGGATTGTGCTCGCTGGCGGCGGCGCCCTGCTCCATGGTCTCGACCGACGGATCGCTGCGGAAACGAAGATGCCGGTGCATATTGCAGAGGACCCGCTCTCGTGCGTGGCGCGCGGCGCGGGGAAGATGGTCGAGGAATTCGAAAATCCGGTGTATCGCGATATCCTCACCAGTACGCAACGCACCCGTCGCATCCGTTATTGATGAGTTCAGCCCATGCTTCGCGATCGCTCGTATCGCCTGCCCCAACCGGCGCGGCGCTCGCCGCTCCTGGTCATTCTGCTGGTGCTGGCAGCAGCGGCGATTCTGGCAGCCGATCAGGCTGGCTTGCTGGGTCCGCTGCGCACCCACGCGCACACGCTTATCAGCCCGGTGTTGGGCAGGTTGCAGGGTGTCGGCAACTGGTTTGGAACCTTCACCCGCCAACTGAATCATGACCCGGCGCTTCTGGCGGAAATCAAGGCGCTGCGCGCAGAAAATGCCGACCTGAAGGCGCGTCTGATCGAGGCGGAAGCGGTGAGGTTCGAGAATGCCCGGCTCCGTGAACAGGTGCGTATTGAGCAGGCATATCCCTGGCAGTTGCTGGGGGCCGATGTCATCGCCCTCACTCCCGACACCGGGCGGCGCCTGGTGCTGATTGCCGCCGGCGCCGACCAGGGTGTGCAGCCGGGGATGGCAGTGATTGCGCGGGAGGGGAGTAATCCGCCTGCCTTGATCGGCGTTGTCGAAACCGTTGGTCCGCGAACCGCCTCCGTCCTCCTGATCACTGACTATAGCAGCGCGTTGAGTGCACAGGTATATGACGCAACCGATGTGTTTCGCGGCGTGGTGCAGGGGCAATGGCAGCGCGGGTCGCGTCTGCTGCTGCACTCGGTCGCACGTGATGCGCCATTAGCGGTTGGCAGTACGGTCGTGACGGCTGGTCTCTCGGCGGAACTGGCGATCAACCTTCCGCGCGCCGCTGTGCCGCCAAATGTGCCGGTTGGGATCATCGAAACGTTGCAAGAGACGGGGCGTGAGCGAAACGCCAGTGTTCGTCCGTTTGTCGATCCGGATCGGGTGCGCTACGCATGGGTCATTCTCGCCAGCGACGAATCGAAGAAGTGATTGCGCACGAAGCGGCGCTGTTCGCTGCGTTGCTGATCGTGGCGCTGGTGCAGACAGCGCTGCTGCCGCGTCCCTTCGATCTCTCGCTCAATCTGCTGCTGCTGCTGGCGGTCTGCCATGGGCTGATCGCCGGAATGACCTCCGCAGCGCGCTGGGCGTTCTATGGCGGTCTGGCGCTCGACCTGTGCGCGATGACGTTCCTTGGTCTGCATGCGCTTGCGCTGCTGGCGGGCGTAATTGTGGCAACCCAGGCGCTGGGTCGCCTGAGCCGCGATAACTGGCTTGTGCCGGTCACAGGTGTTGCGCTGGGGAGCGTGGCATATCACGGAGTGTACGCATTCCTTTCAACGCTGCTGGTAGCGTCGATTGACCTTCAGACATATGCGCTGTATGTGCTCCTGCCCGATACATTGGTGTCGGCGATCCCTTCCCTGCCGGCATACCTGATCTTTCGCTGGAATGAAGCCCGGGTGCGGCAAAGTGTGCCGGTGGATGTGTATTAGAGGCGCGAGGCGAGAGGCGAGAGGCGAGAGGGGATGAGGCGAGAGGCGAGAGGCGAGAGGCGAGAGGGGATGAGGCGAGAGGCGCGAGGCGAGAGGGGATCAGGCGAGAGGCGAGAGGCGAGAGGGGATCAGGCGAGAGGCGAGAGGCGAGAGGGGATGAGGCGCGAGGCGAGAGGGGATGAGGCGAGAGGCGAGA
>Ga0308410_1002342_pt1 | contig 10882 bp, 9 predicted proteins | sample HotsprOSTMatCore_FD_203467 | JGI IMG/M metagenome (GOLD analysis project Ga0308410, IMG submission 203467) | Hot spring phototrophic mat microbial communities from Octopus Spring, Yellowstone National Park, Wyoming, United States -... | ecosystem: Environmental > Aquatic > Thermal springs > Hot... | reverse complement strand
CTTTCATCTATGAGGAGCACTATCAGTATTATCTCCTTGTGGTTCTGGGTGATGCTGTTCGCTATGTTCTGCAATAGGATGGTCTTTCCGGTTCTGGGAGCAGCAACTATAAGTCCCCTCTGTCCCTTACCTATGGGACAAAGAAGGTCCATTATGCGCATGGAGATCTGGTCAGGAGTGGTCTCGAGCCTTATCCTCTCCTGAGGGTAAAGGGGAGTGAGGTTGTCGAAGAGGATCTTGTCCCTCGCGACCTCGGGATCCTCGTAGTTGACCGCCTCCACCTTCAGAAGGGCGAAGTATCTCTCGGAATCCTTTGGGGGTCGAATTTGACCGGAGACCGTATCCCCTGTCCTCAGGTTGAAACGCCTTATCTGAGAAGGGGAGACGTAGATATCATCGGGGCCTGGCAAGTAACTGTAGTCCGCAGAACGGAGGAAGCCGAAGCCATCCGGGAGGATCTCCAAGACCCCCTCTCCATAGATATAGCCGTTTTTCTCCGTCTGTGCCTGAAGGATGGCGAAGATGAGCTCCTGTTTTCTCATACCGCTTGCCCCTTCCACTTGGAGTTTTCTGGCTATCTCCAGGAGCTCGGAGATCTTCTTCTCTTTCAGTTCCATCAGGTTCATCTTTGGCCTCTTCACCTCTTTCTCTTCGCTCATATTCTCTTCCTCACTCCGTGTAATGAGGGAGTTTGTGGCAGTCGAGTCCGAAACACGATCCTCCTGCTTCGGAGTTGAGCTGGAAGTCTCTCTCTTATTTCCGGCCCTTGGCTTTTCCATTGATTTTTGCGGAGCGCGAAGCGCTGATTGGTTCACTCTCTGGGAGAAGGATTGCGGTCCGTGCCATTCCCTGGGCGGGATCACAAGGCAATTTTCACTCTACCCAATCCCCTTTCCCGTGTCAATCCAAATTTCCATTCCCTTTGGCATGGATCGCCTCGGTTTCGAAAAAAAGCGTGCCAAAAGGTCAATCTGTGAGCTGGATGAAATTGAGCTGCCGCCCGGTCTTTCCCTTGCTTGCCCTGTGGGAGAAGAAGATCTTGGAGTTGCAACAGGTGCAAGCATTTATCCGCACCACGTTTCCCTCAGGTACCCCGGCCTGAAGGATCTGATGGACATTGAGGCCTACCAGATCCATCGTGTACCTGTTGGCCCTGAGGGGCTTTATGAAGTCCTTCCAACGGCTGGTGCTGTTCTTTATGGCCCGCACCACCTTGACATCCACTTCGTAACAACATTCTCCAATGGAGGGGCCCAGTCCCACGAGGAGGTTCGAGGGATCCACTCCAAAGACCTTCTTCATCTTGGAGATCACATTCCCCACCACGTTGAGACAAGTCCCTCTCCACCCCGCATGCACTATGCCTATGACCTCCTGGGAAGGATCATAGAGCATGATGGGGAGACAATCGGCCGTGAGGACCCCAATGGCTACTCCTTTCCGATTGGTCACGATGGCATCGTAGTCCAGGTGTTGATACTTCCCCGGGACAGAGGTGGGATCCTCTTCGAGAATCAACACCTGGTCACCGTGGACCTGATTGGCCAGGAAGATCTTCTCCGGATCCAGGTCCAGGGCCGAGGCCAAGATATTCGTGTTCTGCAAAACGTTCTCCTTGGAGTCCCCTTGGCTCGTATCGAAATTCAGGCTCCTGAAAGGCCCCTGGCTCACACCCCCCAGTCTCGTACAGAAGGCATGCTTGAGCCTTCCGTCGGAGGCACGTTTGAACTTCTCGAGTGTGACTATCTTTACCTTGCCGTAGCTTTCAAGTCCCATTTGATCTTTAGGGGAAAACCAGCGGGAAGATCCAAGGCGAGTTCATCCTGCTTTTGGACTCTATGATAAAGTTTATGCCAACTCTCCTCTCGTGTCAATGCCTATCGGCATTGGCCTTCTCCTTCTTTCGCCCCCAAGAGGACTCTCTTTCAGCCACCTTTCTCCCCAACCTCCAAGACACCCTCCCACTTGCCCTTCTCCAACCTCTTTTTCTCTTCCCCCCTCACTTCCCTCCTCAGGAGCTTTCCCACCTTGGATTTGGGAAGCATGTCCCTGAACTCTATGTGTTGTGGAACCTTGTACGGAGCGAGCCTCTCCCTGCACCATCTTATGAGCTCGTAGGCACTGAGACCCTTCACATCCTGCTTCAGGACCACAAGGGCCTTTATCCTCTCGCCAACCTTCGGGTCCGGGACACCGATCACGCAAGCCCCTATGACAGCCGGGTGCTCCTGAAGCACCGCCTCGATCTCCGAGGCCGAAACCCTGTATCCTTTGTGCTTGATGGTATCCACAGTCCTGTCCACGAAATAGAGGTACCCGTTTTGGTCCATCCTCACCATGTCTCCGGTGCGATACCAGAGCCTCCCCTCGATCTCCACGAACGCCTCCTTGGTCTCCTCCGGCTTATTCCAGTAACCGCAAACCATGGGCTCGGATCGCACGAGGAGCTCGCCCACACTGTTCCTCTCCACCTCTTCGAGGGTCTCAGGGTCGACTATCTTCACCACCTTGTGGGGAAGCACCCTCCCCATGCTTTGGGCTGGAGTGCTCTCGCCAGGGAGGCTGAGGCTCACCCCTCCCACGGTCTCGGTGGCTCCATAGCCCTGATAGATGGGAACCCCGAAACGCTGCTTCCACCTGTTGGCCACTTCAGGGGGCATCACGTCTCCACCACTGAAACAGTACTTGAGGGACGTCAGGTCATAGGTATCCAGCCTGTCATGTTCCAGGATCATCCTATAGAGGGCTGGGACACCGAAGATGGAGAGGGCCTTGTGGACCCTTATGGCCTCCATCAATCCGTCCAAGTTCATCCTGGGAAGAAGTATCACGGAATCACCCCTCAGGCAGAGGGCGCCCATCCCGAAGATTTGCCCCAAAATGTGGAACAGGGGAGCTCCCTGGAGCACCACGTTGGTCCCAGGGGGGATCAAGAGGTCCCCCACACGGAGCTGCTCCTCGGCCGACTCCAGGAAGAGCCTGTGGGTTATGGGCACACCTTTCGGGAACTTGGTTGTCCCTCCTGTATAAAGGATCTCCGCGTTCTTTTCCCAATCGGTTTGCTCCTCATGATATGTTCCTTGGCCATTTCTCTTCCTCAGAAGGGAGACAAGGGGCACTGAGTCCTTTCCCTTTGTAACCTTACCCCTTGGGACCCTGTCCAGGAGCCAACCCAGGGCCCTCTTCCAAAAGGGGAGGAGGTCAGCCAGGTTGGTGTAAATGACCGACTCTAGCCCTGTCTTTTTTCTCACCTGGGCGACGTAACCGTAATTTGTGTCCATGCAGAATATGGCCTTAGAGCCGCTGTCCCGGGCGATGTACTCCAGATCCCTGGGCGTGTAGATGGGGGTCACTGGCACAGCCACTGCCCCTGCCATCAGGGTTCCCAGCCAAGCTATGACCCACTGGGGAGAATTGGGCAAATAGATCATCACCCGATCCCCTGGCCCTATTCCCCTCTCCCTCAGGTAAGAGCCTATTGCCTCTACCCAAAAGAGGATTCGCGTATACGGGTACGAGGTTCCGAGGAAGAACAAGGCCGGCTTTCCTGGATTCGAGAGAGCTTGCCTTCTGAAGGCCTCTCCTATTGTCATGGGCTTCATCTTTCCCTCGCTCCAACCACTCCCCTTTCCCTCATACCCCGAAATACGCTGCCTTTATCTCCGGGTCCTCCATGAGCTCCGGGCCCCTGCCCGAGAGGGTCACCATCCCGTTTTCCACCACGTATGCGTAATCCATAAAGGGCAGGATGGGCCTCGCAAATTGCTCTGCCACAAGGATGGTCACATGGGCCTCCTCCTTGATCCTCCCTATTGCCTCCACCAAGTGTCTCTGCATGAATGGACTGAGGCCCAAAAGGGGCTCATCGAGGAGAAGGAGTCTCGGTCTCGCAACTAGAGCCATGCTTATGGCCAACATCTGCTGTTCCCCTCCGCTGAGAAACCCTGCCTTTTTCCCCTTGTGGGCCGCAAGCTTGGGAAAGAGTCTCAAGGCAAGCTCCAGACCCTCTTTCCTTTGGCTCCCTGGGATGCGACATCCAGCGATCCTCAAGTTCTCGAGGACATCGCTTTCTGGGAAGATGGGATGCCTTTCCCTGCACAACACGATTCCCCTCCTCACCCTGTCGGGGGGCCTCGTGGAGGTTATATCCTCACCATCGTATAGAATCCGACCCAATATGGTTATCCGCTCCCCTCCCCTCCTTTCCTCCCTTATCTTTATCTCCACGAGCAGCCCACTTAGGGCGTGCATGAGTGTGGTCTTGCCCGCACTGTTGGAGCCTATTATGCCCCTCAGCTCCCCTTCCTGGACCTCCATGCTGAAGTCATTGAGAGCCAGAGCATTCTCGAAGAAGACCATCAGGCCCTCGACCTTTAACATCTCAAGCCCCCTCGGGTTCGACGCCCAGATAGGCCTTCTTCACAGCCTCGCTCTCCATGACCTCTCTGGGATTGCCCTCGGCTATTTTCTGACCATAATTGAGCACTATCACCCTGTCCACGATCCTGAAAAGTTCCCGAAGGCGATGCTCTACCATTATGAGGGAGTGCCCCTCTTCCTGGAGCTTCTCGATTATGGGAACCGTGGAGGCCACCTCAGCCAGACTGAGGCCAGAGAACAGTTCATCCAGTATTATCAGCTCCGGCCTTATGGCCAGACACCGAGCCAGCTCCAACCTCTTCAGATATCCGTGGGGGAGGGCCCCCGCTGGCTTGAACGGGACCGAGGAGTCCCTCTCGAACCCCACCTCCTCCAAGAGATCCAGTGCGACAGCCTCCCTATCCCCGTATTTCCCACCCGAGGCCCTCACCCTAGGGGACCAGAGGGGAACGATGAGGTTCCTGTATGCTGGCAGTTTGTAGAAGGGCCGCGCCATCTGAAAAGTTCGACCGACACCTCTTCTGGCCACTGAATAGGGTGGGAGACCTGTTATCCTCTCCCCCTTGAAAAAGACCTCCCCCGAATCGGGCTTAACGAAACCCGTTATCAGATTCACCAGGGTGGTCTTGCCAGACCCATTGGGGCCTATTATTCCCAGGGCCTCTCCCTCTCTCAACTGAAAGGAGACCCTGTCCACTGCCCTCACCCCTCCAAAGTCCTTCACCAATTCAACGACATCGAGAATTATCTTCCCGTTCATTCCTCGACCGAGACCCATCTCTCGAACTGGTAGTATTTTCTCTGAAGGTAGTGGAGGATCCCTTCGGGCAACCCAACCACAAATACCACGAGAAACACCCCATAGAACACGATCCTCAATGCCCCTAGGCCTCGAAGGGCCTCGGAGAGGGGAACAAGGAGAAAGGCACCCACGGCTGGTCCAGCTATGCTTCCCATCCCCCCAACTACAGCAGCCGCGATGGGGAGAATCGAATAATCCAGGGCGAATACCGGCATCCCCACGAACATGTAGGCATGGGTCATGAAGGCCCCAGCCATGGCTGCTGCTGACCCTGCCAAAAAGAGGGCTTGCGCCTTGAGCCAGTAGACGTTTATCCCAGCACTCATGACGGATCTGTCATTGTCCCGGATACCCTGAAGCACAAGCCCGTAGTCGGTCCCGAGAAGCCTTCTATAGCCGAACAGGACGCACAGGAACATCCCCAAACTCAAAACAAGCTCCACGGTGAGATTGGGAAAGCCCTGTATGCCGCTCAATCCCTCTGTACCCCCCAAGATCTTTGTTGCCTCTATGATCCTCACTAGCATCAGCGGGACAACGAGGGTCACCATGGAGAAGTAAATCCCCCTGAGTCTCAAAACCGGGGCCAAGATGGCCGAGCATAGAACTCCTCCCAAAAGGCCGCTTGTCCATATGGTGCACCACCATGGAAGGCCCAACTTGTGATTGAGAGACCCCGCTATATAGGCCCCCACCCCGAAAAACAGGGCCTGCCCGAGGGAGACGAGGCCCGTGCACACCAAGAGATCCCAGCTCATTGCCAGGATTCCGAAAATGGCGGTTGTGACCAAGACCTTTTTCCAGTAAACGGGGAGGAACAATGCGAGAAAAAGGAGGGCCATGAGGGGCAGGACCCTGGGTGCCAAGAGGTAGGAGATCTCCTTCCACGAGCTCAGGGCGAAGATGTCCTCGGACCTCGCCTTTATGCCCCTATCGAGCCTCTCTTTTCTCAGCCTTTTCTCTTTATTGGGCATGGAAATTCTTGGGCCTCAGATGCGCTCCTCTAGCTCTTTCTGTTTTCCGAGCAATCCCGATGGCCTTGCAGCCAAGATCACCAAGATGGCGACGAGATTCACTATCATCATCCAGTGGGAACCCATGAACATGGATGCCATGGACTGGGCCATCCCCAGGATGAAGCTCGCGACCACCATTCCCACAGCACTTCCCAGTCCTCCCACTATGCACACTGCCAGTGCTTCCAAGAGCACGTCGTAACCAGCATCCACTGATATGGTCCCCAGGGGTAGAATCACCACAGCGGCCAACGCACAAAGGCCCCCACCCAGGCCCATGGCCAGCATTGCCACCTTGTCAGTGTCTATTCCCAGGCACAAGGCCGTGTATTCGTCCTGGGCCATGCCCCTGAATGCAAGCCCCACTGGACTGTACCTGGTGAAGACCCAGAGAAAGGCTGTGAGGAGGATACCGCACACTATTATGAACGCCCTCTGGAGGTCCAGGAAGAATGGTCCCACCTGTATGGAGCCATCCACCAATACTGGCAGGGTGTACTCGAACCCTATGAGCCCCATGAACCTGAACAGCTCCAAGGCCGCAAGTCCGATCCCGAAAGTCGCTATCACCTCTGAGATCACAAGTCCCCGGAGCCGCACCAGAACTAGCCGGTACATGATGGCGCCCGTGAGGCCCGTGAGGAAGACCATCATGGGGATCGAGAGGAAAAGGGGTGCCCCCAGTTTCTGGAACAACATCCACGTCCCATAGCCCGCGAAAACATACATGGCCCCGTAAGAGAAGTTGGCTATCCCGCTTATCCCGAATGTCAAGTTGAACCCCAGGGCCATGAGGGCGAGGGCAATGGAGTTCACGACGCCATAGAGAAGGGCACCCCATATCATTTCCCTTTCTACCCCCTGGCGGGTTTCACTTGGCCGGCTTTATCCAGTCGGGGAGTCTGACCTTGTCCTCGGCCACTGTCTCGGGGAAGACGACGGTCCTCTTTCCCCCTTCTCTCCACTGGACGACACACCCCAGGGCCGTCTCCGCTGGATCGTTGCCAAATATTGCTTGGTGGCCTTCATCGAAACGTATGCGGCCAATGGCGCCTGATCTGTCAGACTTTTTCAGGGCCTCCACTATGGCATCTGGATCCAGCTTTCCCGCCTTCTCTATTGCCTGGGCCAGCAAGAAGACCGAGTCATAAGATGGAGCGGGCCCGTGTCCCGATTGAACCTCCTTTCCCCATCTCTTGGAGTAGGATTGGTAGAATTCCACCGAGGCCGGCACCTTGGGGACAGGGATATTGCCTATCTCGAATATGGCATTGAGAGCCCCACCGATCTTGCCCTCGAACGCCTTCCAGGCCTCGGATCCAGCCATCGGGGATATGAAGCCTGCAAGGAGGGCGGGTATCTTCATGGTGTTCCACTGCTTCACCAGGATGCCGCTTTGGGGCATATCGAATATGGGCATGATCAACTGGGCCCCCGAGGTCCTCGCCTTTATGAGCCCGGCTGAGAAATCGGATGCGCCAGTGGGATATGCCTCTATGCCCAATATCTCCCATCCTGCCCCCTTGGCACTTCAGCAACCTTCTCCGCAGTGCCCTTTGCCCAGAGGACATCCTGGTGCATGAGGAAGAGCTTCTTGAACCCGAATTCCTTTTCCAGGTGCTTCATCATGCCCACTAGGTATCCCACCAGGTACTTGGCATTGAGACATGTCCTGAAAATGTATTTGTACTTTTCCGGCTCGCTTTTGACCTTCTCCTCCGAGGCAGGGGTCATGGCTATTGTGCCAAGGAGGGGGACCCTGTGCTTGGACAACATGTCCATCCCCGCAAGGAGCGCCTCCGATCTGAAAGGGCCCACGACCATTGCCTGCACCTTCTTCTCGAGGATCAATTTTTCCATCCCCAAAAGGGCCTCTGGCACAGGGACACCAGGGGCCGCATCCCTTATGTCTATGGACTCCAATTGGATCTTCCTCTTGACACCCCCTACCTCTACCCCTCCCTTCGCGTTTATCTCCTCTACGGCCAATGTGGCCGCCTTGAGCCCCTCGTCTCCCTCAAGAAAGCCAAGGGAAGTGGCGACCCCTAAGACAATGGGCTCGGATTGGCAAAACCCCAAGTGTGGATAAAGGAAGATCGCCCCTAGAAACCCCAAAGCCGCAAGCACAAAACCCCTTCTTTTCATGGCCTTTCCCTCCTCATCCTGGATTCGACAAGGCCAACCCCCTTTTGGGGCTTTGGCCTGGAAATGAAGGATGGTCTCACACCTCTTTCTCAGGACCGGAAGCGAAACCTACCTCCTGAAGAGAAAGCCCTCCTTTCTCACGGGCCACAAAGGGCTCGAAGTCACCACTTTCCAAGGACTGGCCCAATTTACTCAAAGAGCTCCTTGTGTGTCAAGGAGATTCGGGAAATCTTTTCGCCCAAGGGGGAGGCCTCACAAGACTCCCCAAAGACAGCTCCATGGAGCTTTCCTAGGGGACCTCAGGAGGCAAATTTTTCGGTTGACCTGGGCCCTGGGAGTGACTATGGTAATCCTTGGCCTGGGGAAGCTTTCCAGGATCAAAGGACAAGAGGAGTGGACCTTTCATGGCTTCCAAGACCCCCCTTACCGAGGATCAGTTGGCCGAGATAACCAACATACTCCTAGAGAGAAAGAGGGCCATAGAGGAGGAGCTCAGGAGAAACCTGAGCAGGGTTTTAGAAGAGGGAGGCGAGGATACCACTGTCGTGAATGTGGAGGAGGGAGGGGAGTCGAGGGTGGATGTGGGGAAGGAGATGGACTTCCAGGTCATGAGCATGAGGACCCAGGAGCTGCGTCAGATCAACGAGGCCCTCATGCGCATAGAGATGAGGGAGTATGGGCTCTGCGAGGAGTGCGGAAGCCCCATTCGATTCGAGAGACTCAGGGTGATGCCCTTCGCACAGCTTTGCAGGTCTTGCCAAGAGGAGCTGGAGAAGGAGGAGAAGGAAAGACAGCTGGCACTGAGACCAGCCCCAAAGGAGTGAGGGAGCCTTCAGGGAAGGTTCTCAGATTCCCGAGCCAGGAGAGAAAAGATGCCGCAGGCGGTCAAGGATAAAGGCCCAAAGCCAGCTCCTCCGAGTTGGCTTCAAGATTTCCTGCCAGGCGATGGTACGGGGAAGAAGAAGATCCCTCCCAAGACCCACTTCAGTTTGTGGTATTTCCTCATTGCCATATCATCTTTGATCCTCTTCCAAAACCTCTACATCGCCGGCCAGACGCAGACAATTCCTTACAGCCAGTTCAAAGCCCTTGTGGCCCAGGGGAGGGTCGAGCAAGTGGTCATAGAACCGGAGGTCATAACCGGCGTCCTGAAACCCGAAGGGACATCGGGGAAGGCAACCAGATTCAGGACCTTCAGGGTGGAGGACAAGGGTCTTGTCGAGGCGCTGGAGCAGGGTGGGGTCACCTATTCCGGCACTTACGAGAACAAGTTCTTGAGTGGCTTGCTGTCCTGGGTCGCCCCCATGTTGGTATTCTTCCTCATATGGTTTTACCTGGTGAGGAAGATAGGGCCTGGCGGCGGGGTGATGTCCTTCGGAAAAAGCAGGGCCAGGATCTATGCGGAAGACGAGGTGAAGGTCACCTTCGATGACGTAGCGGGGATAGACGAGGCCAAGGCGGAACTCGAGGAGATAGTGGAATTCCTGAGAAACCCGGAAAAGTACAGGCAGCTGGGAGGAAGGATCCCGAAAGGTGTTCTCCTTGTTGGGCCTCCTGGCACTGGGAAGACCCTCCTCGCCAGGGCTGTCGCTGGAGAGGCCAAGGTTCCATTTTTCAGCATGAGCGGTTCCGAATTTGTGGAGATGTTCGTGGGGGTGGGTGCAGCTAGGGTGAGAGACATGTTCCGCCAAGCCCAGGAGCACGCCCCATGTATAGTCTTCATCGACGAGCTGGATGCCCTTGGAAAGGCCAGGGGCCTGAGCCCCCTTGGGGGACACGACGAGAGGGAGCAGACATTGAACCAGCTCCTCGTGGAGATGGACGGCTTTGATCCTGCCAAGGGTGTCATAATAATGGCAGCCACCAACAGACCCGAGATACTGGATCCAGCCCTCCTCAGGCCCGGTCGATTCGACAGACAGGTACTCATAGACAGGCCCGATATAAAGGGCAGGGAGGCCATCCTCAAGGTGCATGTCAAGGGCGTCAAGCTCGCGAAGAACGTGAATCTCCACGAGATCGCCGCACGCACCCCTGGTTTTGTGGGGGCAGACCTGGCCAACCTGGTCAATGAGGCAGCTCTCAGGGCCGCCCGCAAGGGCAAGAAGGCTGTGGACATGGAAGACTTCGACGAGGCCATAGACAGGATAATAGGCGGCCTCGAGAAGAAGAACAGGGTCATGAATCAGAGGGAGAAGGAGATTGTCGCTTATCACGAGGCGGGGCATGCCCTTGTGGCAGAGGCGGTCCCCAATGCGGATCCTGTAAGAAAGATCTCCATAATCCCCCGAGGGATAGCCGCTCTCGGCTACACCCAGCAGTTGCCAACAGAAGACCGTTATCTTATGACAAAATCCGAATTGGAGGACAGAATAGCCGTGCTTCTCGGAGGGAGAGTGGCCGAGGAGATAGTCTTTCAAGATGTGTCTACGGGTGCGCAGAATGACCTACAGAGGGCCACGGACCTGGCCCGTTCCATGATCACGGAATACGGTATGAGCGAGAGGCTGGGGCCAGTCACCTTCCAGAAGGAGAGGAG
>Ga0308410_1002337_pt1 | contig 10889 bp, 10 predicted proteins | sample HotsprOSTMatCore_FD_203467 | JGI IMG/M metagenome (GOLD analysis project Ga0308410, IMG submission 203467) | Hot spring phototrophic mat microbial communities from Octopus Spring, Yellowstone National Park, Wyoming, United States -... | ecosystem: Environmental > Aquatic > Thermal springs > Hot... | reverse complement strand
GAAGCCGGCGCCATCCTCGGCAAAGCCGCGCCGCCGCAGCGCCTCGCGCTCGCCCATTACGGCCGCGACCTGGGCCTCGCCTTCCAGATCGCCGACGACATCCTTGACGAAACCGGCACGAGGGAACAGTTGGGAAAGACGCCGCGCAAGGACGTGGCTGCCGGGAAGGCCACGCTCGTATCGCTGATGGGGCTGGCGCGGGCCAAGGCGCACATGCAGTTTCTGGCGGAGCAGGCGACCGGTCATCTGGCGACCTTCGAGGGGAAGGCCGATCTGCTGCGCGATGTCGTCTCCTTCGTCGTCTCCCGCCGCATGTAGGTGTCATGACCCCCCAGGCCATCAAGCCGATGCTCGACCGCGTGCGCGTGCCGGCGGACCTGCGCAACTTCTCGCCCGCGCAACTCAAGCAGCTCGCCGACGAGGTCCGGCGCGAGACGATCGAGGCGGTCTCGATCACCGGCGGGCATCTCGGCGCCTCGCTCGGCGTGGTCGAGCTCACGGTCGCGCTGCACTACGTGTTCGACACGCCGAACGACCGCCTGATCTGGGATGTCGGGCACCAGAGCTACCCGCACAAGATCCTCACCGGCCGCCGCGACCGCATCCGCACGCTGCGCCAGGGCGGCGGGCTCTCCGGGTTCACGCGCCGGTCCGAGAGCGAGTACGACCCCTTCGGCGCCGCCCACTCCTCCACCTCCATCTCCGCCGGGCTCGGGATGGCGGTGGCGCGGGACCTGAAGGGCGACCGCCGCCACGTGATCGCGGTGATCGGCGACGGCGCGATGAGCGCCGGCATGGCCTACGAGGCGATGAACAACGCCGGCGCCTCAAAGTCGCGGCTGATCGTCATCCTGAACGACAACGACATGTCGATCGCGCCGCCCGTGGGCGCCATGAGCGCCTATTTGTCGCGCATGCTCTCCGGCCGGTCCTACACAGGGCTGCGCGAGGTCGCCTCGCGCATGGCGCGCCGCTTCCCGAAGCCGCTCGAGCGTACCGCCAAGCGGGCGGAGGAGATCGCGCGCACGATCCTGACCGGCGGCACGCTGTTCGAGTTGTTGGGCTTCTACTACATCGGTCCGATCGACGGGCACAATCTCGACCACCTGCTGCCGGTGCTGCGCAACGTGCGCGATGCCGACGATCATCTCGGTCCCGTGCTGGTGCACGTGGTCACCCAGAAGGGCAAGGGCTACGCCCCGGCCGAGGCCTCGGCCGACAAATACCACGGTGTCACGACCTTCAACGTCGTCACCGGCGAGCAGGCGAAAGGAACCAGCGGTCCGCCCTCCTACACGAAGGTGTTCGCCAATGCCCTGATCGCCGAGGCGCAGGCTGATGCGCGCATCGTCGCGGTGACAGCGGCCATGCCCACGGGCACCGGGCTCGATCTGTTCGCGAAGCGTTTCCCGCACCGCAGCTTCGATGTCGGAATCGCCGAGCAGCACGCCGTCACCTTTGCCGCCGGCATGGCCTGCGAGGGGTTCAAGCCGTTCGTCGCCATCTACTCGACGTTCCTCCAGCGGGCCTACGACCAGGTCGTGCACGACGTCGCCATCCAGAACCTTCCTGTGCGTTTTGCGATGGACCGCGCCGGGTTGGTCGGTGCCGACGGCGCGACGCATGCGGGCAGCTTCGACATCGCCTATCTCGGTTGCGTGCCGAACATGGTGCTGATGGCTGCCGGCGACGAGGCGGAGCTGGTGCACATGGTCGCCACCGCCGCCGCGTATGACGCGGGGCCGATCGGCTTCCGCTACCCTCGCGGCGAGGGTGTGGGCGTCGCGCTGCCCGAACGCGGCGAGCCCGTGCCGATCGGCAAGGGGCGCGTGCTGCGCGAAGGCTCCAAGGTGGCGCTGCTCTCCTATGGCACGCGGCTGGTCGAGTGCCTGAAAGCTGCCGATGAACTCGGGGCGCGCGGGCTCTCCACCACTGTCGCGGATGCGCGTTTCGCCAAGCCGCTCGATCGCGACCTGGTGCGGCGGCTGGCGCGCGAGCACGAGGTGCTGATCACGATCGAGGAAGGATCGATCGGGGGCTTCGGCAGTTTCGTGCTGCACGAACTTGCGCATGCCGGGTTGCTTGACAACGGCGCGAAGGTGCGGCCGATGACGCTCCCCGACATCTTCATCGATCACGACAAGCCGCACCTGCAATACGACAAGGCCGGGCTGAACGCGCGGCACATCGTCGCCACCGCGCTCGGCGCGCTGGGAATCGGCGACGCCGCGGCGCAGCCGGCAAGGGCTTAGGAACACTGGGGGACCACCACGTGGTCCCCCCTTCCTCCATCACCGAGGCCCGCGGAGCGCCCGACGGGGCCCGCCGCCGTTCAAGGGCCCTCGCGAACCGCATCAACGGCCAATCGGGCGCAGCCTGGCCTGACCGGTGACGGCGATAGCGACGGAGGATGTGCGCGAGCGTTCGCCAGCCGACAGGGCTGATGCAGAGGTGGATCGCACAGGACTCGGGCATTCGTGCCACCGCGGGCAGTCGGGCGCCAGAAACTGGTTGCGCGGACCTCGGCGCACGCGATGCTGCGCACCGCCACGGGAGCCGCTGACCATGTTTGACCTGCACCGCTACCGCGCGCTGACCTTCGACTGCTACGGCACGCTGATCGACTGGGAGCAGGGGATTCTCGCGTTCGTCGAAGCGTGGCTCGCAGCGCGCGGTGAGGCTCGCGATCCGACGCGCATCCTCCAGGCTTTCTCCGAAGTCGAGACGCATCGTCAGCGGGAGGACCCGGCCGCGCGCTATCCGGTAATCCTCGAACGCTGCTTCAACGACCTCTGTGCGAGGCTCGGCTTTGCCGCTGACCCCGAGGCCGCGCGCGCGTTCGGCGCCTCCGTCGGCGACTGGCCCCCCTTCCCCGACACGCCGGCGGCGATGGCGATGTTCCGCGGCCGCTTCGTGCTCGGCATCGTCTCGAACGTGGATGAGGGCTCGCTCGCCCGATCGATCGCGGCGATCGGCACGGCGCCCGACTTCACCGTCACGGCCGAGGCGATCCGCTCCTACAAGCCCGGACGGGCGCATTTCGACCGCATGCTCGAGGTGCTGGCCGAGCGCGGTATCGGCAGGCAGGAGGTGCTGCATGTCGCGCAGTCCATGTTCCACGACATCGTGCCCTGCCGCGCCCTTGGCATACCCTGCTGCTGGGTCAATCGCCGCTCGCGCCGGACGGGCCACGGCGCCACACCGGAGGCGCATGCGGTCCCGGACTACGCGGTGACCTCGCTCGCGGAGCTGGTCGCTCGCGCGCGCATCCAGGCCGACTAGAGCGGATCGCACACGGCTGGAATCAGCCGTGTGCGTGAAGATGCTCGCACGGAACGGCCGGAGCGGATTCCACCCGTGCGGAAACCGCTCCAGACCGGCTCAACGCGACTGCCGCGAGCGGCGGCAGCTTGGCGGTGGGCCGGTGCAGTCGGCGTTGGCCCTGGCGCTGGCGTCGTTCCGGACCGTCATCACCACCGGCGGGGGTGACGCCGCGGCGGAGGGGATCCCCGCTCTGATCCGTCAACGCGGGCATGCCGCGCTCTGCCTGGACGGCGGCCGGCAGCAGGGACCGCGAAGGGGCTTTGCGCGAACCTTGGTCCGCCCCATGTCAGAGGCGGAACACAGGGAGGGCCATGCGATGACCGACCTCGCGCGCGCCACGCTCGGCGGCGGCTGTTTCTGGTGCCTCGAGCCGCTGTTCCGTGACCTCAAGGGGGTCACGGATGTCGTCTGCGGCTATGCCGGCGGGCATGTGCCGAACCCCACCTACGAGCAGGTCTGCGGCAAGACGACCGGACATGCCGAAGTGGTGCAGGTGACGTTCGACCCTGCTGTCCTGACCTATGCCGATCTGATCCGCCTGTTCCTGGTCATCCACGATCCGACCACGAAGGACCGTCAGGGCGCCGACGTCGGCCCGCAATACCGCTCGGTCATCCTGACGCATCACGACGAGCAGGCGCGCGTGGCGCGCGCGGTGATCGAGGAGATCGGCAAGGCAGGCATCTGGAACGCGCCGATCGTGACGGAGGTGGCACCGCTCGAGGCCTTCTGGCCAGCGGAGGCCTACCACCAGCGCTATTTCGAGCGGAATCCGTTCGCGGGCTACTGCCGCGCGGTGATCGCCCCGAAGGTGGCAAAGTTCCGCAAGGCCCACGCGGCGCGTCTCAAGGCCGCGTGACCCGCCATGACAGGTTCGGCGGCGAAGGCTGATGGCCCTCTCCTACGACTAGGAAAACCCTCAGGCGGAGAGGACGGCGAAGACGCCTTCCCCGATGCCCTATCCCCTCAACGCCTTCACCATGGTACTGCCCAGCGCCGCAGGACTGTCGGCGACATGGATGCCAGCGCTCCGCATCGCCTCCATCTTGTAGGCAGCCGTGTCCTTGCCGCCTGAGATCACCGCGCCGGCGTGACCCATCCGCCGCCCAGGCGGCGCGGTCGCGCCAGCGATGAACCCGACCACCGGCTTCTTCGTCTTTGCGCGCCTGATCAGTTCGGCGCCCTCCACCTCGCTCTGCCCGCCGATCTCGCCGATCATGATGATCGCCTCGGTCTCCGGGTCGGCGAGGAACATCTCGAGCACATCGACGAAGTCGAGCCCCTTCACCGGGTCGCCGCCGATGCCGACGCAGCTCGATTGGCCGAGCCCCGCGGCGGTCGTCTGCGCCACCGCCTCATAGGTCAAGGTGCCCGAGCGGCTGACGATCCCCACCTTGCCGCGGCGATGGATGTGCCCGGGCATGATGCCGATCTTGCACGCATCCGGCGTGATCACGCCGGGGCAGTTCGGCCCGACCAGACGTGACGCCGATCCCTGCAGCACCCGCTTCACCCGCACCATGTCGAGCACGGGGATCCCCTCCGTGATGCACACGATCAGCGGCACCCGCGCGTCGATCGCCTCGAGGATCGCATCCGCCGCAAAGGGCGGCGGCACATAGATCGCGCTGGCCGTCGCACCGGTCTTCGCCACCGCCTCGGCCACCGTGTCGAACACCGGCAGGTCGAGATGCGTCGTTCCTCCCTTCCCCGGCGTCACGCCCCCGACCACCTTCGTGCCATAGGCGATCGCCTGCTCGGAGTGGAAGGTGCCCTGGGCGCCGGTGAACCCCTGGGTGATGACCTTGGTGTCGCTGTCGACCAGGATCGCCATGGCTCAGGCCGCCTTCCTCACTTCGCGCACAATCTTTTCGGCCGCATCCGCGAGGTTGTCAGCAGAGACGATCGGCAGGCCGGACGCGCCGAGGATCTTCTTGCCGAGTTCCACATTCGTCCCCTCCAGCCGCACCACCAGGGGCACGTTGAGCGACACCTCGCGGGCGGCGGCAACCACACCCTCGGCGATGACGTCGCAGCGCATGATGCCGCCGAAGATGTTCACGAGGATCCCTTCCACCTTGGGATCGGAAAGGATGATCTTGAAGGCGATCGCGACGCGTTCCTTGGTGGCGCCCCCACCGACGTCGAGGAAATTCGCGGGCTCGCCGCCATAGAGCTTGATGATGTCCATGGTCGCCATGGCAAGGCCGGCGCCGTTCACCATGCAGCCGATGTTGCCGTCGAGCGCGACGTAATTGAGGTCGTACTTGCCGGCCTCGAGCTCCTTCGGGTCCATCTCGGTCTCGTCCCGCAAGGCGACGATCTCCGGGTGGCGGAACAGCGCGCTGTCGTCGAAGCTCACCTTGGCATCGAGCGCCACGACGTCGCCGGTCTTGGTGACGACCAGCGGGTTGATCTCGATGATGCCGCAGTCGAGCTCCGTGAAGGCACGGTACATCGCCGTGACGAAGGTGACGAAGCTGCCGACCTGCTTGCCGGCCAACCCGAGCCCAAAGGCAAGCTGGCGGCCCTGGAACGGCTGCAACCCGACCACCGGATCGACGACCGCGCGCAGGATCTTCTCCGGGTGCGCGGCGGCGACCCCCTCGATCTCAACGCCCCCTTCGGTCGAGGCCATCACCACGACGCGGCCCGTGCCGCGGTCGATCAGCATGCCGAGATAGAGTTCGCGCGCGATCTCGCAGCCATCCTCGACATAGACCCGCTGTACCTTCTTCCCGCCCGGACCGGTCTGGGCGGTGACGAGCACCTTGCCGATCATCGCAGCTGCCTGCGCGGCGGCCTCGTCCACGCTCCCGGCGATCCGCACCCCGCCCTTGCCCGAGGCGTCGCCCTCGAACCTTCCCTTGCCCCGGCCGCCGGCGTGGATCTGCGCCTTGACGACGTAGACCGGACCGGGCAGCGAGGCGGCCACCTTCGCCGCCTCGTCCGGGGTCCAGGCAACGCCGCCCTTCAGCACCGCGACGCCGTATCGCGCAAGCAGTTCCTTGGCCTGGTACTCGTGGATGTTCATTCTGCGATCTCCGCTGCAGCGGATGACGAGGGGCGCGGATCGCCCCCTCCCGGACCGTTCAGCCGACCAGCTTCCGCGACACCTCGATCAGCTCGCGCACGGCAGCGCAGGATTTCTCGAACGCGGCCTTCTCGGCGTCGTTCAGCGCGATCTCGACGATCCGCTCCACGCCCGCCGCGCCGATCACCACCGGCACGCCGACATAGAGGTCCATCACGCCGTACTGGCCGGTCAGCCACGCCGCGCAGGGAAGCACGCGCTTCTTGTCCTTGAGGTAGCTCTCGGCCATTGCGATCGCCGACGCGGCGGGCGCGTAGTACGCCGAACCCTTCTCCAGCAGCTTGACGATCTCGCCGCCGCCGTTGGCGGTGCGGGTGACGATGGCGTCCACCCGCTCCTGCGTGGTCCAGCCCATCGTCACGAGGTCGGGCACCGGGATACCGGCGACCGTCGAGTAGCGCGTCAGTGGCACCATGGTGTCGCCATGGCCGCCGAGCACGAAGGCGGTCACGTCTTCGACCGAGACGTTGAATTCCTGGGCGAGGAAAAGGCGGAACCGCGCGCTGTCCAGGACCCCCGCCATGCCGACGACCTTGTGCGCCGGCAGGCCCGACTTCTCCTTGAACACCCACACCATCGCATCGAGCGGGTTGGTGATCACGATCACGAAGGCATCCGGACAGTGGGTCCTCACGCCCTGAGCCACCTGTGCGATGACGCCCGCGTTCTTGGAGACGAGATCGTCGCGGCTCATGCCCGGCGTGCGCGGGAAGCCGGCGGTGATGATCACCACCTCCGCGCCCCTGATCGCCGCGTAGTCCGACCCGCCGGTCATCATCGCGTCGAACCCGTCCACCGCGCCGGACTGCATGATGTCGAGCGCCTTGCCGGCGGCGACGCCTCCGAACACGTCGAACAGCACGACGTCGCCGAGCTCCTTCAGCCCGATCAGATGGGCGAGCGTGCCGCCGATGTTGCCGGCGCCGATCAGCGCGATCTTGTTGCGGGCCATGCGGGGACTCCGGGTTGGGACGGGCAGGCAGGGCAACACGTCCGGCAGCGGCGGCGGCCCGGCCGAACGGCCGGGTTCCCCTACCCCGTTTGCCGCGATGCGGCAAGAATGCGCCTGTCCTCCGGCGCCGGCCTCCCCGCTTGCCGTTGCTCGCGGCCAGCCGCCATAAGGGCGGCTCGGCCCTCGACGCCCTGCCGCACCTGCCCGCGCGCCTGACGAGACACGCGATGTCCTGCAACACCTTCGGCCGGCTGTTCCGCTTCACCACCTTCGGCGAGAGCCACGGCCCGGCGATCGGCTGCGTGGTGGACGGTTGCCCGCCGCGCATTCCGCTCAGCGAGGCCGACATCCAGCCATGGCTCGATCGCCGCCGCCCCGGCCAGTCGAGGTTCACCACGCAGCGCCAGGAGCCCGACCACGTGCGCATCCTCTCGGGGGTTTTCGAGGGCATGACCACCGGCCATCCGATCGCGCTCGTGATCGAGAATGTCGATCAACGGTCGAAGGACTACGCCGAGATCAAGGACCGCTTCCGGCCCGGCCATGCCGACCTGACCTACTGGCTGAAATACGGCATCCGCGACTATCGCGGCGGCGGGCGCGCCTCCGCGCGCGAGACGGCGTTGCGGGTCGCCGCCGGCGCGATTGCGCGCAAGGTCCTCGGCGAGGCGGTGAGGATCCGCGGCGCGCTGGTGCAGATGGGCCCATGGCGCATCGACCGCACGCGCTGGGACTGGTCGGCGGTGGACGACAACCCCTTCTTCTGTCCCGACCGTCAAGCCGCGCAGGCCTGGGAAGGGCACCTCATGGAGGTCCGCAAGCGCGGATCCTCGGTCGGCGCCGTCATCGAGGTTGTGGCCGAGGGTGTGCCGCCCGGCCTGGGCGAGCCCGTGTACGGCAAGCTCGATGCCGAGCTTGCCGCCGCGATGATGGGCATCAATGCCGTCAAGGCCGTGGAGATCGGCGCGGGTTTCGCGGCCGCCGCGCTCTCCGGCGAGGAGAACGCCGACGCGTTCCGCATGGAGACCGGCCCGGACGGCCGGCGGCGCGTCGCGTTCGGCTCGAACAATGCCGGCGGCATCCTCGGCGGCATCAGCACCGGCCAGCCGATCGTGGTCCGGTTCGCGGTCAAGCCGACGAGTTCCATCCTCTCGCCCGTGCCCGCGGTCGACCGGCACGGCAACGAGGTCGAGGTCACCACGCGCGGCAGGCACGACCCCTGCGTCGGGATCCGCGCCGTGCCGGTGGGCGAGGCGATGATGGCCTGTGTGCTCGCCGACCAGCTCCTGCGCCGGCGCGCGCAGACTCCGGATGCGCCGGACACGCCGATCCTGCCGCGCCCATGACGGGTCGCAGAGTGCGATGCGAAATGCAGCTCAGGCTGCCGTCACGCCGCTTTGACTGTCGATCCCTGGGCTGGGCGCGCACAACACCGTCGCGAAAGGCACTGGGGTTGAGATGAGCAGGACGTTGGTTCCCGACCCGAGCAGTCCCAAGGCAATCAGGGCCGTCGCGCGTCAGTTCATCGACCTGATCGGACGCGGCCGATGGCAGTCCCGGATCGACGAGATCGAGCGAGCGGTCTGCGCCCAGCGCATCGCGGGACGGGTGATCCGCGACCGCCACGCGATCGAACTTGCGATCACGCGCCTCGCCCGCGACACGCCGTCTCGGCCGACTGGCGCCGAGCGGGCGATCACGGAGCTCGCTGCAAAGACGCTCGCTCTGCATGCAGCGCTCTCACCGGCGGGTCAACGGAGGTTGAGGGAACTGCTCGAGGTCGCCCTTGATGGCGCCGGCACCCTTGTTCCCGTGTTTCACATGATCCGCACCGCCGCGCTGAACCGGGCGCGCGGCTTCACAGTCCGTTTCTCGCGTCTGGAAGACGCAACACCCTACGACATGCTGATCGAGCGTGATGGCCGCAGCGCCGAGATCGTCTGCTCCGTGGTCTCCGCCGACGAGGGGCGCTGGGTGCATCGCGGCGACTGGTTCGCGCTGGTAGACCGGATCAATCCCGAACTGCAATCCTGGCTTGCTGCGCATCCGGGGCGCTACCTCCTGAAGCTCACGCTGCCGGAGGGGCTCGATTCGACGCGTAACCTCGCGGACGTGCAGGCGCGCATCGCCGCGCTTCTCGAAAGCGAGCGGAAGGCCGACTACAGCGAGACTGCGGTGCTGCGGCTCGATCCGCTGCTGATCGCGCAGGCCGAGGCTGGACAGGCCGCACTCACCGCGCACCTGCGCGCCCAGTTCGGCGAGGAGGCGCATTTCGCCGTGGCCGCCGCCGAAAGCTCGATGTTTGTCATGGCTGCCCGCGCCGGACGCCCGAACGAGGTCGCGGCCGTGCTGCAGCGCCGCCTCTGCGAACTCCCCGCGCGGCTCTCTGGAGACCGTCCTGGCATCCTGGCGGTATTCGTCGAGGACACGGATCCGACCGAATGGCGCGCGCTGCGCGAGCGGCTGGAGATTGAGGGCGCGACCCGCACCTTTCTCACCGCCCCCGAGGCGAAGCCGGTGGTCGCTGTCACCTGCTCCAGCCGCTTCGAGCTTCTCGGCCAACCCGAGCCCCTGGCGGCGCGTGGCGGCGAGTTGCGCTACAGGAACCCGGCCCATCCGTCGGCGAAGGACGCCGCTCTCGCCCCCGCCGTGCTCAGCCAAGTCTGATAGCACCGAGCCCTGCTGCAGATCGGTCAGCCGCCCGGGGCCACGACACCGCGCTCGGGAATGGCACGACAGCCGGGCACGGACCGGGCCCCTGATATCCAGAGTGAAGGTGCGCCCCGCGCCGTGCGGCGTCAGGATCGCGCCCGTACGAAGCGCTCCCCGTGGCGTGCCGGCTGGCCGAGCGTACGGTCGCACGCGAACAGATCGACGCGCGGCACCTGCTGGTCGCGCTGATCACCCCGCCAGCAGGCTTCTCGGCTCGCCGCCCAACGCGAGGCGGCAGCGGCACGGCTCGCGGCCCGCGAGGCGGAGGCGCGCGCGCCGGTGCACGGATCGAGAGCCTGGGCGGGGCGCCCCTCGCGGGGGCGATTCCGCGCTTTTTCCTCTCCGAGAGCGACGAGCGCAAGGCGTGTGAGCGTGAGATCGGCCCGATCGGCCGGCTGCGGCAGAGCTTCAAGCAGCTCGACCGGCTGATGGCGGCGCAAGCCGAGCCGAAGTAGGGACGCGATTCGACCTGCCAACCATCGACCGCGTCATCCTCTCCATCGACGACCTCGACCGGCTGCGCGAGGAGCAGGCGGTGAAGGTCTGGAGGCGGTGGCGCTGCCGCTCAAGTTCCGCCTGGTCGTCGTGGTCGCGGTGGACGAGCGCTGGCTGCGCGGCGCGTTGCATCCGCACTACGGCAAGCTGGTCGAGAATGGTGCGGTGCCGAGCGACCGCCTGGAGAAGATCTTCCAGGTGCCGTTCTGGCTGCCGCGGCTGGGGCCGGGCGATCCGGCCTTCGCAGGGCTCGCGCGCGTGCTGATGCCGGAGGGGGGAGCAGAGGCAAGCTGATGAGCGTCCCGCTCCGAG
>Ga0308410_1002336_pt1 | contig 10889 bp, 11 predicted proteins | sample HotsprOSTMatCore_FD_203467 | JGI IMG/M metagenome (GOLD analysis project Ga0308410, IMG submission 203467) | Hot spring phototrophic mat microbial communities from Octopus Spring, Yellowstone National Park, Wyoming, United States -... | ecosystem: Environmental > Aquatic > Thermal springs > Hot... | reverse complement strand
GCCACTCGCGTTCCTGCCCACCCCGTGCCACCGCGCACCTCGTCTCGGGGCCCTGCTGGGGCTTCGGGACCTGTGGGTCAAGCGTGACGACCTGACCGGCCTCGCGCTCGGCGGCAACAAGGCCCGCAAGCTGGCCCGCCTCGTGGCCGACGCACTGGCCCAGGGCGCCGACACGCTCGTCACCGGAGGCGGCCCGCAGAGCAACCATGCCCGGATGACCGCCGCGGCCGCCAACCTCACCGGGCTGCGCTGCGAACTCGCGCTCGCGGCGGACGTCGGCACGGCGGTCGAGGGCAACCTGCTGCTCGACCATATGCTCGGCGCGGTGGTGCACCCGGTGGGACCGCTCGCCTACGACGAGCTCGACGCGGCGATCGTCGCGGTCGCCGAAGCGTCTCTGGCCGAGGGGCATCGACCGTACGCGATCCCGATCGGTGGGGCCTCCCCGGTCGGGGCGGGCGCGTACCGGGATGCGGCGGCCGAACTCGTCGCCCAGCTCGGCGCCGACCCGGACTGGGTCGTGGTGGCCGACGGGTCGGGCGGCACCCACGCCGGTCTGCTCGCCGGCTTCGCCGGGCGGGCCACCCGGGTGCTCGGCGTGGACGTCGGGACCCGCCCGAACCTCGAGGAGGCGGTCGCCCACCTCGCCGCGGCATGTGGGCACCACGACCCGACCGGAGTGCTCGTCGACCACGACCACTTCGGCGAGGGGTACGGCGCACCGACCGGTGAGGCGTTCGACGCGATGCTCGCGGCGGCCCGCACCGAGGGGCTCGTGCTCGATCCCGTCTACTCCGCCAAGGCGCTCGCCGGTCTGCGCACCTGGGTGCGCGACGGGCGGATCGAGGGGGACCAGCGGGTGGTGTTCGTGCACACCGGCGGGGCGCCGGCGCTGTTCGCCGAGCGGTACCGCCCCGGGTTGCTGCAGGCCTGCGGCTACGCCTCGCGCAGCTTGTAGGCGATCGCGGCGCCGAGCGCCACCACGAGCAGCAACAGCAGCAGCTTCTTCACCGAGTTCTCCCTCTGTCGCCTCGTCTCGGCTGATCGTACCTTGCCCCGGTCCCGGCGCCTCGGGCCGCGACCGGCCAGACTGATGCAACCTCGCGAAAGGGGACACGGTGCAGGTCCGCGAGCTCGGGCACGTCGTGCTGTACGTCCGGGACCTCGAACGGTCGCGGCGCTTCTACCGCGACCTGCTCGGCTTCCCGGAGATTCCGGTGGGCCTGCCGGGCGCCGCCGCGTTCACGTCGGGGCGCACCCACCACGAGCTGCTGCTCATCGAGGTCGGCCCGGATGCCCCCGGCCCACCGCCCGGTCGGCGGGCCGGGCTGTATCACATCGGAATCAAGGTCGGCGACAGCGACGACGAGCTGCGGACGGCCCGGCGCGAGCTGCAGGACGCCGGGGTGCCGATCGTCGGCACCGCCGATCACACCGTCACCCACAGCCTGTACGTCCTCGATCCCGACGGCAACGAGGTCGAGCTCTTCGTGGACGTCCCCGGGATGGACTGGCGGGCCGACCCCACCCTGTTCGCCGCACCCCCCAGACCGCTGCCCCTCTGAGCCCTCCCACCCGACGTCCTCCCGACCGCACGGTTCCCCGCGGCCGACATCAGGCGTACGGCTGCGCGAGGATGACGGACCCGAGCTCCCGGAGGTCACGTGACCCGCCGTTGCGTCCGCATCCTCGACACCCCGATCGGCCCGCTCACCCTCGCCGGTGACGGGGAGGCCCTGGAGGGAGTGCACCTGCCCGTCGGCGGTCGGCCCGCCCCACCGCCCGGCCCGTGGCTCTGCGACCCCGGCGCGTTCGCGGAGGCCGCCGCCCAGCTCGAGGCGTACTTCGATGGCCGGCGGACCACCTTCGATCTGCCCGTGCGCCTTCGGGGCACCCCGTTCCAGGAGCAGGTCTGGCATGTCCTGCGATCGATCCCGTTCGGGACCACCACCACCTACGGGGCGGTCGCCCGACGGTTGGGACGCCCGGGCGCGGCACGGGCGGTCGGGCGGGCCAACCATGCCAACCCGGTGGCGATCGTGGTGCCCTGCCACCGGGTGATCGGCGCCGACGGGTCGCTCACCGGCTACGGCGGGGGGCTGGACACGAAGGCCTGGCTGCTCGCGCACGAGCGAGCGGTGCGCGACCGGCACGAGCAGCGCCGGCCCGGCGGGCCCACCACCCAGGCGGCGGCGCGGGCGGGCCGCTGATGGAGCACCGGTACCTGGGACGGACCGGGGTCCGGGTCGCGGAACTCGGCCTGGGCACGATGACCTTCGGGCGGGAGACCCCCGAGGACGAGAGCCGCCGGATCCTCGACCGGTACCTCGATGCGGGCGGCAACTTCGTCGACACCGCCGACGTGTACGGGGGCGGCGCCAGCGAGGAGATCCTCGGTCGGGCCCTGGGCGCCCGGCGGGACGCGGTGGTGCTGGCCACGAAGTTCCGCATGGACCTCGGGACCGGTCTCAACGACCGGGGGGCGTCGCGCCGTCACCTGCGCCGGTCGCTGGAGGCGTCGCTGCGCCGGCTGCGCACCGACTGGATCGACCTGTACCAGGTGCACTGCTGGGATCACCACACCCGGCTCGAGGAGACCCTCTCCACCCTCGACGACGTGGTGCGCGAAGGCAAGGTCCGCTACGTGGGGGCGAGCAACTACGCGGGGTGGCACCTCGCCGAGGCGCTCGGCCTGCAGGCCCGTCACGGGTGGGAGCCGTTCATCTCGATCCAGGCGCAGTACTCGCTCATCACCCGGGGGATCGAACGGGAGGTGCTGCCCTGCGCCGGGCATCACGGGCTGGCGGTGCTGCCCTGGAGTCCGCTCGGCGGCGGGATCCTCACCGGCAAGTACCGCCGCGACGCCGAACCGCCACCCGGGGTGCGGGCCACCGACGCGACCCCGTCGGCGGTCCTCATGCGGCAGCGCATCGCGGAGTCCCGCAACTACCGGGTAGCCGAGTTGGTGACCACGATCGCGGCGGAGACGGGCCGAACCCCGGCCCAGGTGGCGATCAACTGGGTGCTGCACCGCCCGGGGGTCACCGCCCCGCTGCTCGGGGCCCGCACGCTGGCGCAGCTGGAGGACAACCTCGGTGCGCTGGGTTGGCGCCTCGACGACGAGGCCTGCGCACGCCTGGACGAGGCGAGCGCGGAGGACGCCGGCTACCCGTACGACTTCATCGCCTGGGTGCACTCCCGCTCGTGACCGAGGCGTGACCGAGGCATGACCCTGCGCCGGTGAGGAGCCCCGGGGGTCAGACCGACAGCAGGTCCCGGGCGCCGGTGTCGGCGGAGGGGTGACGCAGCTTGCTCATCGCCCGGGCCTCGATCTGGCGGATCCGCTCCCGGGTGAGGTTGAAGTACTCCCCCACCTCCTCCAGCGTGCGGGGCTCACCCCGGTCGAGCCCGAAGCGCAAGGCCAGGATCTGGCGTTCCCGCTCATCCAGCGGCGCGAGCAGCTTCTGGATCTCCTCGGGCAGCAGCGCGGTGGCGGCCACCTCGAACGGCTCCGCCGCCGAGCGGTCCTCCACGATGTCGCCCAGCTCGGCGTCGCCGTCGTCGCGCAGCGGCTCCGACAACGACAGCGGCTCCGCCGCGAACCGCAACGCCTCGGTCACCTTGTCCTCCGGCATCTCCACCTCGGCGGCGAGCTCGGCCAGCGTGGCGGGACGACCGAGCTTGAGCTCGAGGCGTGACCGTGCCTTCTGGAGCCGGGCCAGCGTGTCCCCGGCGTGCACCGGCAGGCGGATCGTCCGACCGGTGTTCGCGATGCCCCGGGTGATCGCCTGGCGGATCCACCAGGTGGCATAGGTGGAGAACTTGAAGCCCTTGCGCCAGTCGAACTTCTCCACCGCGTGCATGAGCCCGAGGTTGCCCTCCTGGATCAGATCCAGCAGCGGCAGGCCCGAGGCCTGGTACTTCTTGGCGATCGACACCACCAGACGCAGGTTCGACTGGACGAACGTGCGCTGCGCGTCCTCGCCCTCGCGCACGAGCCGGCGCAGCTCTCGCCGCCGGGCCGGTGCACACTTCCCACCCGCAGCCAGCTCCTCGGCGGCTTGCACCCCGCGCTCGATCTGCTGCGCGAGGCGCACCTCGTCGTCCTTGGTGAGCAGGGGATACTGTCCGATGTCCGTGAGGTACAGCCGGACAAGATCCTCCTCGTCGCGCTCCACGCGCTCCTTGGCCACCCGCTTCCGACTCCCGCTCCTCCGGCAACCCGGCCCCGTGCCCTGGGCAGGATACCGGCTCCCCGCCACCCTCCCGACCGGCCCCCGGATCGGGCGCGTCGGGGCCAGCCCATGGACCTCCGTCACGGTGCCGACGACCGGCCGGTCGGCGTGACGCCCGACGCCCCACCCGACGCCCCACCCGATGCGACGTCGGACCCGGCGCAGGTGTGCCTGGTCGTCGGCGAGTTCCAGGCCCGTGCCGGCGCCGAGGCGGCGCTGGCCTCGGTGCTCGCCCGTTACGTGGTGCTCACCCGTGCCGAGCCGGGCTGCCGCAACGTCGACCTGGCGGTGGCGACCGGTGAACCGGGAACCTACCTGGTCGTCGAGAAGTGGGCCCACCACGATGCCCTGCGCGTCCACCTCGACGGCGCGGTGGCGGTGACGATGGCCACCGACGCCCGGGCGCACCTGGCGGGGTCGCCGCGCCTGCGCCTCTACGACGGCGTGAGCGCGCACGACCTGACCTGAGCGCCGGCGCGCATCCGCCCGGGGCCGGCTCAGGTCGGGTGGCGGGCGGCGACGGGCTCGGGGACGAGCGCGGCGTACGACGGTCGGGGCGGGCCCATCCCGGCCCCCGGTCGGGAACGCGTCGCCCCGGCCGCCGGCTCCGGCAACGCGCCGACCATCCCGGCGAGCGCGTCCCAGGTGAGGCGCTCGGCGGCCCACAGGCGGGCGAAGGTCTCGTCGACCGTGTCGGAGAACCCGCAGGCGAGGCGGAACAGGTAGCGGCGACGGCCCCGACGCACCGGCACGCCGAGCCGTTCGAGCCGGCCGTCGGTCCAGACGTCCCATGCGGCCCGCTGGGTGTCGGTGAGGGCGAGGTCGCCGGGGGCGGCGGCGAAGGCCCCGGGCCCGAGCCGGTCCCGGACCCGCAGGAGCGCGGCACCGAGCTCCGCCGCGGCCTTGCCCTCGTCGAGGTGACCCGCGTGGGTGGTGTCCTCCAGCGCCCCACCGGTGCACCACACCTCGCCCCGCCCGTCGACCACGTCCGCCAGGGTCACCGCCAACGGGGCGGGGAGCACCTCGTCGACCTCCACCCGCACCGTCGCGGTGGCGGGGAGCCCGACCCGGTCGGCGAGGTCGTCGAGGAGGCCGCCGAGACGTTCGGCGTCGAAACGGACGAGGCTGAAGCGGGTCGGGACGAGGGTGACCTCGGCCATCCCGGCGGTCAGGCGGACGGCGCCGACGCCGCGTCGGCGAGCGCGTCGGCCTCGACACGGGACTGCTCGGCGAGCGCGGCGATCTCGTCCATCTCCTCCTGGGAGAACCCGGCGAGCTCACGCAGGCGCCGGGCGAGATGGATCGGGTTGTCGTCCGACTCGCCCCGGAACCCACCCAGGCTGAACAGCTTGTCGACGGTGCGCTGGAACTCCAGGGCCCGTTGCCGCCGTTCCGGGTCGGTCTCGGTGAGCCGGCGCAGCCAGTCGGAGCCCATCTTCACGTGGGTCACCTCGTCGGCCAGCATCCAGTCCTCGCAGAACCGCAGCACCGGGTCCCCGGCGGTGTCCCCGAACTCCCGCATCGTGTTGAACACGTCGATCGCGAGCCCCTCCAGGGCCCGGTTGACCCCGCAGAGTCGCAGCACCGGGTCCCGGGCGCAGGCCGCCTCGTAGAGGAAGGTCGCCTCGGCGAACTCCCCGATCTCGGTGCCCATCCATTCGGCGAGCTTCACCGAGATCTCCACGTGACGGGCCTCGTCCCAGCACTGGCGGGCCATGTCGAGCTTGAGGCGGAACGGGGCCTCGTCGTCGTCGAAGTCGTAGGTGGTGCGGCCCGCGCCTTCGAGTGCCTGCAACTCCCCCATGAAGATGCCGTGCATGAGGTTGCGGGCCCGGTCGGCGGCCGCCGGGCGATCGGGGGTCAGGCGGGCCGAACCGAGTTGCCGCTGCCCGATCGCCCGGTTGCGGGGATCCTGGATGCTGTCGGTGATCGAGGTCCGCACGAACCGCTCGTCGCGGGCCAGGTCGCTCGGGGGCAGGTGCCGACGCATGACCACCCTCCTCGTCGTGCTTCCTCGTCGTGCTTCCTCGTCGTGGCGGCCCCCGGCCGACGCCACGGTCGTGCCGGAGACCCGCCGGGATGCCACGGAGCGTACTTCGCTACGGTGCCCGCTGCCGCCGGGTCCGCCGGGGCGCCGGCCGCGGCGGGCAGCGCGATCAGGAACCAGACGGAGAGCGGGGGCGGGCGGAAGACGGCAACGGTGGAGTGGGCAACCGGTGAGACGAACCCGAACCGGCATGGCCGATCAGGCCGGCGATGGGCCGCTGGCGTCGCGGGGGTGGTCGGCGCGCTGATGGCCGCAGCCGCCTGGCTTGGTGCGTGCGGCGGAGGCCGCACCCCCGACCTCACCCGCGGTCGGCAGGTGTACGCGCAGCACTGCGCGAGCTGCCACGGCCCCGACGGCGCCGGAGGGCAGGTCGGCCGGCTCCGGGTGCCGAGCTTGCAGGGCGTGTCCCGGCTTTTCCGCGACCCCGACGACCAGGCCCGGTTCGTGGCCAACGGGGGCGGCGGGATGCCCCGCTTCGCCGACGTCCTGAGCCGCGACGACATCGACGACGTCGTCGCCTGGACCCGCCGGCGGTTCGGCTGACCCTCGGCGACGGCACCACCACCGACCGGTACCGTCCGGTGCGGGTCGGGGGACCCTGAGCCGGGTGGTGGTGGCGCCGCCGGCGGTCAGCCCGGCGCGCCCACCCCGACCGACGCGCCCGGTCCCCCACCGATGCTGCCCGCACCGGCGACCCCGCCGGCTCGGATGACGATCGCTTCGAGCTCGGCCTGCCGCCGGGCGGCCCGTTCGACCTCCTCGGGCGTCTCGATGAGCGACTGGAGGAGCATCTCGCCCTCCCGCCAGTCGTCGAGCTCGTCGGTGAGGATGAACCGCAACGACCGCTGCGTGGGCGCGTCGGTGATCGAGCTCGTGGCCGCGAGGTGGTAGGTGTACGCCGCGATCTTGCGGGGCAACAGCACCCGGTAGACCCCCACGAGCTTCTCGATCGTGAGCTCGGGGGCCTCCGGCTCGGTGATCGCCGCGAGCAGCTCGGCCACCGCGTCGTTGGCGGGGCGGGTCAGGCGGGCCGGCTCCATCTCCCGCAGCTCGGGAAGGCGCTTGTCCCACAGCTCGGCGTGCCAGGCGTGGTGGTAGCAGTGACGCCCCAGGGCGAGCTTCACGTCGAGCTCGGGTATCGTCGCCACCCACCCACCCAGCGCCTCGAACAGCCGCATCTCGACCCACGCGTAGGCGCCGATGCGGCGGGCCGAGGTCTCGACGTCGAAGAGGCCGGGGAGTTCGCGCCGGTCCCAGGGCGCGAAGGCGGGGCGGGGGGCGCGGGGATCGGCCATGGCGTGCATGGTCACCCGCCCGGTGAGCTCCGGTCAACCGCAACCGTGCGGTGGGTGCCCCGTTCGGCGACGAGGATCCCGGCGAGGATGAGCACCGCACCGAGGTAGCCGAGCACCCCGAGCCGCTCCCCGATGAGGTAGCCGACCACCCCGGCCACCACCGGCTCCAGCAGGTTGATGATGCTGGCCCGGGACGGGTCGACCACGCGTTGCCCCCACATGCTGAGGCTGAACGCCACCGCGGAGCAGCCGATCCCGGTGAAGGCCACGGCGGCCCAGGCCGTCGCGTCGAGGCGTCCGATCCCGGTGACCGCCACCACCGGCACCGACACGGCCGCGACGGCCAGGAGCTGCACGGTGGTCACCACCAGCACGTCGAAGCGGTTGGCGACCGCCCCGATCAGCACGTACCAGACACCGAAGCAGCCGGCGGTGACCAGGGTCATCGCGTCGCCGTACCCGAGGCGGAGGTCGGCTCCGGTGAGCAGGAAGAGTCCGGCGACCGCGACCACCACCGCGGCGACGATGCCGGAGCGGGGCCACCGACGGTAGGTGACCGACTCGATGATCGGGGTGAACACCGCGAACAGGCCGGTGATGAACGCCGAGTTCGAGGTGGTGGTGTGCTCCAGGCCGACGTTCTGGAACAGGTACGCCACCGCCGTCACCAGTCCGAGCGCGAGGCCCGCCCGCCAGAGCCGCCTCGGCCCGTCGTCCGGGCGGGGGGCCGGGCCGCGCCACGAGCGGCGCGCCGCGAACGGGGCGAGCACCGCCGCGCCGAGCGCGAAACGCAGGAGGTTGAACCCCATCGGCGTGGTCCGCTCCAGGGCGTCCTGCACGACGGCGAAGGTGGCGCCGTAGAGGACCGCGGCGCTGACGATGGCACCTTCCGGCGCGTACGTCCGTAGGGGCGCCGGGACCACCGTCGGGGCCACCGGCCGCGATCAGCCCGGCCAGCGGCTCGTGATCGGCAGCCGCCGGTCCCGCCCGAACGCCTTCGGTGACACCCGCACCCCGGGCGGCGCCTGGCGACGCTTGTACTCGTTGCGGTCGACGAGGCGCGCGATGCGCGCCGCGAGCTCAGGATCCGCCCCCGCCTCCACGAGCTCGGCGACCGACCGGTCCTGCTCCACGTAGCCCTCCAGCAGCGGGTCCAGCACCTCGTAGGGCGGGAGGCTGTCGGTGTCGAGCTGGCCGGGCCGCAGCTCGGCGCTGGGCGGCTTCTCGATCACCGCCCGGGGGATGAGCTCCCGCCCGGCGCGGGTGTTGCGGTCGACGGCGAGCGCGTACACGAGGGTCTTGGGCACGTCCTTGATGACCGCGAACCCGCCGGCCATGTCGCCGTAGAGCGTGGCGTACCCGGTGGCCATCTCGCTCTTGTTGCCGGTGGTGAGCACGAGCCACCCGGTCTTGTTCGAGATGGTCATCAGCACGTTGCCCCGGATCCGGGACTGCACGTTCTCCTCGGCCACACCCGACGGTCCGGCCCCCAGGACCTCCGCGAGCATCTCCTCGAACGCCCGGTGCGCCGGCTCGATCGGCACCACCCGCACGTCGATCCCGAGGTTGCGGGCCAGGGTCTCGGCGTCGCGCACGCTGCCCTCGCTCGAGTACCGCGACGGCATGAGCACCCCGTGGACGTGCCCGGGCCCGATCGCGTCGACGGCGATCGCCGCCACCAGGGAGGAGTCGATCCCGCCGGACAGCCCGATGCACACGTCGGTGAACCCGTTCTTGGCCACGTAGTCGCGGGTGCCGAGCACCAGCGCCTCGTACACCTCCGGCACCGGATCGAGCAGCGGGGCGACCCGGGCCGGGGGGTGCACGTCCCGCAGGTGCGCCTCGGTGACCGGCACCTCCGGCAACGGAGCGGCCCGGGCACGGCCGCGCGGGTCGAGGAGCCGCCGCCGGAACGCGGCCCGCACGTCCACCTCGGCGACGAGGAGCTCTTCACGGAACTGGGCGGCGCGGGCGACGAGGTGCCCGCCGGCGTCGAAGAGCATCGAGGCGCCGTCGAACACCAGCTCGTCCTGGCCGCCGACGAGGTTGGCGTACAGGACCGGCACCCCGGCGTCCGCCGCCCGGGTGGCCAGCATGGTGGCGCGCTCGGCGAGCCGGCCGGCGTAGTAGGGCGACGCGTTGATGTTCACGACGAGCTCCGCACCGGCGTTGGCCTGGGTGAGGATCGGGCCGGTGGGGCTCCAGGCGTCCTCGCAGATGGACAGCCCCACCCGGACCCCGCCCACCACGAAGAGGGGACCGTCCTGCGGCCAGGGCTCGAAGTACCGCTCCTCGTCGAACACCGCGTAGTTGGGGAGGAGATGCTTGCGGTAGGTGCCGAGCACCTTGCCGTGCGCCACGAGCGCGGCCGCGTTGTAGAGGTCCCGGTCGGCGAGCGGGAACCCGATCACCGCCGCGGTCCGGCCGGTGCGGGCGGCGATCTTCTCCAGGGTCTCGGCGGCCGCGGCGACGAACGCCGGCCGCAGGAGCAGGTCCTCGGGTGGATACCCGGTCACGGCGAGCTCCGGGAACGCCACCAGGTCGGCACCGGCCGCTTCCGCCTGCTCGTAGACCTCGAGGATCTTCGCCGCGTTGCGCTCGAGGTCCCCGACCACGAGGTTGCACTGCGCGGCCGCGACGACGAGGCGGCTCATGGGTCAAGGATACGGCCGGCCGTCTCCGGCCGGTGCCCGGGACGCGGGCGACCGTAGGCTCCCGGTCGATGCAGATCCCGGGGGACGGCGCCGCGTCGCGGGTCCTGGCCGACCCGTGGCTGCGGGCGGCGCTGGAGCGGTCCGCGGACCCCGGCCTGGCCAGGGCCGCGCTGGCCCGGCTCCTCGAGGCGGATCCGGGGCTGGCGGAGCTGCTCCTCGCCGACGGCCGCCTGCGGGACGGCCTGGTCGCGCTGGCGTGCGCGTCCCGGGCGTTGACGCTCGCGCTGGCACGCGACCCCCGTGTGGTGCGCTGGCTCGCCTCCCCGGGGAGACTGGAACCCGAGCTCGACGTCGGTGCGCTGTGGGACCCGGGCCAGGACACACCCGCCGCCCCGCCCCCGGGCGCCACGCCCGACGACCTCGACGGGCTGCGGCGCTACAAGCGGGCGCATCTCGTGCGCATCGCGCTGCGCGACCTGCTCGGCCTCGCCGACCTGTCCACGGTGGGGCGGGAGCTCGCCGCCCTGGCCGAGGTGTGCCTGGCGCACGCGTTGGCACTGGCCGGGCCGACCGGTCCGATCGCGGTGATCGGCATGGGCAAGCTCGGGGGCGCCGAGTTGAACTACGCCTCCGACGTCGACGTGCTCTTCGTGCACGA
>Ga0308410_1002333_pt1 | contig 10892 bp, 9 predicted proteins | sample HotsprOSTMatCore_FD_203467 | JGI IMG/M metagenome (GOLD analysis project Ga0308410, IMG submission 203467) | Hot spring phototrophic mat microbial communities from Octopus Spring, Yellowstone National Park, Wyoming, United States -... | ecosystem: Environmental > Aquatic > Thermal springs > Hot... | reverse complement strand
TAGGACGGCCTGGTGTTCGAGCGGTTTGCCGACCATGATGCCGGTTGGATCCCTGGTCGGGTTCGCGTAGCCACTGTTGAATTCGACGATGTTTACCTTGGAGACCGCACATGTCAGAGCTCGAACGTTCTTTGTTCCAGCACGACATCGAAATGTCCGGCCGGTTGCTGCCTCCCTTGGAAGCCACTGAAGAGGATCCTCCGGAAGCTGGTGTGCCGGGTACCGGTAACCCGCTGCAGGCTCAGGTTTCTTTTTCCGAGCTGCTACCGAATACTCTGGGGGCGACGCTGCATCAGTTTGCAGAAAGACTAGGGGTCCCCGCTGAAGCCTGCTATTTGGTGGTGCTCTGCGCGGCAGCCAGTCTTCTCCCCAGTCAGACTCGACTGGTGCTCGACCCACGCTTTGGGTTAGAGGCGCCCCCGATCCTATGGGGCGGCTTGGTCGGGGATGCGGGTAGTAAAGAGTATCGCATCGTCAACACGTTAACTCGACCTCTTGAGGGGCTTCAGATAGAGCACAGCATCCAGTACCAATCCCAGCTTAACGAATACAAGGCAGCCATGCGGAGGCGTATGAGAGGAGCACCCATAGGGGATCCCATTGAGCGTCCTAAGCCCATCACACTCTACACCCACGACTGCACGATAAGTGCGATAGGACGAATCTTGAGTCGACAACCGGAGTGGGGGCTATTGCTCAAACCGGATGGGCTGGGGGATTTTCTACAGGCAGCGAGGGCTCGGCAGAGTAGGCGAGGGACCAATCTCCCCCAATGGTTGCGGCTGTACGATGGCTGTACCTTGAAGATCGAACGCGGGGCCACCGACCCTATCTTTGTGCGTTACCCGTCCGTCAGTATCGTGGGCGGGATCCAGATGTCTGTCCTCCGGGCATTCGGGAATAAGTTCGTAAACCTGGGCCTCAACCTCTGGCCCCGCTTCGCTTGGGCGAGGGTGCCGTTTGTGCTCCCGATAAGTGGGCCATTTCCACACCCCCAATGGATGCTGGCGGTTGTCTACCACCGCCTACAGAAATTCCCGCCGACGCAGCACAAGTTGGACAGGGAGGGGCAGGAGCTTTGGAATGAATGGGCTTGCAGGTTCATTGAGCCTATCCTTAGCCAGCCGGTCGACGTGATCCGGGTAATGCACGCCGAGACGAAAGAACGGGCGGCACGTATTGCCTTAGTGCTCCATTGGCTGGATGCAGCATGGCCCGGAGTGCCCCCTAGTGAAGTTATTCCTGCTAATACTTTGGGCAGAGGTATAGAGCTTGCCCTATGGCTACAGAGGCAGTCTGAGACCATCTTCTCTGAGGTATGTGGATCCATCTGCCAATAGACCTACGGTCGCCAACGCGGCCGCTGGGACGGGGACGGGTAGTGGATCCTTGGCATACGGAGAGAGGCTGCCACCACGCGGTGGATCCCACTCAGGCAGCGACTACAGAGTGACGACCGGTGACGAAGAGTGACGAACGGGTGACGAAACCTTCGTCACTCGCTCAAACCCGCTCCAGGTAAGGTTTTCAGCCGGTCGAGTGACGAAGTGACGAAAGTGACGAAAGATCTACTTCGTTTGGCTGTGGAAATCCCCGGCCGGCCGGAACGTCATGAGTGGCGAAGGGGATCCACCGCTGTTGTCACCACGGCTCATTCTTGGCCACCCCGCATGACGGTGGACGGGTAGTAGAGCCCAGTCTACGGGGAGACACTGCCGGCACGCAGTGGATCCCCTCAATCAGTGACCACAGAATGACCACGGGGTGACGAAGGGTGACGAACGGGTGACGAAACCTTCGTCACCAGCTCAAACCCGCTCCAGACAAGGGTTCCAGCCGCCAGAGTGACGAAGTGACGAAGGTGACGAAGAAGAGCGATACTTCTGTGCCCAGCCGGAGTGGTAGCCCTAGAGGAGGGTGACTGCTAGGGAGTGGATCCCTACTGTCCACCGCTCCAGGTGACTACAGGGTGACTACAGGGTGACTACAGGGTGACTACGCTGTAGTCACCCGCTCAAACCCGCGCGGGACAAGGGTTTCAGCCGCTCAGGTGACTAAGTGACTACGGGAACGAAAACAGGGATCCCAAAGCAGATGGGATCCCTGCAGCGCAAGTTGTCTTAGGGAGTGTCAGCGGCGGCTACGATATCACGGTGCCTTGGTAGGACGGCCTGGCGTTTGCGCGAGTTGCCGACCATGAGTCTGATTGACGCGCTGCTCCATGGACGCGGTAGCCTTTTGCGGCGGGCTTGTCATAGAGATCTAGCCCTATCCCGAATCGGGCGGCGGCCCGCTTGAACGCTTGCTGTTCCGCACTGGCCACGGGGTCGAAGCCGGATCCCAGTTTCTCGGAGCCTGTGGCGGATCGGCTTACTACCCCTTCATCCGTAGGGATCCGAATCGTGTAAGTCACGATTACCGTGTCTCCTACTGTGGTCACCACAGCCTCACCACTCCAGCCAGGGCAATGGGTGTCGAGGATCCGGTTGACGGTGAACCACTCCAGGTAGTCGATATCGACCGTTCCTTGGCGGCGGCGGCGGATGAGGCTTGGGTCTGTGGGCTGGTTTAGGACATCCCTGAGTTCCTGAAAGCTGTTCATGGTAGTTTTCCTAATGCAGCACGACGTTAGTGTTCTTGGACTGGTGTCTGTTGTGGGGATCCCTAGTTGGCGCTAGGGATCCCTTCTTCTTCCGATCAGCGGGCCAGATCCTTGGCGATGAAGCGATTGACTAGCTCGACTGTTGGGCGGTGGATCTTGATCTCCCAGTTCATGCCGTCAACCCGTTCAGCCTTGCGCGGCTTCAGGATCCCTGTGTCAGTGGCGCGATCGTAGTGGCGGTAGCCGTGGGTAATCAGCCAGGAGTAAACCCGTTCTGCGGATTCTTTGTCAGGGAAGCCAACGTACAGAATCACCTTCTGCGTGGCGTGGTTGCGGTTGTCGAAGAGCACACGCACCCGTGGAGATGGGGCGGATATGGCGATACCGACATCCAGATTGGTCAACTTGGAACGGAACACGATGCAGCCTCCTTGGAACAACGACTGATTGGGTAATCTCCCCTGGATCTGAGGGCCACCAGCGCTTCCGCCTTGCACCCCCATCTCCATGTCCTCAATATAACTCAGAGTAATACCAAAGTCAACCCAGTCTAATAGAAATATACGTGGAGGTATTATTAAACCTTGCCTGAATGCCTCAGGGTAATTGTAGGTGAGCTAGAGTAATAGAAGTATCCCTAGGATTCGTTATGGGGTAGAGGCGTGATTAAGTGGCGACTAAATGAGGTGATGGCGGCCAAGCGGATCCGTAACAAAGACTTGGCTGCGGCCCTTGGACTAACCGAAGTGTCGATCTACAAACTCCGCGGGGCTGACACGATGCCCCGACTTACTGAGGAGAGGCTGAACGGGATCTGTAAGGCCCTCCGCTGTCAGCCGGGTGACCTGCTGTGGTGGATCCCTGATGAGGAGGAATCCGATGAGTGAATTCCCGGTGTTCAGAAGCGGAGAGGAGTTCCTCCGCTACATGGAGCAACTGGTGGTGGATATCAGGGCGGGGCGAGTCGAAGATCCCCCGTACCACGCCATCTTCTTCTCCTGTCGGGCTGAGGCGGAGGAGTCCCTGCAACACTACCGCAATGAGGCGGCCCGCTTGGGATTTGCCCCTGAGCGAGTGGTGATGCTCAGGGATCCCGCTTCTGATCGCGTTAGCGGGACGGAGTCCTCTGCTTGGGTGGTACTAATACCACGCGATCAGGACGACGCTACTTTCGACGAACTGTGGGGGACTGGATGGGATAATTCTCTCCCCTTCTAGCGCGATCGCCCCTGGAGGCGTCCTTGGAGTGGGCCGTCAGCTGGGGATCCCTTTGTGACAGAACGGATCCTTCGTCACCTTCGTCACCTTCGTCACCCAATCGGCTGAAACCCTTGTGCAGAGCGGCTTTGGGGTGGTGACGAAGGTTTCGTCACCCGTCGTCACCTCATTCTCCGGTGGCATTCCTGTAGGTTGAGACCCCAGAGACGCGACGTCGCGTGGATCCCCAATGCCGCCGACCGGACGCATGACTACTACCGACGCGAGCCTATGCCGGCTTAGCTAGTCCGCAGAGAAGCCTGCCCTCTGGCGGTAATGGCGCTATAGGGATCCACGGGCGTTCAATCGACCTAGACAGATAGACCGCACTCCGGTTATGTCCATGACACATTAACAGCGACTCTGTAGTCACCGTAGTCACTTAGTCACCGGATGGGCCAAAAGCCTTGTCTAGAGCGGCTTTGGACGGGTGACTACCGCGTAGTCACCCGTAGTCACCTGTAGTCACCCGTCCCCTAGCACTGCACCCCGCCCTGACGGTGACGGGCTGTGGATCCCTTGTTCTGGCTCACAGTGACTACGCAGTGACTACCGGTGACTACCACGTAGTCACCCCCTCAAAGTCGCTCCTGATAAGGGTTTCAGGCTCTTGGGTGACTAAGTGACTACGGTGACTACAGGAAGAAGAGTGGATGACTTCAATGCAGGCTGAACCCCCAAAAGGTGCCAGTGCCAGGCAGGATCCCACCACCACCTGCCGGCTGCATGACTACCACCGGCCTAGACTTATGCCGGATTGGGCCCCTACTTGCAGACAAAAGATGTGGCTTAAATCAACATCAAATTCCAATGGTTAAGGCGTAGACGATAGACGTGGGAAGGCTTTGGGGATCTTTTCTCATTGGTTAAAATCCAAGAGAAGTAGGGATCCCATCCAGACTGGGATCCCCGCAGAAAACAATACAACCAAGTTGGAAGAACAACTATGCTAACCACCAGCGTACCACGATCCTCTGGCAAGTTTACCTACTCTTCCCCCAAGAATCCCTGCCCAGTCTGCGGGCGGACAAAAGACCGCGACTGCCGGTGGGACGAAGTCTGTCATTGCCGCACCTACGCCAAGGAGCACCTAGGAGTCGGAGAGGTCATCCGCGGTAGCGACGGCCAGCAATGGGCTTATCTGGGCGACAGTGACGGCGGCCGGTGGGCGATGTTTAAGCCGCATGAGGAGCGGCGCAAAGATGACTGGGATCCCAGGCTGACATCATTTAGTCGGCGGGCCAACAACAAGAACGGCAATGCGACCCCTGCTAAGCCGATCGCCGTTCAACCGGTAGCGGCCCCTGCACCATCCATCGCTCGGCCGACAGCGGCTCCCCCACCGGCCAAGAAGCCCCGCCCAAAAGGCCAGCAAGAATTCATCTATCGCGATGCGGATGGCCAACCGGTAATCAAGGTGCGCCGGACGGATTACGGCGATGGGAAGAAGGACATCTTCCAATTCCGCTACGAAAACGGGGACTGGGTCTCTGGCCTGAACGATCAAGTGACCAAGGTGACCAAGCGGGTACGGCTGTACCGGATTGCCGAAGCCAGAGAGTTATCCGAGAAGACCGGCCATCCTATCTTCTTGGTCGAGGGCGAGAGCTGCGTGGAGCGGCTGCTGGAGCTAGGGATCCCTGCAACCACGTCCATCGGGGGAGCCGGCAAGTGGACTGGCTACGGTTTCCCCAACTACTTACAAGACCTGCAGGGCTGCCGGATAATACTGTCACCCGATGCAGATCGCCCTGGCCTTGAGCACATGTTGGAAATCGAGCGTAGTCTACGCAGTGCCGGTATCGAGATAGCCGGCTGGCTGTTGGCGCCCCCAAATGCCCCTTGGGAGAACCTACCGAAAGACGGCGGACTGGATGTTGTCGATTGGCTGGAGAACGGGGCCACGGCTGAAGAGATCTTGGGTTCGATTCGAGTGGCCCTGCCGGCCCATCTGGCGGCTGACGATGAGATCGGGGATCTGGCGGCGGAGGTGGGCGAGCTGGCCCAACTGGATCGGGCTTCAGGCCTCACTCTGCTGCCAAAAGACCTAGATACGCCGCTTCGTCGGATTGCAGAAGGGCTGGGTCTACCCGTTGAGGCTTACTACTTAGTACTGCTCTGCGTTGCCGCTAGCCTCATCCCCAGCCAGACTCGGCTGGAGATCGACCCCCGCTTCCAGTTTGCGGTGCCCCCGATTCTGTGGGGTGGACTGGTGGGGGAAACAGGCTCCGGCAAAACTCACATCATCAACACCCTGACCCAGCCCCTCAAGGATCTTCAGGCGGAGTACAGCATCCGCTATCAGCACCAGCTTGAGGACTATAAGACGGCCCTACGGGAATATGAGAAGAGAAGGAAGAGCGAGGACGCAGGGGATCCCCCTGGACGGCCCAAGCCCGTCAGCCTCTACGCCTCCAACTACACGATGGAGGCGATAGGCCAGATCCTGAGCGATCAACCGGATCGAGGGCTGTTGGTCACTCCAGACGAGCTAGCGGTCTTCCTACAAAGCATGGATGCCTATCGGGGCGGCAAGGGGGCGGATCGCGCCCATTGGCTGAGCCTGTACAGCGGTGACGCCCTGAAGGTGGATCGCAAAACTTCCGACCAGATCTTTGTGCGATATACCTCCGTCAGCGTCGTAGGCGGCATCCAGCCGTCCATCCTCCAGAAGGCCTGGCAGGAGGACAAGAACCTTGGCGACGGGCTCTGGCCCCGCTTTGCTTGGGTGAGGGTGCCCCTTGTGCCTGACCCCGACACTCAAGATGGCCCCACCCATAACCCCAGCCGGCTGTTGGAGGCCGTCTATCGCCGGCTGCAGGCCCTCCCGCCGATGCGGCATGTACTGGACGGGGAAGGACGGCGGCTCTGGAACGAATGGAAGCGCGAACTCAATGAGCCCATCCTCAGCGAGCCCAATGAGCGGATCCGATCCTCGCTCCCCAAGACCAAAGAGCGGGCCGCTCGCATTGCTCTCATCCTCCACTGGCTGGATGCAGCCTGCACTGGAGTAACCCCCACCCAAGTCATCCCTGCTAGCACCCTGGCCAGAGCTATCCAGTTCACCCGCTGGCTACAGAATCAAACCAGACTTATCTACGGCGAACTAGGGGAGTCCAGCAGCCCAGAGGCCAGCCTTGTTCTCCGGTTTGTGGGACGCTTCAAAGGCTGTGGCCCCATTGCCCTGAAGCAATGCCGCAACTGGTGGTCAGGCCGGCGTAAACCCTCCATGAAAGAGATCCGGAGTTTTCTGGACAGCGTTGTGCAGATGGGGTACGCCCGCTGGGTGGATCCTACGCACATCGAGATTGTCCAACCCTATTCCGGTAGTCACGTAGTCACCCAAGAGCCTGAAAGCCTTGCACAGAGCGGCTTTGAGCCGGTGACTACGCGTAGTCACCCTGTAGTCACCGGTAGTCACCCTGTAGTCACCCCGTCGTCACCCCGTAGTCACTCGGTCGTCGCCCCCATGCAAGATAGTGAACCGACTCAGCCAGAGCTAGCGGATTATGCAAGCGGGCCGGAGGCGCCCCCCTTGCCTGGCCCAAGTGACGTAGAGGCCGTCCGGCCGGCCTCCAACGGGAAGCCCCCACAACGGGATCCCAACGACTTCGAGGAGCTGGAGCCGGAGCCGGTGCCCCTCCCTAACAATGGATCCCTCCAACCGGAGGTCGTTGACGCCCCTGTCACTATGCAGGACTGGAAGGCCCTGTTGGCCGCCTGTCGGGAAGCCGGAATGCTCTGGGGTACGGCGGTGGAGTTCATCGCGAGCACGACAGGGATCCCCGTAGAGAAGCTGGATCCCTCACGGGTAACGCGGGGACAGTATCAGCAGGTCATGGAGCGAGTAAAAAACTTCCGACGCCCCTAGCTCTGTGGATGGTGAGCCCCGCCATTCAGGACGGGGAAGGATAGCCGCCCCGTACCGCTTAGCGGTCGGAGTCGGGTAGTTTACTCGGTAGTCACCGCTGGCTGAACGGATCCCTGCCCATGCAGTGGATCCGCGCAAAAAGCCACCGCCACCTACCTGATCCCCTGAACTGGGCTCACGCTGGACAGTCGATTCGCCTTGTCATACAGGGATCGACCTAGACCAAACTTCGCTGCCGCCCGCCGGAAAGCCATGGCTTCCGCGTTCGATACGGGATCCCCGTAGCTGTCGCAATCCAGCAGTTCGCAGCCAGTCGCCTCGCGGCTGATCGAGCCGTCGGCTGTGCGGTCTACGGCCGAGGATCGCGTTGCCGCTACGCGGCGCTGTCGCGGTCGCGATAGCGGCACGGAGTGCATTCGCGTCAGCGGCGCGGAGCGCAAACTGCTGTGTCCCTCTGTGGATCCCTACAAACACCACAGGGGGAGCGGTTGCTCCCCCCGCAGTGGTAGTCAAAGGAGGTACCCCTGTTGGGGTCACCATTATCTTAGCAACCTCGGGCCGTAGGCCGATCTGGGGCCTCAACCTGCAGGTGGCGGGGATCCCTTCCAGTGCTGGACGGCTGTTATCAACTGCAAACAGCCCCCGACACGGCTACAGTCGGATCCGCAACTGCTGGGCCATATCCGCCACCATCACCACCTCTCCATGCAGCAGCGTCCCATCCAGTCCAACGACCACCAGCTTGGGGCCGTCGAAGGCCTCCGGCCCGCTGTCGCGAACAGAGCGGTACCCAAACTTCAGCACCGCCTTGGAAAAGTCGGGTTGGCCAGGCTGTTGACCGGCTGCAACTGCCGCCAGCCCACGCGCTATGGCGAACACCCAACTCCGATCGAGTAGGTAGCCTGGACAGTCGGCGGGGATCCCTAGCCGGGCCACCATCGAGTCTTCATCCAGGCCTAGGTTGGCCGCGATGGCCACCAGTTCCTTGTAGGCCGCCACGCCGAGATACCGGCTTGGCGGGGGATAGATGGCTTTGGCCGCCTCTCTGCTGGCGGCTGGAGGCGGAGGCGGAGGAGGTGGTGCAGGTTGGGCAGGCTGGGCCACCTCCAGCCTCTCTAGCCACTCGATAACCTGCAGAAAATGCCGCCAAGTAAGCCGGGAGGGATCCAGCTCCGCCGGTGGGATCCCGGTCGCCCATGCGATCACCCGCTGTGCCTCCCCCCAGCTCAGCCCCAACTCCAGGCAGGCATCCTGGAGGCTATCCCAGGCTTGCTCCGTGATCGGATCATCGTCACCCTCTGCGTCAGCGGCCGCCGGTTGAGCCAGGGCCGGACGGGAGGTGGGTTGGCCGGGTGCAGACGGGGCGCACACGGTGGATCCCCGACCGTAGGTCGGGGCTACCGCTGCTATCGCAGCGGATCCCTGCACCGGCCGGGAGGGGGCCGCCAGCCAGTCGAGCGGTACGCGCCGGCGGCTCCCACTAACCCAGACGAATGCCTCCCGCTCAGTTGTCCGCTCCAGCGTTGCTTCTCTCCCACGGAGCGATGGTGGGACAGGATCCTGCTCTAGGAAGCGTACCTGTTGACCGTTGACGGCCTGACGGCCGGAGATATCTACCGCGTTACGCACTTGAATGCCTAAAGTCGTTGGGACGTACTTTGGTCAGTTCTAGCCGAACGCTGTTTGCAACTGCAAACAGTACCCCTACTGCAGCGCTTCCGGTGGGCCAAACGGCGGCGGTGGCCCAGCTTTGTTGTTAGGGGATCCGTCCAGGCGGCGGCGGCAAGAGTGGATCCCACCGCATGGGCGGGGTAGGATCTGGACGCTGTTTTCAACTGCTAACGTCACAATGGTCTCTCCCATGGTGGGGGCGCGGATCCCCCCAGAACTGCACCATCAACTTCTGGAAGTAGCCGCGCGACTCCAGGTAACGCCATCTGAAGTTCTCGTGGCGGCCCTCAGGCAGTACCTGGAGAGGCTGCAAACACCTGTTAACAGCCCAGCGGTTGCAGGGATCCTCGACCGTCTGGAGCGTCTAGAACAGCGGGTCGAGGCGCTGGAATCGGCCGTTCGCGTCAGCGGGACGGAGTCCAATCGCGTCAGCGGGACGGAGTCCAATCACCATCGCGTCACGGAACAACAGCGCCCGGCAAACCCTCCCGCCGATCTGGATGCCCTCTCCGTGATGGAGCTGCGGCGGTTGGCTAGGCGAGTGATCGGGCCAGGCGGTGACAGGGATCCCACCACCGGCCGACATCTCCGGCGGGCGGATCTGTTGGCGGAACTACAGAGGATGCTTGGTCGGGCATGAGGAGTCTGTCGCCGGCAGAGGGATCCAAGGATTCGAATCCGGCCAAGTATCCCGAATACTCCAGATAATTCCTGCTTATCAGGACGTTAGTCTCTTCTTCGTCACCCTTCGTCACCGGTCATCACAGGGGTCTGCCTAAAGGGGCTATCAGATCCCCTTCCACCACTCATGACGAACCGGTTGTTCGCGCTTAGTAGCTAGGTGGGGTGACTACCGGTGACTACAGGTGACTACGCGGTAGTCACCGCCAAAACCCGCTCTGTGCAAGGGTTTGGGGGCATTCGGTGACTAAGTGACTACGCATGACACCCCAGACTCCATTGGCCGAATGAGAACAGGGATCCCAGCGTGGATGGGATCCCTGTGGGGAGCGTAAGTTGCTTTGGAGTGGTGCCAATGGTGGCGGCTAGGATATCACGGTACCTTGATAGGACGGCCTGGTGTTCGAGCGGTTTGCCGACCATGATGCCGGTTGGATCCCTGGTCGGGTTCGCGTAGCCACTGTTGAATTCGACGATGTTTACCTTGGAGACCGCACATGTCAGAGCTCGAACGCTCTTTGTTCCAGCACGGTATCGAAATGTCCGGCTGGTTGCTGCCTCCCTTGGAAGCCACTGAAGAGGATCCTCCGGAAGCTGGTGTGCCGGGTACCGGTAACCCGCTGCAAGCTCAGGTTTCTTTTCCCGAGCTGCTACCGAATACTCTGGGGGCGACGCTGCATCAGTTTGCAGAAAGACTAGGTTGTGTTGATCTTTCATTTGAGCCAAAAGAGAGCACTGACGAGATAGAGAAAACTCAAGAAGTTCCTGGCCAATTTGTCAAAACGAGAACATAGATGCCGGTACTGCTTT
>Ga0308410_1002327_pt1 | contig 10922 bp, 19 predicted proteins | sample HotsprOSTMatCore_FD_203467 | JGI IMG/M metagenome (GOLD analysis project Ga0308410, IMG submission 203467) | Hot spring phototrophic mat microbial communities from Octopus Spring, Yellowstone National Park, Wyoming, United States -... | ecosystem: Environmental > Aquatic > Thermal springs > Hot... | reverse complement strand
AGACTTTCAAGTAACATCCGGCGGAGAACGTCGGGCGCGAGTTTGAAGGCCCTTGCCTCAGGCATGTCAGCAAGGGCCTTCAGCGCTTGTGCTATTGGTAAGTCCGCCAGCCGGGCAGATTTGACGGCTGCACGCAATGTTTTAAGCTCACGACTCATCTTCGTAGATTCTCCAGCGCGAACTGTTGCGGTCGTAAGTGGCAACGAAGTACTCATAATCTTCGTCGCCGGGGCGAAACTGGCCCTTGATGGTCGGGTCGCTGACCCGGTACTTGAGCTTGCAAACAGCCAGCAACGCTTGGTCCGGCAACTGCGTGGCCGCCCGGTTTACCGGAATCGGCACGCCGGAGATTTTCTCGATGTGCTGAGCAGTCTCCGGGTATCCGATGTAGCTTTGAAGATTGCTGCGCCTGTGAGCGTCAGCTACCAGTTCACCGAAGAACTCGCGGCTCACTCGTTGCAAGATATAGAGGCCCTCATCGGGCATCATCGCAGAGTTCAAAAGAATTGTGACCGTCATTTGTTCCTCCTTCTCTGTTCAGCCGGTGGCGCTGAATGCGCCACCGGCAGCGATTGAACTAATCGGAAAGCGGTTCGGGATACTCAGGCTCATCACCCAGGCCAGCGGCATGAAGCAAGTGAGCAATAAACGCTTCTCGCGCCACCCTGATTGCTTCTGGCGAACGTTCGCCCCAGAACTCCCATGCCGGGCCGAATCTGAACCCCTCGCGGTCAAAGTCCATGTCCCGGAGAAGCTCCTGTGGGTTTGGATGTTCGCCGCAGCGCGCTTGGGCGGACTCTACGGCGAACCCGAACGCCATATAGGCGTCGTGGGGCAGCAGATCGACGAGAGCGTAGAGGCCGTAGGTCGCATCCACCGTCTTGCCTTCCTTCAGCTCGGCAATTAGGCGACTGATTTTGAGAGCACTCACGCCTTCACCAATGTCGTAGAGCGCGCGAACCAGCTCAGTAGCACTGCCGATCTCGCGCTCCGGCGCGCGCTTGCTGAGGCGCTCCAGCGCACGCCGAATCGTCTCCCCGCTGCCCATCGCTGTGAGGGCAGCGATGAGCATTGAGATGCTATTTGCTGAAGGGCGAATCGTGGACTCAATAGCGTTTATCGTGCGAAGCGCTTCTATGCGCTCCTGGCTAAGCGGCTTGTTCATCTTTCTCCTCCTTCTCAATCTTGCTAAGAGCTTCTCTCATGAGATCAACATCACCAGATCGCCATGCCTCGCGCGCCTGGGCACGAAGGGGGGAATCTTCAGGCAGCTGCTTCGCTACGTCGGCCAACTTCTGGCGTAGCTCCTGGACTTCTGGCGCTAGCGCAAGCTGCTGCTCGCTCACGCGCTGAGCGCCGGGCACGGAATCCGTCTCGGTCTCGTCCAGCCAGCCGAGACCGGCCAAACTAAGCGTGAGCCGACGCTTGGCCTTGGTCAGCGCTTTCATTTGCGCATTGGCCAGCGCATCACCGCGCAGGCCAGCAACAGACACCGCACCAACTTCCACGTCTTCGCGCCCATCACGAGTGCGACCGCGAACGGTAACGATGACCAGATCGTCTTTCTGCTCGATCCGCACATCCAGGATGCTTATACCGTGGATTGCTCTAAGTTGGTCGGCTGCCGCGCGGGTGGCATACAAAACCAGGCGACCGTTCAACCTGAGATACTCGAACGGGCGCGTCAGGGGATTGAGGCCAAGCGACTCGCAGACTGCCTTGTAGTACTCGATGCGCTGCGACTCGTTTAAGCCGGCCAGGTCGCCGGCGACCAGGACGCGCTCTAGTGCGCTGGCGTTCACGGGATTGGTAGCGGGTAACTCACTCATGGCTAAATCTCCAAAGCTCCTGAGGCATAGGCTACTGCTTCTTCAAGCGTTGGAAGCTTGAGGAAGTATCCGTCTGGGTTATACGCCTCGTATTCCAGAAAGTTCCATTGACCATCCTTCTTTGACGCATAGATCCTCACCTTTCCCCTTCCTGGAAACTCTGTAATGTAGATGTATGCGTGTCTCACAACCACATCTACTTTCGAGAGTTTGTCCAATGGCGGGGGAAGAAGAGCACGAATCGCGCGTTCTTCTTCAGTGTGCTCGCGAGCGAGCTTCTCGTAAAACGCAGCTATTCGCGCGCGCTCCTCGGCAATCCGCTTCTCGCGGATTTCAACGCCACGTCGAATCAGGTCGTCTAGGGTCATGGTTTCGTTCATCTTCTCGTTCATCTTGGTCCTCCTTTTGTCCCGGCGCTCGTGATGAGCGCCGGGACGATAAACGCTTGCAACAGGTTACTCACGCTTCCAGGCGCGAACTGAATCAACGAATATGCTGAGTTCCTCAGGGCTAGGAGACAGTCCATAGGCTGCAAATGCGGCCTCGGCCAAAGATTGCGGATTCACAGTGCCATAGCATGAGGCGAGGCACTCCTCCGCCCATGCTTGGATTGCCTTAGGGGAAAGAACAACCGGCGGCGGGGGAACAATCATCTCGAGCAGCTTTCGCGTGCTCTTCGCCGAGTGCTCAGCGAAGGCAGGCCCTTCAGTGGGCCGGCAGGCAAACCACCGATCATACGAACGCCATAGGGTTAATCCGAATGCTGATAGGATCTCTCGCGTCTTCATCTATCTGTTCCTCCTTTCTCTCTTGAGCGTTACGCAGTATTATATGCGCCCAAACCCTTTTGTCAAGGGGTTAGGGCATTCTTATCAAACTCTAAGGTTTATCCTCGCGCACCTCACCCAAGGCTGTGGATAAGTCTGTGGATAAGCGCGCTTAGCGATATACAATATAGGTATGAGAAACTGGGAGCAGGAACAGATCATAAAGAAGCACCTGCTGGGGTGCTACGTCGAACCGGAGCTTAAGCAGCGCATCAAGGCGCTAGCTCGCGCGCGGCGCATCAGCATCAGCCAACTCACGCGCGAGCTAGTCGAGTTCGCTTTGCCGAGACTCGAACGCGAAGCTCAACAGCATGATCTCAGCCCAAGCCCTTGAGCGAGCGTTCAGAGAGGAACGCCAGCTCAAGGGCTTTATTGCCCCTGGCTTAGCGCTCAGCTATCAGCCGCGGGAATACCTAGCCATCGGTCGCGCCGACTGCCAGCTGGACGATGAAGACATCGCGCTGGTCATCACGCTCGCGCGCGAAGCATTCATCTTCCTGGCGCGCGAACCACAACACGAGGTCATCGAGCTGAACGGCATCACCTGGCATCTCGCACGGTGGTCGTTGAAACGTGAATACGTGGCAGACCATCTGCCACAAAGAAAGATGGAAAGGAGAGACAGATGAACCACAACCACTATCCCCAAAACCTTCTGTATTGCGCATCGTTTGATGCAGTCGTTGGTACTGAGCGATGCAGGCTCTACATGCTTGTGTCTAACAGCGAGCAGGCCGCGAAGTACGTGTGGCCCACGAAGACTCGAAAGAGGACGCGATATGTTGTTTCACGCGAGCGTCTGGCTGGTTTGCAGTATTCGGACGAGATAGAAGCTGTGGCGCATCGCTACGGCTACAAGGACACATATCACCACATCTGCGAGGTGCTGGAAGGTTGTAAAAGCCTCGCAGATGTTCTCATTCAGACAAACGCCCTGCGATGGGCGCTAACCTTCCTTCCGCAGGAAGGCACGCGCACAGTGAGCATAGGGACCAAAGGGCTGAACATCGAAGGCGTACCGCTTGGTGGATGTGCTCTTTACGACGCACACATGCGAGTACAGAGCAGGCCACTTCGTCTTATGCTTGAGCAGATGCCGCGTGATGTCGTTGCGCGGGTGAGCATACTAGGACATCGCAACGCGCGCGCGCTCAAGGTCTCGCTGGGCACGCATGTTCATTACGTGTTCGACTGCTACCACGGATTCACGGCTTTCATCCCGCGAGGAGACGAGAGATGATCCAGAAACTAAAGAAGGTACTCTACACGGTTGACGAACTACATCCTGATGGTGACGTGGTCGTGCAAGTCGCGGATGACGGCTTGATCCAGGCATGGTCAATCTCGCAGTTTCGCGCCTCGCGCGTGGCCGTGCGAGGGAAGCATGAGCTTGAAAGGATGGAGCGAGCAGTTCCTGCAAGCGTGCTAAGAGACGCAAGGTCTCTGAGCGAAGCTTTAGCCAGAGACAAAACGAGCGCGCTCCCGTGGGGTGATTGGCGTGTGGAAACATTGCGCTCGCTTGAAGAGGCGGAAAAGTTAGCCACAGCTATCGTGCGCGTGAGTGATATTAGGTCGCTCACGAAGCTGTATGCAAGGTCAATGGCTATCTATGAGCTGTACTGTGAGCTCGTTATCGGCGAAGAGAGCATCGAATGTACAGGAGAGCTGGGGAAGGTCGTCATCCCTGCCGAGCTAACGCTACCTGGACGCATCGGCCTGAACACTCGGTATCTTGCCGAGGCCGTCAAGAACATGATAGCGAGAGACAAGGTCGGTATAGCGATAGTGCGATTTAAGGGCACGCATATCCTCATGCTGGCGTCCGAGCACGAACGCCATTACATCGCGGAGATGAGGAAGAAACGATGACAGAAGGATTCGTGCCAGTGCCCAATGCCTACTTTGAGTGCCTTGCCGACCTATCAGGCGCGGAGCTCAAAGTCCTACTTGCCATCCTGCGCAGAACTGTGGGATGGCGAAAGGAGAGCGACGAGATCAGCATCGAGCAGCTTCAACAGATGACGGGACTTGCGAGGAACAGCGTTCGCGCAGGGCTACGAGGATTGCTTGAACGTGGGTTGGTCGTAGAGCGCACTCGTGCGACAGGCAGCAAAGCAGCGTCTTACACGTGCATCATCCCTTCGTCTATGGGGTCAAAAATTGACCCCCTAGGGGGTCAAAAATTGACCCCCAAGGATGATTCGGGGGTCAAAAATTGCCCCTCTAGAGGGTCAAAAATTGACCCCCTAGGGGGTCAAAAATTGACCCCACAACATACATATACAGACAACAAACAAGAGAGCGCGCGCGATTCGCGCGCGCTCTCGCACTCACGCGAAAGCTCGAACGGAAAGACCCGCGACTACCTCGACCACGTGCTAGACCGGCTGGGTGGCCACGATCCAGCCGAGTGCACCATCCGCGCGTGGTCACTTCCTTCGCACCTGGAAGCGCAGTGCCTCGCCTTCGCCCGCGTCTTTGAGGTCGCGCCGACAAAATCCGACAAGGCACGCTGGGCGAAGGCTGCTGAGACGCTGCACGAGTTGCGCTGCGATGAGGCGCGCCTCAGGGCTGCGCGCGAAGAAGCGCGTAAGGCTGGCCTAATCTGCACCTGGCCGGGCGCGGTAGTTAACCTGAGCGCTATCCGCTCGGTACAGAACGAATACGAACTTGTTTACGATGAGGAGAGAGGAGGATATGTACGCAAGCCGAAACGGGACTAAACCAGACGTTATCGCTGCACCCATCTACAGCGAGGAAGCCGAGCAATCAGCGCTAGGCTCGGCCATCATTGACCCTGAAGCTCTAGCAGTGCTCGCCGACGTGCTTAGACCTGAGCACTTTTGGGATGTGCGTCACAAGCTCATCTTTGAAGCGCTACTCTCGTTGTTTGCACGCGGTGCTCCGGTTGACCTTCTCTCGCTTTCTGACGAGCTGCAAGTTCGCGGTCGCTTGGACGACGTAGGGGGAGAGCCGTACATCGCTGAACTCTGCTGCGCCGTGCCGACCGCGCTAAACGTCAAGCACTACGCGGAAATCGTCTATCGGGATTGGCAACGTCGCATAGCCCTTCACATTGCTCAGGAGATTGCCAAGGCAGCTTATGACGGGAAAGACGACCTGCCCACTTACGCTGCTGACCGGCTATCTGCGCTCACGACCGGCGCGCGGCAGGTCGTCTCGCTCTTGGATGCACTTCTTCACTGCGTTTCTGATTACGATAGTGCAGGCGAGCGGCTGCCTGGAATGCCCACCGGTCTGAGTGCGCTTGACCGCATCCTGGGTGGCCTATGTCCTGGTAGGCTGACCGTGGTTGCCGGCAAGCCGGGCGCTGGAAAGACCACGCTGATGTTGCAGATGGCGCTGTCTGCCGCACGAGCCGGCCATTCCGTCGTCATCGTCTCGTGCGAGATGAGCGAGCCGGAAGTTTGCCGCGTGATGCTCAGCCGTCATGCCGGCATCAGCCTTTCACCGGCTGACGTGCTCGCGCTTGATAAGCGCACGCGCGCTGACCAGCGCCGCCGGCTGATGGACGCTGCTGACCAAATCGCCAAGATGCCAATTGCCATCGAATACCGGCCTGGCATCTCATCTGGCCAGCTACGCCATCTGCTGCGCCACCACGCCCAGCGCGGTGCGAAGCTCGCCGTCTTGGACTACATCCAGCTCGTGGACGGTCGCACGCGCCGCGATCAAAGCCGCGAGCAGGAAGTGGCGGAAGTGGCGCTCACGCTCAAGACGCTGGCCGGGCAGCTTGGCCTGTCTATCGTTGCTGGCTCGCAGGTCAACGACGCAGGCGAAGTGCGCGAATCGCGCGCCATTGAGCAGCACGCTGATGCGCTCATCGTGCTTGAGCGCGCTGACGTTAGCGATGTGCTGAAGCCGCCCCCAGTTCGCACGGTCGAAGCACAGATCAGGAAGAATCGCCACGGCTCAATCGGGAAATTGCAGCTGGGGTTCTGTCCTGCCAAAGCTTCGTTTGCGGAGGTTTTCGATGTCGGTTAGCTTTCTTGGTTGCCGCGACGACATCCCTGTTGTCCCTGGCCGCCCGCTTCTTCTCGTTCGCTGTCGGCAGTGCGGCTACACGACCGTCGCGCGCTCACCTGGCGCAGCAACCCTGCGTGGTTGGCAGCTTCCGGAGCGTTGGCCGTATCATGCGCCGCAACTAGGCGCGACGGTTGAGGGTGTGTGCTATTCATGCGTCAGCAAGGCACGCCGACGCCCGGGGGAACGCGGCCTATAACGCATCCAGAGCGTGTTTTTCGGCTTCGTTTGGCCACTCCCGGTGTCTGAATGCCTTTGGGCGTGATTGCGCGGCTCTACGGGTCTTTCTGTGCGCCTGCCGGCTGTCCCGCTGGCTGTCTGGCAGGCTGTTCCCCCGCTCTGTGCGCTCGAACCAGGCGCGCCACTCGACGAGCATCTTCTGCGTGCTATCACCGTCGCCATCGCGCGAGTGAAGTAGATTCTCTTCTGCCTTGTGCAAAAGAGGCCGCTGGCCGCGGCCTCTTTTGCTTTCCCCGCTGATATACTGCCCCCGATCAGTGTCCTTCCTTAAGGTCTCAGCCATCGCGCACAAGCTCGGCCTGCCCGCGCCCGAATGCGAGTACCGCTTTGACCCCGAACGCCGCTGGCGCTTTGACTTCGCATGGCCGACCTTGAAGCTTGCCGTCGAGATTGAAGGCGGCGTGTGGATTCGCGGTCGGCACGTGCGACCCGTCGGCTATCTCGCAGACCTGGAGAAATACAACCGCGCGGTCGTGCTCGGCTGGCGCGTGTTGCGCTACGCGCCGCATCAGCTTGGCCAGTTGGAGCATGATCTACATGCCTTGCTTGACGCAAGCGAGCAAACCGAGTAGCATTACGCCCGTTCATCTCTTTTCTCCCGGTCAGCCGCCTGTAATCCTACGGGCGGCTGACCGTTTCCGGTAGATATAATCCCCGCGTGCACTGGTCCTTACGCCGGCGTGCACCAGACGTACTTCTGATTGACGTGACCCTGCGTCGGGACGAAGAGATTTATCTGCTGCTCTCTTCTGACCGCCACCACGACCACCCTGCCCAGCGGTCCGCGCTTGAGACGCGCCACCTTGAGCTTGCACGCGAGAGAAACGCCATCATCTTGGATTTTGGTGACCTATTCGATGCAATGCAAGGCAAAGGCGACCCCCGCGCGTCTTACTCCGGTCTCGCTGATCAGTACAAGCGCGATGAGTACTTCGATGCGCTCGTTAACCGCGCCGTCGAACGCTACGCGCCCTATGCCGCTCACTTTGCGATGCTGGCAACCGGCAACCACGAGCAAAGCGTGCTTAAGCATTACGGCACGTCGCTCACCGACCGCATGGCTGCTGCGTTACGCGAGCGCGGTTCGCAGTGCGTTGCGATGCCGTATGCTGGATGGGTTCGCTTGACGGTGCATACCAGTACCCCGCGCGTTGGCACGCTCACGATTCGCTACTCGCACGGCAGCGGCTCAGGCGCGATGATGAGTTTTGGCACGCTAGACACTCGTCGTATGCAGAGCTACATCTCCGCTGATGTCGTTGTGCAGGGACATACGCATGATTGCTACGTCCTGCCGGTCGCGCGCGAAGAACTATCTGGAAGTGGCATACCGCGCCGCTCGCACACCTGGCACATTCGCTGCCCTTCGTATCTCGACGACTACGCTGAGCGCGGTTACTCCGCGAGAACTGGAAAGCCCCCGCGCATGTACGGCTGCGTGTGGGGGCGCTTGACCGTCACGCGCACCCCACGTAGGCTAGTAGCCGAGTTCTCGCTTGACGTTGAGCCATAGACTTGCGTTCCACCTGTAATACAGGTAGAATCAGGGCATGGACATCGTACAGGTTCAGACCTTTCTCAGATACATTGCCGAACTGCCTGAGGTGCAGTTCATCGCCGCGTCAGTCTTGGTCAACACCGCTCTCGCTGTGGCCGCGAGCATTCGCAATGACGATTTCCACCTGCCAGCGCTGGCCAACTTCCTATGGCGTCATCTGCTGCCTTACGTTGTCGCGTATGTCAGCATACGCATCGCCGCAGATGAGCTTGGGTTGCAGGCCGTGGCTACCGCGACGTGGTTCATCATCGAAGCGTCGCTGATTGGTCGCATCGCTGCGAGCTTGCATGAGCTTGGCATTCCGATGCCGGATGGCTTAGCCAAGTTACTGAAGAAAGACCACTGAATGCGCATGGATGCTTTCTCCGCGCTGTTCGCTGTTTCTGCCGTTCTGTTAGCCGCAGTGACGGCCAAGCAGGCCGCGGAGATTCGCGCGCTGCGCAACGAGATTCAGCAGCTCAAGCGAGAGCTAGAGCGCCACCAGCGCGCGTTTGAGTTGCTCGAGCAGGCGATGGAATCTTTCAGAGCGAAGTAGCATGTCGCTGACGTGGACAAACGAGCGCGTCAAGCTGCGCGACCTGAAGCCGTGGGAACGTAACCCACGTCAGATCAGCAAGCGCGCTGCGCAACGACTGTTGGACTCCTGGCGCGATTACGGCCAGGTGCAGATGATCGTCGTTGGACCTGACAACGAGGTCTACGACGGTCACCAGCGGTTGAGCGCGCTCAAAGTTGTCTACGGTGACAATTACGAAGTGGAAGTGAGACGCGCGTCGCGCGCGTTGACCGACGAAGAACGCCAGCGGCTTACCATCCTGCTGCACGCTAGTGCGACTGGTCAGTGGAACTGGGATGCTCTAGCCGGCTGGGACGACAGCCAGCTTGTGGCGTGGGGACTCGACGAGGAAATGCTGAAAAGCTGGAAGGCGGATGTAACCGCCCTTCGCGCGCTACTCAATGCGTCGCTGGTGGATGCTCTGCCAGCGGACGCGATAGGCGGTGCAGGCAATCCGCTTATGCTTAAAGCTGACACAGTGTTTCCATCAAGCAACCGCTTAGGCATCCCAGACCTTGACCCAGACCTGATCGCCGACATAGATGACAACATCACGACGTGGTTTGGGCCTGGTACGCCTGAGGCAGATTGCTATCTCCTCGTCTATCGCAACTCCACAGAGCGTGGCGTTGACTATGCGCGCTCTGTGCTTTGCTTCTACACCTACGATGACGTGATCAACGAGGTCTACGACAACGCAGCGGAAGTCATCGAGAAGATTCTGGCTAAGCGATTCCTTGCGTACATCACGCCGAACTTCTCGCTTCGCCCGCGCGACCCTGTCGTGGTGCACATGTGGCAGGTGTACCGCTCAAGGTGGGTTGGTCGGTATCTGCAATCGCTTGGCCAACTCGTTGTGCCGGATATTGACTGGGTAGATGAAGGCTCGTTTGAGTTCAACCTTCTTGGCATTCCAGACCGGCCGCGATGCGTTGCGATTCAGATGCAATCGCGCATTGCTGACAAGCAAGACTTACAGCGCAGAGAATCCGCGCTTCGGTTGATTGCCGAAAGGCTGAATCCGCAAAAGGTCATCTGCTACGGCGGAGACGCTTACTGGCGCGAGCGCGCGAGTGCGTATTTTGGCCGCGTCGTGTTTTGTGCGACAATCGCAGAGTCGCGCAGAGCTTGGCGCGCGCAAACAAAGACAAGATGAGGTGATGAGATGAAAGAGATACTTGCCAAAAGCGGGGGCTCGAAGAACAGCAAAAAAGGAAAGGGTGGCCGCGGAAACAAGCGCTCGGGCCGGCGGCGGTAGCACGAACCGCGGACGGTTTGTGAAAGGAGACCCGCGCATCAACCGCAAAGGTCGCCCGCGCACCTTTGACCAGCTGCGCCGACTCGCGCTGTCTCTGCTCAACGAACCGGTGAAAGGCCCAGACGGGCAACCGCTTGTCATTGACGACCACATAGTTACAAGAGTTGAGCTGATTCTGCGTGGCGCGATGAACAATCCGCGTTTTGCGCAGTGGATACTTGAGGTCGCTTACGGCAAAGTACCTGACCGGGTGGAAGTGAGCGGGCGCGATGGCGCGCCGCTCAAGGTGCAGGCGTATGACTACTACGCTGCTGCTGCCGCGATTGCGGCACGACCAGACGGCGATAGCCCTGAGTCCAGCGTGGACTAAGGTTGTTTGCACCGGCCGGAGATGGGGCAAAACCGTCATGACCGGCAGCCTTGCGCTGTCATGCGCAGCTCATGGCGGCGCAGTCGCGTGGGTTGCGCCGACCTATCGTAACTCGCGCCCGTTGTGGCGACTTGCGGAGCGAATGACCGCACCGGTCGCAGACCGCTTGCGCATCCGACGTGCTGAGCGAACCATCGAGTTTCCAAGCGGTGGTTCGCTGAGCGTTTATTCTGCTGACTC
>Ga0308410_1002320_pt1 | contig 10938 bp, 11 predicted proteins | sample HotsprOSTMatCore_FD_203467 | JGI IMG/M metagenome (GOLD analysis project Ga0308410, IMG submission 203467) | Hot spring phototrophic mat microbial communities from Octopus Spring, Yellowstone National Park, Wyoming, United States -... | ecosystem: Environmental > Aquatic > Thermal springs > Hot... | reverse complement strand
GCGTCTGCTCGATCGCGAAGACCCGTCCTACCGCGACTGATGGCGGCGCTGCAGCACAGCCTGACGGTACGGCACCTCGCCAAGCACTACGGCCAGACGCGCGCGGTCGACGACGTCACGCTGACGATCGAACGCGGCGAGTTCGTCACGCTGCTGGGGCCGTCCGGGTCGGGCAAGACGACGATCCTGATGGCGATCGCGGGCTTCGTGCAGCCGACCGCGGGAGACATCCTGCTCGACGAGACGCCGATCACGCCGCTGCCGCCGGAGCGGCGCAATTTCGGCATGGTGTTCCAGGGCTACGCGCTGTTTCCGCACATGACGGTGGCGGAGAACGTCAGCTTCCCGCTGCGGGTGCGCAACGTCGCCCGCGCCGATGCGGAGCGCCGCGTCGCCGAGGCGCTCGACCTCGTCCAGCTTGGCCACCTGAGGGACCGCCGGCCGAGCCAGCTGTCGGGCGGGCAGCAGCAGCGCGTCGCACTCGCGCGCGCGCTCGTCTTCCAGCCTGCGCTGCTGCTGCTCGACGAGCCGCTCTCGGCGCTCGACAAGAAGCTGCGCGCCGAATTGCAGGTGGAGCTGAAGGCGCTGCATCGCCGCGTCGGGCTGACCTTCATCTACGTCACGCACGACCAGGAGGAGGCGCTGTCGATGTCCGACAGCATCGCCATCCTGCGCGACGGCAGGCTGGTGCAGCACGGTCCGCCCGGCGTGCTCTACGAGCGCCCGGCCACGCGCTTCGTCGCCGACTTCCTCGGCAAGTCGAACTTCCTTGCGGGACGGATCCTCGAGCGGCAGCAGGACGGCTTCACCTACGCGGTCGATGGCGCGCGCTTCGTGCAGGCCGGGCGCGCTCCCGCGGGCGAGGACGTGCTGATCGCGCTGCGCCCCGAGAAGATCGGCATCGCCGCTTCGGGCGAGGCGGCGCCGAATACCGTCGAGGGAACGATCATCGCGTGGTCGTATTTCGGCACGTCCTTCGCCCTGGTGGTGCAAACCGCGGCTGCGGGTAGGCTGCAGGTGACCGTGCCCGCCTGGCGCTGCCCGGTCGAGCCGGCCGAGGGACGGCGCGTGCGCCTCGCCTGGACGGCCGACGCATCGGTCCCCGTGGTGCCGGACTGATGGCCACGCTCGCCACGGCCTTCCCACGGACCCTACCACAGACGCGCATGCTCGGTGCGTCGTTCTCGTGGTGGCTGCTGATCGCGCCGGCCGTCATCCTCATGCTGGCCTTCTATGCCTTTCCGCTCGCCGAGGTGCTGTGGATCTCCGTCACCGAGCCGCAGCCCGGCTTCGGCAACTACGAGCGCCTCCTCACAAGCGCAGCCTTGCAGCGGGTCTGGACGACGACGCTGCGCATCTGCGTCATCACCACCGCGATCACGCTGGTGGCAGGCTACGTCGTCGCCTACGCGCTCGTCTCCGCCCCGCCGCGTCTGCAGCGCTGGATGTTCGTGTGCGTGCTGCTGCCGCTCTGGATCAGCGTGCTGGTGCGCGCCTTCGCCTGGGTGACGCTGCTGCGCAGCCAGGGCGTGGTGAACCAGGCGCTGCTGAGCCTCGGAGTGATCGACCAGCCCCTGCGGCTGATCTGGAACGAGTTCGGCATCGCCGTCGGCATGGTGCACTACATGATCCCCTATGCCGTGCTGCCGCTCTATGCCTCGATGCGCGACATCGACCCTCGCCTCGTGCCGGCCGCGCGCGGCCTCGGCGCGACCCGGCTCGAGGCGTTCCGCCGCGTCTTTCTGCCGCTCACCCTGCCGGGAATCGTCGCCGCGACGGTGCTGGTGTTCATCTTCTCGCTCGGCTTCTACGTTACGCCAGCGATCCTGGGCGGCGGGCGGACGCTGATGGTCGCCGAGTACATCAAGCTCCAGATCCTCGATCTGATCCGCTGGGGCGTGGGCACGATGATGGCGACCACCTTGCTGGTCGCCGTGGTGGTGGTGCTCGCGATCTTCGCCCGCATCGTCGACTTCCGCCGTCTGTTCGGCAGCAGGCACTGAGATGGACCGCTCCGCCCAGGCCGGCCCCGTCGCCAACGTGCTCGCCTGGTCGGTGCTGCTGTTCCTGCTGCTGCCGATCAGCATCGTCTTCCCGTTGAGCCTGACCGACCAGCGCTTCCTGTCGCTGCCCTACGAGGCGCCAAGCCTGCAGCACTACGTCACCTTCTTCACCTCCGAGCGATGGCTCACCAGCACGTGGCAGAGCCTGGTGATCGCGGTGTTCTCGACCCTGCTCGCGGTCGTGTCCGGGACGCCCTGCGCGATCGGCTGCTGGAAGCTGTCGACGCGGCTGACCGACCTCGTGCGCGTTCTCATGCTGCTGCCGATCATCGTGCCCTCGATCGTCTATGCGCTCGGCATCTACCGGCTCTGGATCCGGCTCGACCTGCTCGACACCTATCTCGGCATCATCCTGGTGCATGGCGTCACCGGCATTCCCTATGTGGTGATCACGGTCTCAGCGACGCTGGCCAACTTCGACGCGAGGCTGGAACAGGCGGCGCGCAGCATGGGCGCGAGCCTGTGGCAGACGCTGTGCTGGGTGATCATGCCGCGGGTGATGCCGGGCATCGCTTCGGGCGCGATCTTCGCCTTCATCCACTCCTGGGACGAGGCGGTGCTGATCCTGTTCATCGCCTCGCGCGCGCTGTTCACCCTGCCGCGGCGGATGTGGGACGGCATCCAGGAGAACCTCGATCCGGTGATGGCGGTCGCGGCCTGCGTGATGATGCTGCTGTCGATGCTGGCGCTCGCCGGCGATCTCTGGCTGCGGAGGACGCGGGACAAATGACGGATCTCAGCGCGGCGCAGCGCGCCGCCGTGTCCTGGGTGGCGGCTCATGCGGCGTCGCTCTCCGCCGATCACCTGCATCTCTGGCGCCTCGCCGAGCCGTCCTGGCGCGAATACCGCTCCGCTGCCTGGTTCGTCGACCGGCTCAGGCGCGAGGGGTTCACGGTGGAGGAGGGCACCGCCGGCATGCCGACGGCGTTCCGCGCCACCTGGACCGCGCCCGGCACGCCGGCGGGCGCGCCGGTGCTCGCCAGCATCGCCGAGTACGACGCCGTCCCCGGCACCAGCCAGGAGCCGGTGGCGCGGCGCGAAGCCCGCGCGGGGACGCACCTGCACACAGCGGGCCACACCGATCCGCACTCGGCGCTGGGGATCGGCGCGCTCGCCGGCACGCTGGCGGCCAAGCACGCAATGGAGAAGCATGGGCTCGCGGGGACGCTCGTGCTGATGGGCGAGCCGGCCGAGAAGATGTGCGGGTCCAAGCCCGTGCACGCGGCGCACGGCTTCTACGACCATTTCACCGCCGCGATCTCCTGGCACCCGACCTCGTTCCTGTCGCTCGCCAATTCCTGCCTGTGGGACACGCACTGCGCCACCTACTGGTCGCGCATCTACACCTTCGAGTGCCTGGAGCCGGAGACCTGGTCGTCCTCGATCGCGCGCACGGGTGTGCACTCGTCGCACTCGGTCAGCCGCGCGCCGGGTGCGATCGACGCCGTGTGCCTGATGTACACCGCGGCGAAATACCTGAAAGAGAACATGCTGCCGCATCAGGGCGCCTGGTCGCTGAACGAGGCGATCCTGCAGGCCGGGCAGGCGACCGCCGACAACCTACCGCCGGGGCTCGCGGTGATCCAGTACGCGCTGCGCGCGCCGACGATCGAGATGCAGGAGCGGGTCTGGACGGTGCTGGACCGCAACGCCGACCACGTCGCGGCGATGACCCACTGCACCGTGCGCAAGGACTGGGTGACGAAGACGCGGCCGGGCCTGCCCAACCACGCCATCGCCCAGGCGACCTTCGATGTGTTCGCCGCCCTCGGCCCACCGACCTATTCGGCGGAGGCAGTCGCGTTCGCCAACGCGCTGCGCGCGGCCTGCGGCGCCGAGCCGGTCGCCGATCCGTTCCCGCCCGAGATCCAGCGGCTCTGCACGCCGCAGGACGCGGAAGCCGCCCTGCGCGCCCATCTGCCGCCCTGGCAGACGAACTACACCTCCGACGACTACACCGAGTGGACCTGGCACTGCCCGACGGCGCGGCTCTATGTCGGGCGGTCGCAGCTGCGCGTCGATACCCCGGGGCGCAACTGGCCCGACTGGACGCGCTATGCGATGGGCGGGCATCCGGCCTGCATCGACCCGATGTGGCTGAAGGCGGCCGAGGTCACGGGCGCCACCTTCGTCGGCCTGCTGGAACGACCCGCGCTGCTGGAGAGAGCGCGGGCGGAGTTCGTGCAACGCACCGGCGGCGGCATCGGCGGCACGCGGTGGCTCGCGCCGCTGCTGCCGAAGGATTTCGTGGCACCCATTCACTACCGCTGGCCGGAATACGTCGAGACCGCGCGCGGACCCGAATACACGATCCCCGCACCACGCTGACGCGACAACAAAACGAAGGAGGAACGGTCGTGTCGATCATGACCGAGGGCGAGTTCCGCTACAACATGCTGATCAAGACCTTCCCGTCCCGCCCCAGCCCGGGCTTCGAGGACGCCGGCGAGCAGCAGGCGGTGTGGGGCCGGCGCTGGGGCTGCACCAACGACGTCGGGCGCCTGCGCGTGGTGCTGATGCATCGGCCAGGCGACGAGCTGAAGGTGGTCGATCCGGCCAAGCGCATCGAGCACCTTGGCGCCTATGGCGACACGGAGACGGGCTGGTACTGGCGCGGCCGCGAGATCCCCGACATCGCCACCCAGCAGGCCCAGCACGACGCCCTGGTCGCCGCCCTGCGCGAGGAGGGGGTCGAGGTCGTGTTCCTCGACCGCTGCGCGCCGGGCAGGATGAAGTCGGTCTATACGCGCGACCAGGTGATCGCGGTCGATGGCGGGGCGATCGTCTGCCGCATGGGCGCGCCGATCCGCCGCGGCGAGGAGGCGCCGGCAACCGAGACCTTGGCGCGTCTCGGCATGCCGATCCTGCGCACCGTGCACGGCACCGGAATCATGGAGGGCGGCTCCTTCGCCTTCATCACGCCGAAGGTGGCGGTGGTCGGCCTATCGTCACGTGTCAACGAGGCGGGGGCGGATCAGGTCGAGGACGTGCTGCGCGTGCAGGGCGTCGAACTGCTGCGCGTGCACCTGACCGGCTATCGCCTGCACATCGACGGCGCCTTCGTCATGATCGATGTGGACACCGCGATCATCAACCCGGTGCAGCTGCCGTTCTGGTTCCTCGAGAAGCTCAGGGAGATGAAGATCCGCACCATCGAGGTGCACCCCGACGATCCGGTATGGACGATCAACTGCCTCGCGGTTGCGCCCGGCCGCGTGCTGATGGCGGATGCGGTCAGCCCCTACACGGCCGAGGCGCTGGACAAGGCGGGGATCAGCGTGCGGATCGTGCCCTACAGCGCGGTCTATCAGGGCGGCGGCGGCATCCACTGCTCGACCGCGCCGCTGGTGCGCGACCCGCTCTAGCCGGACAGCCGCGGGCGGTTCCACGGCATGGCCGCGAGCAGGCGCGCCATGCCGCAGAACCCGGTGATGCCCGCGAACACAAGCCCCGCGCCGGCGAAGGCGGGCAGGGCGAGGAACCACGGGGAGACCAGCGAGGCAAGCGCGAACCCGACCAGGATCATCGTGCCGACCGCGATCTGAACCTGGCGCTGCAGCTCCAGCGGGGCCTTGGGATCGCGATGCACCGGCAGGCCCGCCGCCTTCCACGCCTCGATGCCGCCCTTCAGCAGATAGGCCTCGGGAAACGCGCGCGCGAACAGCCGGGCGGCATTCGCGGCCGTGCGGTTCCCGCTGCGGCAGGTGAACACCACCGCCTTGCCGGCCTCGGCATCGAGATCGTGGCGATCCCAGGCGGCGAGCGGCACCAGCCTTGCCCCGATGATATGCTCGCGCGCGTATTCGTCGGCGTCGCGGATATCGATCAGCACCGCGCTGCCCTCGTCGAGACGGCGCCTCAACTCGGCAGGTTCGATGAACTGCGCCATGGCGACCTCCGCGGTGCGGCCGCTGATCGTGCTACGATCATATGGGGGCCGCGTGCCGTTGTTGACGTCAGGCTATCCCGATCCCTACCTTCGCGGCAATGAAGATATTGGGAGCCAGCCATGACCGATCGTCCCAACCGCCCCGAGGTCCGCACTTTCTTCCACGAGCCGACCAACACGGCGGCGCACCTGGTCTGGGATCCGACCACGAAGGCGGCGGCGATCATCGACTCGGTGCTCGACTACGATGCCGCCGCGGGCCGCACGGACACCGAATTCGCGGATCAGATCCTGGCCGGCGCGGCGGAGGAGGGGGTTCAGGTCGCCTGGATCCTGGAAACCCACGCGCATGCCGACCACCTTTCCGCCGCGCCCTATCTGAAGGACCGCACCGGCGCTCCGATCGGCATGGGCCGGCGCATTGTCGAGGTGCAGAGGGTGTTCCGGCCGATCTTCCATGCGACCGACCTCAACCCCGACGGCGGTCAGTTCGACCGGCTGTTCGACGACGAGGAGACGTTCCCACTCGGCAACCTGAGCGTGCGCGTGCTGCACACCCCCGGCCACACCCCCGCCTGCGCCACCTATGTGATCGGCGATGCGGCTTTCGTCGGCGACACGCTGTTTATGCCCGACTATGGCACCGCGCGGGCGGACTTCCCGGGCGGCGATGCGCGCACGCTTTACCGCTCGATCCGGCGGGTGCTGTCGCTGCCGGCGACCACTCGGCTGTTCCTCTGCCACGACTACAAGGCGGAGGGGCGCGATCACTATGCCTGGGAGACGACAGTGGCGGAGGAGCGGGCGGCCAACGTGCATGTCCGCGACGGCATCACCGAGGACGAGTTCGTGGCGATGCGCGAGGCGCGTGACCGGACGCTGAAGATGCCGGCGCTGATCATCCCCTCGATCCAGGTGAACATGCGCGCAGGCCGCATGCCGCCGCCCGAGGAGGACGGTCACGTCTATCTCAAGGTTCCTGTGAACCGCCTGTGACCGAGGCGTTCATCCTGGTCTGCCCGCGCTGCGGCACGCTGAACCGTGTGCCGCAGGCGCGGCTCGCGGACCGGCCGACTTGCGGGTCGTGCAAGGCGGCGCTGCTGCCTGGCGCGCCGATCGAAGCCGACCCCGGCCTGCTCGATCGGCTGCTGACCCGCGACCCGCTGCCGCTGCTGCTCGATCTCTGGGCGCCGTGGTGCGGTCCATGCCGCGCCTTCGCCCCGGTGTTCGCCGAGGCCGCCTCGCGCCTGCCGGAGATGCGCTTCGCCAAGCTCGACACCGAAGCCCACCCCGAGGCCGCGGCCCGCTTCGGCGTGCGCGCGATCCCGACCCTGATCGCGTTCCGCCGCGGCTCGGAGGTCGCGCGACGTTCCGGTGCCATGCCGCTCGCCGAGCTACTGCGCTTCGCCGGGGCGCTCGCCGCCTGAAGCGGATCGCGGGCGGCTGGACGCAGCCTTATCGGGCGCCGTGCGCGCCGGCAACGTCCCCAAGCGGCTTCCACTGCCGGGGACATCCGGGTGGGGGGCTCGACGCCGCGCCGTCCGCGCGTCACCGTGCGCGCCTGACGCACGGAGGAGACCGCATGACGCCGCACGACAGGACCCTGCTGGATGTTCTCGCAAAGATTGATACGCCGACGATTTGCAACGCGCTCGAGGAGCTGGTCTCGCCGCGGCAGCTGATCCGCTTCACCACCAAGCCGTTCGTGCACAACGACCATCCGGATGCGATTTTCGTCGGCTACGCCCGCACGGCGATGATCCGCGCCGAGTGCCCTCCTACGATGAGCCAAGCTGAGCGCAACCGTCTACGGCTTGCCTACTACGAGCACGTCGCGCTTGCCGAGCCAAAGCCGAATGTTGCGGTCATCCAGGATCTCGACTCGACGCCGGGCACAGGTGCGTTCTGGGGCGAGGTGCAGACCACCGTGCACAAGGGACTCGGCGTGATCGGCTGCGTCACCAACGGCTCGATCCGCGACCTGTCCATGATGGCCAAGGGCTTCCCGATCATCGCGGGGATGATCAACCCGAGCCATGCGTTCGTGCATGTGGTGGCGGTGGGCACGACCGTGAGCATCCACGGCATGACCGTGCATGACGGCGAGCTGATCCATGCCGACCGCCACGGCGCCGTCGTGATCCCGCATGAGGTCGCAGCCGGGGTGCCCGGTGCGGTCGATCTCGGTGCGCGGCGCGAGAAAGTGATCCTGGACGCCGCCCGGGCGCCCGGCTTCGGCATCGCGCAGCTGCGCGAGGCGCTGGCGCGGATGGCGGAGATCCACTGACAGACGGAGCAGAGCCAAGCTGCCTCCCCGCAGGTGCTTCTGCCGGACCTCGTACCGACGAAGGTTCCACCTCCGGCGTGTCGGGATTGACGTGGCTTCGTGCGCGGCTGCCGCGCCCGCGCCGTGCGCCACGCCCACCGCGACAGGGGCCAACCTTATGCGCGCCCGATATTCAGTAGGGGCCGGTCGCTTTTGCCGCACTGGCCTCGCCGCCCTTCGCCGCGGCGACCGCGGCCTTGGCGGCGTTCACCAGCAGCGCAGTGTCGGCCAGCACGGTCGCGAACTGGTAGCCCATGGCGAACATCCGCCGCGCGCCCTCGGGGCTCGCGGTGTGGATGCCTGCGACAACGCCGTGCCGCTTCGCCGCAGCGACGATGCGGTTGATCTCCCCGAGCGTCCTCTCGCTGGTCGGGTCGCCGGCCGGCTGCTCGCCGATGGCGAGCGCGAGATCGGCGGGGCCGACATAGATCGCATCCAGCCCCGGCGTGGAAAGGATCGCATCGAGATTGTCGAGCGCACCCCTCGTTTCGATCATCGCGAAGGTGACGACCGTGTCGTTGGCGTTCTTCCAGTAGTCGGCGCCCGCATACCAGTTCGCCCGCGTCGGCCCGAAGCTGCGATAGCCCTTGGGCGGATAGCGGCACGCCTGCACGAAGCGCTCGCACTCCTCGCGCGAACTCACCATCGGGCAGATGATGCCGAAGCAGCCGGCATCCAGCATCTTCATGATGATACCGGGCTCGTTCCAGGGCACGCGCGCGAGCGGCGTGATCGGGCTGGTCGAGATCGCCTGCAGCATGCCGACGGCGGTATCGTAATGGACGAGGCCGTGCTGGAGATCGACGGTCAGGCTGTCCCAACCGCCCTGCACCATTGCCTCGGTCGCGATCCCGTGAGGGATGCCAAGCCAGCCGTTCACGGCACGGCCGCCCGATGTCCAGATCTCACGGAGCCTGTTGGCGCGCACGCGCGTCCTCCTTCGCTGTTCCCGGTGGAGCGGGGGCCGTGCGGCGGCATCCCGCAAGAGACGGTGCATCTGAACCTATCGCTACCGACGCGCCAAGTCCCCGGCGGCCCGCTGCCGGCACGCACAGGAGCGATTGCGAGCCTGAGACATCACCGATACAGTGTCCTCCGCAGGGATGAACCGGGGGCATCGCGCACAGTTTTCGTGCCCAAACGGAGCCGCCGGCGAGGCAACCAAGACGAGAAAAGGGAACCGAGAAAGGAGCAGCTCATGGCCAGAGACGTCGTTTCCCGTCGCACGCTGCTGAAGGCGAGCGCGGCCGGATCGGCCGCCGCCGCGCTGCCGCTGGTGAATGTGCACGGCCAGCCGCGGACCACGCTGCGCTGCGGCTTCTGGGACCACTGGGTGCCCGCCGGTAACGGCGCCTTGCGCGAGCTCTGCGCCGCCTGGGGCCAGCGTGAGCGGGTCGATGTGCAGGTCGACTTCATCACCTCGTCCGGCCGGCAGAACATCCTCACCATCGCCGCGCAGGCGCAGAGCCGCTCGGGCCACGACATCCTGTCGTTCCCGACCTGGCATCCGGCCGCCTATGCGGACCAGCTCGTGCCGGTCGATGACGTGATGGCGCGGCTGACCGCGAAGTACGGCAAGGTCGCTGATGCCGCGGAGTACCTCGCCAAGCGCGACGGCCGGTGGATCGCGGTTCCGGCTGTCTCGGGGACGCAGATGAAGCCTTGCCTCGGGCGGATCGACCAGCTCAAGGAGCATGCCGGGATCGACGTGCGCGCGATGTGGCCGGCGGAGGACCGGGCCGGCCCGGGCGCCGACGCCTGGAACTGGGATGCGTTCCTGGTCGCTGCCGAGAAATGCCATGCCGCCGGCGTGCCATTCGGCCTGCCGATGAGCAATTTCAGCGATTCGGTCGATTGGGTGGGCTCCCTGTTCGAGTCCTTCGGGGCCCGGATGCTCGACGAGGACGGCAAGCCGACGGTGCGCAACAATCCGAAGCTGCGCGCCGCGGTCGAATACATGATCAGGCTGATGAGGTTCGTCCCGAACGATGTCTGGGCTTGGGACGATGCGGCCAACAACCGCGCGATCCAGAGCGGCCGATCGGCGCTGATCTTCAACCCGCCCTCGGCCTGGGCCGTGGCGCGACGGGACAACATGCCGGGCCATGACCAGCAATGGACGTTCCCGATGCCGTCCGGTCCCGAGGGCCGCTTCGTGCCCTACCTGCCGTATTTCTGGGGCATCTGGAACTTCAGCCGCAACCAGACGGCGGCAAAGAGCCTGCTCGAGTTCCTCTCGGAGCGCGAATCGGCGGAGAAGCAGACCTCCACCAGCGCCGGCTACGACATCCCGCCCTTCCTCAGCATGAACGATTTCAGCGTCTGGAAGACCGAAGGCCCGCCGGTCGGCGTGGTGTACAACTATCCCCTGAAGGCCCACCACAATGCCAAGACCGCCGTCGCCTTCGCGCCGGCCCCGCCCGAGATCGCGGTGCAGGCCTATAACCAGGGCCTCAACACCGGCCTGATCGCCCGCATCGTGCAGGGCGGTCAGACGATCGACCAGGCGCTCGCCTGGGCCGAGCGTGAGCTGCGTGCCTTCGCGCGCGGATGAGTCCATCGCCGGGCGCCGGCCCCTATGGGGGCGGCGCCCTTTGTCGCGGTAGGTGATCATGGCTCCTGACGCGTCCGCGCGGGCGATCGGCGCCGCGCCGCCGATG
>Ga0308410_1002317_pt1:5000-10942 | contig 10942 bp, 12 predicted proteins | sample HotsprOSTMatCore_FD_203467 | JGI IMG/M metagenome (GOLD analysis project Ga0308410, IMG submission 203467) | Hot spring phototrophic mat microbial communities from Octopus Spring, Yellowstone National Park, Wyoming, United States -... | ecosystem: Environmental > Aquatic > Thermal... | reverse complement strand
CCAATGCTATTCCACCTTCAATATTTTGACGGTGAAGGGGCCATCTGGCGCGTCTACACGCACCTCATCGCCAACCCGATGATCAATGAGCGCTCGTCCAAGCGGGGATTCATTCGAGATGCGCCCTGAACGAGGGTTGGCTTCCGCCGGTCCCACAATGATATACGTTTCCGGCTCGTTGCTTCCTTCCTGAATGGTGACTTTTGCGCCAACCTGGACGATCTCGCTGCGGCTTAGACTGGGATCGATCACCCGTGCGTTTGCCAGAATGGTCTCTAACTCATGGATGCGGCCTTCGACAAAAGCCTGTTCGTTTTTGGCAGCTTCATACTCGGCATCCTCGATAAGTTCCCCGCCTTCCATGGCTTCGTGCAGGCGCTCGGCGACCTCCCGCCGTTTAACCGTCCGGAGGTACTCCAATTCCTCCTGGAGCTTATCGTAACCTTCGCGCGTCAAATATGTTACAGGCATGAGAATATCCTATCCCTCACAGAAATGATCTTGGAAATATCCTCGTTTCGCATGATAGAAAACGAATAGCGGCGCTGGGAAGCCTTGGGTTTTTCCGTTTCGCCGCAGGATTATTTTAACATGACCTCCCCAGATTGACAAGGAATTCTTAACCTTCTATAAATCTACTTAACCGAAATTAGAAATGGAGAACCCTTTCAAAGATCAAATAAATTTCCAGTTCACTGGCAAAATCGAATCCAGGCAAAATGCGCTACGCCTATCTCAAAGCGAAGTTGCCGTAATTCGTTTTACGGCTTTAGAGAACGAAGTCAGGATTCCCGTCAGGTCGTCTATTAATGAGTGGTGTCACTTATGGTGGAATAATCTTATCAGCAAGATTCGGGTACACCCTCTTAATGTCTTTTTCGTTTAGAGTTACCACCAGATCAACTTTGGCATTCGCTAGACTCAGATTGAATCTGAAGTAGCACTCAACGGATAAACTCCATAATCCAGCGCACCCCATTAACACCAACCAGTAATGCTCCCTCCCAGCGCGAGATTTGCCATCTGGTACGCATCAAAAAGACCACCACCAAAACTACATTCCCCACCAAAACCAAAATACTACCTACCGCACTGGCTTCCACCGTCATTGGCCGGATTAGCGCAGCCAAACCTAAAACCCCCAAAAGGTTGAACAAATCACTACCGATTAAATTTCCGGCCGAAACCCCATGGCGTCCTTTCAATATAGCAACTAAGGAAGTAGCGAACTCTGGAGTGGATGTCCCGCCAGCCACAATTGTCACCCCAATCACCCATTCCGAAACGCCAAACAAGCGCGCCAGATGAACAGCGCTCTCGACCAGAAAATGTCCGCTCCCAACCACCACCCCAATCCCAGCGATGAGCTGAGGCACATCCCACCAGTGAAACTCGCCCGCCGGCAAGCCATCCTCGATGGGCTCTTTCTTCCAGATCAAGTAGCCTAAGTAAAGAACAAGGAGGGTAATCAGAATTCCTCCTTCCAGGCGCCCCATCTGGTGATCGAGTAAAAACAGTATAAGCAACAGAGACGTTCCAATCAACATCCCTCCATCGCGCACCACCATCTTTCGGGTTGTACAAATTGCCCGCACAATGGCTACGCCGCCCAGAATAAAGCCCAAATTAAAGATATTAGAACCGACCACATTCCCAACCGAAATATCTCCCCGTCCTTCCAGGGCGGCTCCGACCGTCACGGCAAATTCTGGAGCCGAGGTGCCAATGGCCACCACAGTCAGACCAATAATCAGCTCAGAAAGCCCTAATCGTTTGGCAATCCGCACTGCCGACTCCACGACCCAGACTGCTCCCCACCACAGACCAAAAATGCTTGCCAGGATGATCACAACATCGGTCAAGACGTTCATCGCCCCCTGTCGACATCAGAAAGTTTCTCCTCGATCTTTTCATCACTGATCAAGCGATGTGTGCGGCGATCATAGTGACCGCGCAAGGCATCGCTGAGCGTACCTTCCCACAAGGGCACACCGGCAAAATAAGCCGCCCTACCCAACATGTGGGCAGCTACTGGCGCCGTTAGGAATATGAAGACAATGATTGCCACCGCCCGCATCGTCATACCGATTTCCCCGAAGTGAAAGGCGGCCCCTAACATAATGAACCCTACCCCTAAGGTGGCTGATTTTGTGCTGCTGTGCATGCGCGTAAATAGGTCGGGCATGCGTGCCACGCCCAGGGCAGCAATAAACATCAATAACGCCCCGAAGAACATCAAGAAAGCACTCAAGTTTTGCGCCATGGCATACCTCCTTTTTCTATGAAATAGGCAAAAGCCACGGTGCCAAGGAATGCGATTAGCGCTAAAACCATAGCAACATCAATGTAGATGATTTCGCCGCTGACAACGGCATAAACGGCAATAAAACCGACCGTCACTGATGAAAGCAAATCCAAACCAACCACCCGATCGGGCAGGCTTGGGCCACGGGCAACCCGGTAAAGACAAAAAAGTACGGCAGCAATCAGAAAAGCAATAGTCAACCCCTGAGTCATTTGACCTTCTCCTCTATCGTTGGCTTTTGGCGCCAGATTGCCAGTAAGCGAGCTTCAAGATTATCCTGAATGTCTTTGCGCACCGCTTCCTCATCTTCTGCAAACATGGCGTGAATGTAAAGCACCCGCTTATCGGCGGAAACATCGAGGCTGAGCGTGCCGGGGGTCAGGGAAATCAAGATCGCCAAAGCGGTGATCTCAAAATCGGTGCGGGCTTGTAAGGGCAAGGCGATCACGCGCGGATGCATATTGTGCCGGGGGGTGAGCACTTCGTAAGCGACGCGCAAATTAGCTAAGATCAACTCATAGGCAAAAAAGAATGCAAACCTCACCAATCGCTCGACAACGCCGAAATAGTTGCTGGGGGCAAAGGCGCGGCGAGAAACAAATAATGCCAGATACCCAATCAAAAAACCAAAAGCCAGATTGGCAGGGCTGAAAACTCCGCTCAGGGAAACCCAAAGCAAGGCAAGCAGGAGATTGGCTAAAAACAAATTCATCCTCCACCTCCCAAGACAGCCTGGATATAAAATTGTGGGTTCATCAGTTGATATCCGGCCAGGGATACGATGTGGAAAATCGGCCCAATTCCAAAGCCCAGCAACAACGTTACCCCTGCTAAGAATCCAATGGGGAGAATCCAGCTCCAGTCCTGAACAAAGCGAATCGGGACTTCTTCCTTTTTTTCTACCGCCAGAGTCTCTTTCCAGAACGCTTCATTCCAGATTTTGATCATCGAGAACAGGGTCAACAGACTCACAAACAAAGAAATAGCCACAATTAAGAATTGTCCTTGCTGTAACCCGGCCTGTACCAGGCTAAGCTTGGCAAAAAAGCCCGATGAGGGAGGCAACCCCGCCAGCGAGAGGGCAGCAATCAAAAAGAATACCGCCAGCCAACCTTCTTTCTTGTACAACCCTCCCAACTTTTTGAGATCAAAAACTCCACGGATGCGGGCAATCAGGCCGCTGATCAAGAAGAGAGTAGATTTTGCGATTGAAACATGAACGACAAAATAAACGGCGGCCGCCAATCCCAGAGAAGTAAAAATCCCTAACCCCATCAAGGGATAGCCAATCTGACTGATAATGTGGAAAGACAACAAGCGCCGCATCTCATTCTGGGCAACCGCCCCAAGCACCCCGGTGATCATTGTCAGGGCAGCGATCACCAGCAAAAGGGTGTGGGTGTAAGCAAAATCCTGGATAAAGATCAAGGTAAAAACCCGGATTAACGAATAAACGCCAACTTTGGTCAATAAACCGGAAAATAGAGCCGTAACCGCAACCGGCGGGGTATGATAGGAAGCTGGCAGCCAGAAAAACAAAGGAAAGATCGCAGCTTTGATGCCAAAAGCGCCCAGAAAGAGCATCGAAAGTGCAGTTACAATGGCGTTCGAGGGGGCGCTCGCTGTGCTGGCAAATTTGCGCGCCAGATCGGCCATATTGAGCGTCCCCGCCAGGCCGTAAAGCAAGCCTAAAGCTGCCAGAAAGATCGCCGAAGAGAGCAGGTTCAACGTTACATACTTGATTGCCCCTTCCATCTGACCGCGCTCACCCCCCAAAGCCAGCAACACAAACGAGGACATCAACATCACTTCAAACCAGACATATAAGTTGAACAGGTCACCGGTCAGAAACGCGCCGCACACTCCCATCAAAAGAAAGTGCATCAGCGGATAATATCCAAACGCCTGGCGTTGAGAATCAATGCTATCTAACGAGTAAATCGCAACCGCCAACCCTAACACCCCGGCCAGGACAACCATCACGGCGCTAAAGAGATCGGCAACCAGGGTAATGCCAAAAGGCGCTGGCCAGTTTCCGATTTGGACGACTTGAATGCCCTGATCCCAAACCACCTTTAACATCCAGAGGGAGGCAGCCAACAAACTGCCCGCACCGCTCACCCCAATCCAGCGCTGCATCTTCGGTTTGCGAAAGAAGAGCAAACAGAGTACGGCGGTCAACAAAGGGATGGCAATGGGGAGAATAAGGTAGCGATTCATCATTCCCTCTCTATCACGCGTCGGTCGATTTCATTTGATCTAAATCATCGGTATTTACACTGCGATAGGCTCGATACGCCAGCGCCAAAGCAAATGCCGTCACCCCAAAGCTGATCACAATTGCCGTCAGGATCAAAGCCTGAGGCAAGGGGTCGGCATGAGGCGGTTGCAATTGGCTGGCTGTCATCGGAATCACCGGAGCTTTGAAGCGCGTCAAACCGCCTGCGGTAAAGATCAACAGGTGACTGGCGTGACTTAACAATCCCAAACCGATCAAGAGCTTCACCAGACTCCGCCGCAACAACATATAGATCGCCATGGCGTATAAACTGCCAATGACAAAGGGTAAAACCACTTCCATTGCCTTACCTTACCTCCTCCAGGGCGAAAATGATCGTTAAAGTCACTCCCCACACCGTCAGGTAAACGCCGACATCAAAAAACAACGGAGTCCCCAGCTCCAATTTGCCCAACGTTCCCAAAGGCACTTTGAACCACACACCGGTCAGAAAGGGTTGATTAAGCCACAGGGTGATCAAACCACCGGATAGAGCCAGCAATAACCCTACGCCAATCAAGGTGTTTGGGTCTATGCGCAAAATGCGGCGGGCTGTTTCCGAGCCAAAGGCAATCGAAAACAAAGCAAAGCCGGTGGCTGCCATCAACCCCCCCACAAAGCCTCCACCCGGTTCGTTATGTCCGCGCAAGAGGAGAAATACCGAAAACATTAACAACAACGGCAATAATAAGCGCACCATCGTCCGTAAAATCAGAGAAGTCATCTTTCCCCTCCTCCGCCCATCTTCTCCCCCTCTTTTCTCGCTTTCGGGGTGCGCTGATCCAGGCGCAACTTTAATAAGGCAAAGACCCCAATTCCGGCAATTGCCAGAACGGTGATCTCCCCTAAGGTATCCAGACCGCGAAAGTCAACCAGGATCACATTGACGATATTTCGCCCGTGCGCCAGAGGGAGCGAAGTCTCGACAAAGAATTGTGAAATCGAGGGGTGAATCTGGATGCCACTGGCAACAAAGACAAAGGTCGTCATCAACCCCCCGGTGATCAGCGCAATCAGTACATCACGCAACCGTTCTCGCCGGGGAGTCAACTGGGTAAACTGGGGCAGATGATAAAAAGCCAGGACAAACAAGACAACCGTTAGCGATTCGATTAAAAATTGGGTCATCGCCAGATCGGGAGCGCCAAATAACAAATAAATGGACGCCACCCCGTAGCCAGCCACTCCCAATGCCGCCACCGCCCCTAAGCGAGAGTGCGAAAGGGTCGCCATCCCACCGGCAAGGACAATGATCAGCGCTATGCCAAACTCATAGAAGCGCAAATCCCAGGAGAGATTCGGCAACGTTCCTCCACCCCAGCGCCATAATCCTCCGCTGGTGATGGCAACAACCGCCAC
>Ga0308410_1002314_pt1 | contig 10965 bp, 12 predicted proteins | sample HotsprOSTMatCore_FD_203467 | JGI IMG/M metagenome (GOLD analysis project Ga0308410, IMG submission 203467) | Hot spring phototrophic mat microbial communities from Octopus Spring, Yellowstone National Park, Wyoming, United States -... | ecosystem: Environmental > Aquatic > Thermal springs > Hot... | reverse complement strand
CCAGGAACCGAGAACCAAGAACCAAGAACTGAGAACCCGGAATCGAGAACTGAGAACTGAGAACCAAGAACCGGGAACCGAGAACTGAGAACTGAGAACCAAGAACCGAGAACCAAAAACCAAGAACTGAGAACCAAGAACCGGGAACTGAGAACCAAGAACTGAGAACCCGGAATCGAGAACTGAGAACTGAGAACCAAGAACCGGGAACCGAGAACCAAGAACTGAGAACCAGGAACCGAGAACCAGGAACCGATAGCTGAGAACCAGGAACCGAGAACCAGGAATCAGTCAGGGGTTAGGAAACCTTCCCACGTGCAACCTGCAACCTGCAACCTGCAACCTGCAACCTGCAACCTGCAACCTGCAACGTGCAACCTGCAACCTGCAACCTGCAACCTGCAACCTGCAACCTGCAACCTGCAACCTGCAACCTGCAACCTGCAACGTGCAACGTGCAACGTGCAACGTGCAACCTGCAACGTGCAACCTGCAACCTGCAACCTGCAACCTGCAACCTGCAACCTGCAACGACCTTCCCACCCCTCGCGCCTGCGGGGATGTGACCATCCCGCCCCCCATATGCGACGTGCAACGTTATCCACGGCGGTATGTTATAATCATAGACACCCCCAATCAGACACAATGCCTTCAGGAGGATGAGGTATGCCTGTGTTCAAGGATTATGCCGAGCTGCATCACTGTTTGAGCACGTTGTACGATCAGGCGAAGTGTGACGCGCGCATTGCCCCGAAGATCCGCGACTCGCATCTGGTGATCCAGTTCCGCTATGAAGATCCGCGTGCCGTAGTGACTATCAATGCTGCCGCTCCGCCGACACAGCCTGGTGCGTATTTCGATGTTTTGTGGGGCGACGATACCGGGTTAAAGCCGGATGTCGAAATGAGCATGAAAGCCGATATTGCGCATCAGTTCTGGCATGGCAAAATCAACCTGATGACGGCGCTGGCTCGGCGTCAGATTATCGCAAAGGGACCCATCCCAAAGATTCTCAAGTTGTTGCCCGCAGTTGAGCCGATGTATGAAATGTATCCGCGCCTGCTGCGCGAGATGGGACGCGCCGATCTCGTGCTGACATAGGATGGGTGACATTCCCGCCTGGTGTGTGCATTTGCTGGTCGTCCGCCTGCAGGTTTGGCAAGAACTACGGCGTTGGGTCGTGCGCTTCATATAGCCAATGAGCAGCGAAGACATGTATGAACGCGGTGTGGCAGATGCTGAGCGCGGCGAGTTGCACCCGTTCTACTACCAGCATTACTACCACTACCGCCGTGGCTATGATCAGGCGCGACGCCGCATGCGGCGCCCAGTCCGGTCATTATTGGCGCATGGTCGCTGGATGTTGCTGGGGGGAGTAGCGCTGACGATTGCGCTGATCGTTGCGGTGGGCGCTCTCTGGCGCAACAGCACTGGTGAGGAAGCGCATCCTGCTATCCTTGCGATGCCTGCAACAGACACGGCGACGGCGGAGAGCGTGCGTCCCGCCCGGACGCCGCTGTTTCCAACTGCGACGCCAGAGGTGACGCCTGAACCGGTGGTGCTCACTTTGCGCGTCGATGGGTTTGCACAGGTGTCGAACACTGAGGGGCGTGTGTTGCGCGGACGCGCCGCGCCGGGATTGAAAGCGCCAGTTCGCGTCGTCTTCGCAGAAGGTGAACGTGTGCGCATCCTGGAAGGACCGGTCGTCGCCGACCAGTATATCTGGTGGCGGATCGAAGGGCGTAACGGTGTGGGCTGGGCAGCGCAGCAATCGCTCGAAGGCGTGGTCTGGCTTGTGCCGGTGGAGTGACCCGTGTGGAGGATTTGCGTATTGAAGTCGCAACAAATGTCATGCCTGCTCTTACTTCCAACTCCGGTCAAAACGTCGTATAATCGGTAGTGGCGCTGATGTCAATGGAGGTTTTCCTATGAACTGGGTAGTCGCAACCTTCATGCTCCTGTTCGTGCTGGTTCCGTTCCTCCCTCTGGCGTTCTCGCTGGCGTATACCTGGGCGACGGAGCCTGAAACGCGTTCGTCAGAGGAATAGGTCGCCGGTTCTGTCGTGATTGTCTGATGGGCGCCTGACATCGCATCAGAGTCAGGTGAGTATTAGATTTTTATCGGTTCGACGCCGCCCCATTGGGGCGGCGTTTTTTGCGCCGATCACCTTATGCCGAAAAATGGCTTCCCGGCGAGGAACCGATTCTCTCTGTCCGCCGACCGTCGGTGACGGTCACGTCGCCTGCTCGCTCGCGCTGCCGCCGACGCCGGGATCGTCGGCGGCGCTCTGCCATCGTGCTGGTTCCATGTGACCATGACCTTTCCGCTCACCGCTGAACGCCGTTGACAGATGCTCCGCCATCATCGGGAAACGTTTCTCTGCAAAATCTTTGCAAGGTATTGACAAAGCATTGGCATTAGGGTATGATATCCTCGTGATATTTACTGAACAGTCAAGCAAAAAAGGGCCGATTATAATGACATCGCGTTCGCCACGACTCTTTCTCTTTCTCAACGTGCTGATCGATCTGCTCGGGGTCGGCATCGTGTTGCCGCTGATGCCGTACTATGTCAAGATCGTCGAGCAGTCGAGCATTCCATGGCTGGCAGCCAACCGCGCCATTGTCGTCGGCGCATTGATGGCGTCGTTTGCGCTGATGCAGTTCCTGTTCGCGCCGATGCTCGGCGCGCTGTCCGACCGATATGGACGGCGACCAATTCTGCTTATCAGTTTACTGGGCAGCGCCTTTTCGTATGCGTTGTTCGGCGTGGCGGAGTATCTTTCGTTCCTGGGGGTCGAAACGGTCCTGGCGATACTTTTTCTTGGTCGGATCCTGAGCGGTATCACAGGCGCCAGCATTTCAACCGCACAGGCGTATATCGCTGATGTAACCACCCCCGAAGAGCGGGCGAAGGGGATGGGTATGATTGGGGCGGCGTTTGGACTGGGATTTATGCTCGGTCCGGCGCTTGGCGGGTTACTGAGCACGATCAGCCTGGCATTGCCCGCGTTTGTCGCGGCAGGGCTGGCGCTCGCAAACGTGTTCTTCGGCTACTTCAATCTGCCGGAATCCCTGCCGCGTGAGCGTCGGACGGTCGCGCCGGTGCGTGGAGTGAACCCGCTGAAGCGGGTCAGCGCGCTGTTGCAACGCCCTAGCCTTCAACCATTGCTGATCGGCGTGTTTCTGCTCAACCTGGCGTTTGCCAGCCTGCAGAGCAATTTCGCCGTGTTCAGCGACGTTCGCTTCGGCTTTGGTCCGCTCGATAATGCACTCATCTTTACCATGGTCGGATTGCTGGCCGTTCTGATCCAGGGCGTTCTGATCCGTCGGTTGGTGCTTGCCTTTGGTGAAGCGCGGCTTGCCCTCACCGGGATGGCGCTCATGTCGATTGCGTTTGTCGCCGTCGCTTTTGTGCCAGAAGCCTGGATGCTCTTCCCGGCAGTCGGCGTGATGGCAATCGGCAGTGGAATGGCGACGCCATCGCTCACCAGCCTGATCTCGCGTCGGGTCGCTGCTCATGAGCAGGGAATGACGCTCGGCGGTACGCAGGCGGTGACGAGCCTGACGATGATCGTCGGCCCGATCTTCGCCGGTGTCACGTTCGATCTTCTTGATACGGGCGCACCGTACTATCTGGGTGGGGTGCTGATCGCGCTGGCGGTCGTGGTGGTCGGTTCAGCTCTGATTCCGACAATGCGCGGCGGTGTGGAACAACCGCAAGGCGGCGTGATCATCGGACGTATGAAGACGGAATGATGCCATCGACGAAGACGAGCGCCGGATGACGAGGCGAACGTTGTTCGTCGCAGTGGGGAGCAGACTCGATGTGGCGCGCAACGCTGTATCCGAATCCACTTCGCTGTGTTGGACCTGAGAGGGCGACGCCATCGGCGCTTTACCCTCTCAAGCACTTCCCCCGCACTCCATCCATTCGTGTTCACGCCGCGTACATCGTGGTGTATGAATGACGATGCCTCACGGTATCACAGGAGCCTCATGCGCGCTGTTATTCTGGTTGGTCGTGGCCATGTGGCGCCCGGATCGGGCGCGGCGCTCATTCGTCTCGCAGCGCGTTGCCGCACGACAGGGATTGCGCCGATTGTTACAGCCGGTTTTCTCCGCTATCAGCGTCCATTGTTTGCGGAGGCGTTCGATCAGTGCGTCGCGCAGGGAGCGCAGGAAACCGTCATCGTGCCTTATGCGCTGTCACTGGCAGAGGAGGAGCGGGCGGAACTCGAACGTCTGGCGGAACGTGCGCGTCAGGCGTATCCCCATCTTGCGCTGCGCATCACCGAGCCGCTTGGGCATCACGCCGCGCTGACGCAGGTGCTTCTACAACGTGCAATCGAAGCCGATTATGTCGCCTCTCATCACCTCTGGACGCATCAGTTGTGCAACGCCTGGCCCCCCTGGCAACAACAGCACGCCATCGGTCTGGTGATCGTGCTCGACAGACCGACCGATCTTTCAGCGACGCTGCGGCACGAGGTTCTGTCCTCCTGCCGCCATGTGCCGCGTTATGCTGATATTTACTTTTGCGCCATTAATCAAAATGAACTGGATCTGACATCCCCCCTCGAAGCGCTGATTGCGCAGGGATGTCGGTGGGTCATTGTTGCGCCTTATGCGCTGGAGCAATACACATTGCTTGTGATCGCCATCGAACGTGCTATTGCAGAGATACGCGCCAGATACCCGGATCTCACCATCATTCAGGCGGAACATCTGGCGTATGACCGACGATTGCTGAACGCAATCGCTGACCGTGTGCAGGCGCACGATCAGCATGACATCATCGTATGACCTGCAGACGATCATCGATCAGGAACATTCTTTTTCCTGCGTCCTGGAAGAATGGCGCTGCGCACGTTCCAGCAGTTTTCGCAATTGCGCCAGATGCTCCTGCTTCCGCGATTCGCGCAGCGCACGCGCCGATGCCGTCCAGTACCGGTGGTTCTCGATAAACGTCACCTGGGTTGTGTACCATTGAAGATCGCTCATCGGTCCGTCGAACGCTTCATTTTCAGCGCGCAGCTTCTCGCTCTGTTTCCAGAAATGCTCGCTGCCCAGCGTGTCGAGGTCGGCATCCGCCAGAATCTGCTCCGGCAGCGTGGTCGGTGACTGAGGAATGCGGGTTGCCATGATCATCCGACAGATCTTTTCAACCTGCTCTGGTGTATACCCAAAGGTGGGCAACACCTGTGCCGCGATCTCTGCGCCTGCCTGCTCGTGCTCTTCGCGGCGCACCACAAATCCGAGATCGTGGAAGTATGCTGCGGTGCGTAAGAGCAGTAACTCTTCGCCGTTGACCCCCTCGGCATGCGCCAGCCGCTCGGCGGCTGGCACAACATCGTCGCGGGTGTGGCGCAGCGAATGGTAGGTTACCGTTTCTGGCAATTCTGCTGCGAGTCGCGCAAGCGCATATGCTCGCGCGCCTTCAAAGTCCGCTTCGATCATGATCGTCTGTCCTCAGGCACAGATCCCCCAAGAGGAGAAATCGTCGACGCTTCGTCACGTCTCAAACGACCTCACCCATCACCTGTCTGTCATTATATGCTACATGGCAAAGATATGCATGCGCATTGGGCTAGTACGCACTCCGTTATACCGCTCCAGCGTCCACAATCGACGCCGATTCGTTCTGACGCATCGTGCTGAGCGCCTGGCGGGCGCCTGCGCTGAAGAACTGCGTGTCACTGCCGCTCATCAGCATCGTCATGCCGCGCTGTTTCCACACAGCGACCTGGTGCGGATCGCTGCTGTGAATGCCGCACGCCACTCCGGCGCGCTGCGCCGCTGCCAGAACCTGCGCAAGAGCGTCTTCCACCTCGGGATCGGTCACGCTGGCGGCGCCCAACGAGATGGTCAGATCGAATGGACCGATCAGCCCGACATCGACCCCAGGAACCGCAAACAGGTCATTAATGCGTCGCACCGCTTCCATCCGTTCGATCTGCAGGATGACGAGCGTGTGCTCGTTCATGTGGCGCACCAGATCGCGCGGTCCCGCGCTGCGATAGTCGGTGTGCCCGCGCCCGGCGGCTGCGCCGCGCACGCCATCTGGGGGGTACTTCATGTACCGGATCAGCGTCTGCGCCTGTTCGACGGTTTCGACCCGCGGGAGCATAATCCCCATGGCGCCGGCGTCGAGTGCGCGCGCTACCAGATCGTATGCCAGATCAGGAATGCGTACCAGCGGAGTCAGACCTGCCAGCCGCGCCACTCTGATCATCCCGGCAACCTCGCCAAGGTCGTAGACGCTGTGCTCCATATCGATGAAGACAAAGTCGTAGCCGGCATGCGCCAGCATCATGACATAAGCGGTGGATGCGCTCTCAACAAGCATGGTTCCGTAAACTGGCTGACCGGCTTTGAGCGACTGTTTGACGCGATTGATTGGCAGCATTGCGTTTCTCCTTTCGTTTGCATTCTACCGTGATTTGGGCTAGGATGCGTCGCGTTGCAGGTGGGAAGGTGGTCGTTGCATGGCGCATGGTGCACGTTGTACATTGCCCGTTGCACGGAGAAGGTTGCGGGTGGGAAGGTAGGGTCGTTGCACGGCAACGGCGAAATGGCGCCCATTGCCTGTTGCAGGTGGAAGGTTGCAGGTGAGGCATGCTCCAAACATTTGACGGCGTTCTGACAGAACGCGACTGGAAACGACACATCAGCCATCCTTTCGAGCTTCCTGCCGGCGCGACGCGACTCTTCATCCGATTGCGGTTCGACCCGCCGGCGGTCAATGGCATCGACACCATGCTATGCCTCTCGCTCTTCGATCCGAGCGGGTTCCGGGGCGCCGGGCATCGCGGCGGCGCGCAGCACGATGTTGCCATCGATGCAGCAGACGCCACTCCCGGCTACCTCCCTGGTCCATTACCAGACGGTTGGTGGGATGCCGTGATCGATACGCACATGGTGGCGCCTGGTACGCCGTGTCGCTACACGCTGGAGATCCTGACGACCGACGAGCCGGCGGCGGAACGGGCGCCTTCACCCGCTCCCCAACCGTCGAAGACACCGGGGCGAGGCTGGTATCGGGGCGACCTGCACGCGCATACGATCCATTCGGATGGTGATTGGGACATACCGGATGTGCTTGCAGCCGCGCGCGCCCGTCATCTCGATTTTGTGACGCTCACCGATCACAATACGATCTCACAACTCCGCGACATCGACGTATTGACGAGCAACGACCTGCTGGTGATGGGCGGGATGGAGTTGACGACCTTCTGGGGGCATGCGCTGAGTCTGGGAACGCGCCGCTGGATCGACTGGCGCATTCGCCCCGGCGAACGCAGTATGCCGCAAATTGCCGCCGAAATCGAAAAAGAAGGGGGATTGTTCATCATTGCGCACCCGCTCGCGCCCGGCGATCCATACTGCACTGGTTGCGACTGGCGCTATGTCGAAATGATGCCGGGTAAGGCGCAAGCCGTCGAGGTGTGGAATGGGTTGTGGAACGGCGACAGCAATAATGAAAATGCGCTTCTGCTCTGGTATGAGTGGTTGAATTGGGGATTGCACATCACCGCCACTGCCGGAACTGATGCACACGGTCACACGCCGCTGGAGGCGCGCCCCGGTTTCAACGTCGTCTATGCCCCGCGCCGCGATGAAGGCGCCATTCTGCGCGCCATCGCGCACGGCAAACTCTACCTGAGCAGCGGTCCGGCGCTCGAATTGACTGGCGCGAGCGGCGACACGAACGCAATGATGGGCGACACGCTTCCCAGGGGCGCGGCGACCATTCACGCCCGCTGGCGCGACGTTCCTGCCAATGCGCGCCTGCGACTGATCGCCAATGGAGCGCAACTCAGCGAGGATATCACCACGTCTGCGGGAGAGCGCACCTGGAGCCTGGAGGAAGGCGCCGCGCAGTGGTGCGTCGCTGAGATCCGCGCGGCGAACGGCGAGTTGCTGGCAGTGACGAATCCTATTTATTTCGCTCCCGAGGAGTAATATATCACGTGGAACGTTCAACGTTCCACGCTTGCGCGCCCTTGCAGCGCCTGTTCGCGCCGATAGGACTCATCGAGAACTTCGACGACGTGCAGCACCCTGGCGTTCAACCCGGACTTGCGCATGCCAGCAAGCAGTTGCATGTGGCATCCGGTGTTGGTGGTGACGACCAGTGTTGCGCCGGTTGCTGCGACGTCCTTCATCTTTGCGTCGAGCACCTGATCGGCAATATCTGGTTGTGCAATGTTGTAGACGCCAGCGCTGCCGCAGCAGCGGTCGGGTTGACGCAGTTCAATCAGTTCCAGCCCAGGAATAGCGCGGAGCAGGTCGCGCGGCTGGCGTGAGACGCGCTGCCCATGGCGCAGATGACACGAATCGACATAGGTTGCGCGAACGCGCATCTCACCGCGCGGCGGGCGATACAAATGATCGGCAAGGAACTCGTTGACATCACGCACAAGCGACGCGAATCGCTGCGCCCGTTCAGCGTAGATCGGATCGTCTTTCAGCAAATGCGGGTATTCTTTCAACGCCAGACCGCACCCCCCGGCATTGACGATGATCGCTGTCACATCTTCCGCCAGAAACGCATCGATATTGCGCCGCGCCAGCGCAAGCGCTGCATCGAGTTCGCCGACGTGTGCGTGCGCCGCGCCACAGCACGTTTGCGCCATGGGTGTCACAATCTCAAAGCCGTTGCGCCGCAACACCCGACGCGTCGCCTGGTTGACCGGCGTCAGGAACGCTTCCTGGATACACCCGATAACGAACGCTACCCGCCCGCGTCGCTCGCCGACAGCGGGCGCAGGCGCGCGGTAATCCGTGTAGCGCGGCGTCAATGGCGGAATGATCGCCTCCATCGCGCGCAGGTGCGATGGCAGCGCATTCACGCGACGAACGAGCGTTTGAAGACCGGTTTTCTGATAGAGCCACAGCGCCGATGCCAGCAGTTTCAGGCGTTCGCGATGGGGCATCAATTGGTGCAGCCCCACCCAGCGCAACATTCGCTCGGCTGGAGAGACGGCGCGGCGCTGCTCGACCAGTTCGCGCGCCGGTTCAAAGAGCGCTCCATACTGCACGCCCGACGGGCAGGCCGTTTCACAGGCGCGGCACGCCAGGCAGCGCATGGTATGGGTTGTAAACGCGCCGTTAATCCGATCCTCCGCGATCCTGCCTTCACTGACAGCGCGCATCAGCGCAATCCGCCCGCGCGGCGAATCCATCTCTGTGCCGAACACATCGTAGGTCGGGCATGCCTGGAGGCAGAGTCCGCAGTGGATGCACTGATCCAGTTTTGTGCGATACTCCTTGCTCTGCAGCAACTCGATGACCTGGCTCATAACACTCCTGGCGACTCGTTACAGAACGGCGAAATCCCCAATTGACACTGCATGAGTACAGAGGCAGACCACCTTGTCTCTGCCCGACGCGCCGGTTGGGGTGAACGCGCCCAGGGCGCGGCACCAATGCGCCCGATGCGCGGTGCAGCAGACTCGCGCTGCCCATCGATGACGGTCCTATCAGGACGGCGTTCTCCTATCCTGCGTGTCCACTTTTGCCCTCATATGTGCATCATGCACAAATGAAGATGCAACAATCCCTCTCCCTGTTTCCAGGGACAGCAGGAAATCCGAAAGCAGACCCCTGTTTCTGTGACTCTGTATCTGCGCTTCCACACATTGTACTACAAATTGTTCAAGATCATGATAAGATAGCGAAAGAATCTTTCACCGGGGTTTTACCATGAGCGTTCAGCAACCTGAATGGCGTTTGCCTACTCGCCTGGTCCACGCTGGTGAGCGCACGTCGGCGCCGGTCGCCACACCAACGGCGACGCCGATCTACACCAGCGCAACGTATCTGCATCCCGACTTTGCAGCGCTCGATGCAGCGCTCGAACACGACAGCGGCTATGTCTATACCCGTCACGGCAACCCTACCGTGGCGGCGCTGGAGGAAGCGATGACTATCGCTGAGCGCGGCGCGGGCGCGGCTGTGTTTGCGTCGGGGATGGCGGCGCTGTATGCGGCGCTGCTGGCTGCAGGCACGCCGCGCGGCGCTACCGCGCCCGCGCCGCGCGCTATTCTGGCAGCGCGCGATATGTATGGTGCGACAACCCTGCTGTTGCAGGAGTTTTTCGCCGCGCGTGGAACACGGATCGCTACGTGTGATATGTGCGATCTGAATGCAGTCGATGCGGCGCTGGAAGAGCATCGTCCCGATGTGCTGCTGGTTGAACAACTCTCCAACCCGCTCTTGCGCGTGATCGACATTCGGGCGCTGGCGCAGCGCACACGGGCGGTGGGTGCGCGTCTGGTCGTGGATAGCACGATTGTGACGCCGATCCTGCAGCAACCGTTGACCCTCGGCGCCGACCTGGTCGTTCACAGCGCCACGAAGTACCTTGGCGGGCACGGCGATGTCGCCGGCGGCGTGGTTGTGGCGCGCACCAGTCTGGTTCGTGATACGTTGCGCCGTCAGGCGCGGTTGCTGGGCGCCACGCTGGGACCGTTCGAGGCGTATCAGATTCTGCGCGGCTTGAAGACGCTGGCGTTGCGCGTGCGCCAGCAGTGCCGTTCCGCCGCCGAGATCGCCGCATGGCTGACGACCCATCCGGCAGTGGCGTCCGTCTATTACCCCGGGCTTGAGGCGCATTCGCAGCACGCGCTGGCGGCTGAGGCGTTCGACGGATTGTTCGGCGCACTGGTGACCTTTGAGGTGCGCGGGGCGACCCGCGCGACGCTGCCACGCTTCTTCGATGCGTTGCGTCTTATTCTACCCGCCACGACCCTGGGGGATGTCTATACCCTGGCGAGCGCGCCGTCCATCGCGTCGCACCGCGAACTGACGCCGGAACAGCGCGCCGAGCGCGGCATCAGCGATGGCATGGTTCGTCTCTCGGTGGGGATCGAGGAGACTGCTGACATCATTGCCGATCTGCGTCACGCGCTCGACCGCCTGATCGACATGTGATATGACACCTGTCACCTGTCCGCATGG
>Ga0308410_1002313_pt1 | contig 10974 bp, 12 predicted proteins | sample HotsprOSTMatCore_FD_203467 | JGI IMG/M metagenome (GOLD analysis project Ga0308410, IMG submission 203467) | Hot spring phototrophic mat microbial communities from Octopus Spring, Yellowstone National Park, Wyoming, United States -... | ecosystem: Environmental > Aquatic > Thermal springs > Hot... | reverse complement strand
GCGATGCGCCGGTCGAGATGATCAGCGCGTCAGCTGTCACCTCCTCGTCATTGTCGGGGAAGATGCGGAACGGACGCTGCGATAGATCGACGCGCTCGACGATGGCGTCCATATAGCGCGCACCGAAACGCGCCGCCTGCTTTTCCATATTATCGGCAAGCTCGAAACCGCCAATGCCCTCAACGAAGCCGGGATAGTTCTCGACTTCGCTGGTCGTTGCAATCAGACCGCCCGGCTGCAACCCACGGATCACCAGCGGCTCGAGATTTGCGCGCGCCGCGTAGAGTGCGGCGGTCAATCCCGCCGGACCAGAACCGATAATGACAACTTTGCTGTGCATCTCGCTGACTCCTCGAAATGGATGAACGGCTCCTCTGCGCCGCCGCTTTTATGATGATACCACACCCGCAAAGGTTACGCCGACAGATTCGGCCTCCCCGGAGGAGCACAGTACCGCCGCTGCCCGCCCAACACGTCAGCGCAGACAGGGATGATCGGCTCTCTTTTGCGAAAAGCGCGCCTGTGGCACGATCTGCATGGCGACACGTACCCGCGACGGGAGGCATTATGCGCCAGCCTGCTCTCATACCGGCCATCCTTGCGGTTATCGTCATGATCGTGGGGGCGCCGACATCCACCAACGCCGCGCCGACCGCCCTGGTCAACGAGTTCATGCCTGCTCCAGCAAGTGGACCGGAATGGGTCGAAATTGTCAACTACGGTGACAAGCCGCTTCTTGTTGGGGGGTGGAAGATAGATGACGATACGCCCGGCGGTTCGCAAACCGTCATTCCCCCAGGCGTCGTTATTCCTCCGTACAGCCTGATCGTTATCGAACTGAACACAAATATTCTCAATAACACCGGGACAGACGCCGTGACGCTGATCGATGCCTCTGGCGGCGTCATTGACGTTGCGCCCTACACGGCCGCGACCGTCGGCAAGAGTTTTGCGCGCATCCCGGATGGCAGCGGCGTCTGGGTGAAGAGTGAACCATCGCCTGGCAACTGGAATGCGCCCCCCGGTCTGGCGCCATCCGCAACGCCGACATCAACGCCCGATCATCTTGCCTCGCCTGAACCATCACCCACCGACGATCCATCACCAACCGCAACCCCTTCCGCCACACCGGAGTCCATGCCAGCGCCATCTGAAACCGCGCTCCCGGACCCGGCGACTCCCACCGGCACACCAACGGCACAGACCACGACAACAGGCGCGCCAACCCATACGGCGGAACCGACGGCAACGCCCGCGCTGACGGCGACGCGCACGCCGTCGCCGACCGATGAGCCGACCGAGACGGCGGAACCGACCGCGACACACACACCGTCAGCAACGCGCACGCCGTCGGCAACGCGCACACCGTCGGCAACGCGCACGCCGTCGCCAACCGATGAGCCGACCGAGACGGCGGAACCGACCGCGACACGCACACCGTCGGCAACGCGCACGCCGTCGGCAACGCGCACACCGTCGGCAACGCGCACGCCGTCGCCAACCGATGAGCCGACCGAGACGGCGGAACCGACCGCGACACGCACGCCGTCAGCAACGCGCACGCCGTCGGCAACGCGCACACCGTCGGCAACGCGCACGCCGTCGCCGACCGACGAGCCGACCGAGACGGCGGAACCGACCGCGACGCGCACGCCATCGCTGACGCGCACGCCGACCGCGACGCGCACCCCCTCGCCGACCAAAGCATCGACCGCGACGCGCACGCCATCGCTGACGCGCACGCCGACCGCGACGCGCACCCCCTCGCCGACCAAAACATCGACCGCGACGCGCGCCCTCTCGCCGACCAAAACACCAACAGCAACGCGCACGTCATCGCCGACCCGCACTGTCCAATCGGGCAGAATCACGCCAGGTTCCGGAGCGTCGCAGACGATCACGCCGTCATCCCGCGACGGAACAGCAGGCTCAGGAGAGATCGCCACGCCTTCCGCCACCCGTCGTCCCTATGATCGTTTGCCCGCCTGGGCGCCGGAAGGATTGCCCACTGCTGAACCGTTCATTGCACCAGGGACGCGCACAGGATACGGCTCTCTGCTCACCCCCTCGGCGACCTCTTCCGTCACGCCGACGCCGACCCCGCAGCCAGCTATGGCGGCAGATCCCACCACCGCACCATCCGCGCTTGTTTTGTCGATGGTCGCCGTCAAAATCAGTGTCGGCGCGCTCCTGATCATCATTGCTGCATGGCTTGCCATTCGTTCGCTTCATCGCCAGAAGATGAACAAACGCGAAAGCAAAGCCGCAGAAGCGGAATGGTCCTACGACATATGACATGCCCGTCACCGCTGTGCTATAATGGCGCTTCCAAACGTGCTCGTTTGCATCGCCGCGCTATCACAGGGAGGTGTGCCATGCTTGACCCGATGCCGCTCATCCAGGAGCGATTATCGCAGAACCGCTGGGGGTTGCTTGGCGGTCAGGGATGCGTTCTCGGGTTCGATGTCGGCAGTTACGGATTGCGGGCGGCGCTGGTAGACCTCAGCCGACATACGTATGTCAGCGCACACCGTGAACCGGAACGCGAGACGCCGCAGGAACTTGTTGGAGGTGCGATTGATCTGGGAATTGAACTCATGGCTGCGCATGGCATTACCTCCTCACATCTGGTTCGTATGGGGGCAGGATTCGGCGGACCGGTGGATGTCCGACAGGGTATCGTCCTGCTCTCACCGCGTATGCCGGGTTGGGAGCGCTACCCGCTGCGTGAAGCGTTTGAAAACGCCTTTGGCGCTACATGCCTGGTCGATAACGATGCTAACCTGATTGCCCTGGCGGAAGCTACGTTTGGGGTGGGGCGCAACACACAGCACATGATTTACATTCACCTGAGCACTGGCGTCGGCGCTGGTCTGGTGCTCGATGGGCGCCTGTACCACGGCGCCACCACGACCGCCGGTGAGATCGGGCATGCCGTCGTGGGTCCTGTTGACCCGACGCGCCCCGGCGCGCGCCCCAAAACCCTGGAAGAGCATGTATCGATCAAGGGATTGTTGAACCGCGCGGCAGAACTGGGATTGCACACGAACCTGCTGAGCGACATATTCAGCGATCATCCGATTGCGCATCAGGTGGTCGCCGAAGCCATCGACGTTCTGGCGGTGCGTATTGCGCAAATTGTCGCCCTCATCGACCCGCAAATGGTTGTCATCGGCGGAGTCGTTGCGCGCAATGGCGGCGAGGCGTTTATCAGCGCCATCCGGGAACGGATGCACAGGTACATTGGGCAGATGGTTGAACGCCCGGTGCAGGTGGTTGGCGCCGTGCTCGGTCCTGACAGCGTTGCGATTGGCGCGGTGGCGCTGGCGCTCGAAAGTATGCGCGACTGAGCCGGTTTGCACTGCGGGGGTGAACACGCTATAATGTGCGATGCACCGTGGGGCGGCAGATACTTGCCGAACCCCGCCAGGACCGAGAGGTAGCAACGGTAGGCGAGTTCCTCTGGGTGTCCCGCGGTGTCACAACTGGCGTGCGGCGTTGGTTTCTATGTGGTATGGTCAACTGCATAACTCGATAGCGCGGCGCCCCAGCTCGCGAATATCCTCAGGAATATCGGAAGCGTCCAGTTCGTTCCACGTCACCCAGCGCGCTGCCTGCGCTTCACGCTCGGCAGGCGTCAGCACTCCGCCACGCACCCGTGCAAAGTAGATCAGATCGATGTGCTGATGATCCGGAGTGATGTCCTCCAGCAGAATGCAGTATGGTTGCGGTAGTACGCGCACCTCGCCGAGCATGCCGCCAGTTGTCAGCAACTCCACTTCGAGCCCGGCTTCTTCGCGCACCTCACGAATGGCTGCTTCGTCGGGCAATTCGTGCGGGTCGATGTGTCCGCCGGGCGGAAGCCACTTGCCCAGTTTGCGATGGAGAAGCAACAGCGTGCGTCGCTCGTGAACAACGAATGTCGTGGCCGTAAAGTCGCGCGTTATGTCTGGCATAGTATGTTTCCTGGTAACACGATGGTTTCGAGAGGGTAGTATACTATACGGCGAAAGGTATTCCTATGCATACAGCAGGACTGTTAGCGCATAGACGGGCGTGTTGTATGTAGGTTATAATTGACGATAGTCTGGCGCTTCAAGGACCGTCAACTCTGACGAAGATGGATGTGCCTCTGCTATCGTCATTGGGTCACGTCGTTGTTCAAGATACGTTCATTTGCCTGCTCCGGTAACCCCAAACGACCTGGAGTCTTCCCGTGCAGGTGAGGAGGTCTCGTTGGAAAACCTCAGGATACCCATTCTGAAGATCGGCGATGTGCTGATCGCCTCGATTCAGGTGGCGTTGCACGACGCGTCTGCGGTGCAATTCAAGGATGATCTGCTGCAAAAAATCTACGACACCAAAGCGCGAGGCCTGATCGTCGATCTTACCGCGGTCGATGTGGTGGACAGTTTCATCGGACGTCTGATCAGTGACATTGCTTCGATGGCCGGCCTGATGGGCACGAAGGTGGTCATTACCGGTCTTCAGCCAGCCGTCGCCATCACGCTGGTGGAATTAGGTCTGGAACTGACCGGTGTGATGACTGCACTCAATCTCGAGAAAGGGCTGGCGATGCTCCGCCGACAGGCAGAGGAGGACGCCGATGGCACAGGCTAAGGTTGCGCCGATCCGTAGCGACCTCGATATCGTGATCGCTCGCACCCTTGCCCGTGACACAGCGAAGTCGCTCGGTTTTGGTGCGATTGATCAGGCGCGGATTGCAACCGCCGTCAGTGAACTGGCGCGGAATATCTTTCTCTATGCCGGCACCGGCACCGTGACTATTCGCGAAATCGAACGCGGCGGACGCAAGGGGATCGAAATTATCTGCGAAGACCAGGGACCTGGCATTGCAGATATCGATCTCGTCATGCAGGATGGCTACAGCACGTCACGCGGTATGGGGATGGGGTTGCCCGGCGCTAAACGACTGATGGATGAATTCGATATCAAATCCGCCGAAGGTCAGGGAACGATTATTCATTGCCGGAAGTGGCGCACCTGACCAGAGAGATGTCCAGATGCGCGGGAAGCGCCAGCGGGTTATGCTCGCTGGCGCTCCTGATTTTATCCTGGCAGCGTTCTGGCGAGGCGCTCGATGCGGTTGAGCAGGTCGTTAATTTCAAAAGGCTTGAGCAAATGATCATCGGCGCCAGCGGCGCGACTGCGTTCCAGATCAACCGCCTCGGCGCGCACCGAGAGAATGATGATCGGCACGGAACGCCGCGCCTTGATCTGCTGGCAGACTTCCCAGCCATCCAGATACGGCAGGTTGATGTCGAGCACGATCAGATCCGGCGTGTGATCGACGTCGCGTTGCAGCGCTTCCAGCCCATTGCGGGCGGTGATGATGTCGTGACCTTCAGCCGCAAGAACGCGATGCACGAGATCGAGGATGTCGCGGTTGTCGTCGACAATGAGAATGCGCATCGGAGTGGTTGGGGCGATATGCATCTATTGAAACGTATTATACCGCAGGATTGTCTCCGGTCAATGATCATCTGCTACATGGATGCGTTTCCGTGCTCTCGTTCGCCGGGCGCTGATCTCGTGCGCTGCACCGGCGACGGGCTAACGGTTGTTTCTTTGTTCAGACGCTGCTACAATAGGCGCATGTGTATACGGATGTCGCTGGAGGATCTATGTCGTCAGGATGGCCCGTATACGACGATGAGGCGCAGTACCGTCGCATTGTGGCATATCTCATGCCAGGCGAAACATTATATGCCGTGTATGACTGTAAAGGCATAGGCACTGGCTTTGTCGGCATCACCGATCGGCGCGTTGTTTTCTATGACCAGGGGATGCTTGCAAAAAAACGCGCGATGATCTCCATTCCTTATCAGCATATTGCGGCTGTCGCCGTCGCCGATGAGGGGATGATCTTTCAGAGCGGCGAGATCATTCTCCTGACAGCGTTCGGTCGGTTCGCCTTCGAGTTTCGTGGTCCCGACAAAGCCGATTGGGTCTATCGATTCATCCTTGGGCAGATCCTGGCGCCGACGTATCCGAACCGATAGCAGGAGTTGGACGATAATCTGTCAGATGTTCCTGGAGAGGGCAGATGGGTATGAAACAAAACACCATCGTCCACTGTCCGGTATGTGGTTACGCCAGTAGCGCAAATATGCCATTCGATGCGTGTGTGGTTGTCTATGTGTGTCCTCAGTGCATCACAGTGTTGCGCCCACGCCCTGGCGATTGCTGCGTATTCTGCTCATATGGCGATGACCCATGCCCGCCGGAACAGGATCATGGAACAGGCAAATAAGAGCGACAACATCCCTGGTGACATATGACCATAGAACCATCTCTGTCAGATCAGCGCCTTTCGAGCGGAATCCGGGGGTTGGATGAAGTCCTCTCCGGTGGCTTTCTTCCCGGACGCGCGTATCTGGTGCGCGGCGGACCCGGCAGCGGCAAAACGACGCTTGGCATGCACTTCCTCAGCGCGGCAGCCCCCGAAGAAGCGCCGCTCTTCATCACGCTCACCGAACCGGTCCCACAACTCCAGAAAAACGCCGAACGCCTGGGTATCGATGTGCGGCATATCCAGTTCCTCGATCTCAGTCCTTCACCTCAGTTCTTCACGGAAGTCGAGACCTATGACATCTTTTCTCCGGCTGAAGTAGAACGCGCTCCCACCGCCCGGAAAATCACCGAAACGGTCGAGCGACTCAAGCCGCAGCGCGTGTTTCTTGATGCCATGACCCAGTTTCGTTACCTTGCCAGTGACGCCTATCAGTTTCGGCAACAGGTGCTGTCGTTTCTCCATTTTCTGAAACAACAGAACATTACACTCCTCTTCACCTCCGAAGCCAGTCCTGAGACGCCCGACGAAGACCTGCAATTCATGGCGGACGGCATTCTTCATCTGTATATGATGCATGATGTGCGTTTTCTGCAGGTGACCAAGTTTCGCGGTTCGGGTTTTTCCGGCGGCGCGCATACCTGCAAACTTGGCGCGACCGGTATGCAGGTGTTTCCGCGTTTGCTGCCGGACGCGATGCGTGAGCGATTGTCCATCGAAATGATCTCTTCAGGAGTTCCAGAACTGGATGCGTTGCTGCATGGAGGGATCGAACGCGGCACAATCACTCTGCTGTGCGGACCGAGCGGCGTGGGGAAAACAACGCTGGGATTGCAGTTTATGAAGGAAGCCGCCGGTCGCGGCGAGCGTTCAGTCGTGTATGCATTCGAGGAGGAAACCGATATCATCCTCGCGCGCTGCGAGGCGGTTAATATTCCGGCGCGCGGTATGACGGCAGTGGGAACATTGCAGATCCTGAAAATCGAGCCGCTCCAGTACACGGTCGATGAATTTGCGCGTCTCGTGCGGCGCGATGTTCAGGAACACGGAACCCGCCTGGTGATGATCGACAGCATTGCGGGCTACAGTCTTTCACTTCACGGTGAGGACCTGGATGCTCAGTTGTATGCATTGAGCAAATACTTGCAGCATCACAATGTTACGGTCTTGCTCATTGTCGAGTCCTCGGAAATCACCGGCAACTTCCGCGTGACCGATGGTCATATCAGCTACCTTGGCGATAATATCATCTTTATCCGGTATCTGGAAATTCGCGGCGAGATGCGGAAGGCGATTGGTGTCTTGAAGAAACGTCTCAGCGATTTTGAACGGACCCTGCGCGAGATCGAAATCACCTCGCAGGGTATTAAGGTCGGAAAGCCGTTGAGCGATCTCCGGGGTATCTTGAGCGGAACCCCTGAGTGGGTTTCGGAACGACGCGACGATGGATGAGTCGGTACAACCCGCTCTGATTCTGACTGTGGATGCCAACCAGCGCAATCTGGAATTGCTTGGTCAGGTGTTGCAGCAGGCAGGGTATCGCACGCTGCCCGTCGCAACGCTTGCGGCGCTCGATCAGGCATTGAAAGCGCCGGTCAGCCTGGCGCTCGTCGATATTTCCGGTTTTGACGCCAGCATCTGGCAACGCTGTGAGCGGTTGCACGAGCGCGCTATCCCGCTGTTGATTATTTCCGCCAGGCAGAGCGCCGCGCTACACCAGGCGAGCCTGGTGCATGGAGCGTGCGGCGTGCTGGTCAAACCGCTGGTGGTTCGAGAACTTCTGGGGTTGATACGATCATTGCTTCAATGAACCGCATCCTGCTGCTGCTCGAAAATCCGGTCAACCGGAAACTGCTTGCTGAGGCGTTGCGGACGCGCTATGAGATTGTCAGCGCGGCGCCAATCGCTGCTGCGCTCGACAGCAGGTTCGATCTGGGCATCCTGGACGGTCTTGCGCTTACCACACTTTGGGAAGCGGTCCAGGCGTGCAAAAAGCGAGCTGAACCTCTGTTTCTGCCCTTTCTGCTGATTACATCGCGCCAGGATGTGGGCATGGCGACCCGCCACCTCTGGCAGACCATCGATGAGGTGATCACAGCGCCAATCGAACAGGTGGAATTGCAGGCGCGCGTTGCCAGTTTGCTCCAGACGCGCCGTATGTCGAAAGAGATCTATCGTGTGGCATTGCAGGAATCGCTCCACGCCGCCGCGATCCTCAACCGGGATGGCGTCATCCAGTTCTGGAATCGCGCGGCGGAACGACTGTTTGGCTGGAGCGAAGCGGAGATGCTCGGCACGTCGCCATCTGTTGTGCGATCGGATGATCCAGCATGGTGGGAGGTTCTGGTCAACGAGTCCGTTACGACGGGCGCCTTCTTCCAGCGCGAGGTATGGCTGACAACCAAAACACACCAGCGTTTTGTCGCTGAGGTGTCCTGTACCCCGCTGCGTGTTCAGGGAACTGGCTCGCAGATCACACACGTTCTCCTGATGGTGCGAGATATGACCGAACGCAGGCAAGCATGGGAGACCCAGCGTCGTCGTCTGCGCGAACTCGAGGCGCTTGATCGAATCACTGGGACGTTGCAACAGGCGCGAACAGTGCACGAGGCGCTGCACGCGCTCCTCAACGAGACGCTCGCAGTGCTGGAGATCTCGGCTGGCGCGATCTGGCTCTGGCAACGCGACACCGATGACCTGCGCCTGATTGCTGCAACGGACTGGTTGCAGGCGTTCGCTGATGCTTCGATCAAGCCTGGCGAGGGTGTTGTAGGGCAGACATTCGCCCAGGGAGCGACGCTGATCGTGCGGGAATTGACGCCGGCAGCATTTGAGCGCTCGGCGGTTGTTGGGCGCGTGCCAGCGAAATGGGGAAGCGTCTGCATCCCGATTCGCACGCCAGAAGGCATCGCTGGCGTTTTTCTGACAGCATGCCCGCTGGCGCAACGACTGCACCTTGATCACGTGAACATTCTCGAATCCATGGCGCGTGTCGCAGGTATGACGTTGCAGCGCCTGCAGAACAACGAAGACATCAGGACCCGTGCGCGCTATGCGTCTATGCTGCGCCTGATCGACCAGGCAATCATCGATGCAGGTGATCTCTCTGGCATGCTGAATGCAATGATGCTGCACATTGTCGATCATCTCCCGGCTGACGCGGCAGTTGTGCAGTTGCGCGCATCCGACGCGCACACGTTTGAGACCGCTGCGCAGGCTGGACTCCGTCATCCTGCCATGTATCCATTGACTCGAGCGGGTGAGTCGCTTGCCGGACAAGCAGCGCTGGAGCGTCACCTGGTGCTGAGCAGTGATTATGTCTCTGGGGAGTGGCAGACGCTGACTGAACGTGAGCAGTTTGTGTTCGGCGCTGCTCTTCCTCTGATCCTCAAAGACGATCTGATAGGAGTGCTGGCGCTCTTTTACCGCTCCGCCTTTCGTCCAGACTCAAACTGGATCGATGGTGTCGAAAGCGCCGCACAACGCATTGCGCTCGGTATCGAGCGCATGCGTTTGCTCGACCTGCTCAGAGACGACCGTCCCCCTCCGTCAGCACCTGCTGCAACCGCAGATCACATGACGCAGCCATAGGGCGCGCTGTTCCTGTGATGGAGCCGGTGCAGTCGTCTGCGATCCGGTTGCGATGAGGTGTCAACCTGGAGGGGCAATCCATGAACCCGCGTCCCGACCCCACTTCCAACCGTTGTGGTCGAAAGACCAGTGGACCGGACTTCCTGTTTATGGCTCGATACTCTCCCCGCTGATGTTTCTGGAGCGCACCTTGCGCGTCTTTGCGGAAAAGACGCGCAAGGTGGACGGAGATCGGCGATTGCTGGGGCGAAACGCCCAAGGCATTCGTCATCCTCAAACCCGGTGCACAGACGACTGTCGACGAGATCATTGCCTTCTGACGCGAGCGGCTGGCGCATCTTAAGTGCCGGAAGTTCGTCGAGTTCGTCGAGAGTCTGCCCAGAACATCGACCGGCAAGACGCAGAAGTTCGTCCTGCGCGAAAAGGAGTGGGCCGGCTATGAGAAGCGGATTCATTGAGCGTTTGCGCTGCTCAGCTTCGCCCCTGCTGCGGGTGATGTGGCAATGCATATCGCCAGGCATCTCGATTCGCGCCTGCCGTCACCTGTCGGGCTGACAGGCTTCGCGTTTTGCCGGATCGCTTGCAAGTAATGCAGATGATCCGCGCCTCGAAGTATTGCAGCGACCTGGCGACATGCGTAACCTGCTCATCGGCGCAGGCATGCCGTGCAGATAGAGGGATGTCTGGTTCGCACCAAAGACGCCTCGCGGGTGCAGGCATGATGGGTCAGCAACCACAGCGTCGCATCGGTCGTGCTGCGCTCCGCCACCCATCTCGACCAACCGGCGGCGTCCGCGCGGACGTGATGAAGATTGAGCATTAAGTCCGGTATGCGCCTTTTGCCGTCGGGCTAATGAAGATTAAGAATATAAACCGGTATGCGCCTCTTGCCGTCGGGCTGAAGCCCTCGGCTACCCAAGGCGAAGCCCGCCTGCGCGGGCTCTACCGGATTATGTATTCAAAGACCATAAGCCCTCGGCTATGCAAGGCGAAGCCCGCCTGAGCGGGCTGTAGCGGATTATTTCTTCAAAGTCCATAACGCCCGCGCTGCGTGCACGAAGCCCTGCTGA
>Ga0308410_1002311_pt1 | contig 10975 bp, 11 predicted proteins | sample HotsprOSTMatCore_FD_203467 | JGI IMG/M metagenome (GOLD analysis project Ga0308410, IMG submission 203467) | Hot spring phototrophic mat microbial communities from Octopus Spring, Yellowstone National Park, Wyoming, United States -... | ecosystem: Environmental > Aquatic > Thermal springs > Hot... | reverse complement strand
CATTAGACATTATCGGAAATAAGGAATTGTCTTTCTCTGGTGCGAGCGGCGTTCCGTTCTGAAATTGTGCAACCCGCATGCAATCTCCATTGCCAGATCGGCAAATTCGTCTTTGGTATTGCGCAAGACGTCCTTGACAATGTGACAACGCTTGATTCCAGAAATCACATGCTCCACCACAATTCGCACTTTGGACATCTGGCGATTGCGGTGTTTGTCTGTAGCGGACAATTCACGCCCGCGGGGCTTTTTCTTCGGCTGGATGACCTTGATGCCAGGCGGTGCGTAACCTTGAAACCCCGTATCTTGATACAGGGTACTGCCTTCCGGGAAGGTGGGTTGTTCCTCATCGCAGATCTTTTTGTCGTGCTTTTTCCCTTCATACGTCTGACTCAAATACTTGACCCGCCGACTCTTGAGGGTCACAAGCACATTGTTCTTGACGGTGTGGGTACGCTTTTTGCCGCTATAATACTGCCGTTGTGCCTCGGCATCCTTCGGACGCTGGATTTTACGCTCCGTTCCATCAATCCCGAACTTGCGTTCGCCGCTCTCGGCAAGCCGTGCGGCGACTTCTGCTGGCAATCGTTCGGGTAAATGCTTCAGAGCAGCCAACGCCTGTTTCAGGATGGGAGTCAGGGTATGAATCCACGCACAGGCTTGGCTTTGTCCCATGCCAAACTCAAAGCCGAGCACTTCTTGGAGTGGATACGCCTTGAAGTAATACAGGATGAACAACAATTTATCAGCAGTCGTACGCAAGGTAGGTTTGCGTCCGCCGCCAGGTCGGCGCTGGCGGTCTGGCTCAGGGCGCGCGGTCTGGGTGACATGGTCCTGCCAGACTGTCTCAAAGGGCACCAGTAATGCCTCGAATTCGGCTCGATCCAAGCCCGTCATGGCGCGTAGCAATTTTGCTTTACCCTTCACCTGTTCGTATGTGATCATGCAGTCTGCTCCCTAGTGCCAAACTCGGTCTGGAGCAGACATTGTATGCGAAAACCTTATTTCCGATAAAGTCTAAAGAATTACGGCGTTACTATCGTACCTTGAGCGATGTCACGCGCCTGCGAATTCTTGAACAACTGGCGCGACGCGAACTGACGGTGACAGAAATCGCCCGCGCCTTGCGGATGAGTCAACCGCTCGTCTCATGGCATTTGCATCGCTTGAAGCAAAGCGGCTTGATTCAGATGCACCGTAACGGGCGCGAAGTACGTTGCTCGCTGGATCGAACACGCTTGCAGGATTACGAGCGTCAATTCCGCACTCTGTGGGCAAATTCGTGACGACGTGAGGTCAGCGGTGATCGTACTCTATTGGGTCTGGCGCATCGGGGTCTTTTGTGTAAGCCGTCTGCCGCAACGCCTCAGTTTTATGGCGGCGGAATGGGTGGGTAGTTTCACTTACTATCTAATGCCATTGCGGCGACAAGTGGCGCGCGAAAATTTCGCCCATGTTCTGCGCAAACCCGCTAACGATCCCGAAGTGGGACGCGTGACGCGACGAGCGTTCAAAAATTTTGCGCGCCTCTTGTGTGATGTGATGAGGTATCCCGCGATGACGATTCAGGAAATCGAGCAGCGGGTCACGTTGTACCACAGCGAATATCTCCAGCAAGCCCTGACATACGGCAAAGGGATTATCCTCGTCAGCGCGCACTTTGGTAATATGGATTTGTCGAGCGCGTTCCTGGCGCATCGCTACGCACCGATTACGCTGGTCGGCGAAACCCTTCGCCCGAGACAATTGATGGACTGGCTGACCTACATTCGTCGTCAGCGCCGTGTCCATCTGTATCCCTATCAGAGCGCGCCGCGCAAAATCATCGAAGCGTTGAAACGCAATGAACTGACCGCTTTTCTGCTCGATTTTGGTGTGACGCATCATTTCGATATTACGACGGTACCCGTGCGTTTCTTCGATACCGAAACCGATTTTCCGGCGGGACCCGCCCAACTGGCTCTGCTCACCGGCGCGCCGATCGTGGTAGGACACACGCGGATGTGTCGGGATGGACGCATCGAAATCGAAGTCACCCCGCCGATTCTGGTCGAACGCGCGGAGAATCGGCGGCAAGCCATTCAAAACACGATGCAAGAGATCGCGCGGCGGATGGAGCAGTTTATTCGTGCCCATCCCGAACAGTGGTACATCTTCCGTCCAATGTGGAAGAACAATCAAAGTGCGCGTCGCCAAATTCCCAGTCTGAGCCAACAGCCCCACTCTACGCTAGAGGCATAACACCGATGATGATGTACTATCTCTTTCGTCTGGGCGGATGGCTTTGTCCGCGTTTGCCCGCGCGTTTAGGATATTGGTTGTTCGCGCGCCTGGGCGACCTGCTCTTTTTACTGACCGCCCACCGACAAACCGTGTACTTTGCCAATCTGCGCCGTGTGCTCGGGGACACGGTCACACCGTCCGAGCGTAACGCCATTGCGCGTCGCGCGTTTCAGAATCTGTTGAAAAATTATTTCGATCTCCTGCGCGCTCATCGCATGACCCCCGAAGAAATTCGCACGCAACTGGCTAATGTGCATGGCCTGGAACATCTGGAAAAGACACTCCAACAGGGCAAAGGACTCATCGGCGGGTCAGCGCATTTTGGCGCGTGGGACTTGTTCATTCAGTTGGCGGCTGTGCACTTGAACACGCGCGTCGTCGTACCCAACGAACGGATCCAGCCCGAAAAATTTTTTCGCTATATCCAGCGTCTGCGTGCCAGTCAGGGCATCGAAATCGTCCCGCTCGATCTCGCCCCACGCGCGCTCATCAAAGCACTTCGCGCCGGACAAATGGTGGGCTTGGCCTACGATCGCGATCTCACCGGCACAGGTCCCCGCGTCAACTTTTTCGGCGAACCGACGCAGATTCCGGATGGCGCGATTCAACTCGCGCTCAAGTACAACGTGCCGGTCATTGCGGCTTTTGCGGTGCGACGCCCGGACAATCGTAGCGAAGTGTTTATCGAACCGCCGTTGGAACTGGAACGCACCGGCGATCTGCAACGCGATATTCAGAACGGTGTTCAAAAATTAGCGTATGTGATGGAAAAGTACATTCGTCAGTATCCCGACCAATGGCTGATGTTCCAGCCGATCTGGGATCAGCATGGATCATCGTCCAATGGGTAAAGCCGATATTCACATTCACACCATTCACAGTGACGGACTGGCAACGGTCGAGCAGGTCTTTGAGTACGTCGAACACGAGACCGACCTTGACGTGATTGCGATTACCGATCACGATATGTTCGATGGTGCCGATCAAGCCCGTAATCTGGCAGCGCGCCGCAATTATCGCTTCCAGGTGTTGACGGGAATGGAAGTGACGACCATCGAAGGCCACTTGTTGGTGCTGGGAATTGACAAGCCGGTGCGGTCGTTGCAGGGTCTCGACAAGACGATTGCGCAGGTGCATGAACAGGGCGGGATTGTCATCGCGCCGCATCCGATGAGTTGGATGATTCGCTCGATTGGACGGAATGGCTTGCTGCGGATTCATCGCCACCCGCATGATGAGGTGTACTTTGATGGTTTCGAGGCATTGAATCCTTCTCTGGCGGGACGGGTAGCGGCGCAGCAAGCACGCTTGCTCAACCAGCGCGTCTTGCAACTTCCCGAAACGGCGGGGAGCGATTCGCATGTCTTGCCCACGATTGGCAGTGCGGTCACGCTCTTCCCCGGCAAGACCGCCGCGGACCTGCTGCGCGCGCTCAAAGAAAAAAAGACAACGATTGACGGTCACTATTGGACGCTTGCCGAGATGAACTATCTGCTGCGCATTGGGCCGGCGCAACTGTGGCAAAGTCTGGTCAAACTCCCTGCCAAGCACATCCGCCGTAAATTCTGGCGAGTCCCCTAGCGGCAAGCCCTATGAAAATCGCGCTGGTCTCTCCTTACGATTACCCCTACCCCGGTGGCGTCACCGAACACATCACGGCGCTCGACGAGCACTTTCGCGCGCTCGGGCATGATACACGCATCATTGCCGCGTCGAGTGCCGACAAGGACGCGCTGGATGATCACGTGATCAAGGTGAGTGGCGCCGTGGCCAGTGTTCCCTTCAGTGGTTCGAGCGCGCGCATCACGTATGCCCCGGCGGTCTATCAGCGCGTCAAGCGCATCTTGCGGCAAGAAAAATTCGATGTGGTGCATGTGCACGAACCCGCCGTGCCGGCGTTGTCGCTCGTTGTTCTGCGCCATTCGCACGCGCTCAATGTGGGCACGTTTCACGCGTACCGCGAGAAGAATATGCTGTTTGATGTGGCCAAGCAGTTGCTCAAGCGCACGTTCAATCGGCTCGATGGACGCATCTTTGTCTCCGAAGCGGTGCGCGATTATGTGACGCGCTATTTTCCCGGTCCCTACACCATCATCCCAAACGGGATTGATCTCGAACGGTTTGCCGCGCCGCATCTCCGCCCCATCGAACGCTTTGCGGATGGACGTCCCAACATTCTGTATGTCGGACGAATGGACAAGCGCAAAGGGTTTCGTTACCTGATGCGCGCCTTTCCCTACATCAAACAAGCCATTCCCGAGGCACGGTTGATCGTGGTGGGTGCGTTCACCGATAAAGACAAAGCGCCGTTTGTACGCTATGCGCGCGCTCTGCGCCTGCGCAGTGTTCATTTCATCGGTCCTGTGTCACGCGAGGATTTGCCGCGCTATTATCGCACCGCTACGATTTTTTGTGCCCCTTCGATTGGCTTTGAAAGTTTTGGGATCATCTTGCTCGAAGCGATGGCGGCGGGGGTGCCGGTGATTGCCAGCGATATTGCAGGCTATCGCTGTGTTCTCACGCATCAACAGGAAGGTGTGTTGGTGCCACCGCAAGATGAACAAGCCATCGCGCGCGCTGCGATCGAGTTGCTTCAATCGCCCGAACGGCGTGCCCAGATGAGCGCGGCGGGACGCCGCACAGCGGCACAGTACGATTGGGACATTATCGCGCGCCGCGTGCTGGCGTACTACGAGGAACTCATCGCCGCCTCGAATGCAACACGACGCAACTCTGCGCTCACCACTACGTCGCGATTCGCGCGCGTGCGCCACTTGTTTGCCCAGTGGACGCGCGCCAATGAGGTGCACCAATGAGTCGTCTCATCGCCGATGTGGTGGTCGTGGGGGGTGGGATCATCGGTTGTAGTGTGGCGTATCATCTGGTGCAGCAGCGCGGCGCGCGCGTCCACGTCATCGAAAAAGGTTCGCTCGCCGGGGGAATGACCAAACGGAGCGGCGCACGCGTGCGGACGTTGCTGGCACATCCCACCGAAGCGCGGCTGGCCATCGCCAGCGTAAAATTTTTCCGCGCGTGGAAAGAGCACATCGGAGCACCGTGTGGTTATACGCCCACAGGGTCAGTCGTCATCGCTCCGGCAGAACAGGCAGCGCAACTGCGCGCCTTGACCGAACAGGTGCACGCGCTGGGTAGCAAGGTGCACACGGTAACGCCAGAAGAATTGTGCCAACTGCAACCTGGTGTGCGTGTGGACGATGTGGCGCTGGCTGCCTACGATGCCGACGCGGGTTTTGTGGATCCACTCGTCGCGACGCAAACCCTCGCCGCGCGCGTCAAAGCCCTGGGCGGTACGTTTCACACCGGCACATTCGTCAAACAAGTGCGCGTGGAGTACGGTCGCGTGGCGGGCGTCGAAACGAGTATCGGGCGGATCGAATCGCTCAACGTGATTTTGTGTGCAGGCGCGTGGACGGATCAATTGTTGCGCCCACTCGGTATCGAACTGGGCTTGCGTACGCCGGCGGTCTCGCTGGCGTTCTTTGAGCGTCCCGCTGAGTTAACAGCCAGACATCTGGCGTTTGACGATTGGAGCACAGGAGTATCTTTTCGTCCTCATTCGTTTGGCTTGACGATGGGCACGCTGGAGAGCAGGGACGGAGACGATGTGAATTGTGATGCGTTCGATGATACGGTATCGGCGGCGTGGATTCACACCGTCCATCAACGCATCGCCGCGCGTTTGCCGGCGCTGGCACAGGCGCGTTATCTGCGTGGTCACCGTGGGGTGTACGATGTCAGTCCAGCGGGTCACGCCATCGTTGGGCGCGTGCCGGGTACAAGTGGCTTGTTCGTCGCAGCAGGTTTAGCCGGTCTCGGCTTGACGATTGCGCCGGCGGTGGGCGCGTGTCTTGCCGAGATGGTGCTCGATGGCGAAGCGCGGACGGTGGACGTGGGCGCGTTGGGAATGAACGCGTGAAACGTGAAACGCGGAGGGCACGTATGCTAAGTCATTGGTTGCGAGAGTATCTGCAAGGGATCCTGAATACGCTCGCGCGCGGACTGGGCGCGGTGGGCTTGTCACCGAACGCGCTGACCCTCATCGGCCTGGGGCTGATGTGCGGGATTGGTGTGGTGATTGCAATGGGACATTTCGCGCTGAGTGGCGTGCTGATCATCCTGGCGGGTCTGTTCGATACCCTCGATGGTTCACTGGCGCGTCTGACCAATCGGGTGACGCGGTTTGGCGCGTTTCTGGATTCGACCACCGATCGCTTTGCCGAAGGCGCGCTGTTCTTGGGGATGCTGTACGCCTTTGTCCAGCGCGGGACCATCGTCGCGGTGTATCTCATCTTTTTGGCGCTGCTCGGTTCACTGATGGTGAGTTATGCCCGTGCGCGCGCGGAAGGAATTGGGGTGCAATGCAAAGAGGGAATGATGACGCGCTTTGAGCGTATCGCCCTCATCGTGATTGGCTTGTTGGCGACGGCGCTCTGGGGCGATGCGCCGCTGGTATTTGTGCTGGGAGTGCTGGCACTCTTTACCAATCTGACGGCTGCGCAACGGATGTGGTTGGTGTATCGTGCGACGCGAGATGATCGAGTCCCATGAAAACGAATACCGTGCGTTGTACCTACTCGCTCCGTTTGCTTGTTCCGTTGGCGGCTGTTCTATTGAACCAACGCCGCTCACCGAGTCGCGATGCTGCCTTGCTGCTGCGCGGAATGTCTCCGCCGCCGCGCGTTCTTGATGCGCATCACGTTCCCGCCGCCAGTCCGTTCATCTTGACGGTCAATCATTACGATCGTCCGGGCTTGGGCGCGTGGTGGGGGATTGCGGCAGTCGTGGCGGCGGTGAGTAGGCAGCGCGCTGATGGATCGCGCGAGATACATTTTGCTATGGCGCGCGAGTGGTGGTATCCGCGCGGTGTGGGCAAGTGGTTCAAACAGCCGTTGACACGCTGGTTCTTTGGCAAGTTCGGTCGGGCGTATGGAGCGATTCCACTTCCGCCGGCGTTGGGTTTGAAAGAATTTCGTGGCCAGGGGGCTTGGGCGATTCGACGCGCCCTCGCTGCGACGCGCGGTGAACCGCCGGCGTTAATCGGTATCGCGCCCGAAGGACGCACAGGTGCGAATCTGGAATTGTGTGTGCCACCGCGTGGCGCAGGTTTGTTCGTCCTGTGGATGACTCACGAACGTATTCCCATTTTGCCGGCGGGCATCTACGAGGATGACACGGACGGTGCGCTCACCGTACGCTTTGGCGCGCCCTACGCTTTACACGTGCCCCCCCATCTCCCGCGCGATGAACGGGATGCGCTGGCGGCGCGTCAAATTATGGTTGCCATTGGCAAGTTGTTACCTGAGCGAATGTGGGGGGCGTATCGAAAAGAGATTTAGGACGAAAAACGCCGTGCAGAAAAGGAACAAACAATTTGCCAAAATGGGCAAGACGTGGTATAAATGCTGTCGCCAGATTATTGCCGGCGTAGCTCAGCGGTAGAGCAGGGGACTCATAAGCCCTTGGTCACTGGTTCAAATCCAGTCGCCGGCACTCACCCACGCCCACAAAAAGGGCGTTTTTTGTTCTCTCATCATAAGCAAGGGACTCGTACACAATGCCACGCCTCATCACGCTCACAACCGATTTTGGCACGCGCGATGCTTTTGTCGGCATAATGAAGGGCGTGATCCTTCGTCTCAATCCCGACGCGATTCTCGTGGACATTACGCACGACATCGCGCCGCAGAACATCGAACAAGCCGCGTACGTGTTAGCCAGCGCGGTGCCGTACTTTCCATCGCGCACGATTCACCTCGTTGTGGTGGATCCCGGCGTGGGTAGCACGCGCCGCGCCATCGCCGCACAAGTCGGCGATACGTTCTTCGTTGCGCCGGACAACGGTGTGCTCTCCTCTGTCCTTCGTCCTTCGTCCTCCGTCACCGTCGTCCACCTCACCAACCGCGCGTACTTTCTGCCGCGCGTCTCGACTACGTTTCACGGGCGCGATATTTTCGCGCCGGTGGCGGCGCATCTTTCGTTGGGTATACCCCTCGCCGCGCTCGGCACACCGATTGACGATTGGGTACAACTGCCCCAGACGCGCGCGACGCGCCAGGGTGACATCATCACCGGGCGCGTCGTGTACATTGATCGCTTTGGCAACGCGCTGACGAACATCGGCGAGGAGTTGTTGCACGGGCTGGAGCGCGCGCGGCTGGTAGTGCGCGTTGGCGCGCAGACCTTGCGCGGCATCCACACGACCTACGCCGATGTTTCGCCGGGCGAGGTGCTCGCGCTCGTCTCCTCCACGTTCCACGTCGAGATTGCGGTACGCGAAGGGAACGCCGCGCAGACGCTAGGCATTCGCGTCGGTGATGAGGTGCGCATCGAATCGGCTATTTGCTAATCGCCACTTGTGCCGTCATATTCCAGCGCAAACGCGGGTCTTGCTTGTCCAGCGTGACGACAATCGTGTACACAATGTCCCCCTGCCGATTCTCGCCATAGCCGCGAATGCTGGTGACCTTGCCGGTCAATTCCAGTTCGGGAATGGCATCCACCGTGATGGTGGCAGGGTCACCCTGCTTGACATTGATGATGTTGATCTCGGTCAGGTCAACGGTTTCCACTTGAAACGCCGACGTGTCGGCGATGCGCGCGACCGGCACGCCTGCCCCCACGTGTTCACCCACTTTGAGATCGAGCGCCACCACCTGACCTGCAAATGGCGCGACCAACTGCGCACGCGCGAGCGCGTCCGCTGCCAGATCGCGCGCGGCTTGTACGACTTTGACATTTGCCTCGGCTGCCGCGATATCTTCTGCCGTCGGGGTCAATCGGGCAAGGTTACTCTTCGCCGTTTGAATCGCGGCAAGGGCTTGCTGAATTTGTGCCTCCGATGGATTGAGGCGCTGGTTGTACAGCGCCAGCGCTTTTTGATAGTCGAGCCATGCCATCTGCAACGCGGCGCGCTCCATCGTCATCGCGGCAAAAGGATTGGAATCGCCGCCAATGCGATCGTACGCGGCTTGAGCACGATCAACCTGTGCTTTCGCCTTCTCCACATCGGTCTTGAGCACGATCAATTCATTTTGCGAGGGACGCAACAAACTCTCGTACGCCGCCTCTGCGGCTTTGAGTGCCTGTTGTGCGGCGGCAACCTCCGGCGCGCTGGGACCTCGCTTGAGTTGCGCGTGCCTGGCTTGCGCGGCGGCAAGGTTCGCTTCGGCTTGAGCGAGTTGCAATTCCAGTTGCCTGGTGTCCAGGCGCGCGATCACAGTTCCCGCGTTCACCTGTGCACCGACACTCACCAGCACCTGGGTCACTGTACCCGCGACGGAAAAACTCAACGCCGCGCCCTTGACCGGCACCACCTTGCCTTCTGCAACTACCCGACTCGATACTTTGATTGGCGGCAAAGTGGGCATCGGTTTGGGCGTGGGCGTTGGAGCGGCACCGCACGCCGCAATACCCAGCGTAAAAAACAGGATGACGAATGCGAGCAGTTTTTTCATTGGGATACTCCTGTGATGCGTGAAATGTAATGCGTGATGCGTGAGACGTGATGCGTGAGGCGTGATTCACGACTCACGTTTCACGTTTTACGTTTCACTCCTCGCGTTTCACGTTTTGCGTTTCATTCGTACGCCAGCACCTCGCGCACAATGAGACGCGCGGTATCTACTCAGCCACCCTGTCATTGCGAGCGTTTTTTGCGAAGCAATCCCCGCACTTGCCGTGTGGAGATTGCTTCGTCGGCACAAGACGCCTCCTCGCAATGACAAGGTGAATAGTTACGACGCGCGGCGTGATACGCCGGCAAGAAACTGGCAACCAGCGAAAGAACAACGACAATGATCAACCATATTATAATTCCGATTCCCGAAACGACATAACTGAGGGTACGGCACTCTTGCCCAATTTGATAAATTGTGCTATTATATTATTGGAACGTCAATACACAGCACGCGCCACCTTAGCTCAATCGGCAGAGCAGACGCTTCGTAAGCGTCCGGTTTCCGGTTCAAGTCCGGAAGGTGGCTTGACATCCGATGATTCAGGATGACAGGTTTGAACGGCACTTGGGCGATGATATGCCACGTCGTATGAACTCTCTGGCACGCACCTAGTGCGCAAGCAGTTGGGCTTGCTACAACAACGTCGTCCAATCATTCAACTGCCCCTACAATCGCACCATTCATAGCTCCGTGCCGCATGCACTGCCACCGAATGCCGCCCCAAGTGGAACAGACTGTGCTTACCCCCAACGGCACCGTACGCCGTCGTCTGTCAGCAGGCAGTGCATCATTGGGCATGCCGCCGTGTCGCGACCAGTAGCGCCAACCACATCGTTCCCGTTGCCCAGCACCCCCAAACAATACACGAGCACACTAAACTCACACCAGCCGCGCTTGACAACTTGCCGCCGTTTGACTGTTGCCCAACGCGGTGCCTCAGGGCGCGCACAGGCAAATACGTCCCTGCGCGTCTGGACAACGCATCTCGTCTTGCAAGCGCACCACATAATAGTGCCGTTTCGCCCGTGTGATATATACTTTCAACGGTCGCAAACTTTCATTTTTCAATGGCGTTGCACCGTTTCCTTATTCAATCCACTTGACGGCACAAGAGACGCTCAAATGAGTTTACACAGTACGGCTTGACCCCACTCATCCCCCTGCCCCCTTCTCTCCCCGCGTGGCGGGGAGAGAAGGGGGTGAGGAGGGGGTGG
>Ga0308410_1002305_pt1 | contig 10985 bp, 10 predicted proteins | sample HotsprOSTMatCore_FD_203467 | JGI IMG/M metagenome (GOLD analysis project Ga0308410, IMG submission 203467) | Hot spring phototrophic mat microbial communities from Octopus Spring, Yellowstone National Park, Wyoming, United States -... | ecosystem: Environmental > Aquatic > Thermal springs > Hot... | reverse complement strand
CCCACTACAAGGCCCGGCCATTTCGCCGCCACCTTCTAGCAGATTGCCCCAAACGGAAATACGGGCCTGTTATGGGTTTGGGGTACTTCTCCCTCCGAGGGGGATATCAGGAAGCGCAAATCCCTCCATTTGGGACTTCATTGTCCCAGCGAGGATGAGCCTGGTGAGAAGGGAACAGATTACCCTGAGCCGAGACACACTCGATGGGGCTAGCCCCTCGGACTCAGGTGGTCCGGGTGGGGAGGGCGGCTCACTCAGCCGCCCTCCATGGGTCATCACTTTTTGGGAGGGGGGAAGACTCCCTGGAATGTGGACTGAACAGTCTTGCCATCCGGGGTCTGGAACACAGCGACTCCGTTTTTCACTTGGATGGGAAAGGCCATATCGCCAATTGTATCCCACCATTTCTTTACCAGATCTGCCTGTTTTGTGCCCATCTTCTTGATCCTCTCCGCTGCCATTCCACCCACCGACAAGCTTGCTATGGTGGCTTGAGCTTCCTGAACCGCCACTACCCTGAGCTCATTTGTCTTGCCGGGCGGGATCCACTGATCCTCATAGACTGTGGGCATGTTCACATCGAAATCCTCGAAGGCCGCAGTGAAAGTGAGCTCATCCAGCATCACTGGGAATGGGTTGGGGTTCTGGATCTTGAAGACATATGCCAGGCTCAGGGTGCTGGTGTACCCATAGCCCCCAACCTTGCCTGGATTGTTGCAGTCCTTGAAATCTATTCTGGGAGCGATGAAGAAGGGCTGAATGTGGTTTATTTCCACCCTGTCGAGCTGTACCACAGGGGGTTTGGCTGGGCCTGCTGGCTGAGCGGTTCCTGCCACTTCCATTGTCTCGCATCCGCTCAAGAAAGCCCCCATTGCCAAAAGAGCCACGATGCCAAGTACCTTGATGGGTCTCATGGGCTCCTCCTTTCCGTTCGAGTCTTCTTTCCTATGGGCCTAAGTGAGCCACCTCTTTCGCCTCTTGTAATGCTTCACTGACCTGAAGCTCTTTCTCTCCCCGAGGTCCGTGAGTCCGAGATAGAAATCCCTTATGTCGGGATTCTGCTTCAGAACCTCCGAGGGGCCATCCATCACTATCCTTCCATTTTCCATGACATAGGCATAAGGGGCGACTGTGAGGGCGAGTTTCACATTCTGTTCCACGAGGAGTATGGGGATCCGTTCCTCCTGATTGAGCCTCTGGATGATCTCGAAGATCTCCTTTATGAGGAGAGGGGCGAGTCCCATGGAGGGTTCATCGAGAAGCATCAGCTTGGGGCTTGCCATCAATGCCCTTCCTATGACGGTCATCTGCTGCTCGCCTCCACTTGCGAATCCAGCAACGAGATTCCTCTTTTCCTTGAGCCTGGGGAAGTAGCTGTACACCATCTCCAGCCTTTCCTTTAGACTTTGGCTATTGCCCCTCAAGTGGCCCCCTACCCTGAGGTTCTCCTCTATCGTGAGGTGTTCGAAGACCCTTCTTCCCTCGATGATCTGGTAGATCCCCATCTTGGCGATCTCTTCCGGATCCTTTCTGTGGATCTGTTCCCCCCTGAACTCAATTGCCCCATCTGTGACACGGCCCTCCTCGTGCTTGAGAAGCCCGGAGATCGCCTTGAGGGTCGTGCTCTTCCCCGCGCCATTGGCCCCCAGAAGGGCCACTATCCCCCCCTCCGGCACTTCCAGGGACACCCCTTTGAGGACCAGGATCACTTCGTGATACTTCACCTCTATATTGTGGAGCTGAAGGATGGGTTTTTGGGCACTCACCCAGCTACCTCCTCGATTTGGGCTACCAGCCGAGCCACTCCTTGGCCCATTTGTCCGGCCAGCGCTTCTTCAAGTCTATTCGGTCCAGAAGCTGGAACTTTCCATCCTTGTAGATGTAAATCTGGGCGATGCTCGTGGGCCTGTGATCCTCTGGGATGAAGGTCACAGGAGGTGCTCCGAGACCCAAATCGAAGTCCCTCAAGGACTCGAAGCCCACCTTCATGATCCCCTCTCCATCGAGCTTGCCAGCCTTGTCAGCCCTTATCATGGCTTCCCAGAGGAGCACCACCGCTGCCCATCCTTGAACAGTCCTTATGAGCCTTTGCTCTTTGGGGATACCTGGGTTGAGCTTCTGGGCATACTCCACAACCTTGTCCATGAGCTTGACATTCTCGCCGAAGAAGGCACACGGGGCAGCGCCTATGGCATTTTTGGCAGCCTCGCCTGCTAGCCTGGGAAGGTTCTCATCGTACCCCCAGTTGTTTATTATGTGCCAAGCCCCAAGGTTCTGGGCATATGCGTCTCTCAGGGCCGTGGAGACGCTCATGGTCGTGTTTCCGTGCCATACTAGGTCCGGTTTGAACTTGGCTGCAGCGAGCACCTGGCTCTTGGTATCCAGGGCAGTGAGGGGGACGTCCTGATCGTCTCCTATCTCAAAACCGAGGAGCTGAGCCTGATCCTTTATGGCCTTTATGGGCGCGCTGGAGTAAGGGACAGCCGTTGCATAGAAACACACGAAGCGGGGCTTGTCCCCTTTTGCCACCCTGTCCTTGTACATGGGATCCTTCTTCCAAATATGCTCATACCAAGCCGTTATGGCAGCCCTCGCATTCGTGGAATAGTCGGCCGAGAAAAACAAGTTGTAAGGGGTCTTCTTGGGATCCGTGAGGTGGGCTGAATAGGATGCCGAGACATACGGCATCTTGTCCTTGTTGATTATCGGGGAGAGGGCCTCGGTGTCCCCAGTGCCCCACCCTAAGGTGGCTATGACCCTATCGAAGTTCTTGAGCCTCTTGTAAGTAGTTATGGCCTCGGGAATTCGGTATCCGTAATCGTAGAGGAAGAGCTTTATCTTCTTTCCGTTGACCCCGCCCTGATCATTTACGTACTGTACAGCCTCCCTCACCCCCACAGCGTAATCTTTGCCCACATCGGATGTGGGCCCCGTTATGTCCATGATGGCGCCGACCTTGATCTCCTCGGCACTCCAACCCCAAGAGGCCATGGCCAGAAGACCCAGTAAAACCAGAAGTTCCAAAACCCCCTTCTTGCCTCTCATCGCGCACCTCCTTCCCTGATTTTTCTTGGTTCACGCTCTCCTCCAATCCTTCAATTTCCCTCGGCCTTCACACCCCCTTTCTGGGCCCCCCTTTTCTGGCTTGGGCCAAAAGGGACCCCTTGGTCCCATTTGCCACCATAGCTTCAGGTCCCTGAACTCCTTCCTTCCAAAATCCATCTCCCTAGTTCCCATCAATAGGAGAATGGCCAAAGATTGAAGTAGTTTTTGAGTTGCCACCACCTGTAAGCGAGCCCATTGGGCTCATAGATCAGAAAGAGCGCTATTGCCAGACCGAAGAGGGCCTCTTTTATGAAGAGGAACTTGTCCAGAAGCTCCGGGAAAGCTCCCGAGAGGGGGACGATCAAGGCCTTGAGACCCTCCATCACCAGCACCATGAACATGGACCCGAAAATGGTCCCCTGGATACTCCCCACTCCCCCGATCAAGATCACACCGACCCACCACAGGGACCAGAACCACTGAAAATGCTCGGGGCTTATTATGTAGTTGAAATTGAGCCAATAAACCCCAGCCAGTCCTCCCATGGCTCCAGCCACGAAGAAGGCCAGAAGCTTGTAAGCCACTATGTTGACGCCCATTGCCTCTGCTGCGATGTCGTTGTCCCTGATGGCAATCCATGCCCTTCCAGGTTTGCTCCTCAGAAGATTGGCTGTCACTGCTACGACCAAGCCAACTAGGGCAAGGCCAAGGTAGTATATCTTCCTGTCGGAATCTATGGTGAAGGGCCCTATGGTGAAGTGCTCGGGGAGGACAGTGAAGGCCTGCTGCCTTCCTCCTATTTGGCTCACGTACTGGGTTATGAAGAATTCCACAGTGATCCACTGGCCAGCAATGGTGGTCATTATGAGGTAGAAGCCCTTCACCTTTGCAGAGGGGAGGCCAAAGATGACGCACCACAATCCCGCGGCCAGCCCTGCTAGGATGATCCCAGCGGGATACAGCAATCCCGCCTTCATGAGAAGGGAGAACAAGGCAGCCAGAGTTCGGACAATGGGGTTCGGGTCATTGGTCATGGCCGCAAGGGCAGGCCCGTGCATGAGGACCAGACAACAGGTGTACGCGCCAATGGCAACATAGGCTGCGTGGCCCAGGGTCACCTGGCCACAATAGCCAATGAGAAGCTGCACCCCAGAGGCGGCTAAGATGGTGTAGAGGAGTATCACAGCTATGGTGAGAAGGTAAGGTCCCAGGTCCGGGGCCACCAAATCCAGGTAAGGCAAGATGACGATGGCGAAGATAGCCAGAAGGAGCATCTTCCCCTTCACGAAGGTTGTCTGCCACCAGGCATGATCCTCCCTGTAGTGCTCGTGGTACAGTCCGCAAGGCAGCCAGCTCATCTCTCACACCCTTTCTATTCTCACCCAGCCCCAAAGGCCGTAAGGTTTGAAAAGGAGAAGAATGACCATGAAAGCCAAGGGAGCCACCTCCTTGACTCCTCCAGGGGTGAACTCCGACAAGTACCCATCCGCCAGGTTTTGGAGCACTCCTATTATAATTCCCCCAATTATCGCCCCTGCGACCGAATTCAGCCCTCCCAGAACCACTGCTGGAAGCACCAGGAGGCCCAGGTATCCAACGGAGATGTTTATCCCATTGACGTTGCCCAGGAGAGTTCCTCCTACCCCAGCTGCCATAAAGGCTATGGCCCAGGCCAAGGCGTAGACGAACTTGGCGCTCACACCCAGGGAAAGGGCTGCCATCTCGTCATCCGCTGTGGCCTGCATCGCCAAACCCCACCTGGTGTACTTGAAGAAAGAGACGAATATCAGAAGAAGCACAATGGCAGCGACGAAGCTCCAGAGGTAAACCGAATCCACATAGATCTTCCCCCAGATGGGGATGGGCTTCTTGCTGAAGACCTCCGGTGTAAAGACCCTCGTATCGGTCCCCCAAATGAACTCAACCACACCTTTGAAGAAGAAAGAGAGGCCCACTGTGACCATTATCACGCTCAGGACAGGCTCCCCTATCATCTTCCTCAGGAATACCCTCTCGGTCGCCAATCCCAGAATCGCCCCTATCACAAGTGTGCCGATGAGGGCCATCATGAAGGCAGTGGTGGTCTGGGGAATGGCCTTTACGAACCAGGTGTACAAGGTGAGACAGACATAGGCTCCTATGAGGGTGAGCTCTCCCATTGCCAGGTTCAAGACCCCGGAACACTTGTAGATGAGGACCCATCCCAAGGCCACCAAGGCATAGATTGAGCCCACCATCACACCCGAGATCACAAGGTTCAGGAATATCTCCATCACTTACCTCCCTCTTGAGGCACTCGAGCTATGCGCATATCCGCTTTTATGGGCACGACCCTCCCATCCTCGTACCTTATGGTCGTGTCCATGTGGACCATATCCGCGTCCGTATAGAGGGCCTTCACAATGTCTTTGTACCGCTCTTCCACAAATGCCCTTCGCAATTTGCGGGTCCTCGTGAGCTCCTCATCGTCTGCATCCAGTTCCTTGTAAAGGTTCACGAATTTCTGGATCCTGGCCACGGGGGGCAATGTCCTGTTCACTTCCATGATGGGCTTCACTATGAGATCGTAGACTTGTGGCTTCTGGGAAAGTTCTGGATAGGAAGTGTAAGGGATTCCCCTCTCCTCCGCCCACTTGCCCACAGTCGCATAATCTATGCAGATGACGGCCGTGACATAGGGCAGCTTGTGGCCTATCACCCACGCCTCCTTCACATAAGGACTGAACTTGAGCCTGGCCTCCAAGAACTGGGGAGAGAACTTCCGGCCATCGCTCAAGATCATTATGTCTTTGGAACGATCGAATACCACCAAATGTCCGTCCTCGTCTATAAATCCCGTATCTCCGGAGTAGAGCCATCCGTCCCTGAGGGTCTTGGCTGTTGCCTCGGGGTTCTTGTAGTACCCCAGGAACACGCTGGGACTTTTGGAGATGATCTCGTCGTCCTCGGTTATCCGAACCTCGGTCTCTGGAATTGGCCTTCCCACTGTATCGAACTTCACGTCCCCATCCCTGTGAAGGACAGATATACCAGCAATCTCTGTCTGGCCGTAGATCTGTTTCAAGTTGACCCCTATGGCGTGGAAAAAACGGAAATGGTCTGGCCCCATGGCAGCTCCCCCAGTGTAAGCATGACGGATTCGGGACAGACCCAAATGGTCCTTGAGCTTCTTGAAGACCAAAACCTCCGCCAGTGCTCTCCTGACCTTGAGAGAGGTCGAGGGCTTCCTCTTCTCGAACATGCAATCGGCCCACTGGTATCCTGTCCTCATGGCCCAGTCGTGAAGCTTCCTTTTGAGCCAGCTCGCATCCAGGTGCTTCACCTGGACTGTCCTGACCATCTGCTCGTAGATCCTGGGAGGAGCGAATATGGTCTGGGGGCCTATCTCCCTTATGTTCTCCTGTGCTGTCTCGGGCTCCTCAGGGAAGTTGATGGTGAATCCCACCTGCAAGCCCACGGATATGGACATCATCTGCTCGCCTATCCACGCGAAGGGCAAGTAGGAGACGAAGTCGTCGTCCGGGTAGCAGGGGTCCACCCTCATGAGGTTCTGCCCCATCTTGAGCATGTTGTAATGGGTTAGAAGGGCTCCCTTGGGAAGTGCCGTGGTCCCTGAAGTGTAGAAGAGGAGACAGACCTCGTCTCCGTGTCCCTGCTCCACAAGCTCCTCGAACAACCCTGGTTGCTTTTTCTCCAATTCCCTGCCCAACCGCTGCACTTCCTTGAGGCTCATCAATATGGGGTCTTTATAATGCCTCATCCCCTTCGGGTCATCCCAAAGGATCCTCTCCAATTTGGGGCACCTATCCTTTATTGCCAGGCCCTTGTCCACTTCCTCTTGGCCTTCTCCCACGAGGAATTTGGCATCGCAGTGGTCCACTATATATTGGACCTCATCGAGGAGGCTATCCTGGAAGAGCCATACCGCTACACCTCCGGCGCACAAAGTCGCCATCTCCGCCCACAGGCCTTCGGGCCTGTTATCGCCTATCATGGCCACCTTGTCCCCTCGCTTGAGGCCCAGTGCTACCATACCCAGACACAGAGACTTGACATTTTCCAAGTAATCAGCCCAGGTGATGGGCTTCCAGATCCCGTACTCCTTCTCCCTCATGGCCACCTTGTTGTGGCCGAACTTCTTGCACATTCTCAAGAAGAGTTTGGGAAGGGTGAGCTCCTTGGTGATCTCTATCTCTGGTTCAGCGTCTCGTGGCATAGAGGTCCTCCACATCTCCTAGATAAGCCCGGATTACCTCTGGGTTCTGCTGCACTTCCGAGGGCCTGCCCTCAGCTATCTTCTGTCCGAAATTGAGCACAGTGACCCTATCCGAGATATCCATGACAACTCCCATATCGTGCTCCACCAGGATGCAAGTGACCTTCCATCTCTCCTCCTCGTTCACATCCAAGATGAACCGAGCCATATCTTCCACCTCTTCCAGATTCAGGCCGGCCATGGGCTCATCCAAAAGAAGGAGTTTGGGGTTCAGGGCAAGGGCTCTGGCCAACTCCACCCTCTTCTGGAGGCCATAGGGGAGCATCCCCACGACCTTGTTCCTTATGTGCTCTATCTCCAAGAGGTCTATGATCTCCTCCTCTATGAACTTTCGACTTTCCACCTCCTCTCTGGCAGTCTTGCCCAGGTAGATGCTCGAGCTCAAAAGACCGGACTTGAGGTGAACGTGCCTTCCCAACCTGATATTGTCCAAGACCGTCATGCCCGAGAAGAGCTCTATCTTCTGGAAAGTCCTCGCGATGCCGGCCTCCGCCCTCTTGTAAGGCGGCCACTTGGTTATATCCTGGCCTTCGAAGATGATCCTTCCCCTGTCGGGCTTGTAGATTCCACTTATGCAGTTGAGGGTCACGGTCTTTCCGGCTCCATTGGGCCCTATGATGGAGAAGATCTCCCCTTTCCTCACCTGGAAAGAGACATTGTAGATGGCCTGCACCCCACCGAATGAGATGGAGATACTGTCCACCTCAAGCTGAACTGGAGCCTCCCTCGAAATGTCCTCCTTCTCTTCCGTATCCACCTGACTTCCCTCCCAATCCTTTATCGCCACTCAGGGACCCATTCGCCCCATGAGCCCGGCAAGCCCTTTCCCTGGAAAAAGTGCTTCCCTTTGGTTGCTCCCTTGGGGAGCAGGACGAGAAGGCCTTCTGGGAAGATGTTCGGCCGAAATCCCCAAATGGGCTCAGGTCCAAGGCTAGGTTCAACCACCGGTCTCTCCCCAGATGCGGGAAGGGGAGGAGCTGAAACAAAGGCCTACTCGCCTCCGAGCTGCTGCTCATCGAAGCACACCAGCTCCCGACTCCAAGAGCCCCTCACCCCCGCGGGCGAAGCTCGCATGAGACCTTCTTGTAGAGTGCGATAAGCTTTTAACAGAGTTCACCGGGCCTTGTCAAGCCCAATTTCTCGAATCCCTTACGGGGGATCGAGCCTCTATCACCCGGAGTCCATTAAACCATGCCCATCTCTTGGGGGCTTGACCCCTAAGTCATCTGACGGATAATCTATGTTCGAGTCCTTAGCAATCTTGGCTCTCATGGGATTGAAATCTCGGTTCGGAGTTGGGAGGAGAGCAGGGGAATGGAGAGGGTTCCCATAACCAAGGAGGGATACGATCGCCTTTACCAGGAGCTGGAACACCTCAAGACCGTGGAGCTTCAGAGGAATGCGAGCCAGATCCAGAAGGCTAGGGAGTTCGGAGACTTATCGGAAAACGCGGAGTACACTGCAGCCAAGGAACAGCAAGCCTTCCTGACGGGAAAGATACAAAAGTTGGAGGAGATGCTGGCTTCTGTGAAGATAATACCCACGGAGAATCTACCCAGAGATAGGGTTGTCTTTGGAAGCAGGGTCAAGGTGCAAGAGCTGGATACAGGAAAAGTTGGGATATACAGGCTAGTTGGGCCCTACGAATCGGCCCCCGAAAAAGGAATGCTCTCAGTGACATCCCCTATCGGTAGCGCCCTCATAGGAAAGGAGCCGGGGGATGTTGTGGAACTGAGGGTCCCAGGAGGGACTAAGGAAATCGAGATCCTGGAGATCCTGGAGTGAGGAGATCCCCCTTTGCTTGGTCTCACGGAGCATCCCCCCAGTTGGAAGCCCTCGCGCCAGATTCCCGAAGCTCCCTTGGGGGAGGTACGAGAGGGACTGGTAGCCTAAGGCGCTTTGCATCCCCTTTTGGAAGTCGATGAAGTGGCCTTCCAAGAGCCCGTGATCTCCCGTAATCCTCTCTATGAACCCGCCCTCGTCTAGGGAGTCACGCCCTCCTCTTGAGGGCTGTTGTGTAATGCTGGCTTTTATGATTTATAATTCGCTTGGGACCCAGGGTTTGGGGTGAGGGGGCTCAAAAATTTCCGTGAGGAGGTAGTCATGAGCGGGAAGGTGAATCCATTTACCATCGCCCAGCAGCAGCTTGATGTGGCAGCGGAGAAGTTGGGGCTCGATCCTGCAACCCACGAGCTTCTGAGGTGGCCGATGCAGGAGATAAAAGTGGTGCTTCCAGTCAAGATGGATGATGGGACCACGCGCATCTTCCACGCCTTTAGGGTCCAGTACAACACGGCGAGAGGGCCTGCCAAGGGCGGGGTGAGATGGCATCCCGATGAGACCCTCGACACGGTGAGGGCCCTCGCTGCTTGGATGACATGGAAGACATCGGTTGTGGACATACCCCTCGGGGGGGGCAAGGGAGGGATAGTGTGCAATCCCAAGGAGCTCTCCGAGACCGAGAAAGAGAGGCTCGCAAGGGCATATGTGAGGGCCATAGGAAGGGCCTTGGGGGTGACCAAGGATGTCCCTGCCCCGGACGTGTACACGACCCCTCAGATAATGGCCTGGATGATGGACGAGTACGAGACCATGGTAGGGGAAAAGCATCCCGGGGTCATAACGGGAAAGCCGCTTCCCCTTGGAGGATCCCAGGGGAGGATAGATGCCACAGCCAGGGGAGGAATCTACGTGACCAGGGAGGCTGCGAAGGTCTTCGGAATAAATCTTCGGGGAGGCACCATGGCCGTCCAGGGCTTCGGCAATGCTGGTCAGCATGCAGCGCTCCTGGGGGAGGAGATTCTCGGATTGAAGCTTGTGGCTGCATCGGACTCCAAAGGGGCTGTATACAATCCCTCGGGAATAAAGGCTAAGGCCCTCGTGGATTACAAGCTCAAGCATGACACCTTGAAAGGGTTTCCGGAGGCTGAAGAGATACCCCGGGAAGCCCTTCTCGAGCTCGATGTCACGGTGCTTTTCCCCTGCGCCTTGGAGAATGCCATAACAAAGGAGAATGCCCCCAGGGTTCGCTGCAGGATCCTCTGCGAGTTGGCCAATGGTCCCACGACTCCAGAGGCCGATGAGATCCTCTATGACAAGGGGGTTGTGGTCTTGCCAGATTTTCTGGCCAATGCGGGGGGGGTCACGGTATCTTACTTCGAGCAGGTGCAGAACGCTTACAATTTTTATTGGGAACTGAGGGATGTCCATCAGCGTCTGGATGACAAGATGACCAACGCCTTCAGAGGCGTATACGAGATGAGCCGAAGGGAGAAGGTGAACATGAGACAGGCGGCCTATCTCGTGGCAGTGGCCCGGGTGGCCGAGGCCTGCAAATTGAGGGGCTGGGTCTGAAGGATGGACATAGTTAGAACTTACAGGATGTTCCAGAGGATGATGCAATACCCCAAGCTCCTAGGGGAGATGAGGAAGCTCTTCCTCCAGGCTATCAAGGAAAGGGGGATAAAATCCGAGGAGGACATCCGCAAAGAGGCAGAGGAGCACCTTAGGAAAACCAAGGCCTCCTGGGGGGAAGACGAGCTCAAGGAATGGGAGGATGTGCTCACGGACCTCTACTTCGCATCCCATTTCACGGACGAGGAGATAGAGAATTACATAAACCTCGCCAGGAAGATGGAGCGCTTCAGGCACCTGAATAGGGTGG
>Ga0308410_1002303_pt1 | contig 10990 bp, 9 predicted proteins | sample HotsprOSTMatCore_FD_203467 | JGI IMG/M metagenome (GOLD analysis project Ga0308410, IMG submission 203467) | Hot spring phototrophic mat microbial communities from Octopus Spring, Yellowstone National Park, Wyoming, United States -... | ecosystem: Environmental > Aquatic > Thermal springs > Hot... | reverse complement strand
CAGAACCCTCGCTGACCTCCGGACATCCGCGCCTCGCTCGCTGCCGCCTCAGCCAGACGGAATCACACCCCGCCCGGCAACACCAGCCAGTTTCCGGAGGTGTCCATCTGCAGGCTGACATCGCCGAGCCGCGCCGCCTCCAAGCGTGCGCCCGCCGTCGCAGCTCGCCCGTAGCTCGCCGCCAAGCCCAGCAAGCCGCCGCGCCGGCTGCCGCAGCCGCTACCGCCTCCGCAAACAGGTCGTCGAGCCAGTCTTCGGACAGATCAAGCAGGCCAGAGGCTTCCGCCAGTTCCCCCTCCGCGGCCTCGACAAGCTCCGCCGCGAGTGGGCCATGCTCTGCACCGCCCACAACCTCCGCAAGCCCGCCAAAGCACACGCCCGATACAACAAACCAACCACCGTGCCAGCGCACATCACCAAACAAAGTGCCCTTATCCACACAGGCTGCTAGCGGATGCCGGAGGTGGCGAAAGCAGAGACGAGCTGCCTTTGCGCGACGGCGTAGAGCACGAGTACGGGTAGCGCCGCCAGCATCGCTGTCGCCATCAACGGTCCCCATTCGCCGCCCTGCTCTCCGGTGGTGGCAAACAGCTTGAGGCCGATCGAGATCGTCTTGCTCTCGCTCGCTTCCAGCAGAAGATGCGGCCAGAGGTAGAGGTTCCAAGCGGAAAGAAAGGACAAAACGCTCATCGCCGCAATCGCGCCGGAGACGTTCGGCACTGCGATCGTCAACAGCTGGCGCAAGCTGCCGGCGCCGTCGATGCGCGCCGCCTCGAACAGTTCGGCCGGCAGTGCTCTGTAGGCCTGGCGGAGGAAGAACACTACGAAGCCGCAATGGCCGATGCTCGGGATCACAACTCCCGCCAAGGTGTCGTACAGCCCGAGTTGGACCACCGCGACATAGGTCGGCACGAGCGTGATCACATACGGCACCACCATGGTGCCGACGACCAGGGCGAAGCCGAGATCGCGGCCGGGGAAGCGCAGGACGCCGAAGGCGAAGCCGGCAGGGATGGCGAGCGCGAGCTTGCCTGCGGTGATGCCAGCGGCGACGATCAGCGAGTTCGCCAGCCAGGCGTCAACTGGATGCAGCCGGAAGGCGGCGGCGAAGTTGCCGAGCGTCGGATTGTCGGGCCATGGCCTGAGATGCGGGCTGAACACCTCGTCGGCCGGCGCCAGGGCTGTGCGCAGCATCCACAGCAGGGGAAACAGCGTAGCGCCGCAGACGCCAAGGAAGGCGAGGTGAAGGGCCAACTGGCGCGGCGCCCGGCGGCGCCCGCTCAGCGCAGCCGCTGGCGGCACGGCGGCCGCATCGGCGACGCCAAGCCCAACCCCCCGCTCAGCGATAGTGGACATGCCGCTCACCGAAGCGGAACTGCGCCCAGGTAACGAGCGCGACTAGGCAGGAGATCAGTACGGCTACTGCCGCCGCCTCGCCGAACTGGAAGAAACGGAAGCCGCGCTCGTAGAGGTAGTAGAGCAGGTTGGTGGACATCCTGAACGGTCCGCCCTCGGTCAGCACATCCACTGCGCCGACGATCTCGTCCAGCACGATGATCACCGTCGTCACCACTGCGAAGAACAGCGCCGGGGAGATCAGCGGCAGTTCAATGGTCAGAGCGAGCTTGAGCGAATAGGCACCGTCGACCCGTGCCGCCTCCACCACCTCATGCGGGATGGTAAGCAGGGCGGCGTGGAAGATCAGCAGGTTGAGCCCAAAGCTCTTCCAGAAGGCGACGGCAATCACCGACCAGATGGCGAGGTCTGGATCAGACAGCCATCGCTGAGGTGGCAGGCCGAGTGCGCCGAACAGGGCGTTCAGCACCCCGAAGACCGGATTGAACATCCACAGCCAGATCACAGCCGCGACCGGGAAGGACAGCACGGCTGGGACAAAGAGCAGGAGGCGGTAGGCCGCCGCGGCGCGCTCGAGCCGCAGGCGGAGCAGGAGGAAGGCGAGCAGAAGCGGCACCCCGACCTGCATTGGCAGCAGAGCGAGCAGGTAAATCAGCGTGTTGCCTGCCGCCAGATGGAACTCCGGATTGGACAGCGTAGCGAGATAGTGGTCTAGCCCACGCCAAGTGCCCTGGCGGCGCAGCAAGCTCCAGTCGAAGAAGCTGAAGCCGATGCTGGCCAGCATCGGCGCCCAGACGAACACCACCGCCGCCCCAACCGCAGGCGCGGCAAGCAGCCAGCCGGATAAACCGGCGCGCCAGTCGCCGTGCGTCACGCAGCGATCAACGCCTCGACAGCCCGACGACTGCCACGCAGCCCCTCGGCCACGGAGACCGAGCCATTCACAATGCGGGTAATCCAGTCGATGTGGGCAGTAAGCGCCTCAAGGCCGCGGGGTCCGGGCCAGATCGTTTCGCTGGTCAGCCCCTCCGCGAGTTGGGCGTGAGCAGCCTCGTTGCCAGGTGGCAACGGCAGAGGATGGGTCGTGACGTTAAGATAGCCGGTGCCGAGCCAGATCTCGAAGCCTTCTGGGCTGGCGACGAAGTCGAGGAAGCGGTAGGCGGCCTCCTGCTGCTCGCGGCTGTTGGAATAGATGGCGAGGAAGTTGCCGCCGGAGTTCATCCGCCGCTGCCGGCCCTCTAGCCCGACCATGCGGATCAGCCGAAGGTTGAAGCGCGCCGCCTCACGCACCCCGGACTGGCGAGCCGAGGAACTCGCCATCACGCCGATGCCGCCCGACTGGAAGGCGCTCAGCATTTCGGGGATGGTCAGCACGCGCCAGAGCCCGAGGCGGTGCGGCTCGACGAACTTCTCTATCCCGTAGATCGCTTCCGGGCTGTCCATCACCGGCCGCCCCGAGGCGTCGATCACCTCGCCGCCGGCGTTCTGGATGAAGGCCTGGGGAAGCCACTCGTTCACCTCGTAGCAGAGGCCCTGGCGCCCAGTGCGCTCCTGCAGCTGGCGGACCATGGGGTAAAGCTGCTCGGCGGTGGCGGGCTCGGCGGCCGGGTCGATACCGGCGGCGGTCCAGAGATCCTGGTTGATGTAGAGCACCGGCGTGCTCATCGCCCAGGGCAGGCCGATGGGCACGCCACCGACCTCGGCCAGCGGCCGCACCTGCGGCCGGAACCGGCCGAGCAGGGCGGCTGTACGCTCGGCCCCGAAAATCTCCCGGAAATCCTTTGCACCCAGGGTGCGGCGCGCGAAATCTCCGAGCTTCCAGCCGGTCGTCATCAGCGCCGGGCCGCGGCCGGCAGCAATTGAGGACAGGGCGCGCTGAGTGATCGCCTCGTAGGTCGTGCCGTCCTGGCGGCTGACGACTGTCACCCCGGTATTGCGCGCGTTGAAGGCGCGGATCAGTCGCTGGATCGGATGGTCGGCGCCAGAGAAGAGGTGGACGAGGTCGATCCGCGCGTTCGAGCCGAGCGCCGAGCGCGGCAGCAGCGCCGGAGCGGCCAGGGCGGCGAGGCCGGCGCGAATGAGCCGCCGTCGAGTCGGGCAGGACAGGGGAGTTGGCTTGGTCGTCATCGCGCGGCCTCCTTGGCAGATAGACGCCGATGCTGGTAGACTAAGTACGTCGACAGGGCGACGATGGCGACATAAAGCTTTGATGACGGCGCTCCCGTTTTGTCGGCGTCTCGACAGCGCATGGTGCGACGAGGCCGAGTTATCGCCGCCCAACACCTTTCGGCGAAGGCAGCGCGCGAACATTTGGTTGAGACGGTGATTGCGGCTGGAGCAGTGCTACGCAAGTTCCAGCAATGCCCCTCGAGGCATGAGGAGCTTACCTTATAGGGGACCGGCGCTCCGTCCACGAGATGACGGCTTGTGAGCACCCTCTCAGGCTTCGCCCGTCGCTCGCCCAACCAGTCGAGGGCGACGCAGATCTAGGCTCAGGACTTATTCCCCGATCCAGAAGGTGACAATTGCGGCCGGCGTGATGGCGAAGAAGAGCTCGGCGCATCGGTCGTAGTGCGTGGCGATGCGGCGGCAGTCCTTGAGACGGCCGAACATGATCTCGATGCGGTGGCGCTGGCGGTGGAGCGCGGCGTCGTGGGGAATGGGTTGCCTCCGGTTTTTCTTCGATGGGATGCACGCCGTGATGCCGCGTTGGGCGAGTGCGGCGCGGAAGGGGTTGCTGTCGTAGCCGCGGTCGGCGATCAGCTCGCGCGCCGGGGGCAGCGCGGGCGCGAGGATTGCGGCGCCCTTCTGGTCGTTCATCTGCCCTTCGGAGAGCATCATGGGAGACCTCTGCGAGATGCGCCTGATCGGGTTGATGGAGGCATGACGGCGGCCTGGAAGTGGCCGTGACGGGGTTTTTGGGGGCCCGCCGGCTGGGCTGCGGACGCAGTTCTCCCGTCAGGCCGTGAGCCGTTCGGCGCGGCGCAGGTTGATGGCCGTGCAGAGCAGGTGCAGATGGGCGGTGTTGCGCAGCAGGCCGCGGTAGCGGACCCGGCGCTAGCCATAGCTGCGCTTGAGCGCGCCGAAGCTGCGCTCGACCTGGGCGCGGATCGGCGCCAGCGCCAGGTTCATCCAGCGTTGCCAAGCCGTGAGCGGGCGCCGCGCATGACCGCGATGCATGATGCCATCGACGATGCCGGCCTCAGCCAGCGCCGCGCGCCGGGCGACGCGGTCATAGGCCTTGTGGCCCCTGGCCGACCTGCGGTCTCCCATGAACACCGCCGCCTCGTCATCCTGCACCAGCCCGTCGGCGACTACGCTGTCGCCAACCTCGGCGCCGGTGAGTAGGGCATCGCGGATCAGGTCCGAGCCGAGATCGACCGCGACGTGCGCCTTGAAGCCAAAGAAACTGCGCTGGCCACGCCGCGTGAAGCCGGCCTCCGGGTCCTTCGTCGAGACTTCCCCCTCGCTCTGCGGCGGGCGAGCAACGGCGGCCTCGACCCGTGTGGCGTCGATCAGCGTGCCGACCTTCAGCACCAGCCCTTTCGCGTCGAGCTGGCGATTAAGCTCGGCGAACAGCGCCTGGGCGAGACCGCGCTCGGCGAGGGCGGCGCGGAACCGGCACAGCGTGGTCTCATCGGGCGTGCCGTCATCGAGCCCGAAGCCGCAGAAGCGGCGGAATGACAGCCGGTCGGCCAGTGCTTCCTCGAGGCCCGGATCGGAAAGCTGGTACCACTGCGCCAGCAGCAGCGCCCGAAACAGCGCCAGCGGCGGATACCCCGGCCGCCCCTCGGCGCGCGCAGCGGGGAAAGCAGACGCTCCATCGGCGCCCAGTCCATCAGGCCCGCGATGCGTTCCAGCCGGCGGTTCGCACCCACACTCGCTGGCAGCAGCGCCTCCGCCAGGCTCGACTGTCCAATCCGCCGCTGACCCATCCCCGCCTCGCCATCACGCCGTTCAGCACATCAGCGAACCAGCGATCGGCCCCGCCAGCAAGACATTTCGCAGAGGTCTCGCAGAGGTCTCCATCGGGGCAGGCCTTCGGAGGGCCGGGGCGGAAGGCGGCTGTGACGATGGCGCCTGCGTGGGCGGGCTCGGGGAGAGCAGCTGGCCTCGCCTTGTCTGCGAGAGCGGCGGTCCTTTTCTCGCTCCGCTTCCGCGAGGTGCGCGTGGTCCAGGAGGGAGGCGGCGATCCCGGCGATAGGCGTGCGGTGATGGCGGCGATGTCTCGATCGGTCCTCAAGGTGGTCGAGGCCGAACTCCTGCACTTGTCTGCTGACGCGCCTACCAACACGTCCTTCGCGTTTCGATATCGCCGCCGGCGTGCCGGAACGATGCGCCGGCCGGACGGTAAGGAAGACGGTGGCTGCGCTCACCGGCACGCCGGTGCTCGCCGATCAGACAAGCTTCAGGGTCTGGGAGGTGCCGCGCCTCGAGAACGGTGATCCGCCGCGCTGCCCCACACTCCGCCGGACAGGACGCGGCGTCAGCCCGGCCTGAGGTTCACCGCGGCCGCCTTGCCACGTTCCATCGCGATCTCGTAGCTGAGCTTCTGGCCTTCGTTGAGCCCGGTCAGGCCGGCCGCCTGCACGGCGGTGATGTGTACGAACACGTCTTTGCCGCCCTGATCGGGGACGATGAATCCGTACCCCTTGGTGGCGTTGAACCACTTCACGGTGCCTGTGGCCATGTGGCCCTCCTCTGGCTGCTGAGCGCCGCCGCCGAACGGCGGACAACCGGGTCCGGAGAGAAAGCCGTCAGCCGCCCGGTAGCCCGGAAGCCATAAAGGAGGCGAGGTCAGTCAGGCCAAACACACGATTGCAGCTTCAGGGAACACGGCCCGGCCGTAAGGGGTCAAGGCAAAACGACAAACGGGCCGCCCAAGTGGCGGGCGTCCGATCGCGCGGATCGGGCGAGAGGCGCTCACAGCCGGGCTCAGCCGGGTTGACGGCCGACCGAGGCGGCATATCAGGGGTTGGATGGCGGCGAGGCGGGTGAAGGCGACGGCGGCCCCGACGACGCCCTCGCAGTCCTGGGCCGTTCGGCGGTTACAGCCGAACCGGGCGAACGTCTGCTCGAGGACCCATCTTCTCGGGCGGGTTGCCACCCAGTCGGCTGCGAGCGCTTGACGATCCGGATGCGCGATTGTGGCTCGGCTGCAACGGCGGCATCGACCTGACGGGCTGTGCGGCCGGCACCGGGCCGGACCAGTCCGAGGGCCGGACAGCACCCAAGCAGGCCCTCCCTCAGGCGACCGCCGAGTTTTTGACCCCCTGAAGATCGGGTCTGCTTCAGAACAGGGATTGGACGATCTGGACACCTCCGGAAACTGGCTGGTGTTGCCGGGCGGGGTGTGATTCCGTCTGGCTGAGGCGGCAGCGAGCGAGGCGCGGATGTCCGGAGGTCAGCGAGGGTTCTGGGACGTGGAGGAGCGGCTGCGGGCACTCTCCGTGCAGGGCGATCCGCTGGAGAAGCTCGCGGCGACGGTGGACTTCGAGATGTTTCGGGCGGACCTTGCCGCCGCGCTCGGCCGGCGGGATCGCGCCAAGGGCGGGCGGCCTTGCTTCGATCCGGTGCTGAAGTTTACCGCCCAGCGGGCGTTGCCTTCGGCTCGCATGCTGGTGCTGCAGGCGCTGCACGGGCTGTCGCTGGCGCAGACGGAGTATCTGGTGGCCGACCGGCTGAGCTGGATGCGCTTCTGCCGCCTGGGTGCCGGCGATGCGGTGCCCGACGCCAACACGCTGTGGGACTTCCGCGAGGCGCTGATCGCCGCCGGCGCGCTCGACGCGCTGTTCGCGCGGCTCGACCGGGCGATCACCGAGGCGGGGTATCTGCCGATGGCCGGCCAGATCGTGGACGCGACGCTCGTTGCGGCGCCGCGCCAACGCAACACCGAGGCCGAGAAGGCGCGGATCAAGGCGGGCGAGAAGGCCCGTGACATCTGGCCCGCAGACCGCAGGTCGGCCACAGGCCACAAGCCGGCCAAGGCGCGTCAGAAGGACGCGGATGCGTGCTGGACGGTGAAGTTCAGCAAGGCCCGGCCGCGCGAGGACGGCACGCCGCAGATCGACATCGCCGTGCCGCACTTCGGCTACAAGTCGCACATCTCGATCGACCGCCGGCACGGGGTGATCCGCCGCGGCAAGACCACCGATGCCGCCGCCCATGACGGGGCGCGGCTGCGCGAGGGGCTGATCGATCCGGACAACACCGCCTCCGACGTCTGGGGGGATACGGCCTATCGCTCGGCGGAGAACGAGCGGTATCTGCGAGGCATCGGCAAGGTGAGCCGCATCCATCGGCGCAAGCCGCCGCGCCGGCCGATGCCGCGGCACACCGCGCGGGCCAATGCGGCCAAGTCCTCGGTACGCGCCCGTGTCGAGCATCCGTTCGCGCATCAGAAACGGGCGATGGGGCTGGTGATCCGCACCATCGGCCTGGCGCGCGCGCACGCCACGATCACGCTGGCCAACATCGCCTACAACATGAAGCGATGGTGCTGGCTCGACAGACGAGGTGTGCCCGCCTGATGCGAAAGCCGCGGCGAGCAGCCGCAATCGCCAAGCCAGAACCGCCGCGACACGCTTTCCCCGCCGATCGGCGCGCCCCAACGATCTTCCGGCCCCCTTTGCGCGTCAAAGGTCAGGGATTCCGGAGGTGTCCAGATCGTGCGGGACTGGGTGCTGCGCTTCAACGCAGAGGGGGCCGGAGGGGCTGCGCGACCGCAAGGCGCTGGGGGCTCGAAGCGGCGGCTGACGGAGGCGCACAGCCGGGCGCTTGCGGCGCAGATCGAGCGGGCTCGATCACGGCGATCCACAGGGAGGTGCACTGGCGACTGTGCGATCGCAGTCAGTGGCCGTGGGAGGCGTTTACCACCCTGCGGGCGTTGCCTGCGGCTCGTGTCTCGGTCTGCATTCAAACGCTGAGCCGCGAGTTGCGCGCGATGGGCTCCCGCAAGCTCTCGGCCCGGCCGAACCTAGGCCGAGGGCGTCATCGAGGCGTTCACAAAACTTCCCCGCCACGCTGGCACGCATCGCGCGCCAGCAGGGCATCGGCCCAGACGCGCTAGAAATCTGGTTCCGGGACGAGGCCCGGATGCAGAAACCACGATCCCCGCCGCTGGGTAAAGCGCGGCACCCGACCCTCGGCGCCGCAGGACCAGCGCTATGCGTCGACCTCTATCTTCGGCGCCGTCTGCCCGCAGGACGGCAAGGGCGCCGCCCTGGTGCTGCCGCTCCGCGACACCGCGGCGATGACCCTGCACCTGGCCGAGGTCGGCGCCATGGTCAGCCCCGGCAAGCACGCCATGCTGCTGCTGGATCAGGCCGCGTGGCACCTCTGCGGCGACGTCACGATACCATACAACATCACTTTGCTGCCCCTGCCGCCGAAACGCCCGGGTCTTAACGCGATGGAAAACGTCTGGCAGTTCATGCGCGGGCCGAAGGCAACGCCCGAAGGCCGGTACGACTGGCTGTCGAACCGCATCTCCCACACCCATGGCGACCTCGGTCGATCACCGCGGCCACGCCTCGAACAAACTCGTCGACAAACTCTGGCGCATCAGGCCCTTCGGTCTGCGCCATTGGGCATATCGGTCCTAAGCAGGAAGATTTGGCATCAGTCTTCCTTCTCGCGGGCGGCAGTCACGCCAGCACATGCCGCCGCCCGAATTTCTGCCACGCGAAGAGAACAATGCCAATACCCAGGCCGATCAGGTCGGTGTTGACCCAGCCGAGGATGCCCGCCGGCTTCGGATCGGCCTCCGGAACGATGCACAAGATCGCCGCTGCAGCGCCGACGAGACGCAGCGGCACCGGAAGGCGCCCGGACAGGTAGCCCTCGGTGGCGCAGGCAAGCAGCACCACGCCGATCGCCGCCGAGCCCAGCGCCTGAAGCACGCCGAGGAGCGGCCCCTGCGCCAGAAGCACTGGACTGAGGTAGAACATGTAGGGGACCATGAACGTCGCCATGCCGAATTTCAGCGCCTTCAGGCTGGTCCCCCACAGGCTGCCGCGCGCGAGCCCGGCCGCGGCGAAGGAGGCGAGCGCAACGGGCGGCGTGATCGCCGAGAGCACCGCGTAGTAGAAGATGAACATGTGCGCGACCAGCGGCTCGACGCCCATGCGGATCAATCCGGGAGCGACGACGGCAGCGGCGATCGCATAGGCTGCCGTCGTCGGCACTCCCATGCCTAGGACCAGCGCCACGATCGCGGCGAAGGTCATCGCCAGCAGGGGGACGGTGCCGCTGAGTTCGAGGAGGATGGTGGCGAAGCGGCCGCCGATGCCGGTGAGCCCGATCACGCCGGCGACGATTCCGGCAGTGGCGCAGACCGCGACGAGCTGCAACGCCTCCCGCGACCCGCCGGCCAGGGCCTCGCAGATCGCGAGCCAGAGCTGCCAGACGCTCTCGATCAGCGCGCGCAGCGGATTCTCGCGCGCAACGAACAGCCGGTGCGCGAGGAAAGTCGCGAACATGATGACAATGGTGGCGGCAATGCCGAGGCCGGCGGCACGGAACGGCGAGAACCCCGACAGCAGTACGACGATCAGGATCAGGAGCGGGGCGAAGAGATAGGCCCTGAGCATCAACCGCGGCAGCCTCGGCAGTTCGGAGCGCGGCAGCCCGCGCAACCCCGCCTTCAGCGCATGCAGATCGGCGTGGGCGTAGCAGGCAATGTAGTACAGCAACGCGGGAATGATGCCGGCGATCAGGATGTCCTGATAGGGCTTGCCGAGCACTTCGGCCATGATGAAGGCGCCGGCGCCCATGACAGGCGGCGCCAGCTGCCCGCCCGTCGATGCCGTCGCCTCGACCGCGCCCGCCGTGTCGGCGTCGTAGCCGGCGCGCTTCATCATCGGGATGGTGAAGGTGCCGGAGGCGACGACATTTGCGACCGAAGAGCCTGAGACCGCGCCGAACAGCGACGACGACACCACCGCCACCTTGGCCGGGCCACCGCGTGCCCACCCCACGAGGCCCATGGCGAGGTCGTTGAAGAAGTCGCCGGCCCTCGAGGTCTGGAGGAAGGCGGCGAAGGTGACGAACATGATGATGAAGGTCGAGGAGACCGAGGTCGTGATGCCGAAGATCCCCTCGCTGCCGGCGAGGAAGTTGATCGCGTCGCGCCACGGCACGCCGGTATGGTAGAGCGCTCCGGGCAGCCATGGGCCGGCGAAGATGTAAGCGATGAAGACAAGCGCGATGATCGGCATCGCGAGACCTGCGGTGCGGCGGGCGAACTCGAGCAGGATCACGAGCGCCACCACCCCGACGACCGTGTCGCGCTCGTTCGGCCCCATGAAGGCGCGGATCTCGATGCCATCCGCGTCCAGCACGAAATGCGCTACGATCCCAACGCAACCTGCGATCAGCAGCCAATCGTACCAGGCGACCGTGTCGAGGCGGCTCTTCGGCGACGCGGCAAACAGCCCGAGACCGATGATCGCGCCGATGAAGACGTGCACCGGCCGGCTGACGGTCGGGTCGATCGGATGGATGAGCAGCACCACCATGTGGAAGGCCACGAAGGCGATGCCGAGCCAGCGGAATGCCTTCGCCAGCGCCGGTCCGAGCCTGCGTCGGCTCGATGGCACCTCCATGTCGAGGATGCGTTGCGCTTGCTCGGCCT
>Ga0308410_1002301_pt1 | contig 10992 bp, 7 predicted proteins | sample HotsprOSTMatCore_FD_203467 | JGI IMG/M metagenome (GOLD analysis project Ga0308410, IMG submission 203467) | Hot spring phototrophic mat microbial communities from Octopus Spring, Yellowstone National Park, Wyoming, United States -... | ecosystem: Environmental > Aquatic > Thermal springs > Hot... | reverse complement strand
GCCGCAACGTTTCCAACATTTCCCGGGCTTCGACCTCATCCAAAATACTGATGGCAAAACCCACGTGAACAATCACATACTGTCCTACTTGGACCTCGGGGGTGTACTCGAGGCAGACCTCTTTCCGGATGCCGCCTGTCTCGGCCCGCCCCATAAGAAGGCCGTCCTTCTCATAGATTTCAACCACCCTCGCGGGGATTCCCAAACACATAGTTCAGAACCCTTCTTAGGTTACCTCGAAAACGATCGCTGTCGGACGCTATAGTTACCAGAAAGGGATAGTAAGTGCTTCCTCACAAGGAAAAATTAAGATTACCCATGAAGCAATTCTGCTTAACTGCAAGGATCGGGCATGGGCAAGAAAAAAACCGTCCATCCATACAACCTTAAATTAGGCTTTTATGGTGAAGAAGCCCTAACTTTCGAGAGCGAACCGTAAAAACCGACCGAACTTGCTGCAACTTCTGATCCGACAATAAAACGGGGAAGTCGCCGAACTATCGAAGTAAAGCTGCCTCGAGCGTTCGACGAGCTTCGGAAGAATTTTTACCCTCCCCTTGATCGAGTAAAGCCTGTGCCACAGCCAATTGACCTAGGGAGATTCCGCCGTCGTTGGGCGGGTAGGCCTCGGGCAAATAAACTCGGAAGCCCCGCTCCTCCAATTTCTTGACGGTTAATTCCGAAAGAACTCGATTTTGGAAGCACCCACCGGAAAGCACAACGGTTTCCTGCCCGATCCGCAAAGCGACCTGGCAAACAGCTTCGGCTAGGGCTGCGTGAAATGCCCAGGCGATTCCCGTAACGGAACGGCCTGCTTTCAAGTCCGAAAGAATCCCATCCACCACCGGTCCCCAGTCCACAAGGAGCAGATCTTTTTCCACGACCTCGGCTTGGTAGCGGTTTTCGCCGGCACTTGTTGCCAGAAATTCAAGCTCCATGGCCGCCTGCCCCTCGAAACTTGTAACAGGAGAAGCACCAAGCAGCGTGGCGACGGCGTCAAACAGCCTGCCTGTACTACTGGCCATGGGAGAGTTAATGTGTTTCTTCAGCATCTCGTGCAGAATGGCTATTTCCTGGCCTGTGAAAAGGTGTTCAATTGCGGAGCAATTTTTTAGGCCATCGTGAGCATAAAGCAAGCCTAAAGCGGAGCGTCTGGGCTCGCGGGAGGCTTTTTCTCCGCCTGGCAACGGGAAAGGCCGGAGGGTGCCCACCCGCCGAAAGTGTCCCCCATTTACCAGTAAAAACTCTCCTCCCCATACTGTCCCGTCCATGCCGAACCCAGCTCCGTCCCAAGCAACCCCTAGCACAGGACCTTCTAAGCGATGTTCGGCCATGCACGCGGCGATATGGGCATGGTGGTGCTGCACGCCAATCAGCGGAATCTCAAAACGCCGGCCTAGTTCCTGAGCAACTTGGGTAGAGGCATAGTCCGGATGTAAGTCGCAAGCTATTGCCTTGGGCGTGGCTGCGAAAAAAGATATCAAATCCTCTATTGCCCGTCTGTGGACCTGCTGACTCAGGATGTTATCCAAATCTCCGATATGGGATCCCACGATTGCTGAGGAACCCACAAGCAGGGCTACTGTGTTTTTCTGATGGGCCCCCACAGCCAAGATTGTAGGGGCATTCCGGGGCATCCGGCAGGGGAAAGGAGCATACCCGCGCGCCCGCCGCAACAACTGCAGTCTACCTCGAAAAATTCGTGCCACGGAATCGTCCACGGGCCGCACAATAGGCCGATTGTGCACCAGGAAAAGATCTGCAATGCTTCCTAAACGTTTGAGCCCTTCCTCAACAGTAGTACTCATTGGCTCTTCCGAGAGGTTCCCGCTGGTGCAGACCACAGGAAGCCCGATTTCTTGCATGAGAAGGTGATGTATGGGGGTATAAGGCAGCATCACCCCCAGATATGGATTCCCCGGGGCAACCTCCTCGGCAATTGCAGGGACACCCAGCCCCACCTGTGCCCGACGCCGGAGCAACAAAATGGGAGCCTGGGGACTAAGGAGGGATTCGGCCTCTTCCGGGGACACTTCGCACCATCGGATTGCGGCTTCAAGATTCGGAACCATCACAGCGAAGGGCTTGTGCGGTCGGCGTTTCCGCTCCCGCAATCTTTTAACGGCTTGAGGTGAAGTGGCGTCGACCACAAGTTGAAATCCTCCCAACCCCAACAGGGCGAGAATGGTTCCCTTTCGGATGGCTTCTCCAGCCTTCCTGAGGGTATCGTCCTTTTCCGCCACAGGCATTCCGTCGGGAGTGAGCAAGACGAGAGTTGGCCCACAACGGGGGCAAGCAATTGGTTGGGCATGGAACCGCCGGTCTGCAGGGTTGCCATATTCTTGCTGGCAATCGTTGCACATCTGGAACTGTGCCATCGAGGTCAAGGGCCGATCGTAAGGCAGTCCACGAATGATGGACCAGCGTGGCCCGCAATTCGTGCAGTTTGTGAAGGGGTAGCGGTAACGTCGCTCCCCGGGAGTGAAAATTTCTCGCTGGCACTCCGCACACGTGGCGAGATCGGCAGGAATTACGGGGGCTTTCGCCCACGGTTCTGAGCTGGCGGCAATATGGAAGCCCGTTTCTGAAAGCCGGACCGGCAAAAGCCGGATTTCCACCGACTCTATTCGGGCCTGGGGGGGACACTCCGAGCACAATCGGCTGCAGAACTCTTCTGTTGCCCGGGTACTCCCTTGGATTTCGATCCAGACGCAGGAGGATTCGTTGCGGACAAAACCCGTAAGGCCCAGCTTATGGGCCAGTTGATAGACAAAGGGCCTAAAGCCGACTCCTTGGACGATCCCGGCCACGGTTATCCCTACCCGCACGACCCCTCCGCGGGAAATGCTGGAGCCACAGTCAGAGGGGGGAGCCGGCTTGATGGTGGAAATCTCGAATCTAGTTTCCTCCGGGTGGACCATTGAGCTTTGATTTTCCGAGAGATAGACAGAGCAACGTTTCGATATTCATCAGTCTGTGCCTGGGATAGCGTTTTCCGGTTCACGGCGGCCCGAGGGTTTATTTAGCCTCGGCCGGTAGCCACTGGGCATATCCGGCCCCCGGAGTTCGTCAATCCCAAGGGCGGCAGGCTTGTTTTCTAATTCTCTGCCCGTGCAGGCATAAACTGTCCAAACTTTCCGAGGTTGGGTATCAACAACGGCCTTGCAAAGCTTTGGTGTACCGACCGAATTGAGAATGTTAAGTCCGAGGTAAGCCCGGGATTTAGCCTTCGGAATCGGGGGTGTCCAAATTCAACGGCCCCATTTTCGTTTTCCGGTATCGCTCAAATTTCCCGCAACCTGTTACAAACATTATGCATTCCGGAGAAACCCGAAAGTTATCACCCTGGGGAGGCAGAACATCGGAATGAACGCGGCCTCGACTTTGGCTGGAGGCCGCAGGCGAAAACCTTACAAGCAAAAACCGTGACTCCAGGCGAAACCATTACTGCTTTTAGGAACCCCCGGGTTTGCTCGCTCGGCTGCATCCCCCCATCCAAATTTTACCGATACCTTCAGACTATTTTGTTTTTTTAGTTCGGAGGTTTTGCCTTGAATGGGATCTTCCTGGGGGCTTTTTTCCGAGGCTGAATCGAACCCCCCCGGCGGGAAACTTCCCCTGGTCTCCGAAAGATGGAGCTTTCGTTCGCCGCTTTCGATCCCTTCTGCAATGGGGTATGCAGTACATGGCGGGAAGGACAATGCTTTATCGGAGGGAACTCTTGCCATTTCCTTCGATTCCCGTAAAGGGGCCGAGACACCCCAGGAAATTGAGCCCGTTCCGGTGGGGCAAAACCGCCGCCGGGAGCCTTGCCGGGACCAAAGGCTATCAATGCAACCCGGAGGGAGCCGCAGAGAACGGTTTCCGGGTACTTCTCCCTCTGCCAAAGCTCAGTTTTTAAGTGTTTTAGGGCAACCTCGGGCTTGAAGCCCGGAATTGTTGCAACCTATGGATACTCTTCCCCAAGGGGGTGAATACTATTCCAGGCGGGCTCAAATTTTTGAACAAGCTGGTAAAAATCTGATATTGCTGCAAAAACCCCAAGTTTTTCAACTTTTCAGGTTGGGGATTGGTCTGTCCCGGCTGTGACCCGTAAACGAGCTTGTAATCCCGGGGGAAATATTCTGGCTGCGGGTCCCTGCCCACCCATCGACTGCCTGCTAACTGGATTGGAGGGATGGCTTAGTGGGGGAATCCGATGTCCTCCTGGTGCCACCTTCTCCCCGATATTGGCTCCATTCTCCCCAACGAATTCCCCCCTTTACCTGGTAATACGGAGAACGTTTTGCCGAGGAAAGCCGACCGCCGTACTCTTGGATGAGCTACCGCTGGGCTAACATCTTGAAGTACTGTGGCATCCTTTGGGCCAACGCTTGGAGGAGTCCCCGATCAGAAAGTGAATAGGAACTGCACCCAACCAGTTCGCGAATACCTACTTTCCAGCGAGTACCTACTTTCCAGGGGGTTGTACCTCTCACAATCGGGGGCAGGTAACACTTGGTTTTGAGAACGACCCCGGGCAACTCGGCAGCTGAACTCATTATCCTAGGGTGGATTCTCCGTAGATGCACCCTACTTGTGGGTGGGAGCCTGTTGGCCCAAAGCCCAGAAAATGGCGTTTATCAGTAGCTGGCGGAAGGCGGGATTTTCGAAATCTTTGGGGTGCCCCAAAGAAGTGTAGAAAACTCTTCCGCCCCGATAATTCCGAACCCATGTGACCGGTTCTATTCGCCCGGCAGCCTCCCCCATCATGAGCACAGTGACATCCTCGAGCACGGGAGAAACAAGATACAAAGTTCCCTCGCTTTGCCAACGTCCCCTCGGTAAGCCTGCAAGAATTGGGTGGTTGGCCTGTTCCGCCACCAATTGAACGGTGCTTCCTCCGACGACTGTATGCCCCTTGTAATTACAGCCTAAAACCTCCCGGTCGAAGCCGATCCATTCGGCTCCTCCCGGCGGAAGCTTCCCTCGCGTGTCGAAGGCATGGCTTGCGGTCCTGAGACCTACCAAAGGCTTACCGCTCTCCAGGTATTGGCGAACTAGGGCCAGCTGATGCTCAGGCAACCCCAGACGTCGAATGTATAAAACCAAACAATCTGCTGCAGAAAGCTCCTCGATTCCCCAGATATAGTGACCTCCTTGCCCATGCATCACGGTGGTGTAGCAATCAAACTGCTCGGATAACATCTGAGCAAATTGGGGAAGAAGTTTGTCGGCCTGGTAGTGATCGTCGCTCACCAAAAAGGTGACGTGTGGGCGATCGTCCTCGCGGAAGCGGAAGGCGGGCTCAGCCAATAGATCTGTCGACGTGATTGTCGGGCACCAATATCGCTCGATGTGCTCCACAACCAGTTCGGTTCCCCGGACATGTCGCACATGCGGTGGTCGAGCCGGGTTGTACATGCTATCGGTCATATCTCGTACCAAGAGCACATTGAAACCCTGCCGGACAAGCTGTCGGATGCCGAACGGTCGACCCAAAACACACATGTTCGTATGGACACCCATGAGGAGAACATTTTCAATTCCTCGGTGTTTGAAAAGATAAATAATCTCTAGCCCGTCACCTATGGCATCCCCAGGGCCGATTTCCAGAAGATCATTTTGCTTGGTCCACACGGGTTTAGCGGGGGCACCGGCATCTTCACAACCGCCATCGCTATCATCGATCGGAAGCGGGCCCTCCACCGAGGGATCGAGCCCGCACCATGGCTGAAGCGGGACCGGGGTTTCTACCTTCGGAACGCTTAAGGCAAGTTGTCGCTGGGGGGTACCCGCGTAGTACGACATGGTACCGCTGGGAGCATGGACAATTAGCACCCCGCGATTCCTGAGGGTATGTAGGAGCCGATTCATCCGTGGGGCCATCTCGTTGACGCGTTTGACCGCAGACGGGCAAGGATGATTATCCCACATGTCACAAACAATGGCAGCGGTTTTGGTGGGATCCCAATAAACCGTCTTGTAGTGAATTTGTACAGATTTCCCGTCTTCGGTAGGGGTTCGCCAGCGGGTGTAAAGTGCCAACGGCTCAGCCGCCCACGAGGCCGAAGACAAAAGGAACGAAGGGGCGAAAAACAGGAGAAAAAAGGCCAACAAAAAGATCCTGCTCCAACAAGCAGCAAATGGTGCCGACAGACCTCGTGCGGGGGAGGCGGCCCGGGTTTGCAATACAATTTTCATGGTGACATTCTCCTGACCATATGGGAACTTTTGCAAAAGCCAAAACCGCTAGTCATAACACCGGTAACGTTGCGAGAATTATGAATGATACAGTCTAATTGCGGCGGGTTAAACCCTCGAGTGGCCTAAAAGCCCTTTCATGCAGCACGGCTTGGGGCAAACGCGGAGAACGGCGGCTGCCCCGGAAGATGGGGTTAGAATTTCTTGGCCACTGGTTAGATCAATCAAACGCCTAGCTTTAACCGGGCAGAAAAATCCACACGAATGCTGAATGTTACAATTGAGGATAGCTCGAGAATAGCTCGGGCAAGAGTGAGTCCCAACAACGTAATTTCCAACGTGCCGGTTAGGAGTTGGGGGCCCTGCCGTAAAAGATTTATTCTTCCTGCTAGGCGGGAGGTTATTGACAGCTCTTTTTTGCGGTGGGGTTGGTCGTCAGTTTTGGTTCCAAACCCGATTCAAAGGGGCCATTTGAAAGCTGCTTCGAGGATCCTTTTGGGGGAAAAATTGGGAGTGATTGCAGGTTGGAGCCCGAGCAGGGTTTTGCGGTGGGTGAGGCATCTGGGCTTTTGAGCAAAAGCTACTTGGTTTCCACCGTAACCCATCCTGACTCCTCAGTGAAAAAGAAAGTGGAGGACAAGAGGGAACTTTATTGCCCCAGTTCCCGGCCTCGGGATATGGGCACGCTCCAAGCCTAGCCTTCGATTAGGTGAGTGTGCTTGGTGAGGTGGAATAATTCAAGCGATTGACCATTTGTTCGGAGAACACTGGTAATGAACACCGGGCCAGGAGCACATAAAAAAGTTTCGCAGGTTGCGGAGGAATTGTCGGGGCATTCCCACCCCCTGCCGATTCGAATAGGAATTTCCAGTTGTCTCCTGGGTGAGCCAGTCCGATATAACGGGGCCCATGCTCGAGATCTGTACATCCGGGAGACATTGGGTCGATACTTTGAGTATATCCCCGTTTGTCCGGAAGTGGAAATTGGTCTGGGGGTTCCTCGGCCGACTCTTCGATTGCAATACAACGAGGCCAACCAGCTCCGGCTTATCTGTCCCACAACCAATGAGGATCATACCGAGCGAATGGCATCGTGGGCACAAACGCGTTTGCGGGAACTGGCCAGTCTCGACCTTTGTGGGTTCATCCTAAAAAAGAACAGTCCGAGTTGTGGGATGAGGGTGAGAACATTTCGAACCGACGGCAAACCGGCTCCGTGGGCACCGGGAAGATTCGCGGCAGTGTTGATGGAGACTTTTCCATTGCTGCCGGTGATCGAAGAAGGCCGTTTGCACGATCCTCAACTTCGTGAGAATTGGGCGGAACGGGTCTTCGCATATCATCGGTTGAAACAACTGTGGGCGGATTCCTGGAATTTGTCAAAACTGGTGGAGTTTCACACAGCCCATAAACTGCAGCTTATGGTTCACAGCCCAAAGAAATCTCAAGAGATGGGCCGCTGGCTGGCTCATGCCAAGAAGCGTGGGCGGGCCGAGATCCGCCAGGAATATGAGCAGATGTTCATGAGCACTTTGTCAATTCCCGCTACCCGTGGCCGACATGTCAACGTAATGCATCACATGTTGGGGTATTTTAGCGACCGCCTCGACAAAGCAAGTCGCGAGGAGCTGGTGCGGACCATCGAAGAATATCGACGGGGTATTGTACCATTGATTGTGCCGTTGATACTCATCCGCCATTATGTGCGGTTATTCGGTATCGAGTACCTTCAGAAACAAATCTATTTGGAACCTTATCCGCCGGAACTTGCACTACGAAGCCAGCTCATTTAAACTGCCTTTTCTTCTCTCTAACTGGTTAGATACTCTTTTGTAAGCTGCTTAATATGCTTCCGTAGTTTGGGATTTCGAAGAGTTCCGATTTTCTGAAGAGCCGCAAATGGATTGTCCAGTTCCCTGGGACTGACAAGTTAAAGAATTTAAAAAGGTCAAGAGCCAAGTTCCATACCGAACATTCATCTGTCGTTTCCGGGGGGAAAATCATTGCTTTGCCCCCTCGGTACTCGCTGAATTGGCCCCCTTACTTCTGCCAGGATCGGTTTCTTCTACCAGCGTGCACGCGAGATGGTAATCCGGGAAATTGTGGGCTGCTCCCTGTGGGTAAGCCGTACAAGGCTTGGTTTGGGGCAGTTGGGGTGTGACGTAGGAATTCCGTAAAAATCTTCAAGGCAGCTCTCTTGCCTGCCTCCAGAGCTTCTCGGCACAGGAAGTCCCAGCCGGCAACGGCTTCCCAACGACCCAAAGTTATTGGAAGTCTCCTTGGCTGAACCGGCCAGCCCCCGGCAGTCGGGTGCACTCTGCCGCTGTAGCTTCATTCGGTAGGTTGGCTGTGTTCTTTCTGTCTCTATTTGTCTCTACCGAAGTTTGTACTCCTCCAGTCTTGCTGTTTGGAGTACGGGGTTAATGAAGCGAACTTCCTAAGTCGCGATCTCAAACCGTGCGGAACTAGTCCGAGAACGGTTTTGAAATCGGTTTTGTTCCCCAACGGGGAATTTCACCTGGCAGCCTCCGCTGGGGCAAGGGCTACTTCCAGCGTGAATGGGCCGTGGTCTGTCTCGAAGGGAATAGCTATCGGAGTGACGGTCGAAGGAAAATGGACGATGTGATTGTGCCCGGTCACCACATTGGGGAGACTCACGGATAGTTGATACTCCTCCAATTGAGCTTTGGCTGCACCGGCAACCATGTTTGTTAATTCCCCGACAGCATCAAGGACCTCTGTGTTAATCTCTGACAACTCTTCCATGAGAAGTGCCGAGGCTGCTTTAAGGGCGACCTCCTTGGAGAAACTGAGCACCACCGTTCCCACCGCCTTACCGGAAAGCCCAATGACGCCACTTACAGGGTGTTCTGCCGTGCGTGTCTGTTTAATTGCCGGCTTCCCCCGGCGTAACTCCCAGCCTAACATAGTTCGGAACGTAGTGTTGACGGCAGCAATAAAGGGATTAATATGTTCTACTCGCATCACAGCTGTGGGCATGCCAGCATCCTTCTTTGGCAAAGAGTGGGACTTACCACGCCACGCACGACTTCCATAAGATGCTAATTTCGACTGAGCTGGTCTCGCGAATTGCTCCTGGCTCTCAGCCGAGCAACCCCACGATTTTTTGGCAGACGGCCCTTCCAAACGGGTGGAAGTTCCGGTAGGCAAAGCCAACCGGGAGGCAGCTCACCATCGACCCCTTATGCCGTAGGCAAATTCGATAACCTTGAGGAGCACTGCGTCCTTCTTTTTTGTACCAAGTGTTTTCAGCATGTTCGTCACACTGGTGCTAAGGGAAGGAAGCGGAGGATTTTCTCGGGCCTTTTCGCGGAGATTCATACCTCTAGCAATCCCTCGTGGATTTTCCGCCCCTTGAGGCTGTGGTCCGTTTGGCGTTTCTCAATCCGGGGATGTTTTATGAGCGGATCGCAGCTGCTAATGTCGAGTCCTCCTCTCAGTTGAGAACACTGTTAATATTCAGCTTAATATTGAGTCTAATGTTTACTTTTCGGCGGTGAACTCAGCGGCTGCCGTGTTCATTTTCGGCAAGCTTTGAGGACCGTTCTGAAATCGACTGGTGTTCATCTTCGAAAGTAGTGGAGACGCCGAAGTCCCACTTATTTAGCTAGATTTGTCTCTGTTGGTTCTAGGAGGGTGAATTTATAATCCCGACAAACCGTAGTTATCCCAAGTTCAAGCTTTTGAGGGATAATCCAACCATTTTGGGGACGCAAGCTTTGAGGCTAAGCTGGTGAGTCAAAAAAATTTTCTCCAAAATCCTCCTCCAAGTGATCCCTCTTAAAGCCACCGGTTTTCCTGCTCTTACCGAAGGCATAAAACCGGCCTGATGCGCGGGACTCGGAATGTGCCCAGATTTGCCTGGACAGTTGCTCCAAGCTTTCAACCTCACTCAAGCAAAAATAGAACGCTAAATTGATGAAGGCTATGTATGGCGAGAAAGTCACCGCTAGAGCGAGCTATTTAAGTTCGAAAAACTCGGACGCTTAGAAATCGCCGAAGACTTCACATTTTAGTGCCTCCACGATTTGCGAAAATAAATGAGCTAGAGAAACTATGCGGGCAGGATCGATCTTGTTGAATGTTCTGGGGATGACGCGGGATCGGACTTTTATTTTTTGGCCTCGGGGTTCTTGTGGGAAATCGGCAACTCCGCTTTGTCGGGCCATCGTGTTTTCTTTGGGGTTAGGGGTTTTCTTTGGGCTCATGAGTACTCGCTAGCAATAGTGCGAAAGATTGTTAGCAGAAAGGTAAGGAATTACGGTGAAGGATCTTCCTTGGCCAAGGTCCGATCGAGCAGCCAAGGACATAAAAGGCGGGGTGGTGCTTTTTAACAAAGGGAAATGGGGGGCCTTAAGCGAATAATTGCTCCCGGCATTTTGTCCCTGTGGAGGTCCTCCTCGGAACTTTCTGGTTCTGCAGCCGACACCGGCCGAACTCAAAATATTTTCGGGTGTCCTGTGCCTTACATTCTTTGAGCCTCTTTTCTAGCCATAACCCGCTGAAACTCAACGGATTACGAGGAGGTGGCATTCTAACCCGGTGGTCATCCTGATTCGCAACAGTAGCTAGGCGACTAACCGTGTAAATCTGAGGAGCCTTCCCATACCTCCCAATTGCTCCCGATCCAAATATTTACCTTAAAATCTCGGCATGCTCTTTTTGGGGAGGGCGGCTTAACCGTATCCGCGTGGTGTTCGACCTCAGAGTCTTCGCCAAACCGACCGGTAGACTCGACGTCATTCCAGCTATCCTGCCGAGATCCCCTATTTGCCCTATTTTTCTTCA
>Ga0308410_1002300_pt1 | contig 10995 bp, 9 predicted proteins | sample HotsprOSTMatCore_FD_203467 | JGI IMG/M metagenome (GOLD analysis project Ga0308410, IMG submission 203467) | Hot spring phototrophic mat microbial communities from Octopus Spring, Yellowstone National Park, Wyoming, United States -... | ecosystem: Environmental > Aquatic > Thermal springs > Hot... | reverse complement strand
AGGGTCCAGGGCGCCGCACACCGATCGTGGCCGTCACCGCCAGCTCGGTCGAAGACGATCGGAGACGGTGCCTCGAATCGGGAATGGACGATTTCCTCAGCAAGCCTTTCGACGCGGACGGGCTGCGGCAGCTGCTCGAGCGCTGGGCGCCGGCGCGCGCTATCGGGGAGTGATCAATCCCCCAAGTCGGGCCGCTTCCCCGGCCGGCCGCGGGTGTCGTGTCGAATAAGACTCCAAGTACTTGAGCCCGCTGCCGGTGTTAAAAATGACGATCCGCTCGCTCGCACTCAGGAACCCGCTGGCGAGCAGGCGGCGCAGCGCCGCCACACAAGCCGCCCCTTCCGGCGCCGCGAAGATCCCCTCCGTCGCCGCCAGCTCCAAGCCGGCATCGAGGATCTCGTCGTCGTCCACCGCAATCGCGGTTCCCCGGCTTTTCCGAATCGCCTCCAGGATGAGGAAGTCGCCGAGCGGCTTCGGCACGCGCAGCCCGCTTGCGAGCGTTGAGGCATTCTCGAAAAAGCGGCAAGAGTCGGCGCCGGCCTCGAAGGCCCGGACGACAGGCTGGCAGCCGGCGGCTTGCACCGCAATCATTTTCGGACGCTCGTGAGAGATCCAGCCCAGGGCCTCCATTTCGGCGAAGGCCTTCCACATGCCGATCAAACCCACGCCGCCCCCGGTGGGATAGAAGACGGCGTCCGGCAGCGTCCAGCGAAACTGCTCGGCGAGCTCGTACCCAAGAGTCTTCTTGCCCTCGACGCGATACGGCTCCTTTAGCGTCGTCACCTCGAACCAGCCTTCGGCGGCCCGCCGCTCGGCCACCAGGCGCGCGCAGTCGCTGATCAACCCGTCGACGAGCGTCACGCGCGCGCCGAAGGACATACACTCGATGAAGTTCGATTGCGGCACGTCGCGGGGCATGAAGATGTAGGCCTCCAAGCCCGCGGCCGCCGCATAAGCGGCCAGCGCGCTGCCGGCGTTTCCCGCCGATGGGATCGCCAGTTTCCGGATTCCGAGCTCCAGCGCCATCGAGACCGCACAGGAGAGGCCGCGCGCCTTGAACGAACCCGTCGGATTCACTCCCTCGTCTTTGATCCAAAGGTTCTCGGCGCCCAGCCGGCGGCCGAGGCGCCGAGCGCGGATGAGCGGCGTAAAGCCCTCGCCGAGCGAGACGATCGATTCCGGGCGCCGCACCGGCAGCACCGGCTGGTAACGCCACATCGACGCGGGCCCGTTGGGAATCCACGCCCGGTTCCAACTCTTGCGCGCCCTCTCCAAGTCGTAGCGCACCAGCAACGGTCCGCCGCACGAGCACAGGTTGTGCACCTGGCCCGCCTCGTAGGTCTTGGCGCACCGGGAGCATTCCAGGTGAGTGACGGTGGTCATGGCGGGAAACCGCTATCATAGCCAAGGCCGGCTAGCCGACGTCCTTGCGCCGGTAAGGCGCCTGAAGGTAGCGGCGCGCTTCGCGGGCCTGGTCGGACTCCGGCGCCGAGCGGATGGCCTGCTGATAGGCGCGCAGAGCCTGGCTGCGCTTGCCGATCAGATCGTAGGTCTGTCCCAGGCGCAACCACGCCTGGACCTCGGTGTTCAGGTCCACCGCCTGCGGCCGGGCCGTCACCCTCTCCAAATCGGCCAAGGCCTGGTCAAAGTCGCGATACCAGAACAGCAGCGTCCCGCGGGAGAACCAGATCTTCTCCCACGCCAGGCGAGCGTAGCCGGGTGCGCCCGCCCGCTTGAGCTCCTCCATGTGGCGGAGCACCGCCAGCGCCTCGTCCTTCTTGCCTAGATCGCTGTACATCTGCACCAGCTCGAATCGCAGGATGTAGTTGCGGGGATAGCGCGGGATCAGATCGTTGAGATGGGCGACCGCCCTCTCCGGTCGGCGCTCGCGGCGATAGACGGCGCAAAGCAAAATCTTGGCGTCGTCGCGGTTCAAGACGCCGCGGCTTGCGATCAATTCGAGCGTGGCAATGCCCCGTTGCTTGTCGCCGCGAAAGCCGACCAGGAAGCCGAGCAGCTTCCAGTGCCAGGGAAGGCTGCCGACAACGTAATCATGTACGGCGGGAACGAGCCGGGCGTCGACAAAGGACGGGTCGATTTCGACGGCTTTATCGTGAAGCTTGCGCGCCGTCGTCGCATCGCGCAGGGCATCCATCCAGGCTTTCCGGATCAGGAAGTTGTAGTTGGCGCGCAGGCCGTAGGAGACTCCCAGCCAGTAAAGCGCCCGGGCATCATCTCGCCTGGCGGCCAGGCGTTGTTCTGCGAGCGAGATCGCCCTTCGAATGGCGTCTTCGAACTGCTTCTCATCCTCCGGAGACGGGTTGACCTTCGGCCGCCGGAGGAAGGGATTCGTGCCTGAGACGAGCTCGCTTTCGAGCGCGCCCACGCGATACAGGTCGCGGTACAGAACGGTCTGAGCGACGTGATTGTAAAGCGCCGGGTTGTTCGGCTCGGCGGCGATGGCTTGCCGAAATTTGGCGAGCGCTTCGTCGTACTCGAGGTTGTAGAAGTGCTCGAAGCCCTCCTCGACCGGGCCGCCCAGGGCCGCGGCGGCCCACATCAGCGCCCCGGCACTCAGCCACAGCCGCATCGTCGCTCTCGTTCTCATTCTACGCAGAGTTGCTTGAGCGCCCAGGCAGCATGCTCGGCCACCACCGGATCCTCGGAGGCGGCCAGCCGCTCAAGCGGCGCACGGAATTGCTCAAGCCGGCTGTTTCCCATCGCCACCGCGACATTGCGCAGAAAGCCTTGATAGCGCGCCCGCCAGACGGGCGTCGAACGGTAACGCTCGCGAAACTCGGCCTCGGACAGGGCAGCCAGCTCCTCTAGCGGCGGCGCCACCTCCCGGGCGGCGAAGGCCGGATCCGAACTTGGCGGCGCCCGCCGATTCCACGGGCACACATCCTGGCAGATGTCGCAGCCGAAGACGTGGCGGCCGAGCCCCTCGCGCTGCTCGGGCGGGATGGCGCCGCGATGTTCGATGGTGAAGTAGGAGATACACCGCCGAGAGTCGACCGCCCACCGGGGCCCGTCCGCCGACGGGGTCGGCACGATGGCGCCCGTCGGACAGGCGTCGATGCAGCGGGTGCAGGAGCCGCACCGGTCCGGCGGCGGCCGGTCCGGCTCGAGCTCGAGCGAGGTCAGCAACTCGCCCAAAAACAGCCAGGAGCCGAGCCGCTCGTTGATCAGGCAGGTGTTCTTGGCGATCCAGCCGAGCCCCGCCAGCCGCGCGTAAGACCGCTCAAGCAGCGGGGCCGTGTCGACACAGACCTTGTAGTCGAAGGCGGCGCCGACAAGCCCCTCCAGACGCCGGGCCAGCCGCTCCAAACCGGCCCGCACGAGCTCGTGATAGTCGAGGCCCGAGGCGTAGCGCGAAATCCATCCGCGGGCCGGATCTTCGAGCTCGGTCGAGTACGGCGCCTGCGTGTTGTAAAGTTTTGCGACACAGATGATCGAGCGCGCCGACGCGAGGAGGTTCCTGGGATCCCGGCGTAGCTCTGCCCGGCGTCCGTCCAGATAGCTCATGCCGGCGGCCATGCCCTGCTCGAGCCACCGCCTGTAATGGCCGAACTCGGCCACGGGCGCGGCGGGGGCGATGCCGGCCAGTTCGAAGCCGCACTCGTGCGCCGCCCGGACAACGACCTCCCTCCCCAGCAAGACTCGCCGCTCCACCTTCTTCCACTCTAGCCGGGCGGGGAGGCCCCCGACGGAGCCACATCGCCGTTCGGCAATCGATTTCGCCATACAGACAACAAAACAGGCAGTTTGATAGAATCTCCTCGCCGCGGCCGCAGCGGGTCGACTATACTTCAAACGACTGGGCAGCGAGCGCTCAGAGGGGCTCGTCAAACTCCCAGTTCATGTTCGAGAGGGAGTGTTATGTACAAACCGATCAAGTACGTCGAGAAGCTTATCTCCTACGGCGCCAAGGGCGCCTGGGTCGTTTTCGACACGCTGAACCAAATCAAGCAGAATCCGTCGTTTACGCCGAAGTGGTCGGACAAGCCGCTGCTCAAGTCCTACGAGAAGACCAAGCCGCCGCTCGGCTGGCCCCGCCAGACCGATTCGCTGTGCCCGAAGTGCGTCCCCGAGGTGCGCAAGCGGATCCTCAACGGCGAGCTTCCCTATACCGTGCTGCTCGAGGAAAAGGTGGGCGAGATCAAGGCCGAAATCATCGAGCGCGACGGCAAGATCCTCATGGTGAAGGAGTGCCCCAAGCACGGCTACTTCGAGGACGTCATGTCGATCGATCCGGCCTTCACGCGCCACCTGGAGGAGGTCTTCCCCGGGCGCGACATCCGGGCGCACAACGACGAGCGGCTCCACAATCACGGCTCGAGCACCATCACGCACGGCCGCGGCTCGGTGCTGACGATCGACCTGACCAACCGCTGCAACATGATGTGCGATCCCTGCTTCATGGACGCCAACCAGGTCGGCTTCGTCCACGAGCTCACCTGGGAGGAGATCAAGACGCTGCTCGACAACGCCATCTCGATCAAGCCGCGGCGGCAGATGTCGGTGCAGTTCTCCGGCGGCGAGCCGACGCTTTCGCCCTACTTTTTGGACGCCATCCGCTATGCCCGGCAGGTGGGCTATCACAGCGTCCAGGCGGCCACCAACGGCATCGAGTTCGCCAAGAGTCCGGAGTTCTGTCGCCAGGCGGCCGAGGCGGGTCTGCGCTACGTCTATCTTCAGTTCGACGGCATCGGCAACGCCGCCAACTCGCACCGCCGGGTCGGCAATCTCTTCGACGTCAAGCTGCGCGCCATCGAGAACCTGCATTCGGCCGGCGTCGACATCGTGCTGGTGATCACCATCGTCAACGGCATCAATAACGAGCAGGTCGGCCGCGTCATCCAGTTCGCGCTGGACAATCCGAAGAAGATCGCCTTCCTGTCGTTCCAGCCCGTCTCCTTCACCGGCCGCGACGAGGAGATTACCGAGGAGCGGCGCAAGGCCCAGCGCTACACGCTCTCTCACTTGGCGCACGACGTCAAGAATCAGACCGGTCTCGGCGAGCCGACGCGGGACTGGTTCCCGATCTCTTTCATTTCGACCTTCTCCGATTGGGCCGACCTGGTGCACGGCCCGCAGGCCGATTGGGGCCACTTGAGCTGCGGCTGCCACCCCAACTGCGGCGTCGGCATGGCGGTGATGATCGACAAGGAGACCAAAGAGGCCGTCCCGGTCACCGCCTTTTTGAACGCCGATCGGCTGGCCCGCGACGTCGCCCGCATTAACGACGCCGCGCGCGGCCGCTTCCTTTCCGTGCTCGGCATGGCCCTTTCCTTGATGCGCAACTACGACCCGTTCAAGGCCCCCACCCATTTCCGGCTCATCGATCTGCTTAAGAAGTTCGACAAGACGTTCGGCGCCACCGGGCGCGACTACGGCCAGGTGCACGGCGAGACGCGCCTGCGCGACATCGCCAAACGGCGCGCCGACCGCTGGAACTTCCTCTTCATCGCCGGCATGTGGTTCCAGGACCTGTTCAACTACGATTTCCGGCGCACCGAGCAATGCATCATCCCCTACGCGACGCAGAAGGGCGAGATCTCTTTCTGCGCCTACAATACCGGCATCGGCTGGCGCCAGATCGTCGAGAAGATGCACATGACGGCTACGCTCGCCAAATGGTACGAGGAGCACGGCCGGCATGAGATCTTCGCCGGCGGCAAGAACGTGCCGCTGGCCAGCACCGAGCACTCGCTGCGGTTGAATGAAGAGCATGTGCGCATGGGGGCGCAGACGGATCTCGACCGCCTGGGCATCGCCAAGAACGCCCGCGAGGAGAAGCTCCGGGCCCGCGAGGCGCGAAGGCGCGAAGAGGAGAACCGCCGCATGATGCAGCTCTACCGTCAGGTGGTGCTCAAGGAGCAGCCGCCGGAGCCGCTTGTGCAGATCAGCCCGCCGGCGCCCGCCGCTAAGGCCGTCGAGAAGGTCGAGGAGGAGGTCGCCGCCTTCGGCGACTGAGCCGCAGCTTGCGCTGCGCCGCCGGGCCGGTAACCGCGGAAGCTCGCTGGCTCACGGCTCGGCGGCATCCTCGACGATCTCGACCGAGGTCGCCTCGCCGGTCAGAGCGCGCACCAGAAGCCGCGTAAAGCGGCGCAAGCGTGTTCCGAGGCGGCCGGAGAAGCGCTCGTGCTCCTCGTAGAAGGCCGCACGGCCCCCCTTGCCCAGCAGGCACGCGCCGGCATGACGCCGGAAATGCTCCGGTCGCAGGATCCGGCGCCGGAACAGCTCCCAAACCCAGGCATCCACATGGGGCCGCAAAGGCTCCACCAGGTCGCAGGCGAGCGAATCGCGTCCGTGCGCCGTCTCGTGGTAGAAGCCGATCGCAGGGTCTAACCCCGCCGCTGCGAGCTCGACACCGGCTCGGTGGTAAGCCAGGGTATACGCGAGCGACAGGCAGGCATTCACCGGATCGCGCGGCGGCCGGCGGTTGCGCTCGCGGAAGCCGAGCGCCGGCGCAAACAGGGCCGAGTAAGCGGCGAAGTAGGCATGGGCCGCCGCGCCCTCCAGGCCCATGATGGCCGCCGGTTCGAGCGCCTCCTCGGAGCGCAATCGGTCGAGAATCTGCGCGAGCGTAGCCGAGGCGCCAACCAGGCGGTGGCGCTCCGCCGGGCGCTCTTCGGCCGCCTCGAGCAACAGGCGACGCTGCCCGACCAGCTTGCGGGCCACCAGGCGGCGCGCCCAACCGCTGCGCCAGGCCGCGTCATGGTAGGCCCGATACTGCGCCAGCCGGCGCGAGGCGTCGCCGCCGCCGAACCAGCTTAGCCCAACGCGCAGGCTCCCCGTTCGCCGGTCGATTATGGCGACGCCGATGTTTCGCTCAGCCAGTTTGGCCAGCAGGCGACTGGACAGGCCGGTTCGGCCGAAGATCACGATCCGCTCCAGAAGATGGAGCGGCACGCTGCGACAGCGCTCGCCGCCCACGTAGATGGCGAGGCTTGCGCCCTCCTCGCGCAGTTCGACGCCGGAGCGGTCCAGGTACAGTGTCGCCATCTCAGCCGATGTAGAAGAACGGGGGATCGGCCGGCGGCACGGCGATTCCGAGCGTGCGCACGGGCGAGCGGGGATCGAGCTTCACCAGCAGGAAGCTGTCCTCGGGCGCCAGCACCTCCTCGATTTCGGCGAGCAGACGCGTGCGCTCGGCCTCCGTGAGGAAGCACTCAAAGACCGAGCGCTGCCCCCCGGTCGAGTACGCCTTGAGCACCCGCAGCGCCAGACGCAAGCGCTTGGCGTCGCGGATGTCGTAAGCCGCAAGCCAGAGACTGCGTTCCGTCATTGTCCGTTACTCTCCCTTCCGAGGGATCCTCGTAGCGCCATCCGGCCGAGAAGCTCCATCGTGCCGGCCGAAAGCCCCGTCAGCCGACGCCTGAGGTCGGCGCGCAGGGGACGGGCGCGGGTCCGCCGAAGGCAGAGGCGGGCAGGCAGAGGATCTCCAAGTGCGTTAGGTCATAGACGCCTCCCAACGGATCGACCCAGATGTCCCTCTCGGGGTGGGCGCCCTCGCCTGCCGGTCGCAGCCGGCCGGCTCGTGCCGCAAGCCGGAGCACGTCGGCCAGGCGCCGGGCGCGGCCCGTACTGAAGACAATGCCTCGCAGGCAACAGGCCTGAAGCACCACCCAGGCGAGCGCGCGCGGATCGAAATCCTCGGGATTGACCAAGTCGGCGGGACTGAAGGGGATCACCAGGCATCCGGCGCGCAAGGTTAACTGCGTCAGGTCCACAGTTGGCGGCCGGAGTCGGCTGCCGGCCTCGCGGGGCCGGATTCCCCCGCCAGAGACGGCATCCGCCGAGCCCCGGCGCCTCCGCCGAAAGCGCGCAAAGAGGGCACCGAACAGGTCGAACAGGGCGACTCGCAGCCGGAGCCGCGGGCCGGCCAGGCTCATCAAGCGCGTGCGCCGAAGCCCGCACAAAACGGACGCCTTCTTGCTCATTCGATTCTCTCTCTTTCGCCTCCCTTCGTGGAACCGATCGCAGATCGATTCCACCCTCTTCGAATATCATCAGGCCACCCGATCCGGAAAGCGCCGGCCGGAAAGCTTGTGGCGTTGCGGTCAGGGTTCAGGCCGACGGACCGGGGCCAAAAGCTTCCGCGGGCAGCCCCCTATATGCTTACGCCTCGGCTTTGATCCTTCGGTTCACCGGAATCTAAAAGAGTGACCGTTGCATGGCAGCGGCCACCTCCTCGACGGAGGCACTGGCCTGGAGCGCGTCGAGCGCGGCCATCATCAGCTTGATGGAGTAGCGACCCTTGGGCTCGAGCCTCTCCAGGAGTTCGCGCAGGACCTCCTCGCCATGCGCGCAGGTGAACACAAGCCCGAGGAACTTTCCGACGGCGACCCAGTCCTTGCGGGAGAAGGTCAGACCCGCCCTGCGGTTGGACATGTAGTCGACGGCGACGTCCAGGACGCCGTTGAACAACTCGAGGATATCGTTCAGGTCGCGATTGGGCGTGTCCTGCTTGATCATGGCGACCAGCTCCAGAGCGACTGACTCTACGTTGCCCGGAAGGTCATCTTTGGCCATATCCTTGCCTCCCGTGTCCGATACAAGCTTCAGTTGACTCTGTTGCGATCAACGACAACCCGCTCCGAAAAAGCGTGTGTCGATTCGCAAAACGTGCACTCCGGATTCAAACCAAGGGTGCGGGCTCGCCTGCCGCGGCGCCGGCCTGGCGTCCGTGCCGGCGTGGGGCGCGCCGCCCTGGCCGGCCCCAGGCGGGCGCCATTTTCGGAGAGCACTGCGCAGATGCGCCGCGAGGCGGCTTGCTGCCCGGCGCGCGCGCCGGAGCGTCCAATGCGTTTTCTCGGGCGGCCTTGCGGATGTGGCCGCCATCGGTCGCACGGACCGCTTCTCAGCCGGCGCCGCTGTCAAGCCGGCTGCTGCGACCTTTGCGGGGCGCGGGCGAGCCTAGTTTAGCAGAAGATCGGAACGCTCAATATATTCAATATCTTACGGAACGGCTTGCCAGGCGCGTCCCTCAGCCCGGCGCCGTTGCCGGCAGCGGCCGAAGGCGTTTCCTCTCGCCTTCGGCGCTCGCTGTCGAGCCCCTCAGCCAAGCGGCCCAATAACAGCAGCTGCGTCCGGTTGCTTCTGGCTCCGCTCTAACCTTACAGCAGGAGGCCCGCCAACTTTCTCACTCCCCGTGACAGCCGCCGCGATCCTCCTTTGGCTGCCGCTGCCGGATTCCGACCGGCGCCTCTCGGTTCTGGGCACGTCCCGCCGGCCGGAGCTAAGGGCGCCTCCTTCCGAACAGCCATGCAAACGCCGCGACCCCGAACATGGCCCACCTCCAGACATCTCTCAAGGTCCCCGCCTTTTGCGGAAGTCCACAAAAACGCACAGCCGCACACAAGCCAAAAGCCAACGAACAGTCTGGGATCATCCTCCTTCCGCACGTTTCGCCCCCTTAAGTCCTTGTCTTCTGTTTCAGATATCGATTGATGCCAAGTTGCCGTATAGGTTCTCGGCGCCCTAACTGTCCGAATCCCTTCTCTTTCAGGTCTCGGTTCATACCAACGGAAAGAAGATCAAGATCCGGATTGCCCTGTCTTAATCCCTTCTCTTTCAGGTCTCGGTTCATACGACAACTACGAAGAAGCCAAACGAATCGCCGACGTCTTAATCCCTTCTCTTTCAGGTCTCGGTTCATACGCATAGTTGACTTAGTATCGGGAACGATCGACTACGTCTTAATCCCTTCTCTTTCAGGTCTCGGTTCATACATTCCCGTTGCGACGATTGCCGCAACAATAAAAGTCTTAATCCCTTCTCTTTCAGGTCTCGGTTCATACGCCAGTTGCGTTCCGTGGGTCGCAGTAGTCCACTGTCTTAATCCCTTCTCTTTCAGGTCTCGGTTCATACATAGGGCCATGAAGGTACTCACCCGGAAACACCGTCTTAATCCCTTCTCTTTCAGGTCTCGGTTCATACGAGATTGTTGAGCGGTCCTTTCCGGTTGCGGCAGTCTTAATCCCTTCTCTTTCAGGTCTCGGTTCATACGGATCACCTAGCGAACGTAGTCCGGCTGGCCGTCTTAATCCCTTCTCTTTCAGGTCTCGGTTCATACCGCGCCCGCCTGTAAGGCTCGAGCAGAGTTCAGTTTACGGCGGCGGTTGCCAATTTTTTCGGACTCGCGACAGTTGTTGGCTGCCTTCATCATTGCTCCTCCGGTTCGAGCAGAACCCAGCCGAAGGTGACGGCGCCGGCAGCAGTCAACACGACGGTGCGGGAGTCGCCCTCGGTGATGGCGCGCCTGCGCTGCGGATTGTAGCCGTCGCGCAGCCCATCCACCGACAGCGACTCGAAGTGGGAGAATCGCCCGAGACGCAGCAGCATGCGGCCGCCAGTCCACCACGCGCCGCCCGGCAACCACCTGGCCGCACCCTGCCCAAGAAACGCAAAGCGGCGGCGCTCCGCCTCGAGTCGTCCAAAACTGTAGTGATTGGCCGCCTGGATCAGCAGGTCCCACTCCAGTGGCCGGCCGAGCAGCCGGCGCACCCGCTCGTTCCGGGCTCGGTCCGTGTCAATCGCAATCTCGAGCCGAAACTGCGCCGGACGCCCGTCGGCCCTCGCCAGCAGGCGCTCGCAGTGGATCTGGATCCGCCGTGCCGACGGATTCCCCTCCCGAGTCCGCACCTCGGCCCGGTCCACGCGCACCATCTCGGCCGGAACCGCCGCGTCGCTCACCCGCAGCAACTCGAAGGGATCGATCGGATCCCGCCCCTCGCGCCGGCCGGTCATCTCAAGCGCCTGGCTCTCCATGGCGCTCCAGAGCTCGTTCGTGCGCCGCCAGCGCTCCCCGAGCCGGCTCTTAAGCTCCGCAAGCCGCCCACGGAGCTCCTCCAACCGCGGCCGCACGCACGCATTGAGGAATGCCGTGCGCAGCGCTCCCTTAATGGCCGAGCCCGGCACGATCGCCTGCCGCCGAGCCAGGTTCCAGTGCAGGGTATAGACCTCGCCTCGGCGCCGGCTCGGGTCGAG
>Ga0308410_1002297_pt1 | contig 11004 bp, 6 predicted proteins | sample HotsprOSTMatCore_FD_203467 | JGI IMG/M metagenome (GOLD analysis project Ga0308410, IMG submission 203467) | Hot spring phototrophic mat microbial communities from Octopus Spring, Yellowstone National Park, Wyoming, United States -... | ecosystem: Environmental > Aquatic > Thermal springs > Hot... | reverse complement strand
TCGCCTTCAACCGCATGGTGGGCCTCGTGGCCGAGACCTACGCCCGGATGCGCGCCCGCGGTATGACCGTCATCGAGAACCCGCCCGAGGCGCTGATCGTCCACCTGCGCAACGCCGGCGCGCCGGTCGTCAGCGACTGGCTGACGCGCGTCGGGCCCACCGGCAGGGCGATCCTCGACACCTTTGCGGCCCGTCGGGTGGCGATGCCCAGGTGACGGCCAGGCGAGGAGCGGCTGAACGGCTTGGGCGGCGGCCTGCGATGCCGCGGGGGAGCGCGCGATGATCCGCCGCAGCCTCGTCCTGCTCGACGCGCTCGCCGGCGGCACCGCTTGGCTTGCGAACCTGGTCGCGGCCCTGGTGCTCATGGGGATGGCGGGGCTGATCCTGACCGAGATCGGCCTCCGCAACCTCTTCCTGACCTCGACCCACCTGACCGAGGAGTTCGTGGCCTTCGGGCTGATGGCGATCGTGTTCCTGGCGGCGGCCGCTGCCCTGCGCGAGGGGGCGCTGATCCGCGTCGACTTGGTGGTGGACCGGCTGCCCGGGGGCGTCCGGCGGTGGCTCGAGGTGGTGCTCGCCACGGCGACGCTGGCGGCGGTGCTGTTCCTGTTCCGCCACGCGGAGGCGACATTCCAGCGCCGCTGGCTGAGCGGCGCCGTCAGCTGGTCGCCGGCTGAGGTGCCGCTCTGGATCCCGCAGGGCATCGCGCTCGTCGGCCTCGCGGTCTTCGTCCTCGCGCTCGCCGTCTACATCGTCCGGCTGGTCGCCGGCGGGCCGGTCCTGGCCCCTGGCCAGCGCATGGAGTAGCGGGCCGATAGACCCCATCCTGGCCGCGGCCCTGGTCGGGCTCCTGCTGTTCGCGCTGCTCGGCGCGGGGCTCTGGATCTTCGCCGCGCTCGGGCTGACGGCGGGGCTCGCGCTCGCGCACATCCAGGGCTTCCCGGTGCAGCGCGTGGGCGCGCTCGTCGAGCCGGCCTTCCTGCGCGCGGTGACGAGCTGGGAGCTGGCGGCGGTGCCGCTGTTCCTCTGGATGGGCGAGCTCATCAACCGCTCCGACCTCTCCCTCAGGCTCTTCCGCGGGCTCACACCCTGGGTGGCGCGGCTGCCCGGCGGGCTGCTGCACACCAACGTCGCCGGCTGTGTGCTGTTCTCGGCCGTCTCGGGATCGAGCGTCGCGACCACGGCGACAGTCGGCCAGATCACCTCCGCGGCGCTCAGCGAGCGCCGGTACGACCGCCGGCTCGCCGTGGGGTCGGTCGCCGCCGCCGGTGCCATCGGCATCATGATCCCGCCGTCGCTGACCATGATCATCTACGGCGTGATCACGGAGACCTCGGTCGCGCGGCTCTTCGCCGCCGGGCTGATCCCCGGGCTGATGCTCGGCGCCTTCTTCGCGCTCTACATCTGGGTGCGCGCCTTGGCGAACCCCGCGCTCGCCCCGGCGGAGCCCGGGGAGGGCGGCTGGCGCATGCGGCTCGCGCGGCTGCCCGACCTGCTGCCGGTGACATTCCTCATCGTGCTGGTGCTCGGCGGCATCTACTCGGGCATGGCGACGCCCTCCGAGGCGGCGGCGCTCGGCGTCGGCGGCACGCTGCTGGTGGTGCTCGCGAGCGGCCAGGCGCGCCCCGCGCTGCTGCTCTCCACCGCGATGGCGGCGGCGCGCACCACGGCGATGCTCGGCACCGCCTTCGGTGCCGCCGCCGTGCTCTCCACCGCGCTCGGGCTGATGCACGTGCCGCAGGCGGTCGCGGCCTGGATCAGCGCGCGCGGGCTCTCGCCGCTCATGCTGATCCTGCTGATCGGCGCGGTCTACATCCTGCTTGGCTGCGTGCTGGAGAGCGTCTCGATGATCCTGATGACGCTGCCGATCACCTTCCCGCTCGTCATGGCGGCGGGCTACGATCCGATCTGGTTCGGCGTGTTCATCGTGCTGGTGGTCGAGATGGGCCTCGTCACGCCGCCGATCGGCTTCAACCTGTTCGTCATGCGCGGGATCACCGGCTACCCGATCGGCGAGATCGCCCGGGGCGCCTTCCCCTTCTTCCTGATCATGGTCGGCGCCGCCGCGCTGCTCATCGCCGTGCCCAACATCGCGCTCTGGCTGCCGCGCATCCTGTTCGGCTGATCGCAACCACGCGCCTCCGACCGGAGTCCCCCGTGAAGATCGTCGCGATGGAGACCTTCCCCGCAGCCATTCCCTATCGCCACACGGAGGTGAGCGCGATCATCTCGCGCTCCGGCGTCTCCGACGTGGTGGTGAAGCTCGTCACCGACGACGGCCTCACGGGCTGGGGGGAGGCCTGCATGAACTGCGACACCGCGACGACGCTGGCGGCGGTGGAGGCGATGCGGCCCTTCGTGCTCGGCCGCTCGCCCTGGCAGACCGAGGCGATCGCGCGCGACGTCTTCCTCCATGGCGGCTGGCAATGGGAGGCGATGACCGGCGCCTTCGCCTTCGCCGGCATCGACATGGCGCTCTGGGACCTCTGCGGCAAGGCGGCCGGCCAACCCGTGAGCCACCTGTTCGGCGGCCCGGTGCGCGAGGCGGTCGACTACTTCTACTATCTCGCCTGGGGCGACCCGGACAGCCTGCGCGCCCAGTGCGCCGATGGCCGCGCGCGCGGGCATTCGGTGTTCTACTTCAAGGCCGGCGTCGATTTCGAAGCCGAGCTCGCCATGCTCGAGGTGGTTCGCGACGCGCTCGGTCCCGGGCCGCGCATCCGCGTCGATCCGAACCAGGCATGGCCCTTCGCCGATGCGCTGCGCAACATCGCGCGCATGCACGCCGCCGTCGGGCTCGACTTCGTGGAGGCACCGGTGAAGGGCGGCCGACATGGCAACCTGCGCGAGCTCGCGCGCATGACCGGCGTGCCCGTTTGCGCCAACGAGTTCGTCTGGACCGAGGCGGATGCAGCGCGCGTCATCACCGAGCGCGCGGTCGACCACCTCGGGTTCTCCCCCTACTTCGTCGGCTCGCTGCGGCGCTGGCACACGCTGTGCCACATGGCTGCCCATGCCGACATCCTGGTGCACAAGCACACTCACGGCGAGTTCGGCATCGCCGCGGCCGCCTGCCAGCACATCCTCCTGACCCTGCCCAACCTCGCCGCGGGCAGCCAGCAGACCCACCAACTCCTCGCGCACGACATCCTCGCCGAGCCGCTGCCGATCGTGGGCTCGGCCCGCTGGGGCAGGATCGACCGCCCCGGGCTCGGGGTCGAGGTGGACGAAGCGGCGCTGCGCGACGCGTCGGCCCGCTGGCGCCGCGACGGCGACTTCCGGCCCTACGGCGACCGCTTCGGCGTGACCTGAAGCCCGGCTGCTGACGTCCCGACCCGCCGCCAGCGAGGCTGGCGGGCGCTACCCGCGTGCTCCGCGCGCCGTGGCTGCCGTCGCGGCGGCGTCAGCGCTCCCGGCGGGACCATCACCGGCATCCATCCCGAGATGGCGGTGCACCAGCGCCACGAAGCGACGGAGCGTCGGCGACGGGTTGTCGCGCCGCCAGGCGCAGAGCGTGCGCACCGGAGGCAGATTGCCGGTCACCGGCCGGATGGCGAGGCCGATCCGGTGATAGCTTCGGATGCACTCGGGATAGATCGTGATGCCGGCGCCCGACGCCACGAGGCCCAGGATGGCATGGATCTCCGTCTCCTCGTGCACGATGTTGGGGACGAAGCCGGCGGCGGTGAAGGTCATCTCGGCGATCATCTCGCGGAAGTGCCGCCACCGGTCGACCGTGCCCATGATGAAGGCCTCGTCGCGCAGCGCCGCCACCGGCACCTCCGGCTGCCGCGCCAGCGGATGATCCTCGCGCGTCACGACGACCCAGGGTTCGGCCTTCACCTCGATCACGGCGAATTCCCGGCGCAGCACGGCCGGCATGGCGAAGCCGACGTCGATCCGCCGCTCGAGCAGCGCCAGCGCCTGCCGGTCGGTCCACATCTCCTGCATGTCGAGCTGCACATCCGGCTCGGCGCGGCGGAAGGCGGTGACGATCTCCGGCAGAGGGCCTGAGATCGAGGCGTGGGTATAGGCGAGCGAGAGATGGCCGCGTCGCCCGTTGGCCGCCTCCCGCGCCCGGCGGAGGGCGGCGTCGGAAAGGTCGAGCGCCTGCCGGGCGGTGTCGAGCATCACCCGCCCCGCCTCCGTCAGTTCCACCCTTCGGCTGGTGCGGCGGAACAGCGGGCATCCGACCTGCCGCTCGAGCGCCTGGATCGCACGGCTGAGCGCCGGCTGGGCGATGTTCAGGCGCTCGGCCGCGCGGCGGAAGCTGAGTTCCTCGGCAACGGCGACGAAGGGACGCAGGCGGGCAGGTTCCAGCCGCATCCTTGCGGTTCCTACATCGATTATCCGGCTCGCGATTTTGGACAGGCATCGCGACAAACTCCAGCCCGATCCAGGGAACGGCCTGCGCCAGAGGCGGCGGATGCGGGCTGTGGCCGCGGACGTAGCGCGCTGGTCGTGTCCCAACGCGTGGTCTAGCTGGCGGTGAGCAAGGCGCCGCCGCCGGCGCGGCCCGGAGCGGTCGCGAGGCAAGGGCGGCGGCGGCTGCGCCGACGTGACACCTCCCGCATCAAACCGGACACCCCGAACGACCTGGTTTCCCGGCGCTGGTGGGTGCCGCTGGAGGCCCTCATGCGGTTGGAGCGGCTGTTCCGGCTTGGCTGTTCCGCCTCGCGGCGGCGGGCGGCGCGGTCTTCTCGATGCCCGGCGTGGTCGGGCGGAGACGGCTCGTCCCTCAATCGACGCCAGACGGCGCATGTTGCCGGCGAGGTTGGGGAGCGTGATTCGCGCCGTGGCAGCGCGCCCGCAGCCTGTCGGATTCGGTCTCGCGACGCAGCGGTATTGCGCGCCCGCGGGCGATGCGGCTGCGATACGGCGCCGCGGTATCGTCCTGCCGCAGCATGGGGTGATCCGTTCCGCAATGACTGGGCACATCCGGCAGGCTGCCGGGGCGTTGCACCGCACGACATGACCCGTGCCCCGCGTCGCGGCGGCGAAGACGTGCTCGACGAGGCTGCGCCTGCGACTCCTGGTCGCGTTGCCGCGGCCGATGGCGAGCGGGCATCGCCCGCCCGCGCGGCCCAGCGCGCCGGAACTCGGGCCGCCGGCCGCACCGTCCGCCGGCCCGACGCGCTCCTGCCCTTCTTGCCTCCCTATAGCCCAGACCCGAACCCGATCGCGCAGCTCCTCGCCACGCTCGCGCACCCTCGCGCGGCGCCGAGCAGCGAACCGTCCAGGCCAGGTGGCCTGAGCTCGGCGCCATCCTCGGCCTTGTCAGCCAAGCCGGATGCCCCAACCACCTCGTCACCTCAGGATGCGCCGCCGTGTAACTGCAGCATGCTCTCGGCGGCGCGCGCCGCGGCGGGCGCGGCCTGCGCGGCCAGATACGCCATCGCCGCCTGCACCCCGCCCGCCCGGTGCGGCACGCCGGCGAGGCCGAGCCCCATCTCCACCCCCGCGAGCGTGCCCATCAGCATCAGGTCGTTGAAGTCGCCGAGATGGCCGATGCGGAACACCCGGTCGGCGAGCCTGGAGAGCCCGTTGCCGAGCGACATGTCGAAGGTGTCGCGGATCACCGCGCGCAGACGGTCGGCCGAATGCCCCTCCGGCACGCGCACCGCCGTCAGCGACGCGGAGTGGTTCTTCGCCACCCGGCATTGCGTCTCCAGCCCCCACGCGGCGACGGCGCGGCGCGTCGCCTCGGCGTGGCGGTCGTGGCGCGCGAAGACCCGCTCCAGCCCCTCCTCGTGCAGCATGGCGATCGCCTCGTTGAGCCCGTAGAGCAGGTTGGTCGCCGGGGTGTAGGGGAAGTAGCCGGTGGCGTTCGGGCCGGCCTGCTCCTCCCACGACCAGAAGGAGCGCGGCAGCCGCGCCGTCTTCTGCGCCGCGAACGCCTTCTCGGAGACGGCGTTGAAGGCGAGGCCCGGCGGCAGCATCAGCCCCTTCTGCGACCCGCCGACCGTCACGTCCACGCCCCACTCGTCGTGACGGTAGTCGATCGAGGCGAGCGAGGAGATCGTATCGACCATCAGCAGCGCCGGGTGCTGCGCCGCGTCGATCGCGCGCCGGATCGCGGGGACGTCGGTCGTGCAGCCGGTCGAGGTCTCGTTGTGGACGACGCAGACGGCCTTGATGGCGCGGCCGCGGTCCTCGGCGAGGCGGGCCTCGATCTCGCCGGCGGCGATGTCCGCCCCCGTCCGCCAGTCGGTCTCGATCAGGATCGGCGCAAGCCCGAGCCGCTCCGCCATCCGCCGCCAGAGGCTCGCGAAATGCCCGGTCTCGACCATCAGCACGCGATCGCCCGGCGAGAGCGTGTTCGCGAGCGCCGCCTCCCACGCGCCGGTGCCCGAGGCGGGGTAGATGAAGACGCGGCCCGTCTCGGTCCTGAAGATCGTCTTCATCCCCTCGAGGCACGCGTGGCCGAGCCTCGCGAAGGCGGGGCTGCGATGGTCCATGGTCGGGTTGTCGATCGCGCGCAGGATCCTGTCGGGGACGTTGGTCGGTCCCGGGATCTGCAGGAAATGGCGGCCCGCGATCCGCCCCGGCTCGTTCCGCATCGCGCGTCGTTCCATGGTCCTTGTCTGCCGGCGCCCGGCGCCATCTGATGCGATAGAGACACCGGGGAGAACGCTGTCAATGCCTGCTGCCCTGCGACCGGGGCTCGAACGCCGCCTCAGGGCCGCGCTGCGGGGGGAGGTGCGCGCGGATGCGGCGAGCCGCGGCCGCTACGCCACCGACGCCTCGCACTACCAGGTGATGCCGGCCGCGGTCGCCTATCCGCGCGATGCGGCGGACGTCGCCGCCGCGATCGCGATCGCGCGCGAGGAGGGTGTTGCGGTCACGCCGCGCGGCGGCGGCACCTCGCAATGCGGCCAGACCGTCAACACCGGGCTGGTGCTCGACTGCACGCGGCACCTCAACCACATCCTCGAGCTCGATCCCGCGAACCGCCGGGCCGTCGTGCAGCCGGGCCTGGTGCTGGACGAGCTGAACCGGGCGCTGGCCCGCTATGGGCTCTGGTTTCCCGTCGATGTCTCGACCGCCTCGCGCGCCACCCTCGGCGGCATGGCGGGCAACAACTCCTGCGGCGCGCGCAGCCTGCGCTTCGGCACCATGCGCGACAACGTGCGCGCGATCGAGGCGATCCTGCCCAACGGCACCGCGGCGCGCTTCGACGATCGCGCTGGCTTACGCAACGATTCGCCGATCGCGGCGCTGGTCGGCGATCTGCGCGCGATCGCCGCGCGCGAGGCGGACGAGATCGAGGCGCGCTTCCCCAAGGTGCAGCGCCGCGTCGGCGGCTACAACCTCGATGCGCTGCTGCCGGCGCGCGACCCGCCCAATCTCGCGCACCTGCTGGTCGGCTCGGAGGGCACGCTCGCCTTCACGACCGCGATCGAGCTCGCCCTCTCGCCCGTGCTGCCCGGCCACAGGACGCTCGGCGCCTGCCATTTCGGCAGCTTCCACGCGGCGATGGAGTCCGCCCAGCACATCGTGGCGCTCGCGCCGGTCGGCGTCGAACTGGTCGATCGCACCATGATCGAGCTTGCGCGCGAGATCGCGATGTTCCGCCCCACGCTCGATGCCTTCATGCGCGGCGAGCCCGAGGCGCTGCTGCTGGTCGAGTTCGCCGAGCCGGATGCGGCGACCAACCGGCGCCGGCTGAAGGAGCTCGCCGCACTGATGGGCGATCTCGGCTTCGGCTGGGACCGCGCGGGGGCGCGCTTCGGCGGCGTGGTGGAGATCACCGAGCCTTCGTTGCAGGGCGCGATCAACGAGCTCCGCACCGCCGGGCTCAACATCATGATGAGCATGAAGGAGGAGGGAAAGCCGATCTCCTTCGTCGAGGACTGCGCGGTGCCGCTCGAACACCTCGCGGACTACACCGCGCGGCTGACCGAGGTGTTCGCACGCCACGGCACGCGCGGCACCTGGTACGCGCATGCCGGTGCGGGCTGCCTGCACGTCCGCCCGGTGCTCAACCTGAAACTGGAGAAGGACGTCGCCGCCATGCGCGCGATCGCCGAGGAGGCGTTCGCGATGGTGCGCGCCTACAAGGGCAGCCATTCCGGCGAGCACGGCGACGGCATCGTGCGCAGCGAGTTCCACGCCTTCATGTTCGGCGACCGTCTCGTGCGCGCCTTCGAGGCGGTGAAGGATCGGATCGATCCGCGCGGGACCTTCAACCCGAACCGCATCGTCCGCCCGCCGCGCATGGACGACCGCAGCCTGTTCCGCTACCACCCCGGCTACGCGACCGCGACGCACCCGCCCGCGCTCGACTGGTCGGCGTTCCCGCGCGCGACACCCGCCGCATCGTTCCAGGCGGCGGTGGAGATGTGCAACAACAACGGCGCGTGCCGCGCGCTCGCCGGCGCGGTGATGTGCCCGTCATACCGGGCGACGCGCGAGGAGCGCGACGTCACGCGCGGGCGGGCGAACACGCTGCGGCTGGCGCTGTCGGGGCAGCTCGAGGGCGGGATCGCCTCCGACGCCGTGGCCGAGGCGCTGTCGCTCTGCGTCTCGTGCAAGGCGTGCCGGCGCGAGTGCCCGACGGGCGTGGACATGGCGCGGATGAAGATCGAGGTGCTGGCGGCGCGGGCGGCAGCGCGCGGCCCCTCGGTCCGCGACCGGCTGGTGGCGTTCCTGCCGCGCTACGCCCGCCACGCCGCGCGGTTCCGCGCGCTGCTCGACGCGCGGGACGCGGTCCCGGGCCTGGCGCGCCTCTCCCAGTTCCTCACCGGGTTCGCGGCCGCGCGCCCGCTGCCGCGCTGGTCGCGCGCGCCGTGGCGCGACGGCGAGGCGTCGCTGCCCGAGCCCGACGCGATCCTGTTCGCCGACACCTTCAACCGCTGGTTCGAGCCGGAGAACCTGCGCGCCGCGGCGCGCGTCCTAGGCGCGGGTGGGTTCCGCCTCGCCGCGGCGGCGGCGCCGGGCCGGCCGCTCTGCTGCGGTCGCACCTTCCTCGCCGCCGGCCTTGTCGATCGCGCACGCGAGGAGGCGCGCCGCACGCTGGCCGTGCTGGCGCCGCACGCGCGGGCCGGGCGGCCGATCCTCGGCCTCGAGCCCTCGTGCCTGCTGACGCTGCGCGACGAGTGGTTGTCTCTGGGTCTGGGAGATGACGCCCGCGCCGTCGCCGCGCACGCGCTGCTGTTCGAGGAGTTCGTCGATCGCCACGCGGCGCGGTTTGGCGCCGTCCTGCGGCCGCTCGCGGGACGGCGCGCGCTCGTGCACGGCCACTGCCACAGCAAGGCGTTCGGCGCGTTCCCGGCGGTGATCCGCGCCCTGAAGGCCGTTCCTGACATGCCGGTCACGCCGATCGAGTCCTCCTGCTGCGGCATGGCAGGCGCATTCGGCTACCAGATGGAAACGCAGCAGGTCTCGCGCGCGATGGCGGAGCTGTCGCTCTTGCCCGCGGTGCGCGCGGCCGACCCGCACACGCTGATCGTCGCCAACGGCACCTCGTGCCGGCACCAGATCGCCGATCTCGCGCCGCGCGAGGCGCTCAGCCCGGCGCGGATCCTGGCGATGGCGTTGCGCTGAGACCGGGCCGCCCCGGCGCAGAAAGAAGGGCGGGAGGCCGTGCAGCCCCCCGCCCGTGAAGGCGCGCGCGTCGCGCAGGACGCGTGGCGTCAGGCGCGCCGTGTCAGGCTGGCACCGCCTGCCTGCGCCGGACGGCGAGGCCGAGGCCCGCGAGACCGGCGAGCAGCAAGGCCGCCGAGGCCGGCTCGGGCACATCATGCGTGCTCATCGCCCGCAGCATCACCGGGTAGACGGCGGTGTTGTCGATGTAGCGGCCGTCGTTGAAGGCAAGGAACTGGACCAGCCCCGGATCGATGCCGACGACGTGGCTGTAGAACAGACCGGCGCCGGCGCCCTTGGCCCAGAACAGGGTGTTCTCGTTGGTGTGCGTGCCGTAGTGCCAGCGCACGCCGGGCAGCACGCCCTGGCCGCGGCCTTCGATCGGCTGGAACGGGATCGTGTCGGAGTTCGGGCCCATCGGCATGCCGTTGCCGTGGTCGGTGAGCACGATCATCAGCGTCTCGGCCCAGGAGGAATAGGTTTCCACCCAGTTGATCGCCCAGGCGACGGCGCGGTCGAAATCGACCTGCTCCTCGATGATGCGCGCGGTGTTGTTGGCGTGCGCCATCCAGTCCACGGCGCCGCCCTCGACCATCAGGAAGAAGCCCGCCGGGTTGCGTGAGAGGTGGTTGATCGCGCCGGCCGTCATCTCCACGAGCGTCGGCACGTTCTCGTTGAACGGCACGCCCGAGGCGTTGCCGCGCTCGACCGAGATGTTCGCCGGATCGGCCGGACGGTTGCGGGTCGCTTGCAGCGTGTCCCCCGTCTGCGCGAGGCCGATCACGCGCCCCGCCGGCACCGCGCTGCCGTCGGCCATGGCGCGGAACTCCTCGAGCGAGGAGATCAGCGTGCGGTTGTAGACCGGGTCGTTGGCGAGCAGCCGGTTCAGCTGCGCAACCGACATGTAGGTCTCGCCCGGCGTGCTGCGCAGTTCGCCGTTCGAGTTGTAGCGGGGATCGCCGGCCCCCATGATGAGGTCGAGATCGGGGTTGGCGAGCATCTGCTCGGCGATCTGGTGGTAGTTGTTGCGGCTGACGTTCTGCGCCCCGAAGCTCGCCGGCGTCGCATGGCTGAAGGGCACGGACGAGATCGCGCCCGTGGATTTTCCGAGCGCCTTCGCATCCTGGGTGATGTAGCGCAGAGGATTGGCGAAGTCGTCGAAGTTGATCGCGTTGTTGTAGGTCTTGAGCCCGGTCGCGAGCGCGGTGCCGGCGGCCGCCGAGTCGGCGTAGTCGCGCTTGATGTAGTCGTAGCCGTCGAAGTAGCTCGGCCGGCCGCCAAAGGAGCCGCCGTTCGGCGTGGTCGCCCAGGCGCGCGCGGGATCGTAGGAGATCTGCGGCGTGCCGCTGAAGGTGGGCGTGCTCGACGTGTTCAACGGATAGGTCGTCATGCCGAGCTTCACCGGGAAGTCGGCGTAGG
>Ga0308410_1002294_pt1 | contig 11017 bp, 13 predicted proteins | sample HotsprOSTMatCore_FD_203467 | JGI IMG/M metagenome (GOLD analysis project Ga0308410, IMG submission 203467) | Hot spring phototrophic mat microbial communities from Octopus Spring, Yellowstone National Park, Wyoming, United States -... | ecosystem: Environmental > Aquatic > Thermal springs > Hot... | reverse complement strand
TCGCGACCGCCAGAACGTTTCAGTGCTCTTCAACGAGCCGAAATTGCTGAAAACAACACCAGCGACGCGGCGCGGTCGATCCGCGTCATGTTTCAGTGCTCTTCAACGAGCCGAAATTGCTGAAATCATAGCGGCAATTTCACATATGAACAATGGAGCGCGTTTCAGTGCTCTTCAACGAGCCGAAATTGCTGAAACCATCCGTCGCCGGACGGGGCTTCCGGTCTGCGGCGGTTTCAGTGCTCTTCAACGAGCCGAAATTGCTGAAATCAAAAAGCGCACCGCAACGGTGTGCAGCGCGCTGAGTTTCAGTGCTCTTCAACGAGCCGAAATTGCTGAAATGTTGTTCGGGGATGTGCGTATCGACCAGTACTTTGGTTTCAGTGCTCTTCAACGAGCCGAAATTGCTGAAATGGGGTTCGGCGCGTTGCAGCGCGACGCGCGTATTTGTTTCAGTGCTCTTCAACGAGCCGAAATTGCTGAAATTGTATGTGAGCGGGTATCGGGCGGGACAGGCGACGTTTCAGTGCTCTTCAACGAGCCGAAATTGCTGAAATCGTTGAACACCGCAACGTAGCGGCTTGAGACAAAACGTTTCAGTGCTCTTCAACGAGCCGAAATTGCTGAAATCCGGACGACGGCGGGGAAAAGAAAACCCCCCGCGCGTTTCAGTGCTCTTCAACGAGCCGAAATTGCTGAAATCATAGGAGGTAACCAAAATGCAGACCTACAAGATTTGTTTCAGTGCTCTTCAACGAGCCGAAATTGCTGAAATGTATGTCGGCGGGTCAAGCGACTACGCAACGGTGACAATGTTTCAGTGCTCTTCAACGAGCCGAAATTGCTGAAATTTTGACGAACGGCGTGACGGCGAATGTGCACCCCCACGTTTCAGTGCTCTTCAACGAGCCGAAATTGCTGAAATTAACGTTCGCGTCGAAGAACCGCAAGAGCGGTTGGAGTTTCAGTGCTCTTCAACGAGCCGAAATTGCTGAAATCGTACTCTCATTTCTGACCTCCTATAAACAACGAAGTTTCAGTGCTCTTCAACGAGCCGAAATTGCTGAAATTGAACGAACCCGCGGTGCGCTGGGCGATATTGGACGTTTCAGTGCTCTTCAACGAGCCGAAATTGCTGAAATGGACGCCTACGCGCCGCTGGATTTTCTGCTGCTCGAGTTTCAGTGCTCTTCAACGAGCCGAAATTGCTGAAATCTACGGCTGGACGCTCGACAATACGAGCGACGCGGCGGTTTCAGTGCTCTTCAACGAGCCGAAATTGCTGAAATGGCGTCTCGATTGACGTTGAGGGGTTCGCGTTGTTGTTTCAGTGCTCTTCAACGAGCCGAAATTGCTGAAATCGTCATCTTTCGACGCGGGAAGCGTCTGCGCTTTGTGTTTCAGTGCTCTTCAACGAGCCGAAATTGCTGAAATCTGGAGACGGATTTCCGCGTTTCCCGCGCGTCCGGCGGTTTCAGTGCTCTTCAACGAGCCGAAATTGCTGAAATAGGAAGTACATCAACCACCGCGACGAAGCGCTTAACGGTTTCAGTGCTCTTCAACGAGCCGAAATTGCTGAAATTGTGCTGTCTGTGCGGAAATCGATCGTCGGTCGCGGTGTTTCAGTGCTCTTCAACGAGCCGAAATTGCTGAAATTTTGACAGCATCGCCGATGAGGGAAACGGGTAGCGCGTTTCAGTGCTCTTCAACGAGCCGAAATTGCTGAAATCGAGCGCCTGATGCCGCCGCTCTGCGCGCAGCGCCGCAGTTTCAGTGCTCTTCAACGAGCCGAAATTGCTGAAATTCAACGCCGTACTGAGCAGCCCCGCGTCAATCCCGTTGTTTCAGTGCTCTTCAACGAGCCGAAATTGCTGAAATTGGAGACGGATTTCCGCGTTTCCCGCGCGTCCGGCGGTTTCAGTGCTCTTCAACGAGCCGAAATTGCTGAAATCGAAAACGAATTCAGCAAACTCGTAGAACTGATGAAGTTTCAGTGCTCTTCAACGAGCCGAAATTGCTGAAATTTTCTTCAACAATCTCGTCGGTTCGTTCGCCGCCGAGTTTCAGTGCTCTTCAACGAGCCGAAATTGCTGAAATCACCGGATGCGTACACCTTGACGCTCGGAGCACTCACGTTTCAGTGCTCTTCAACGAGCCGAAATTGCTGAAATGTGTGACCTAGTGCGGCTACACGACGTTGCTTGACGTTTCAGTGCTCTTCAACGAGCCGAAATTGCTGAAATACATCAGGGTTGACGCACGACGCGGTGAAGTATCGTGTTTCAGTGCTCTTCAACGAGCCGAAATTGCTGAAATTGGGACGGACAACCGCAGATTGCGGAGACGATAACGTTTCAGTGCTCTTCAACGAGCCGAAATTGCTGAAATCGCTACGCAACAATCACGTCAAACGAGCGCATATACGTGTTTCAGTGCTCTTCAACGAGCCGAAATTGCTGAAATTAAACCCTCCGACCGGGACAAACTCATACTCCCACGTTTCAGTGCTCTTCAACGAGCCGAAATTGCTGAAATGATCTGCGTCATCACGCCGGAGCGTGCGTAACCCGGGTTTCAGTGCTCTTCAACGAGCCGAAATTGCTGAAATCTGTCGGGATTGAATGATGAGTTTCTGTACAAAAAGTTTCAGTGCTCTTCAACGAGCCGAAATTGCTGAAATCGCGTCGCGCGCCGGAACGCGATCTCCGCCGCGAAGTTTCAGTGCTCTTCAACGAGCCGAAATTGCTGAAATGTCGCCTCGCCAACGTCGGCGTCGGCAAGAATAATCGTTTCAGTGCTCTTCAACGAGCCGAAATTGCTGAAATGTAGTTGACCCACTGCGGCTCGCGCAATACCCACATGTTTCAGTGCTCTTCAACGAGCCGAAATTGCTGAAATGGGGAAGACCGCCGGGCGGAGAACCGGCGATCTGGAGTTTCAGTGCTCTTCAACGAGCCGAAATTGCTGAAATCTTGATCCAAGCGACGCAGAGCCGTATGTTGCTATGGTAAGTTTCAGTGCTCTTCAACGAGCCGAAATTGCTGAAATACCAATACCCCAACATTGTGGTTATCAGGTCGGCGAAGTTTCAGTGCTCTTCAACGAGCCGAAATTGCTGAAATTAATGAAGCCAATGCTCAGGAAGTGTTGGTATGCCAGTTTCAGTGCTCTTCAACGAGCCGAAATTGCTGAAATCCAGTTCGCGCAGTTTTGCCAGATCACGGTACGCTTCGTTTCAGTGCTCTTCAACGAGCCGAAATTGCTGAAATCTCGTCGAAAGACGACGCGCTGCGTCTGCTGGAAGAGAGGTTTCAGTGCTCTTCAACGAGCCGAAATTGCTGAAATTAACGCGGTAAAATCACCTCGCCCTCGTTGTCGGCGGTTTCAGTGCTCTTCAACGAGCCGAAATTGCTGAAATCGTAGCGATTTTATCGATCAGCAGCGGAAGCAGCGTGTTTCAGTGCTCTTCAACGAGCCGAAATTGCTGAAATTGACCGCGACAAGCCGGAATTGCCGACCGACCGACGCCGTTTCAGTGCTCTTCAACGAGCCGAAATTGCTGAAATATTGACGTTCCGGCGTCGGCGGCGCTGCTGAACGAGTTTCAGTGCTCTTCAACGAGCCGAAATTGCTGAAATCTCGACGTTCCGCACTCCCTCGCCGCCGTCGCCGAACGCGTTTCAGTGCTCTTCAACGAGCCGAAATTGCTGAAATATAACTTCGTCGGTGCATACGCGGCGGAAGGCGTTGGTTTCAGTGCTCTTCAACGAGCCGAAATTGCTGAAATTCTCGGAACGAACCGTTTTGCAAGCCGAAATTCGCGTTTCAGTGCTCTTCAACGAGCCGAAATTGCTGAAATCTTGTCGAGACTGTGGATGGTCGTTGCGACGCGCGGTTTCAGTGCTCTTCAACGAGCCGAAATTGCTGAAATTCGGACAAGCCGCGGACGCCCAGCGCGGCGCGTTCGGTTTCAGTGCTCTTCAACGAGCCGAAATTGCTGAAATTGTGATTGACATACGCTCCTTTCTCCTCTTCTAACGTTTCAGTGCTCTTCAACGAGCCGAAATTGCTGAAATCGTTGTAACGCGGCAGCAGCACCACACCCTCTTTGTGTTTCAGTGCTCTTCAACGAGCCGAAATTGCTGAAATGTTGAAGAACTCGCGCTCGGTCTGGCGAACGTCGGGTTTCAGTGCTCTTCAACGAGCCGAAATTGCTGAAATCGAATTGTACCCGCTGCCGGACATAAACCCATCGCCGACGTTTCAGTGCTCTTCAACGAGCCGAAATTGCTGAAATTGGAGGCGATCAAAGGCATTGCTGAAGCGCTGTGGAACGTTTCAGTGCTCTTCAACGAGCCGAAATTGCTGAAATTCAATATCCCGTCCCACGTGCGCTGCGCAAACGAAGTTTCAGTGCTCTTCAACGAGCCGAAATTGCTGAAATAGAAAATCTCGATGAAAAGACGGTATACGTCTGCCGTTTCAGTGCTCTTCAACGAGCCGAAATTGCTGAAATCGCCGAGGACGGGAATGACCCGCACCGGCAACTGCGGTTTCAGTGCTCTTCAACGAGCCGAAATTGCTGAAATCCCCACCAGATACGCGCCTTCCGGCGCTTTGTCGCCGTTTCAGTGCTCTTCAACGAGCCGAAATTGCTGAAATGCAGAAAATAACGAATGAACGTCGGTCTGTATCCGAGTTTCAGTGCTCTTCAACGAGCCGAAATTGCTGAAATTCGTCTCGACGCTCGACAGATTGACGGCTGCGTTACGAGTTTCAGTGCTCTTCAACGAGCCGAAATTGCTGAAATAGTTTATTCAAGCTGCAATCGAGGCGCTGGTCGCGGGTTTCAGTGCTCTTCAACGAGCCGAAATTGCTGAAATTTTGCTCTCGTATCCGCAACGATACAACTTCGATCTGTGTTTCAGTGCTCTTCAACGAGCCGAAATTGCTGAAATAAAATATTGTCAATTTCTTTCTGGATTCGTTTGCAGGTTTCAGTGCTCTTCAACGAGCCGAAATTGCTGAAATACGATTCGCGGTCGCGGGCGGCGCGTTGGTGGTCGCAGTTTCAGTGCTCTTCAACGAGCCGAAATTGCTGAAATTGGTACGACCAACCGCAAATCGCCGAAACTATCTCGTTTCAGTGCTCTTCAACGAGCCGAAATTGCTGAAATCGACGCGCAGGCGGTCGCAGAACTGATGCTCACCGTGTTTCAGTGCTCTTCAACGAGCCGAAATTGCTGAAATCGGGATCGTCTTGGACGGGGCAGGCGTCCGGCATTTGTTTCAGTGCTCTTCAACGAGCCGAAATTGCTGAAATGGTAGAGTATGGGTGTGGCAATCATCTACCGTAAGGGTTTCAGTGCTCTTCAACGAGCCGAAATTGCTGAAATTTTCAAAAGGACGTGAAGTCGCGCTCTGGAGATCGAGTTTCAGTGCTCTTCAACGAGCCGAAATTGCTGAAATATGATGAGCGCGTCTGCCCGATCTGCGGCGCGCTCCAGTTTCAGTGCTCTTCAACGAGCCGAAATTGCTGAAATCCGTCCCAACTGACGAGATACCGCGCGTTCGCCGAGTTTCAGTGCTCTTCAACGAGCCGAAATTGCTGAAATTGGCGCGTTGACTTCTTATACTTCTTGCCGATAAGGTGTTTCAGTGCTCTTCAACGAGCCGAAATTGCTGAAATGGTAAAGATCGAACGGTTCAAGGAGTATTCCGAATGTTTCAGTGCTCTTCAACGAGCCGAAATTGCTGAAATCGCGCGGGCGGCGTCCGTAAACCAATTCGACAGTACGTTTCAGTGCTCTTCAACGAGCCGAAATTGCTGAAATTGGCGGTGCAGTACAACAGCGCCGTCGTTCCCGTTCGGGTTTCAGTGCTCTTCAACGAGCCGAAATTGCTGAAATCTTCAGAGAGCGCGGGGACGGGGGCAGACCCGTCCCAGTTTCAGTGCTCTTCAACGAGCCGAAATTGCTGAAATCGTTGACCAGATCAGCGTCTATGCCGCGCTGGTCGGTTTCAGTGCTCTTCAACGAGCCGAAATTGCTGAAATTGGTGTTCGGTGACGACGTTCCGACGCGCACCGAAAAGTTTCAGTGCTCTTCAACGAGCCGAAATTGCTGAAATCATTAGGACGCGCGGGGACGGGGGCAGACCCGTCCCAGTTTCAGTGCTCTTCAACGAGCCGAAATTGCTGAAATGCTTTGCGCATCTCGTGCGCGCGCCGTCGAGTTAGGAGTTTCAGTGCTCTTCAACGAGCCGAAATTGCTGAAATTCGCCTCCCACGCCGCGCTCCAGTCGCCGCGCAGCGGTTTCAGTGCTCTTCAACGAGCCGAAATTGCTGAAATCTCGAAAGATTACGTCGCGCTGACAGATAATCCGCGGTTTCAGTGCTCTTCAACGAGCCGAAATTGCTGAAATTGTACGCGAGGGCGAGACGCGCCCGGAGTACGCGCCGTTTCAGTGCTCTTCAACGAGCCGAAATTGCTGAAATCTTCGTAATCGTTCTCTTCGTCCCAGTTCCAGTGCGTTTCAGTGCTCTTCAACGAGCCGAAATTGCTGAAATAAACCGCTGCCAAAGACTACGCTTTCATCCTCCGCAGTTTCAGTGCTCTTCAACGAGCCGAAATTGCTGAAATCGTTCCACGTCTCCGTCGTAATCCCGCTCGAAACCGGTTTCAGTGCTCTTCAACGAGCCGAAATTGCTGAAATTCATTTCCTTTCTACAACAAGAGGCGCGGCGTGCGAGTTTCAGTGCTCTTCAACGAGCCGAAATTGCTGAAATAGAGCGACCCCGCCGGCGCGCGCGTCGCCGCTGCGGTTTCAGTGCTCTTCAACGAGCCGAAATTGCTGAAATCGGAAGAAGCCCGTCCCGGCGCATCCTGATGCCTTGTTTCAGTGCTCTTCAACGAGCCGAAATTGCTGAAATGCGTTTTCGCCAGTTCGCGGCGGCGGTCGGTCGGCGTTTCAGTGCTCTTCAACGAGCCGAAATTGCTGAAATCACAGCGAACGACCAGAACTGAACGGCGCGTACATCGTTTCAGTGCTCTTCAACGAGCCGAAATTGCTGAAATGCTGAAGGTTGACGTTGTGGCGCGCCGGGCGTTCACCGTTTCAGTGCTCTTCAACGAGCCGAAATTGCTGAAATTCGGAACGCCTCTCCCGGAGCAGTTCTGGTATCGCCTGTTTCAGTGCTCTTCAACGAGCCGAAATTGCTGAAATCGAGAACCGCGCGCCCGCGCCGGTCGAGCAGCGCGGTTTCAGTGCTCTTCAACGAGCCGAAATTGCTGAAATGGTGCTGATGCTGATGCTGGTGCTCAGCAGTATGCGTTTCAGTGCTCTTCAACGAGCCGAAATTGCTGAAATTGGTCAACGCCCAGCGGAACCGCAAAGCGCGCCGGGCGTTTCAGTGCTCTTCAACGAGCCGAAATTGCTGAAATCCGCTTCCCACGCCGTCTGCGCCGTCGGCGCAAGATGTTTCAGTGCTCTTCAACGAGCCGAAATTGCTGAAATCGCGCACGTTGTGGGCGACGCGCTCCAACACGCCGCGTTTCAGTGCTCTTCAACGAGCCGAAATTGCTGAAATGTTTCCGGGAAACGCCACACCAGCGTACTATCCGAAGTTTCAGTGCTCTTCAACGAGCCGAAATTGCTGAAATCGTGTACCTTGATCTCTACTGCGTCGTCAAAGCAAAGAGTTTCAGTGCTCTTCAACGAGCCGAAATTGCTGAAATGCGGGTGCGCCGGGGGCCCGCTCAGCGCGCCCCAGTGTTTCAGTGCTCTTCAACGAGCCGAAATTGCTGAAATTCACCCGCGATGTGATTTTCGCGTTGCGGAAATAACCGTTTCAGTGCTCTTCAACGAGCCGAAATTGCTGAAATACCCGCTCCTCGGCTGCAAACAGCGCATTGTAGAGTTTCAGTGCTCTTCAACGAGCCGAAATTGCTGAAATGTGTTGTGACACTGCTGACAGATCAGCAGCGGGCGTTTCAGTGCTCTTCAACGAGCCGAAATTGCTGAAATCCCGGCGATCAGCGTCGAGAGGTTCATTCGCCACTCCGTTTCAGTGCTCTTCAACGAGCCGAAATTGCTGAAATGGTTGACGAGGACGCCGATCCCGCTTTCGACATCCTCGTTTCAGTGCTCTTCAACGAGCCGAAATTGCTGAAATAGTTTGCGGGGATCGACCTGCCCGCAGAGGTTCAATGTTTCAGTGCTCTTCAACGAGCCGAAATTGCTGAAATCGTACTGCTGCTGCGTCAGCGCAGCAGCGCAGCGCGTTTCAGTGCTCTTCAACGAGCCGAAATTGCTGAAATGCAACGGAAACGATGATCGAGTTGGGGCTGGCGACGAGTTTCAGTGCTCTTCAACGAGCCGAAATTGCTGAAATGCTGTTGCCCCTCGTCGCCGTAACCGCCCGCCGGTGTTTCAGTGCTCTTCAACGAGCCGAAATTGCTGAAATTCCCTCGTTGTTTTCGAGGAGGTCTACAATGCGGATACGTTTCAGTGCTCTTCAACGAGCCGAAATTGCTGAAATGCGCGCTGGGCGTCCAGCGCGCCCTTGCCCCGACGCGGTTTCAGTGCTCTTCAACGAGCCGAAATTGCTGAAATCTCAGCAGTCCGTCGGCGACGTTGCTGTTGACGAGTTTCAGTGCTCTTCAACGAGCCGAAATTGCTGAAATCGCCCCACCGACGCCGAGCGGTCGCGGTTTGAACAGGTTTCAGTGCTCTTCAACGAGCCGAAATTGCTGAAATCGAGATCGATAACCTCACGCGGCTGGCGCGTTTCGGGAGTTTCAGTGCTCTTCAACGAGCCGAAATTGCTGAAATGTGAGCGGGTGGATGTACGCGAGGAACGACCGACCGTGTTTCAGTGCTCTTCAACGAGCCGAAATTGCTGAAATGCGCCGTATGCGCCGCGTTCGTCGTCGAGCACCAGATGTTTCAGTGCTCTTCAACGAGCCGAAATTGCTGAAATTCCCCGCCGTCCCCGTCCCCGCGAAAACCCCCGATTTGTTTCAGTGCTCTTCAACGAGCCGAAATTGCTGAAATACAGCCGCCGAAAAGGACTACGCATTTGTTTTGAAGGTTTCAGTGCTCTTCAACGAGCCGAAATTGCTGAAATGTTGACGAGGACGCCGATCCCGCTTTCGACATCCTCGTTTCAGTGCTCTTCAACGAGCCGAAATTGCTGAAATCCGCCGTTCCGCTTCGTCCGCCAACTCGTTCCAGCGTTTCAGTGCTCTTCAACGAGCCGAAATTGCTGAAATCACGCGTCCCGATCAAGCAAATGGTGGGGAAACTGAGTTTCAGTGCTCTTCAACGAGCCGAAATTGCTGAAATTTTTGATGTCAACGACCGTCAGCGCGTCGTTTTCGTGTTTCAGTGCTCTTCAACGAGCCGAAATTGCTGAAATTGGCGCTGTCGAGCGAGATCAAAACCGTCACGTTGGGTTTCAGTGCTCTTCAACGAGCCGAAATTGCTGAAATCGGCGGCGGCGTGCAGAGTACGGCGCTCGTTATACGTTTCAGTGCTCTTCAACGAGCCGAAATTGCTGAAATCCGTATAGAAAGAAAAGAAGATGATGTGTTGTGACGAGTTTCAGTGCTCTTCAACGAGCCGAAATTGCTGAAATGCGTTGTCGGTTCCGGCTCCGCAACGTCCCCGCGCGTTTCAGTGCTCTTCAACGAGCCGAAATTGCTGAAATCGCGATGTGACGAAGAACCCACGCCGGGACAAGCGGTTTCAGTGCTCTTCAACGAGCCGAAATTGCTGAAATTGCGCACCAGCGTTGCGAGCCGCCGCTCGTCCATTCCGTTTCAGTGCTCTTCAACGAGCCGAAATTGCTGAAATGCGAACTGGAAGATGACTTCCGCATTTCGCGCGCGAAGTTTCAGTGCTCTTCAACGAGCCGAAATTGCTGAAATGGGTTGGCAGCAGATCGTTGAGAACCCGAACTTGAGTTTCAGTGCTCTTCAACGAGCCGAAATTGCTGAAATATAATTCAGCGGACGGATGATGTCTTTGTTCGTCGCGTTTCAGTGCTCTTCAACGAGCCGAAATTGCTGAAATCCAGCGCGGTTGCAAACTGTATCGCTTGCTGCACCGGTTTCAGTGCTCTTCAACGAGCCGAAATTGCTGAAATTCGGCGCGGGTGTTGCACGCAAGCGCGATTTTCCACGCATGTTTCAGTGCTCTTCAACGAGCCGAAATTGCTGAAATCAGTACCCCAACATCGTCGTGATCCGATCCGCAAAAGTTTCAGTGCTCTTCAACGAGCCGAAATTGCTGAAATCGCATCGGTGCGGGACGCAGAAGACGGGGAAGCGAGGTTTCAGTGCTCTTCAACGAGCCGAAATTGCTGAAATCTGGCGGAGGCGACGTGGATCGGAAGCATTGAAGTGAAGTTTCAGTGCTCTTCAACGAGCCGAAATTGCTGAAATCATCGTTGACGCAACTAATCAAGACGCGCCCGGCGTCGTTTCAGTGCTCTTCAACGAGCCGAAATTGCTGAAATCGAGTTGTTTCGCAACGATCGTCGCCGCGTTCGCGGTTTCAGTGCTCTTCAACGAGCCGAAATTGCTGAAATCGCGAGAACCTCATCCCCGCGCTGCTTGACAGACGCGTTTCAGTGCTCTTCAACGAGCCGAAATTGCTGAAATGGAAGTCGCGGCGGCGATGAAAGCGCAGAACGTCGGTTTCAGTGCTCTTCAACGAGCCGAAATTGCTGAAATTGGAAACCCGTCAATCCCGGATTTATGCCCAATAGCGTTTCAGTGCTCTTCAACGAGCCGAAATTGCTGAAATTGGTGGAAGATTGAGCCTATCCCGCATCAAGAATTGTTTCAGTGCTCTTCAACGAGCCGAAATTGCTGAAATCTGTACATCTCTAACTCGTTGAGCAGCCAGTCCAGCGCGTTTCAGTGCTCTTCAACGAGCCGAAATTGCTGAAATTCCAACCTCCGCTCCCTTCCCCACCAGTGTTCCAGACCCCAACACCCGCACGTCGCCGCTC
>Ga0308410_1002286_pt1 | contig 11045 bp, 7 predicted proteins | sample HotsprOSTMatCore_FD_203467 | JGI IMG/M metagenome (GOLD analysis project Ga0308410, IMG submission 203467) | Hot spring phototrophic mat microbial communities from Octopus Spring, Yellowstone National Park, Wyoming, United States -... | ecosystem: Environmental > Aquatic > Thermal springs > Hot... | reverse complement strand
CGCACGCTGGCGGGAACCGCCGATGCGGTCAGCTGGCTCTATGCGCTGAATGCGGGCATGAGCGTTGTATTGCAGTATCCGGTCGTGCGCCTGGCGGAACGCTGGCTTCGCCCGCTCCCGGTGTTATTGCTCGGCATCGTGTTGATGGCGTTGGGGCTGGGAAGCGTGGCGCTTGCCAGCACGATTGGGGCGCTGCTGACGAGTGTGGCGATCTTCTCACTTGGCGCATTGCTGGCGGCGCCCGGGCAACAGACCGTTGCCGCCGATCTGTCGAATCCAGCGGCGCTTGGATCGTACTTCGGCGTCAGTGCGCTGGCGCTGGCGCTAGGCGGCGGCATCGGCAACTATGCAGGCGGGGCGTTATACAGTGTTGGGCGCGACATTGGCATGCCCGCGTTGCCCTGGCTGGTCTGCCTGGGGGTGGGCATCGGCTCGGCAATCGGGCTTGCGGCGCTCGACCGCCGCCTTGCGCGGCGGGTGGGGGTAGGGGTTAGGGGAGTGAAGCACTGAGAACCAAGAACCAAGAACCAAGAACCAAGAACCAGGAACCAGGAACCGAGAACCAAGAACCAGGAACCAAGAACCGAGAACCAAGAACCAAGAACCAGGAACTAAGAACCGAGAACCAAGAACCAAGAACCAGGAACCAAGAACCAGGAACCAGGAACCAAGAACCAGGAACCGAGAACCGAGAACCGAGAACCAGGAACCAGAAACCGAGAACCAGGAACCAGGAACCAAGAACCAGGAACCAGGAACCAAGAACCAGGAACCAGGAACCGAGAACCAGGAACCAGGAACCAGGAACCGAGAACCAGGAACCAGGAACCAGGAACCAAGAACCAGGAACTGAGCGCCAAGAACCAGGAACTGAGCACCAAGAACCAGGAACTGAGCACCAAGAACTGAATCGTATCATCCAAACCTGCCGACTGATCGGGCTTCCCACCTGCCTGACGTTCAACGTTCAACGTTCAACCCTCTCGCCTCGCCCCCCTCTCGCCTCGCCCCCCTCTCGCCTCGCCCCCCTCTCGCCTCGCCCCCCTCTCGCCTCGCCCCCCTCTCGCCTCTCGCCTCTCGCCTCGCCCCCCTCTCGCCTCTCGCCTCTCGCCTCATCCCCTCTCGCCTCGCTCCAATATTGCATTTTCGTTATTCGGCGTATCCTTACACACGCATTCATCGATTCCTCTATGCCAGAAGGTTACAGGCACCATGGAGCGCCGGTATGTCAGTCCATCAGTCAGATCCTCTGGTCGGTCCAATCCGCCGCCGCGCCTGGAAGGACATTGTGCGCTTTGCGCCGCTCACGACTCGACCGCATATCGCGCTGGTCGTGTCCCGTCGCGGGCGGGTAACGTCGATCATTCCCGCGAATACCTGGCGCATGCTTTCGGATTATCTCGACTGGCCCTTCGACTATCGCGAAGTAGATATGCGTGAGCGCCTCCACGAACTCAACCTGCGCCTCGACTCACGGGATATCGACTACACGTTTACTGTCGCGCTGCGGTTGGTCTATCAGGTAACGCGCCCAGAGCGTGTGGCGGTCGAACATGCCGATGTGCTGCATGAGTTTGAAGCGGCAATCGTTCAGCGGGCGCGCTCAATAGCCCAGAAACTGGGCATCGAAGAGGAGGGATTGCTCAGAGAATACCTCGTCGAAGCGCTCACGACCGGCAACGAGTTGCCGCAACGGTTCGAACAGTTAGGTCTGGCGCTGCGCCGCGTCGATATCACCATCGAACTGGATCGCCGCGCCCGGGAGTTCGCGGAATCGATCCGCGAGCAGTTCCGCGATCGTCCATTGCTGATGTATGTCACCGTTGAAAGCAATCAGCCCGGTGAGATGTTCGAGGTGCGTATCGGCGGCTTCTATCGGTTACGTACACGCGATGGCGAGTCGCATACCCCGAGCGCCGCCGAACAGATCATTCGTGGAGCAGTGCAACGCATGCTCTATCGGGTTGCTGCGCGCTTCGCGCCGCACCAGGAACGGGAAGCCGCCACAGCAATGACCGATGAGTTATGGAATGATTCGGTGCTCAAAGCCTCGCTCGCCGCCAGTAATCTTGAACTGCTGCGTCCCGCAGTTCAGGTTCAGGCAGGACGGCGCGCGCTGAACCCTCCTGCGCCGCACCTGATGATGACGGACTCACAGATCGTCGAACCATCTGCGCTCGTCACCCAACCAGCGGACGCACAATCGGATGATATGCCGCCAGCAGAGCCGTCCCTTCTCACCGGCAAACCGCAGACGGATGCCGCGCCGTACCACTGGTCATCGGTTGAAACCGGCGAAGATGCGGGAAACAGTATCTGGAACTGGAACGATAGCAGCAGCGGTGCTCGCGTTACGACGCACGCCGCCTCATCCCTGAGTCCAATCTGGGAAGATGAGCAGAACGACGCCGATGCGGCAGACAGCAAACACGCGGCATCGTGGACGATTCCCTTTGAAACCCTCCCGGAAACCGACGACTGCCTGCTCGACAATGCGCAGCCGGTTGCTGCGTCTGCCCCGGCATCACCAGAGTCCGGCGGCGATAGCAACACTCCGCCAGACTGGATCGACTGGCGGGCATCCCTGGAACGGGTCGAGCAACCGGAGGCGGAGCAGATGCCGGTGTGGGCAGGGTTGCATGCGCCCGCCAACGAGTGCTCGCGGCACGAGATCGTTGCGCGCTGGATCGAATTGTTGCGCGCGCAGGAGGCGTGGCTATTCCGGTATGTCGCCCGGATCATTATGGCGCACCCCGAAAAGACCGCAGAGGTCATTGGTGATCTGACGACCGATCCGGCGCTCTGTGACCGTGCTACCGATCCAGAGTGTTATGGGTTGTTGGCGGAAACCCTGAAGAGCATTCTCGAGATGGAAGGCGCTGGGGAACGATCCCCCGCCGACACGGAGCACAGCGACGTTTCGGCAGCGGAAGAGCCGGACTGGATGGTTTTTCGCCGCGCCATCCACGACATATGAGACGTCTATGAGCATCCTCACCGCATTTGCTACGATGCTTGGAGCGCCCTCGGTCCTGCTGGCGCTGGTCCTGAGCGCTGTATCGCTGCTCGAACTGGAACGCCGCTGGACACGCGCGCGCCGATTCGCCGGGATGCCGGTCGGAACGTTTGCGCTCATTCTGGATGGTCTGGTGATCCTGACGGCGCTGCTTGCGATCATCGGCGGTGTGCTGATGCTGACGCAAGTGGCGGTGAGCGCATTGAAATATACATTTGCACAGATAAGCGATCTGGCGGTGCAGATCGATGGAACCGCAGCTGGTCTGACGCTTGGGGCAACAATCGCACTGATCGCGCTCATCTTTCTGATCCGTCGTATCACCATTCGTGTTCCGCCCTCAACGCATCAGTCGGAGAGCGGAGGTGATGCGCATGTGCAACTACCAACGCTCGATGCTTCTCCTCGACCAGCCGCTGCTTCCACACCAGCATTGCCTGACCGCATGACGCCCGATACCCTCGAGGAAGAACCGCCGCTGGTCATGCTGCGGACGCGCCGTCCGGCGCCGCGTTCTGTTCCGACACCAGATCATACGCGGTTGCAAGGAACAGCATCGCCGCACCCCTCCCCTGCTGCCCGACGCTTTCACTGGGGCGTTGTAGCGATGATCGCGCTGCTGGCGGTTGGCGCGGCTGGCATTGTGTACCGCAATACAGTGTTGGCGATGCTGTCGGGTCTTGCCAGGCAGACAACACAGTCCGTCGTTTCGGTTCCATCCGGCGCCGATATGCCAGCAGACCCGACCGCTCCGGTGGTATCCGCCACGGTTGCGCCGACTCCTGCGTCACAGATGTTGCAGGTCGCAGTCGAACGGTTGAATCTGCGCACGGGTCCAGGAACCGGTTACCCGGTCGTGACCACCTTGAAGCGTGGCGATGTCATCGAGAGTCTGGGAGAGACGGTGAGCAGCGGTGAGGATGTCTGGATTCGAGTACGGGTGGGGGCGCAGGAAGGCTGGGTGTTCCGCGCCTTCCTGCAAGAGCCTACTTCCCCATCGCCTTGAGCGCTTGCAGGCAGCGCCGGGCGCATTCGAGCGGCGGGTAGGCGTAACTCTCCTGTTCAACAATGTACCACTCGGTTCCGCCGATCGTCTCACACAGATCGAAGATTTCGGTCCAGGGCACATCACCCTCGCCGATCAGCGCCGAGTCGTTCGTTGCCGAGTACTCCTTCAGATGGACTGTTTTGGCGCGCCCCGGGTAGCGGCGCAGGAACGGCGCCGCCTGGGCGCCGCCGTGGAGTGCATTGCCGGTGTCGAACTGCATCATGACATCATCGACGGTGTTGCCGAACAGCGTATCCCACGGCAGTTCGCCCTCCATGGGAACGAACTCGATATGATGATTGTGATAACCGGTGCGCATGCCATACGGCTTGAGTGCGGCAGCAATGGCATTGAGCGTCTCGGCGGTCTTCAACCAGGCGGTGCGCGAGGTACGCCACTGTTCCGCCAGACCGGGAACGATCAGCGTCGTATTGCCAAGGATCTGGTGGAACTCAACAGTGGGCGCCAGTTCATCGCCGAGCAGCGTCTCGAGACCAACGTGCGCGCCGGCGACTTTCAAGCCATAGGCATCGAGCCATCCACGGATCGTCCGGGCATCGTGCCCGTAGTATCCGGCAAACTCGATCCCTTCATACCCCATGTTGGCGACCGCGGCGAGCACGCCTTGCAGATCTCGCGCCGCGTCTTCGCGCACCGAGTACAATTGCAGGGCGATCGGAATCCGCGTCATAGCAACACTGTCCTTTCCGTGAAACGCAGGCTGCCTGCTCTGGCAACCTGCGCCATTGTACCGCACCTCTCAGATGTTCACTTCATGTCGATGACGGTGTGGAGCGTCGCCAGACTGACATTCGCGCCACAGATGATGATCGCCGCTGTTTTGCCGCGCATCTCCTCCCTGAGGCGCAGGTACCCGGCGACAGCGACGCCTGCCGATCCTTCCACCAGTGTATGCTGCGTTTCGATCATCAGGCGCATGGCGGCGGCGATCTCTTCTTCGGAAACCAGCACCCATTCATCGACCAGCGAGCGACACAGGTCGAGGGTGATCGCCCCCGGCTCCACCCCGCCAGCCGTACCATCTGACAGAGTCGGGAGAATGGGCGGCGATACAATCTCGCCCGCCAGCACCGACTCGTACATGGTGGGAGAACGGATCGGCGAACACCCGATGATCCGCACATCAGGCTGCACCGCTTTCATATAGGTGGCGATGCCGCTGATCAGTCCCCCGCCGCCGACCGCGACCAGAATGGCGTCAAGGCGATCAATCTGACGCGCCAGTTCCACGCCGATCGTCCCCTGCCCGCCGATGACCAGCGGGTCGTTGTAGGGCGAAATGTACGTCAGTCCGTGTTGCTTTGCATGCGCGCGCGCATACGTTTCGGCAACCACACAATCATCGCCATAGACATGCACATCGGCGCCGAAGTCGCGCATCGCCTCCACCTTGACCGACGAGGTGTCTTCGGGAACGACAATCATTGCCGGTGCGCCAAGCATCAGTGCGCTGTAGGCGACCGCTGCGCCGTGATTGCCTGACGATGCCGCTACGACGCCCCGCTCACGAACATGGGACGGCAGCGACAACAATACATTCAGGGCGCCGCGCACTTTGAACGAACCGGTTGGTTGCGTATTTTCCAGTTTCAGCAATGCCCGCCCGTCGGTCAGCGCGCCGAGCCGGATCGACTCTTCGAGCGGCGTCGGGCGCAGTGCGCGCCGCAACCGGCGCGCAGCGCGCAAAATCTCGTGCAGCATGTCATTCATGATGTGCGTGCCTCTGCGAAGGATATGGTCTTGTGGAACGTTTTGCGTCAAACGTCAAAAAGTAGTCTCGATTGTATCGGGGATGCGGCATTACGTCAATAATGTCAACGGCGGCCGCGATGATGCTCGGCCGCACGCTTCTTGCGCGGGCGCTTGGGCTCGTCGGCTGTGGCTTTGTTGGACTTGACGAAGGGCGGCGGGGCGGCCTGACCACTCGTGCCTGCACCCCGGACGGAACATGCGATTTTGGCTTCTTGGGGTCTGGTCAGTCACACGCCCATGACGCTATCAACGCTCATATACGCACCAGCACCACCACACTCTCGACATGCGGCGTTTGCGGAAAGAGATCGACCGGCGTGGCGCGCTCGACGGTGTACCCGCCGTTGAGCAGGGGGCGCAGATCGCGCGCAAGGGTCGCCGGATGACACGAGACATAGACGATTCGGCGCGGCGTCCGTTCGAGGAGCGCCTGCACTACACGCGGATGACACCCGCGCCGCGGCGGGTCGAGCACCACAGCGTCAAAAGAACCTTCGAGACCGGTCAGCAGCGCTTCGGCGCGACCGACGATGAAGCGCACATTCGAGATGCGGTTGACATCCGCGCTCCGCTCCGCATCGGCGACTGCGCCGGCGTACTCCTCGACGCCAACCACCTCACGAGCGGCGCGCGCCAGGGGCAGGGTAAACGCGCCTGCGCCACAGTAGAGATCGAGCAGACGTCCGGCGGCTTCGTCGCCAAGACCGGTGCGGATCAGGTGCAGCAATGTCGTTGCTGCCGCGACATTCACTTGAAAGAAGGTCGTCGGGCGCAGCAGAAACGTCAGATCGTCGAGTTCCTCGGCGAGCGTATCGACGCCGATGGGCGGCGCGGTGCGCGGGGGTGGAACGGTAAAGACGACGCCCGCAAGCGACGGACAGCGCGACCGCCAGCGCTCCGCCAGCTGTCGCCGCTCACCGCGTCCGCGCGTGGCGGCGACACAGTACCCGTGCGCTTCGCTGACACGCAATGTCACATCGAGCGGCGGAGCATCATCGGGTTCATCGGCAAGCGCAACCCGTAACGCTGCCAGCGCCTCGTTCAGCGTTGGATGCAGCAGCGGATCATCAGCGAGTTCGTTGATCGAACGCGTATCCGCAGCGTAGTAGCCGACTCTGCGCCCTTCGCAGTGCAGTCGGGCGCTGTTGCGGTATTCCCAAGGTTTCGACGCTGGCGCGGTCGCTTCGACCAGTTCCGGAGCGACCCCGGCAAACTTGAGCAGTTGATCGGACAGAATCTGACGGCGGAAGCGTTGCTGCGCGGCAAAGGCGATATGCTGCCAGGGCATATGGCTTGCGCCGGGGAGACGCGGTTCCACCCGGTCGGGTGAGGCGGCGAGCACGGTCACCACATCGCCGCGTGCATACGCCTCGTGTCGCTCGCGCAAACGCACAACAACGCGCTCGCCGGGAATGCCGCCAGCGGCGAACACCACCCGCTCCTGCCAGCGCCCGACCGCCTCCCCCCCCTGCGCAATGCCGTCGAGCGTCAGTTCCAGCATATCGGGCCAGGTTGACAATGGAAGTTGTTCACCCGGATCAGCCAAAGTCGCGCTCGCCAATATCGCTGCGGTAGATGCGCCCCTCGAACTGCACCCGGTCGGCGTTGATCAGGGCGCGACCACGGGCGCCGGGCAACGAAATCCCCTGCGCCACCACCGTCAGCACCAGTCCGCCTGTTGTGCGCAACCCGCCCCATCCCTGCGACGCGCCGCCCATTCCGAGCAAACCGCCGATCATCGAACTCAGGGCGTCTGTGCTGCTGCCGCGACTGCGCGCAGCACGCGGCGTGTAGGGCGCTATCGCTGCCGGGTTGGTTGTGGCGCTGTGAAAGACCATGACGCCTGGTTCGACATCCTCAAGACCACGGATCTGCCCGCCAGTCGGGAAGAAATTGGGGTATCCACGCGCTATGAGACCAAGACCGACGCTCGGAGTCGCCGTCCAGGTCGGCGGTGGCAGTTCGTGGAGGCGCTTCGTGATCGACGCTTCAATCCAGGGCAACAGGTCATCCTCCAGGCGCGGCAGCACGACCTGCGCCTCCCCCTCGCGGAAACTGAAACGGAGCGCCGTTGCGCGGGGACCTTCGGCGGTAATAACACAATCCACGCCGATCAAACCCCAGCACGGCAACCCTTCCTTTTCCATTCCGGCGACAAACGGCAGGATGAACTTCTCGTGCAGGTAGCGCGTCAGGCGCTGTGCAAAGATCGAGGCGCCGGTGTGCGCGCCGACACCGCATGCCTGTGCGCCGCGATCCCCCTCCTCCACCCGATCATACAGGCGCGTCGCAAGCAGGGGTATCGCAGTGCGTCCATCGGTCAACGCCGAGAGCGCCACGCGAGGACCGTTGAGAACGGCTTCGATCACCACCCCCTCGCCACCGTCGAGCGAGCGAGCGGCGAACAGACGACGCAACCCTTCGAGTGCAGCATACCGGTCATCGAAGATTTCTTCCCCGCCAGAAGGATGATCGGTCTTGATCATCACCGGCAGCGGCAGCGTCGCCAGGTATCGTTCGGCAGTCGCCAGATCGGTGAACGGGCGTCCGGTCGCGGTTGGAACACCATGCCGCAGCATAAACTCCTTTGCCAGACAGCGACTGCGCTCCAGCGCTGCGGCGCGCTGCGACGCCCCACACACGCCGATATTCAACGACACCACCTCATCGACCAGCCCGGTGTGGAGTGGCGCACTGGAGGCAGGAATGACCAGATCGATCTGTTCCTCAAACGTCCAGCGGCTCAATCCAGCGGCATCGGCAACGTCAAGATTGACCGATGGCGCAAACGGCGCCGTTCCACCATTTCCGGGCGCACAGATAATCTCCGGAGAGCGGGGACTGTTGATCAATTTCCACGCCAGCGCATGTGCGCGACCATCGTGACCGAGCAGAAGAATCTTCATACGACGCCTTCATATGCCACTGCGCACCCGCAGCGTCGGCAGTTCCAGCCCTTCCTGCAACGTCGCCGCTGTGCGCAACCCCAGGTGAATGCCAAGACTAACCAGCGTCTGCGCCACTTCGGGGCGAACGCCAACCAGTATCGTTTCTGCACCCATCAACCTGGCAGCGCTGGCAGTATGCACCAGCGCCAGCGCCACCTGCGTATCGACAACCGGCACGCCGGTGATGTCCAGAATAACCGTATGAACATGACGCTGCTCGATGGTTTTCAGCACACTCTCGGTCAGTTTTGCCGCTCGCACGCTGTCGATCATGCCAGAAAGCGGCGCCACGACGGTTCCTTCGCGCACAGGGATGATCGGCAACGAGAGTTCGAGGATCGTCTGACTGAGTTCCTGTTGCGCTGCCAGGCTGCGCTGCAACTCTTCGGCAAGCGCCTGCTGCGCTGCGAGCGTCTGACTCAACTCCGCCGTGCGCTCTGTAACGCGCGTCTCCAGTTCAGCATTCATCTGCGCCAACGCTGTCTGCGTCCGCTCCGCCAGCACACGCGCTTGTTGCGCTTCCCCAATCGTGCGCCGCGCAAGGCGCGCCCCAATATACGACACAAAGCCGACAACCACGAGCAACACGCTGCTGTTTATGGCATTAAGCCGGACTGACGACATATCCCAGAAGCCGGGGTGCGCGAGTGCAAGCGTCGCAAGAAAAGCGGCAACGACCCCAAACGTGACCAGCCAGAGTTGCCCTGGGGTGAGAGTCAGACTCGCAATCACGATCAGGGCGGTCAGGAAATACCCCACGTTTGATGCCTGTTCAGGCGGCATCCCGGTGACTGCGATCAGGGCGCCCGCAAGAAAGGCAAGAATAACGATCCACGCCGCAGCACTGGCGCGCCCCTGCCGGGCAAGGACAAATGCCCCAACAAAGCAGATGCTGCTGGCAATCGGAATGAACGCACTCTGCACGCCTGATGACAGCAACCCGAGCACAAGAAACAGGATATTCGCCACCAGCATCGCAACTATCAGTTGCATTACCGCCAGCGCGCGACGCTGCACATCAACATCGGTGGCGCGGGTTGTCACCATTGCGTTGATCCAGTCCCGCATCTTTTACCTCCGTTCATCTCCGGTCTTTCCCGCATGCTGTCGGCGTTCCATAACCGCTGCAACAGGGCAGCAATCCTTACCTGCGCCAACGAGGGCGTCTTCATCATACCACGCTCTCGCCGGGGTATTGATACCGATAATGATCGGGAAGCGGACAATTCCGCAATCTTTGTCTCCGGCGGCTGCTCGACACGCACTGCTGTCGTTGTCCCTAGAGGTGAAACCACACGCCCGACGCCGACCCTTCATCACCCAAATGTTCTTCCGCGCCGCGCACCTGAGCACTGCCGCGTCGGTCTGTTTTATAATAGGAAAACACGGTCGATTGCCGGACAGACATACCCGGCGCAGTTGAGGAACCCCAATGAAACAGCGACGCTTCGGCGCGCATATGTCGATCAGTGGCGGGTTGCACACCGCTTGCGAACGTGGTCGTCGCGCCGGGTGCGATGTCGTTCAGATTTTCAGCAAGAACCAGCAACAGTGGCGCGCCAGACCGCTGACCGATGAGGAAATTGCGCGCTTCAAGGAAGCGCAGGTCACCGAAGGCGTTCCGGTTGTCATGGTGCACGACTCGTACCTGATCAACCTGGCAGCGCCGGGCGACGAGTTGTGGCACAAATCAATTGCCGCATTTCGCGACGAACTGGAACGTTGCACCCTGCTCGGCATTCCCTACCTGGTCACCCATCCAGGCGCCCATGTTGGTTCCGGCGAAGAAGCCGGGTTGCGCCGCGTCGCCGCAGCGCTCGATCTGGTGTTCGAGACTGGCGTTGGTCTCGATGTGGTTGTGCTGCTGGAAACGACCGCCGGGCAGGGGAGCAGTCTGGGGCGGCGTTTCGAGGAACTGGCGCGCATTATCGAATACTCGCGCCACCAGGAGCGTCTTGGTGTCTGTGTCGATACCTGCCATATTTTTGCCGCCGGGTACGATATTCGCACTCCTGAATCCTATGCGGCGACGATCGAAGAACTCGACCGCGTGATCGGCATCGCGCGCGTCAAAGCCTTCCACCTCAACGACTCGCAGAAAGAATTGGGCAGCCGGGTTGATCGCCATACCCATATCGGTGAAGGGTGTATCGGGCTGGAAGGGTTTCGCGCGCTGGTGAACGACGAGCGCTTTGCCGATCTGCCGATGGTGCTGGAAACGCCCAAAGGCGACGACCTTGCCGATGATGTGCGCAATCTG
>Ga0308410_1002283_pt1 | contig 11052 bp, 8 predicted proteins | sample HotsprOSTMatCore_FD_203467 | JGI IMG/M metagenome (GOLD analysis project Ga0308410, IMG submission 203467) | Hot spring phototrophic mat microbial communities from Octopus Spring, Yellowstone National Park, Wyoming, United States -... | ecosystem: Environmental > Aquatic > Thermal springs > Hot... | reverse complement strand
GAGGGGGGTTTGATTTCGTGGTCTGAGATCTGGGGTTCTCCCCGTGGGGCCATCCTAGTTTGGATCGTCCACCCTGGGGGGGGCGGGCTCCGCACGCCCGCAAGGACGGACTTGGCCTCGCCGGAGCATGTCCCCATTTGGCCACCGGGCGTTCGTTTCCCCCCGATGATTATGTTGTGCCTCGGCATGCCTACGGCCTTGCAATGCGGGCGCGGAGACCGCGCCCCTCCGAGAAAACCACCTCCACGTTATCTCCGGCCCTTCCCCGATAGGCCAGCTCACCTCGGCCTCGCCCCCCGCGGAGGGGCGGGCTGCGCACGCCCGTGATGTCCACATAACGCCCACCCCAACGTTGCCTCCTCCCGGCCACTGGCTCATCGTAAAAGCACCGGTGGGAACGCGATGCCGTACCATTGGTGCGGCCGTACCTTGCGGACGCGCAGAGCGCATCCCTCCGAGAAAACCGCCTTTCGCGTAATCTAAGGGCTTTCCCCGCAAGGCCAGCTCACCTCGGCCTCGCCCCCCGCGGAGGGGCGGGCTCCGCACGCCCGCAATGACGGCATTGGCCTCGCCGGAGCATGTCCCCATTTGGCCACCGGGCGTTCGTTTCCCCCCGATGATTATGTTGTGCCTCGGCATGCCTACGGCCTTGCCACCCGGGCGCGGAGACCGCGCCCCTCCGAGGAAACCACCTCTCGCGTTATCTCGGGCCCTTCCCCGCAAGGCCTTTTGTCCTGGGCTAACCCCCCTTGGAGGGGCGGGCTCCGCACGCCCGCAAGGTGGGCCCGGGCTTGACCGAGGCATCTCCCCGCTAGGCCCGGGGGCCGCCGTTAACGCATACGGTGGGAATCAAATGCCTCGGCTTGCGTACGGCCTTGCGATGCGGACGCGGAGACCGCGCCCCTCCGAGAAAACCACCTCTCGCGTTATCTCCGGACTCTCCGCGTTGGTCCATCCGTGCTAGGCTGGCCTCGCCGTGGATGGGCGGGCTCCGCACGCCCGAAAGGATGGCATCACGCTAACCCGAATCTCGCCCCCCTGTGACCACCGGGCTGTCGCCAACTCGTCCGTAACCATGCCATGCCTCGGCTTGCACACGGCCTTCCCACACGGACGCGCGGAGCGCGTCCCTCCCAGCAGAGAAGCTCCATCGCCACCTTAACCTCAGGATGAGCCCTCCTCTATGGCCTTGCACTGTATTCGCATCTGATTCATGAGATAGTCCAAGGATTGAGCGGCTATCACCTGGCGGAATTTGTTCTGATAATTCCTCACGATGCTCACCCCATCTATGATCACGTCCACCATGAACCACCTATTGTCCTTTTCCACCAGGATGTAATCCACGGGTATGTGCTCATTCACTCTCATGATCTTGGTCCTGACCTTTGTCCTGGAGCCCTCTTTCCCCTCCCCCAGGTATTCGACCGTCTCTCTCCTCAGAAAATTCAGCACCATCCTCGTGTAAGAATCCTGGAAGAGCTGGATGAAGAGATCTGTGAACTCGTTTCTTTGGCCTGGTGCGAGCCCTTGCCATTTGTCGCCTAGAGACTCTTGAGCCATTTGAGCGGTGAGGAAATTCTCGGCTATGAGCGCCCTTATGAGCTTTGCCCTCTGGGGTCTCCCAGAATCTCCTTGAAGCTCTGCCTTGGTCTGGATATCCATTGCCTTCTCCAAGACATCTCGAACCCTATCCGTGGGGCTCTCGGCGCTCGAGACCCATGTGGTCGCAAAAACACCCAGGAACACGATTCCAATGAGTAAACCCAAGACCCTCATCTATTCCTCCTTTGAAGCCCTCTTCGGTCTTTTGAGAAAAGCCATGGTTGCAGGGAGCACCACCACTGCAGCCAAAAGAACGAGCATGCTGCCTGCAAAAGACAGTACCCCCAGGCTGAAGATCCCCTGGTGTCTGCAAATCATCAAGGTGCCGAACCCCAGGTTCGTGGTCAGAGAGGCACATATTACCCCTTTTGCGGTGCTCAGGGGAAGGCTCCCTGGAGGTGTCATCCCCTCTCGCCACCTGTGGACTATGATTATCCCATACTCGACCCCCGCCCCCACGATCAGGGGGAGGAAGACACTATTTGCCAAGTTGAAACTCACCCCGAGGGGCTTCATCAGCCCCACTGTCCACAGGGTACCGAAGAAAAGGGGCAGGAAGGCCACCGCGGCAACCATGCTTCCCCTGAACTCCAGAAAAAGGAGAATCCAGATCCCGATCAATGCATAGATGGAAGCATCCAAGCAGGCTTTTTGGTAGGCCCTGCTATAGACATGGAGGGTGACAGCATCCCCTACCGCATTGGGATCAAGCGACCTAACCTCCGCCACAAACCTCTCCCTGGGCTCGGGCTCCCATATGTCCTCCGAGGGGAATATCCGGATCAGGTATTTTCCATTGGAAACGAACCTCTCCTTCAGGGATTCTGGTATGTCCTCCAGGGTCATGAGAGATGTTCTTTTGCCAGACGAGATGAGATCGAAGACATCCATGAGATCCTTGACAAAGCTCTCCTGGTATTTCGCCAATGGGCCAACGGCATCATCAGCGCCTTTTATGGCCTCGAGAATCCTTCCTGTGAGATCCCGCACCTGTGCTATCTGCTCCACAACGGGCCTTCTCGCTCCCCAGCTTTCGGCTTGGGAATCGTCCATCTTGAACCTGATGCGCTCGAGAAGGTCGACTATCTTTTCCGGATCCACTGGTTGGGAGTTCGAGAGTCCATCCTCGACCTCTGGGAACCTCTCCGATATCTCCCTCACCAGAGGAAGCTTTTCCTCCTGTTCCTCTGGAAGGAGGCTCAGCAAGCTCTGCACCTTCCACACAACGGGAAGGGACTTCAGGCCCTCGGTCTTGGTTTTCAGCTCCTCCAAAGAGGAGGCCCAGGATGTGGCGAAAAGGACGGAGCGCTTGCTATTTTCCCTTAGCCTTTCCTCCCACACCACGGACTCCGTTCCCATAGCCTGGAGCCTCAGGGGATTGAGATCGAATCCAACCCTCAGAGCGCCAAGGAGGCTGACCCCCGAAACACCCAGGGTCGCAGCCATTATTATGGCTGCCTTCTTCCTGTTGAGCCTCAGAAAATCCCTCGATGGTTCTCCCTCACCATCCTTTCTGCGGGGAGTCTTGCCCAGGAGACTCAAGGGTGGGAGGGCTAGAAAATCCACCACTACTTGTATGAGGATCCCTGTGCCGGAGATGAGTCCCAGTTCCACTAGCCCCTTGAATCCTGTGAGCACGAGGGGCAGGAAGGAGAGTGCCCCGCTTATCCCAGCTGTGAGGATAGCTGGGCCCGACTTCTCGGCCACCCGCATTATGGCCTCCCTCCTCGAGGTATTGGGCGCCCTCTCCTCCTCTTCGAGCCTGGCAAACCAATGAACAGCGTAGTCGTCTCCGAGCCCAACGAGCATGGGGGCGAATACCATGGAGAGGATGTTGAGATGACCTATGGTCAAGGTGAGAAACCCAAAGGTCCAGCAAAGACCTATGGCCAGCACTATCATCCGCACGATGGTCCTCGTGTGGCTCTTGAAGAAGAGGACATTGAGGATCCACACACCACCGAAGGATATCCACGTGGCCCAGGACATGTCCTCCAAGGCCACGGTCATCTCGTCTGTCTTGAGGGCCTCCTGGCCGGTGACCCCTACTTGGACATCTGGAAAGGATCTCCTCACATCTTCCAGGGTCTTTCTCAGGTATTCGAGGGACTTCCTCGCCCGGTTGAAGGTCTCCTTCTCTCTCACCGGGGTCACGAAGAAAAGGAGGAACTTCTTCTCTGCCACCCAGAAATAGCCCTCCAATTCTCGGTTCCAGAGGCCCTCCTTGAAAAAAGACGACCAAGGCGAAAGGTAGTAGTAATTTCCCTCCAGGTGATCCAATACCCCCTGAAGGGTCGCGATGAGAAACCCCAGGTCCATGGGCTCTTCAGCCTTCTTCTCCCCCTCCTTGGGGAGGCGCAGGAAGTCAGTGAAAAGGGCTTGAACCATTCGGGAAGCCATTTCTTGGTTGACGAGATCCAGGAAGTTTGTGAGATCGGGCCTATGGGCAATGCCCTGGATCAGGGTCGGATACTGATCTATACGCTCCGAGAGAAAATCCAAGTCCTTTCTGTCCATGTAGAGGAGCGCCCATGGCCTCAGAAGGTCGGGGTCCACCCTGAAGAAGGCATCCTTGAAGTGGGATGGATCCCCCTCGATTCTCTCCCTCACGCTATTTAAAAACTCGATCGCCCTTCTGGGGGTTGGGGCTTCTATTACCACGGTGAATGTGTCTTTCGCCTGAAAGGGTTTGACCTCCTGGGCTAGCTTCACTATGGGATCTTCCCTGGAGATGAGATCCAGCTGGCTAGTCTGAAAATCCAGCTCCTGGGCGGAGTAGATCACACAGGCCACGCTCACCGCGGCCACAGCGCCCAAAATCAAACGAGGCCTGAGGAGCGTCCATGCCACCCAGGCTCCCAGAAGTTTGCGCCTTATCTCCCGCAAGGAGCGATTCCGGCCCTCACTTCGTCTTTTCTCTATACTGAGCCACCGCGTGGCTCAACCTGGCCAGTGCGAGATGGTAGTTGAGGAGGCTTAGCAAGTAATCTCCTTGGTTTTTCCCGTAGCGCTCCACAGCGAAGAATATGTCCCTCGCCTGTCCCACTCCCATATCGAAGTTGGCGAAGGCCACCACCACCCATTTCCTCGCTGCGGATGCAGCCTCCTCGGAGGCCTGGAAGGCTTGCATGTGTTCGATGGCATCCTGGTAGTGCTTTGCTACTTCCAGGGGAATGTTCCTCAAGGCATAGTCCCTGGTGTGGAGGAGCCTCTCGTATTCCGCTTTTGCCTTGCTCACCTTTGCCTGCTGAATCCCGAAATCGAAATGCCACTTGGCACCGAGCACAACCCCCCCATTGGCATGGTTGTATTCGTCTCTGATATACGCTACATCCCAGTGCTCCCTGTTGGGTGCGCCAGCCAGAGATGCCACACCAGCGAGGAAAATGGATGGATACATGTCTGCCTTTGCCGCTTCCACGAGGCTCTTTTTCGCTTCGAGCCCCTTCTCTATCTGCTCCAGCTCTGGCCTCATCCTCAGGGCCATCTCGATATAGTCCTTCTGGTCTCCAAGGGCCCTCGGGTCCTTGGGGAGTTCCTTCACATCCAGCTCGAAATCCTTCTCAGGGCGGAATCCTATCATCTGTTTAAGGGCCATGTACGCGAGCTTGGACCCAGATTCGGCCTTGGCTTTGAATCTCTTGGCCTCAGCCGCATAGGCCTCTACCCTGTAAAGGTCGCTTTCATCCACAGAGGTGGAGCCAAGCTCCAGAAGCCTCTTTATCCGTCTTCTCGCATCCTCCACAAAGGAGCTCACATCCTCAGCCGCCTCCTTGCCCTGGCGCGAGAGAAGCAGGGCGAAGTAGAGCTCCTTGATTCTCAGCTCCACATCCCCCCTCGTCTTCTCCCTGGCAGCTTTCTTCACCTCCACCCCCTTTATGGCCGCACCTATCCTGCTCGAGATCTTCCCGAACGTGTAGAGGGGTTGGATCACTGTTATGTCCAGCTTTCCGAAGGGGCCTGGGTCTCCAGGGTCCCAATCCGGATTCTCCAGTCTCCCCCTCAAGTACCTGTCCCCCGGGCCAGGCCTGGGGGATACGACCACAATGGGCCTGTCCGCAGCATCCACCACCCCCCCTATGGCCAGGGCATCGAGCTGGGGAAGGCGGGCGGCCTTGGCTTGCTCGAGGTCGCTTTCAGCAATGAGGATGTCCTTTTCGGCTTCCGCCATCTCTGGGCTTCTCTCAATAGCGAGCTGAATGAGTTGTTCAAGACTCAGAACCACCTTCTCTTGCCCCCAGGCCGAGCTCGCCCAGAGGATGCCCATGAGTGCCACAAAAACCCAATTTCTGCCCCCATAAAGTCTCCTCATCCCTCACCTCCAGGGTCCCTTGGAGTGCGCGTTCTGTGAAGGATACCGTACTCCAATTCGAGTGCAAATCCCAAAAAAGGTTTACCGTGAACCCATCCTCCTTCCCCTTTCCAGATCATAGCCTTCCGGCCACGAGCTTTTCCACAACGGTTGGGTCCGCAAGGGTGGATGTATCTCCCAGCTCCGAGATAGCTCCTTCTGCAATCTTTCTCAGGATCCTTCTCATTATCTTTCCGCTCCTCGTCTTGGGAAGGGCCTCTGCAAAATGAAGCTTGTCGGGGGTGGCTATGGGCCCTATCTCCTTTCTCACATGCTGGATGAGCTCCTTTCTCAGATCCTCCGTGGGCTCCACCCCTTGTTTCAAGGTGACAAAAGCGTATATTCCCTGGCCCTTTATATCATGGGGATATCCCACGACTGCTGCCTCGGCCACGAGGGGATGGGCCACAAGAGCGCTTTCTATCTCCGCTGTCCCCAGTCTGTGACCAGACACATTGAGGACATCGTCCACCCGGCCCATGAGCCAAAAGTAACCGTCTTCGTCCCTTCTGGCCCCGTCACCTGTGAAGTACATTCCGGGATACTGGGCGAAGTAGGTCTGCTCGAACCTGGATGGATCGCCGAAAACCCCCCTCATGATCCCTGGCCATGGTCTGCGAATGACCAGGTAGCCTCCCTCGTTGACCTCTGCCTCTGTCCCGTCTTGTCTTATGACTGCGGGGTCCACCCCGAAGAAGGGAAGAGTTGCAGAGCCGGGCTTCTGGGCAATGGCCCCTGGAAGGGGCGTGATGAGAATGCCTCCTGTCTCGGTCTGCCACCAGGTATCCACTATGGGACATCTCTCGTTGCCTATTACCCTGTAATACCAAAGCCAAGCCTCGGGATTGATGGGTTCTCCCACAGAGCCAAGAAGCCTGAGGGAGCTAAGATCTCTTCTCTGTGGCCACTTCTCGCCCTCGCGCATCATGGCCCTTATGGCAGTCGGCGCCGTATAGAGGATGCTGACCCTGTACTTCTCGACCACCTCCCAGAACCTATCGGGTTCCGGGTAGTTGGGCACTCCCTCGAACATGAGGCTCGTGGCACCCGAGGAAAGCGGGCCATATACGATGTAACTGTGGCCAGTGACCCAGCCTATGTCCGCAGTGCACCAATAAATGTCCTCATCCCTATAGTCGAAAACGTATTGGAAGGTCATGGTCGCATAGAGCAGGTATCCGCCGGTTGTGTGGAGCACGCCCTTGGGCTTTCCAGTGCTACCGCTCGTATAGAGGATGAATAGAGGATCCTCGGCATCCATGACCTCTGGCTCGCACCTGGCTGAACTATTGGTCATGAGCTCGTCCCACCAATAGTCCCTTCCTTCTTTCATGGGTGTCTCTCGGGGAATCCTCCTCACCACTATGCACCTTTCCACATGGGGACATTCTTCCAAGGCCAAATCCGCGGTTTTCTTGCTCTCTAGAATCCTTCCAGCCCTGTAAGCGTAATTGGAGGTTATGAGAATCTTCGCTCCAGCATCTAGGATACGATCCCTCAAGGACTCTGCGCTGAATCCCCCGAACACGACACTGTGGACAGCCCCTATCCTCGCGCAAGCCAGCATTGCTATGGGAAGCTCCGGAATCATGGGCAAGTAAATGGACACCCTGTCTCCTCTTTTCACCCCCATGGATCTCAACACATTGGCAAATCTACAGACCTCCCTGTGGAGCTCCTGGTATGTGTAGGTTCGAGACTCCTCCAATGGCTCTCCCTGCCATATGATGGCTGCCTTGGTCCTCCTCCAATCCCCCAGATGTCTGTCCAGACAATTGTAGGAGGCATTGAGCTTTCCTCCTCTGAAATACCTAACGAAGACAGGGGGCCTGAAGCTATATTCCTCGACCTTCTCCCACTTCTCGAACCAGACCAAATACTTCTCGGCCATCTCCCCCCAGAACTTCTCCGGGTCCTCAATGGATTTGGCATAAGTGGCCTTGTACTCGTCCAAGCTCTTGACTTTAGCCTTCTCCACGAATTCCTGGGGAGGGGGGAAAACTCGGCGCTCCATGTACACTGACTCCACTGTGCCCACAGGATCTCTTGCCATGATCTTCCTCCCAGAGTGCTTGCAGGATTTTCTCGTGAGAGAGCAAACGACCAAAGAGAAAACGAGGTACTATTACCATTAACCCGGAAAAAAAGCCAGGGTCATTCCAGCCACAAATAGGATGGCCCATGGTCTTGAGGCGGACGAGATCGTGCGTCTCTTTGGGAAGGTAGCGACCTAGGAGGGAACCTCACTGGAAGATGCTTCTTGGACAACCATGGGCCATCCCTCCGGGAAACCGATTGATGCAATTTTCTTGCCACTGGAGTGCTCAGTTGGCCTAAGGGACCGGAGAAATGGGAAAGACACGAAGTGCCAAGTTTTTTGTCACCATGTAAAGGGGACAAGGGTCGTGTTTTGGGCCTCGGTGGGGAGATCTAGAGGAGGTCGGGAACTAGAAGTTTTTGAGGGAAAGACGCGCTCTCTGGGTCCGCCTAATAGGGCAATAGGCTTGGCAACGAATCTCAATGATTGAACGGCTGTCCCTTGGCCTAATGCGGACAAGTCCCGGCGAAGGAAAATCGCTCTTTGCGGGCGTGCGGAGCCCGCCCCTCCGCGACGAGGCCGACCCCAACCCGGCTTGTCTAGCGGGGAAAGGCCCGGGGACGACGCTGAAGGCGGTTTTCTCGGAGGGACGCACTCCGTGCGTCCGCGATTACGGGCCGGACGCAAGCTGGGGCATAACATAATCATCGGGGGCAAATGAACGCCTGGTGGCCTAACGGGGACGTGCCCCGGGTCAAGCCGGTGCCTTTCCTTCCGGGCGTGCGGAGCCCGGCCCTCCAGGGGGATGAGCCAGGGTGAGGTGGCCTTGCGGGGAACGCCCGGAGACAGAGCGAGGGCAATTTTTGGAGGAATGCGCTCTGGGCGTCGGCCCTACGATGCTACGTTACAGTTGATGCTGCACTTGTCGTGGTATCCGCTTGAAGTGATACGGATTTTTCCCAGAAAGTGTTGATCTCTTGCAGTCAGAGGAGACGGGCTAGCGACTCAAAGGGAGCCCATCCGTGTCCCAACCTTGAAGCTAGCTCCTTCCGCCAGGATATCTGTGTTTTCATTACAGACAAAAGGTAAAGTGGCCGTCGAAACTGAGTGTCAATGTGCCCCTACAAATGATATCCCTGCCCAAGAGCATTTGGAACGGCGCAGTGCCTCCCGAAGCAAATTCCATCACCTGTATGCCCTGGACAACGAATCCAGCAGCCCCAAAAGGAAGGAAAAGATCCACTAAATACACGTAGACAGGTGCATATTGTGTAGCTGAAATCATTGGACGCATACCAATAGGCTGAAGCGGGACACTCTGAACAACGTTCTGGGAAACGCAGGTGACGGAAGCACCAGTGTCGATCAACGCGGGGAACATCGGTATGCTCCCGGAAGACGAAGGCGTTAACAGGCCCACCGGGAGAACCCCGACATTGATCACTGGCCCGACGCCGGGATCAAATCTGCCGCTCAGGCATGGCATGGGAGAAGAAACCCAAATCTACAGGTGTTTCCACCACCTCTTGAACAGAAAAAAGCTGATCGTCCTTGAAAATACTTTTTCCAGCAATGTAGGCATCTCGTGCAGTGTCAAAAAAGTCCACGATCCGGCCATCCCTCATAAGTGCGAATTTTCCTCGAAAAGTAGCAAGAATAGATGGCAACCTTTCCTGAAATGCTTTGTAGTTGATCTCGATTTGTTTTCGGAGTGCGTCCGTCATGTTCCCTTCCTTCTCAAGGTTCCTGCTGAATCGCGCACGATTTTGTTCTAAGATGACAAATGCGCGGCTTCAATTAGTAATTCATTCCGCTTAAACTAAAACGGATCTGCGGCTCGTCTCAACGGCTCAAAGCCGCTCTCGCTCCTTGTGTGGCATCACCGCGTCTATGCCATGCCTTTTGTTTTTGTATAATACCCACCCTCCTTGGATGAGTCAAGGAAAGCGTTGCGCGGTTCTGCAAGGAGGGCAGCTCATTGCTTTGGAACACTCGTCCCTCAAACTCTTCGGCCGAGATCACCTCTGACTATGGGGCCTGAGGATTGGCTTGTGATCGACAACAGGATGCGAGCCCAACAGAGTTTGGGGCCGTCTTCTCGGAGATTTTTCTTCTCAAAAAATGGGTCCCCGTTGGACCGAGGCAGGCGTGGCCCAAGGGGGGATCCCCTGGTGGAGGGAGAGTTTTCCTTGCAAGCGTGCGGAGCCCGCCCCTCCGCGGGGGGTGAGCCCAGGACGGATGGCCTTGCGGGGAAAGCCCCGGGATGCCGCTGAGGGTGGTTTTCTCGGAGGGACGCACTCCGTGCGTCCGCATTCCGATGCCGCAAGCGAGCCGAGGCATAACATAATCATCGGGGGCAAAGGAACGCCCGGTGGCCTAATGGGGACATGACCCGGGTCCAGCCCAAGCCTCCTATCCGGGCGTGCGGGGCCCGTTCGTCCGCGGGGTGGGCCATCCAGGGCAAGATGGCCTTGCGGGGAAAGGCCCGAGATGAGGCGAAAGGTGGTTTTCTCGGAGGGATGCGCTCTGCGCGTCCGCAAAAAAGGGCCCTACGCAAGCCCGGGCATGTCATCGTCACCCCCGGGTCGGCGAGGGGCCCGTGGCCAAAAGGTGGCAATGTTGTGGTTGGCGTGGCCCCTTCCTCGGGGGCGTGCCGAGTTCGGCCCTCCGAGAATTGGTCTGGCGCCAGGAAGATGGTCTTGCTGGGTAAGTCCTCAAGAGAAGGGGGGGGAGATTTTTCCGCTGGGATGGGCTCAACTTTTAGGCTTTCCTTTTGACTTAGGTCAATGAAACACAAACAACATCTTGCGAAATCTGGCAATGTCGGATCGAAATACTAGGTTTTCCAAAGGTGACTCCATGGCCCAAGAGGTAATCATCCAGCTTTTTGGCTCCCTCAGGAGATACCAAAGAGAACATTCATCGACCATTGTCTTTCCGTGCTCGGAGCCTTTGAGTCTAGCAAAACTCCTTTTGGCCATCTCTGCCGAGAGGGATAAGGTCCAGGTGGTCTTCGCCAATGGAAGGCCTGTCAGGGATGACTACTTGGTCATGCCTG